>ERZ773022.532-NODE-532-length-30445-cov-25.702238_pt1 | contig 30445 bp, 18 predicted proteins | sample MGYA00580839_ERZ773022 | MGnify/ENA primary metagenome ERZ773022 (study PRJEB29015, sample SAMEA2738020) | human oral metagenome | biome: human oral; feature: human-associated habitat; material: dental | place: China | collected 2044 ... | reverse complement strand
GCGGGCGCCCCGGCGCCATCCGTAAGAAGGGCACCAAGAAGGGCGCGCAGGTCGGTACCGGCGGGCACTCGCGCCGCCGCCTCGAAGGTAAGGGCCCGACCCCAAAGGCCGAGGATCGCACCTACCACCCGGCCCACAAGCGCAAGGTGAAGCGCGAGGCTCGCGAGGCCCAGGAGGCCGCGATCGCCCGCGCTCGCGCCAAGTCGTCGATCCGCGTCAAGCCCGGCCACGAGCTGATCGCGGGCCGCAACCCGGTCGCCGAGGCCGCCCGCGCCTCGGTCCCGATCGAGCGCGTCTTCATCCTCGACAACGTGAAGGATGACCGCGTGGAGGAGGTCGTGCGCCTCGCCTCCGCGATGGGTGCGCCCGTGTACGAGGTCACCCGCCGTGATCTGGATGTCGCGACCGACGGGGCAGTCCACCAGGGCGTCGCCATTGAGGTACGCGGCTACGAGTACGCCGACGCCTCGGACCTGATCGCGGGTTCCCTGCAGCAGCTGGGCCACCCGCTCCTCGTCGCGCTCGATCAGGTGACGGATCCTCATAACCTGGGCGCGGTCCTGCGTAGTGCGGGTGCGTTCGGCGCGGACGGCGTCATTATCCCCGAGCGTCGTAGCGCGGGCGTCAACACGACCGCGTGGAAGGTGTCGGCCGGTGCGGCCGCCCGCGTGCCGGTGGCTCGTGCGACGAACCTTGTGCGCGCCCTCGAGGAGGCTAAGGCGGCCGGGTACTTCGTGGTCGGCCTGGATGGCGGCGGCGACGCGCCCCTGCGTGGCCTGTCGCTGGCCGATGGCCCCCTCGTGATCGTGACGGGCGCCGAGGGTGCGGGCCTGTCCCGCCTCGTGCGCGAGACCTGCGATCAGATCGTGTCGATCCCGATCGCGTCGACCGTCGAGTCCCTCAACGCTGCTGTCGCCACGGGCATTGCCCTGTACGAGGTCGCCTCCCTGCGCGCGCAGGGCTGAGTCTTCCGAACGTTCTGTTGTCTCGCCGCGGGTGCTTGAAGCGCCCGCGGCGACACTCTTTTATGCGATCACTGGTGGTGCGGGCGTCAATGTGCACGCGCGCCTCAGTTTCCCGAGAATCGAATGGGGCGCCGACCGTGTTCCTTCCTGGCGGCACGTCGCATCGTGAGGATGCCTTCAATCGTGAAGAGGTGGTCTTTCGGTAGGTCTCCGCCATGGAAGAATCGAGGGGCTTCCAGGAGGAGCCCTTGGCGCTGGAGGTTGCCCGCGAGTTCGCGAAAAGACATGTCCATAAACGCGTCCGTACCCCAGCGGTCATCGTGCAGAATGCGAGCCTCGCAGCACCAGAGTTCGGAGGCGGGGCGTCCTCCGACCGAGCAGGATCGCGCCGCGACGAGGATCTCTGTCCTCTCTTGGCGTGTGCGTTTGACCGACGTGGGTGCTGTGGAAGGGAGGAGGTCGATGCCCGGGATAGTGTCGATGATTGGCGATAGTGCGAGGCTGCGCAGGTCGCTGCCGATAATGACTTCCGCGCCGACCCAACCGTGCTGGGCGAGCTGCTCGCGCATCCCCGGCGTCTCGCCCCAGGCGCCGGTCGACACCCAGTAACCGATGCACAGGTCGAGAGCCTGCTGTGGGTTGAGCGCGACCCTGGCGTAGAAGTACCTACGGCGGTTGAAAATCCGTCGCAGCGAGAAACCAGGGGTCATGAGCAGCCTCCTCGTGCAAGACCTGTGTCAGCGCATCAGCACGGTCCCGACGCAAGCGAGATGTGCTGTGGCGTCAGGATACTATCGTGAGGGATTCCCGGGGTTTCGACGAGGCATGGGTGCCCGTGCGGTGACCGGCTGGAGAGGGGATGCTATCGGTTGCGCTTCTTTGCAGCCTTGCGCATTGCTGTGAGCTCGGGGAGTGAGAGGGGGACGTCCGACGGGATATCCCAGCGATTGAGGTGACGGGCGGGTGCAGTCATGATGCCCTGCGCGTTGAAGGACTCTTCGAGTGAGTGCATCGACGATTCAGCGTAACTGTTTTCGAAGCCGCTGAGATTCATCCGTGTTGCCCAATCAGTGAGGCACCACAGTTCGGTCACCGGACTCGATTCGCTCTCGACTGTGCGCGCAATGATATCCACGTACACCTTGGTGATGGCGGCTCGCTTGATTCGGTCGGGCACGAGAGAGAGGGGGCATGTGACAAGAGACGACGGTATGAGCGTGTCTCGAAGATAACATTAGTCAGGAATGCGCGACCGCTGTGTCCGATGATCAGTTCCGTTCCGGTCCATCCCCGCTGTTTGAATTGCTCGTGCATGCAGATAGTGGTGCAGTGGGCCCCCTTCGCCTTCCAGAGACCGACGCAGCGGGAGACTGCATCGGACTGGGACGCTGACAGCTGAAAAACGGTGATCGTGCTGAAAGATTCGTTGAAGCCTTGCTGCATACTTGAGATGAAAGAGTTCATCGGCCTTCTTTCCGGGAAAAAAGGGATGAGAACGGAACACTAGTGATGCCCCGTATCTGGGCGATGTTGGTGGGGGAGAGGGGGTGGTCCTCGGGCAGTTCCTCGCCGTCGACGAGGCACGGGGGAACCAGCAGGACGCCCTGCTGGTGCAGGGACGTGTGCAGGTACTCGAAGACGCGGGCGAAGGGGTCTTTGCTGGGGCGGGCGCGCTGAATTGCCGTATCCCAGGGGAAACACCACAGCTCGGTGCTGGCCTGTTCGGCGCCCGGCAGCGGGCGAGCCGCGATGACGATGCGCGTCTTGTTGAGGTGGCGCAGCTGGGCGCGCACGGCCTTCGCCGACAGATGCATGGCAAGGCCGCCCAAGGCGAGGGCTGGGGAGATCTCAGCGACATCCAGAAGGGTGTCGTGGTCGCGCCTGCGCGAGGCCGTGGCCTGCTCGGGCATGACCGTGACCTCGGTGCCCGCCCAGCCGATGCCCTCGAAACGCTCGCACATCGTGGTCGACTCGCGCTTGATGCCGACAGCACGCCAGAACGCCACGCAGCGCGCGACGGCCTCCGCCGGCGGGCATGACACGGTGTACACCGTCATGGGGCGTATCTTCAGGAGGGAATTCAGTGGCAGGCGCGGGGGAGTGATATCCATCAGTATTCCTGCGGTTCGGGGTGACGAGGCCAGGCTATCAGCGCGATGCCCGTCTGGCGAAACACGCAGACGAGCGGAGGCGATACGATGAGGCCATGAGCGTCCTGGGAACCGTCATCGTTGGCATCGTCATCCTCATTGGCGTGATTGGCGCGGTCTTGCAGATCTGGCCGTCCGCGCCCGTCGTCGGGGGCGCGATCCTCGTGTGGGCGTGGTTGACCGGCACCCGCAGCGCGTGGATTGTCCTCGCCGTCACGGTCGCCATCCTCGTCCTGGGAACGGTCCTGAAATACGTGATCCCCGCGCGCGGCATGAACAAGGCGGGCATTCCCCAGTCCACGCTCGTGTGGGGAGCCGTCGGCGGTGTCGTCGGATGGTTCATCGGCCTGCCTCTCGGCCTCGTCCTGGGCATGGTCGCCGCCATCTTCGGAGTCGAATACCTGCGCAGCCGCGACACTGCGAGCGCCTGGACGGCCACCCTCCACGCCCTTAAGGCCTTTGGATGGACGATCGCCATCGAGCTGATCGCCGCGCTGACGAGCACCACGCTGTGGGGAGTGGGCGTCGCCCTGGTCGCCGCCGGAAACTAGCGTGACCAGCCAGGGTGCCCCGGCCTCGTCGATCCTCCGGTAGGATGGGTCTGTTACGCGCGCCCGCGCGGCTCACCCAACTAAACGGAGATACTCATGCCCGCCGTCATCGTGCTCGGCGCCCAGTGGGGCGACGAAGGCAAAGGCAAGGCCACTGACCAGCTCGGCCAGCACACCGACCTCGTCGTGAAGTTCAACGGAGGCAACAACGCCGGACACACCGTCGTCATCGACGGCGAAAAGTACGCGCTGCACCTCCTGCCCGCCGGAATCCTCTCCGAAGGCGTCACCCCCATCATCGGCAACGGCGTCGTTGTCGACCTGGACGTGCTCTTCGAGGAGCTCGCGGAAATCACCGAGCGCGGCGTCGACTGCTCGCGCCTGCTCATCTCCTCCAACGCGCACATCATCCCGCCGTACAACCGCCTCATGGACCAGGCGAACGAGCGCGCGCGCGGCAACAACCTCATCGGCACGACGGGTCGAGGCATCGGCCCCACCTACGCCGATAAGATGAACCGCATCGGCCTGCGCATCCAGGATCTCTTCCACCCCGAGGAGCTGCACGCCAAGGTCGAGGCTGCTCTGGCCCCCAAGAACACCATTTTCGAGGCCGTGGACATTCCTACTCTCGACCCCGCCGAGGTGTCGGACCACCTGCTGTCCTTCGCGGACCGCATCAAGCCGATGCTGTGCGACGTGTCCCTCGTTGTTAACGAGGCGCTGGATCGCGGCGACACCGTCCTCTTCGAAGGCGGCCAGGCTACGATGCTCGACATCGACCACGGCACCTACCCCTTCGTGACCTCCTCCAACCCGACCGCCGGCGGCGCGCTGTGCGGCTCCGGCGTCGGCCCGACCCGCGTCGACCGCGTCGTCGGCGTCGCCAAGGCGTACACGACGCGCGTCGGCGAGGGCCCGTTCCCCACGGAGCTGGACGACGAGGTCGGCGAGGCTCTGCGCACCAAGGGCGGCGAGTTCGGCGTGACTACCGGTCGCCCGCGCCGCACCGGCTGGTTCGACGCTGTCATCATGCGCTACTCGACGCGCATCAACGGTCTGACCGACATCTGCTTGACCAAGCTTGACGTGCTCTCCGGCTACGAGACGATCCCCGTGTGCGTGGCCTACGAGGTCGACGGCGCGGTCACCGAGGAAATGCCCCTCGACCAGGCAGGCTTCGCGGCCGCGGTGCCCGTGTACGAGGAGCTGCCGGGTTGGAGCGAGGACATCTCGCAGTGCCGTTCCTTCGATGAGCTGCCACGCGCCGCCCAGGACTACATCAAGCGCCTGGAAGAGCTGTCGCGCTGCCGCATCCAGTCCATCGGCGTGGGCCCGGGCCGCGAGGCCACGATCGTGCGCTACCCGCTCATGTGACGGTTTGTGAACGACAGTGGGGGCCGGTGCTGCATCGCGGCACCGGCCCCCACTTGTTTCACGCGCCACCGTCGGCGCGCACGTACGACAAAGCACGCCGAACCGAATGCGCCTGTCGGCGCGAAGGCCGCTCGTAGCGGCAGAGTTTGGAGCCCGGGGCATACCGGTCCGGCGTGCCCCACAACTGTACGACCAGTCAACGCCGGCTCGCATCCCGTGGCGGCGTGCATCAACCCACACGGGGCATGCGCCACAGCGCCCCTTATCGCCGAGGCCGTGGCAGCGTGAAGCGGGGCCGACTCCTTGCCCCGTGCCCGGGACAGCCGACCCACGAGAGCGGCCCCTGCCTCGTGAGGCGCGCAGATGTGGGACCATGGAAGCGTGATGACATCGACCCCGCCCACGCGGCGCCGCACCGGTCAAGGCCGCGGACGTCGCCGCGACACCCTGGCCACCCGGCACGTGCCCACGATCATCGGTATTCTCACCGTCACCGTGCTGGCCGCGGCCGCTATCGTCGCGTGGTGGCTGCCCGGGTCTCGCTGGAGCGTCGGCCCCGTCGTCGCGGTCGCGTCCTTCCTGCTGGCTATCGGCTGGCCGACGCTGGCGCGCCTGCACATGCGGTGGCTCGCCCAGGCGGTCCTCGCCCTGGGTGGCGCGCTGACCCCGATGGGGGTCGCCTACTGGAAGAACCTCGACATCGCCGTGCCCCTGACGGGCATCACGCTCGTCGCGCTGGTCGCGGCCACGATCCTGGACGCGCCCGCGCCGCGCGACCACTCCGTGGGGCGCACGAGTGAGCACTGGGGTTCCACGGCGCTGAGCGCGGCGCTCGCCTCGTCGGTCACCTGCCTCCTGATCGTCACCTCTGGCTCCATGTGGGTCTCCCTCACCGTCCATGAGCGGTGGTCGGGCATTGTGCCCATGGCGGCCCTGATGGCCGTCATCGGCGCGGCCTCGGCGCGCTTCGGGCGTAGCGCGAAGGCCGGCGTTGCCTTCGCGATGATCGCGGGCCTCGTCGCGGGCCTCGTGGTCGCCTCGATCGCATGGTTCCTCGGGCAGACCTCGGACCTGCTGCCCGTCGTCTTCCCCTTCATCGCCAAGCGTTTCGGCGAATTCGCCGCCTTCCTGACCTTGGGCGGCGTCACCGGCTTCGGCGTCGGCTTCGCTGTCTCCGTCGTCGATGCTCTGCTGGGTGAGCGCGCGTCCTCTGCTGAGCTTGCGAACATCCTGGGCCGCGGCGCCGCGAAGTTCCTCGTCGCCGCCCTGCCCGTCTACGCGATGATCCGCATCGGCGGAATCTGAGACCCCGGGATGGCCGTGCGACCGCGTGGCCGGGCCCCGGCCTCGTCCCTATTTCGCTGCCAGCTGCGCGCACCCCTGCTCGCGCGCCCACATCCACCCGAGGCGTTAGGCTGGAGTCATGATGGTGATACCTCCTGACCTGCCCGCACTCGTCGCTCCCGTCGCGTGGATGCTTGGAACATGGGAAGGCTGGGGCATGTACGCCGCCCCCGCCGCTCCCGGCCAGGAAGAACCCTCCGAGGATTCCCCCGTCGTCGAGGAGATCCGCGGCGACGTCGTCGGCGATCAGATGCGCCTGGTGACCCGCGTGTACGCGGGCGTCACCTCCGAGCCGATCGACCCCACGTGGGACGCAGCGAAGGGCCTGTCCGCTATCAAGAAGGGTGACCTGATCAGCGAAGAGACCGTGTACGTCTCCGTCGCCCCCTCCAACGCGCCGCTGCCCCCGCCCGGCCAGTACAACCCCCGCGAGTTCACGGCGACCTCAGCATCCACCGAAGGCCACAGCGCCGTGTGGGACGGCGTGAGCGTCGGCCCGCGCGTGCAGATGGTCTCCGATGCGATCGCTCTCGGCGTGGGCGCTACCCGCGTGACGCACCTGGGCCGCATGTTCGGCCTGGTCGCGGGCGAGCTCATGTGGACGCAGGAGCGCACGCTCGACGGCGAGGATGAGGCCGACGTCGAGATCTCCGGCCGCCTCATGCGCACCGCGCAGGCCTCGACCGAGTCCGGCGAGGTCATCGAAGGCATCGACGATTCCCAGGACGGTTTCCTTGTCTGAGTCCGCGCTCGATTCCGAGTTTGTCGACGAGGCCGTGGCCTCCTTCGGTGCGACCCCGCACTTCGGGGATCCGTCGGGGGAGCAGTGGGCCCTCGAGGGTGGCCGCGCGCTGGTGCGCCGCCCGGACCTGGCCGTCATTGCCGTTGAAGGCGCGGACCGGCTCACCTGGGTGACGTCGCTGGCCTCCCAGATCGTCACCGACCTCGCGTCCGGCGCGAGCCGCGAGCTGCTGATCCTCTCGCCCGAGGGGCGCGTCGAGCACTGGGCGGGTGCCAGCGACGACGGGGAGGTCCTGCACCTGATCGTGGAGCGCTCGGACGTCGAGTCCTTCGTGTCGTTCCTGGACTCGATGCGTTTTGCAATGCGAGTGAGCGTTGAACAGCGCGACGTCGCTGTGTTCTCATCGGTCCGCGCGGGCGCCAATGCGCCCGAGTCCGTGGCCGGCCTGCCCGGACACCTGTGGACCTGGGAGGACCCGTGGCCCGGCGTCGCGGAGGGTGGGGCTGCCTACTTCCAGGGCGAGCGCCACCCTGGCGCGCGCACCCCGATGATGTTTCACGCTGTTTCACGTGATGCTGCGGATGAGTTCGAGGCCGCGTGGCTGTCTGCTTGCCCTGAGGTCGGCCTGCGCCGCCGAGCCGGGTACCTGGCGTGGGAGGCGATGCGTATCGCCGCGTGGAAGCCGCGCCTGGGCCGCGAAACCGACGCCCGCGCGATCCCGCCCGAGGTGGACTGGCTGCGCAGCGCCGTCCATACGACGAAGGGCTGCTACCGCGGGCAGGAAACCATCGCCCGCGTCCTGAATCTGGGTCGGCCCCCGCGCCGCCTCACCTACCTGCAGCTGGACGGTTCGCGCGGCGACCTGCCCGCGCCCGGCACGCCCATCGAGGTGGGTGGACGCCAGGTCGGCGTCGTCACCTCCTCGGCCCGCCACGCGGACGAGGGGCCGATCGCTCTCGCGCTGATTGCCCGCGCCGTGCCCGTGACGACCGTCTTCGATATTGACGGTGTCGCCGCAGCCCAGGAGGAGATCGTGCCCGTTCACGGCAAGTCCTCCGTGTCCCCGCAGACCCGCCCGGGCGCAGACCTCTCGCGCGAGGCCGGCCAGCGCGGCGGTTCCACGGGCTTTGGCGGCCTCGGCTCGGCCCTGGGGTCGCGCTGATGCGTGCCGTCATCCAGCGCGCCACCTCGGGTGAGGTCCGCGTTGATGGAGCCGTCGTCGGACGTCTCGCTCTTGATCCGCACGAGGCGAGGGAGAGGCGCCAGGGCCTCGTCGTCCTCCTGGGCGTCCAGCGCGGCGATGGGCCTGAGCAGGTGGCCACGGTCGCCCGCAAGATCGCCGAGCTGCGCATCCTCGACGAGGAACGTTCTGCGCTCGACGCGGGTGCCCCGATCCTTGTGATCTCGCAGTTCACGCTGTACGGGGATACCCGCAAGGGTCGCCGTCCCTCGTGGGCGCACGCCGCCCCCGGCGAGGAGGCCGAGCCCCTCGTCGACGCGGTCGTGGCCGACCTGCGCGGCCGGGGCCTGCACGTGGAGACTGGCCAGTTCGGCGCGATGATGGAGGTCTCGCTGGTTAACGACGGGCCCTTCACGGTCCTCGTCGAGGCATAGTATCGCGGGTTCTGTCGCGACTGTGCTTGTTTCGGGTGAGAAGTTTGTGCAGAACCATGCTCGGGCTTGTTACCGATGGGGTGTTACACCCGATCGGTAAGGTTCAGCCCCTTCTGATCGGGTGGAATGTTCCCGATCAGGTTGAATGCACCTGGATGCCGCGTTTGGACTTGTTCCTAAGCAGTGTTACACCACTTAGGGGGTATTACACCGGCTGGGAAGTGGTGTAATGCTCCCTAACTCGTGTAATGCTCCCTAACTGGTGCAGTGCTTCTTCTGGGGCCGTCTCCTCGGACTCTCAGCCTGGCTACACCGCGCCGTGTTCTCCAATCTCGCATGCAATTGCCCATGGCATCCTTTCATGCATTGAAAAATGGTCGTTGCAATTCCAACGTTTTCGGGAGTTATTGACATCTGACGCGGGGGAATTGCATACGGCTGTGGGGCAATTGCAGCATTAGCGGCTCGACACGCCGGCGACACGCCGTCGCGACGCTTCTAATGACGCCAAACCCCCCGCTGCGACCGCCGGACCTCAGCGGTCCCGCCCGGTGTCGGCCCCGCACTCGCCTGTTGCAGCCCTGCATGCCCCGCCCCCGCCTCGGCGCCCCTGGTCCGTTGTCCCGTGCCCCGGCCTCGTCCCTGCGCCCAGGGCGAAAGCGCGCGCACGGCGCGGGAGCTTTCCGTAGGCTGTAACCAGTCAACTGGGACGGGTGTACGCTGAGCTCGGCGAAGTGCCTGTCCTGTGAAATGAGGAGAGGCATGTTCGAACGCTTTACCGACCGCGCTCGCCGGGTCGTCGTGCTCGCGCAGGACGAGGCTCGCGGTCTCAAGCACAACTACATCGGCACGGAGCACCTGCTGCTCGGCCTGATCTCCGAGGGTGAGGGCGTCGCCGCCAAGGCCCTGGAGACGATGGAGATCAAAGGCGAGGCAGTCCGCGGCTCCGTCATCGAGATCATCGGCGAGGGCGAGAAGCCGGTCGAGGGCCACATTCCCTTCACCCCGCGCGCCAAGCGCGTCTTCGAGCTGAGCCTGCGCGAGGCCCTGCAGCTGGGCCACAACTACATCGGCACGGAGCACCTGCTGCTCGGCCTCCTCAAGGAGGGCGAGGGCGTGGCCGCCCAGGTCCTGACCAAGCAGGGCGCGGACCTGGCGCAGGTGCGTCAGACCGTCATTCAGATGCTCAGCGGCTACCAGCGTGGCGACGACGAGGGCCGCGAGTCGGTCGGCGCGGGCGTGGGTGGCTCGGGTGGTCCCGAGCGTTCCAACTCCGCGATCCTCGAGCAGTTCGGCCGCAACCTGACGCAGGCCGCCCGCGAGAACAAGCTGGACCCCGTCATCGGCCGCCGCGTCGAGATGGAGCGCGTCATGCAGGTCCTCTCGCGCCGCACGAAGAACAACCCGGTCCTGATCGGTGAGCCCGGCGTCGGTAAGACCGCGGTCGTCGAGGGCCTCGCTCAGGCGATCGTGCACGGCGACGTGCCCGAAACCATCAAGGATAAGCAGATTTACAGCCTCGACATGGGCTCGCTGGTTGCTGGCTCGCGTTACCGCGGCGACTTCGAGGAGCGCCTGAAGAAGGTCCTCAAGGAGATCCGCACGCGCGGCGACATCATCCTGTTCATCGACGAGATCCACACCCTCGTGGGTGCCGGCGCCGCCGAAGGCTCGATCGACGCTGCCCAGATGCTCAAGCCCATGCTGGCGCGCGGCGAGCTCCAGACGATCGGCGCCACCACGAACGACGAGTACCGCAAGTACATCGAGAAGGACGCGGCCCTCGAGCGCCGCTTCCAACCCGTGAAGGTCGAGGAGCCCAGCGTCGACGAGACGGTGGAGATCCTCAAGGGCCTGCGCGACCGCTACGAGGCGCACCACCGCGTCATCATCACGGACGCCGCGATCCAAGCAGCCGCCGAGCTGGCGGACCGCTACATCTCGGATCGTTTCCTCCCCGACAAGGCGATCGACCTGGTCGACGAGGCCGGCGCGCGCCTGCGTATCCGCCGCATGACTGCGCCGCCGGAGCTGCGCGAGCTGGACGAGAAGATTGCCGAGGTGCGCCGCAACAAGGAGGCGGCCATCGACGATCAGGACTTCGAGAAGGCCGCGTCGCTGCGCGACGAGGAGTCGAAGCTGTCCGAGGAGCGCAAGGCGAAGGAAGAGGCCTGGAAGGGCGGCGAGTCCGACGAGATCGCCGAGGTCGGGGATCAGGAGATAGCCGAGGTCCTGGCCATGTCGACCGGCATCCCGGTCGTGCGCCTCACCCAGACTGAGACCGCGAAGCTGCTCAAGATGGAAGACGAGCTGCACAAGCGTGTCATCGGCCAGGACGAGGCCGTCAAGGCTCTCGCCCAGTCGATTCGTCGTACGCGCTCGGGTCTGAAGGATCCGAACCGTCCCGGCGGCTCGTTCATCTTCGCCGGCCCGACCGGCGTGGGTAAGACCGAGCTGGCCAAAGCCCTCGCCGAGTTCCTCTTCGGTGACGAGGACGCCCTCATCCAGCTGGATATGTCTGAGTTCTCCGAGAAGCACACGGCCTCGCGCCTCTTCGGTGCCCCTCCCGGCTACGTCGGCTACGACGAGGGCGGCCAGCTCACGGAGAAGGTCCGTCGCAAGCCGTTCTCGGTTGTCCTCTTCGACGAGGTTGAGAAGGCTCACCCGGACATCTTCAACTCTCTGCTCCAGATCCTGGAAGAGGGACGCCTGACGGACTCGCAGGGTCGCAAGGTGGACTTCAAGAACACCGTCATCATCATGACGACGAACCTGGGTACCCGCGACATCAACAAGGGTGTCCTCACGGGCTTCCAGACCGCGGACAACTCGACGCACGACTACGGCCGTATGAAGTCGAAGGTCGCGGAGGAGCTCAAGCAGCACTTCCGTCCCGAGTTCCTCAACCGTGTCGACGACACGATCGTGTTCCCGCCGCTGACCAAGCCCGAGATTGCGCGCATCGTCGACCTGATGATCGCCAAGCTGGCCAAGCGTATGGAGGCTCAGGACATGCGCTTGCAGCTGACGGACGAGGCGCGTGAGCTGCTCGCGGACGTGGGCTTCGATCCGGTCCTGGGTGCGCGTCCGCTGCGTCGTGCGATCCAGCGCGAGATCGAGGACGCGCTGTCCGAGCGCATCCTGTTCGGAGAACTGCAATCCGGTCAGGTTGTTACCGTTGGGGTCTCCGGAGAGGGTAAGGATCGCAAGTTCACCTTCAATGGTGAGTGATTTACTCGCCAATTATCTTTGACTGACAAACCAGTCACTTTGAGAGGGTGGCCCGTCGCACAGCGATGGGCCACCCTCTAGTTGTCAGGTAATCGCACATCTGATAGATCTTTGTTAACTATTAGTGTGCGGTGTAGTCGTGCCACACTATTTCTGGGGTATTGCTCATCGATCGAGAGAGGCCATATGTCCGCGACAACGCGACACAATCGGATCAGTGCGAGGCGCCGTCTGCCGGCGTTCATCCTCGTGCTGCTCGTTGTTGCGCTCTGTACCGCGGGTGTCATCTACAAGGGTGCGGAGGTAACCCAGGTCAACGTCAATGACGGTGGCATCTGGGTGACTAACAAGTCCAAGCAGATGGTCGGCCATCTCGACTACGACGCCCGCATCCTCGACGGCGCGCTGCGCACCGAGGCCACCAACTTCGACGTCGGCCAGGCGGGGGAGACTGTCACCGTCTCCGACCTCACCTCGTCGACGGTTGCACCCGTCAATGTCACCCAGGTCTCCCTCGGCTCTCCGACGGCACTGCCCGCGGGTTCCGCGGTCATGCAGGGCGGCGACGTCCTCGGTGTCCTTAACGCGTCTGACGGCACCCTGTGGACGACCTCTGCCGTGAACCCCAGCCCCCTGAACCTTTCCGAGGCGGAGGCCCTCTCCTCGAACATGGGCGCCAGCGCCTTCGTGACCGGCATGGACGGTTCCGTCTACACTCTGGCCGCCTCGGGCACTCTGACGACCGTCAAGCACCAGGGCGTGCTCGATCAGGCGCAGACTTCCACGGTGGAGGGGATCCCCGCGGACGCGCGACTGAGCATAACGGTCGTCGGCGACCGGGTCGTCGCCCTCGACGCCGAGTCCAACACGCTCTTCCTGCCCGACAACAAGCGGATCGATCTGAGCGCTCTCGGCGTCGAGACCGGCGGCGTCCTCCAGCAGGCCGGCCCGAAGGCCGATTCCGTCCTGCTCGCCACGCCCACCTCCCTCGTGGCGATCCCGCTGGCGGGTGGTGCCCCGACGATCACCCCCTCCACCGAGGGCGGCGTCAGCGGCACCCCGGCCGCGCCCGTGCGTCACGAAGGCTGCGCGTATGGTGCGTGGACCGGCAGCGGTGCGTACATGCGCGCCTGCGACGATCCTTCGACGAACAAGCAGATGGTCGTCGATACGCTGACGACCGCGCGCGAGATCGTCTTCCGCACGAACCGCAAGGCCATCGTCCTCAACGACGTCGCCGAGGGCAGCGTGTGGCTGCCCGACTCGAACATGTTCCTCATGGATAACTGGGACGAGGTCGAGAACCAGCTCGAGGAGTCCGAGGACGACCAGGATGACCCTGAACTCACAAACGAATTTGCCGACCCCGACAAGCGCGAGGAGAACACTCCGCCCGAGGCCGAGGACGACGAGTTCGGTATCCGCCCGGGCCGTTCGACCGTGCTGCCCGTGCTCGACAACGACTCCGACCCCGACGGAGACGTGCTCACCGCCTCGCCGACGTCCCAGCCGGCCTGGGGCTTCGTCAGCGTCGCGCGCTCCGGCCGCTCCCTGCAGATCACCGGGGTGGACGAAGGACAGACGGGCTCGACTTCCTTCTCGTACGAGGCCTCCGACGGTTCGGACTCCGCCACCGCCCGGGTGCAGGTGACGATCCACCCCTACGGCGAAAACGAGACGCCGGTGCAGCTGCGCGCGTCTTCCATCAAAATCGGCGCAGGGGCGCAGATCCGCTACCAGGCGCTATCCGACTGGCGTGACCCCGACGGGGATCCGATCTACTTGAAGAACGCCGAAGCCCCCGACGACCTGAGCGTGTCTTTCACGGAGGACGGCTCCCTGACCATCACCGAGGAAGGCGGAGCGCCCGGCCCGAAGACCGTTGTCCTGACCGTCGCCGACGACCAGGGTGGGGAGAGTCGCGGCGAGCTCATCGTCAACGTCCAGGAGGCCGGCAACCTGCCGCCTGCTGCCAACGGCGACCTCTACCAGGCCCATCCCGGAGAGCTCATCACGCTCGATCCGTTGAACAACGACACGGATCCCAACGGCGATCCGCTTGCGCTGGCCGCCGTGTCCGGTGCGCCCTCGGGCGCGTCCATCGCCCCGGACCTGGATCGCGGTACCATCGACTTCGTCGCCTCGACCCCGGGCTCCTATTCCTTCGCCTACACGGTCTCCGACGGTATCGCCACGACGCTGGGGATCGTCCGCGTCGAGGTCGTCGAGGCCGCGGCCCTGCCCCCCGTCGCCGAAAACGACACGGCCGTCCTGCCCCAGGGCGGGTCCGTGCTGGTCGCGCCGCTCGCCAACGACTACGATCCGTCCGGCGGCGTCCTGTCGATCACCTCGGTCGACTCCGCGTCCGCCACCGGCCTCGAGGTGGCCCTCATTGATCGCCACATGCTGCGCGTGACCGCGCCCTCCGGCCTCGACAACACCGTCTCTTTCTCCTACACGGTTTCCAACGGTCAGGGCAGCGCGACCGCCGAGGTCATCGTTATCCCCGGTGCCACGGACCGATCCAACCAGCCACCTATCCTCAAGCCCGACCGCGCGAGGGTGCGCGCAAGTGACGTGGGTACCGTGTCGGTTCTAGCGAACGACCGCTCGCCCGCCGGCCTTAACCTGCAGGTCGAGTCGGTCCTCGAGTACGACCGTGACTCCGCGTTGGGAACTCCTTTCGTGACGGGCAACCAGGTGCGCCTGGAGGCCGGGGACACGCCCGGCACGATGGACGTGACCTACTCGGTCATCGACTCGGCCGGCAACCGAGCGTCCAGTACGGTCACTTTCGAGGTCTTGGCCGCCTCCGATCAGAATCAGGCGCCCCGTCCCCGCGACATTACCGCGTGGGCCACCGCCGGCCAGACCACCCGCATCCCGGTGCCCCTGGACGGCATTGACCCTGACGGTGATTCGGTGAGCCTGCGAAGCGTGGAATCCTCGCCGCAGAAGGGATCCGCGACCGCGCAGGCCTCGTGGATCGAATACACGCCGAACCAGAACGCCTCCGGAACGGATACCTTCACCTACACGGTTGAGGATCGCCAGGGCGGGCGCGCCTCGGCGCGCGTGCGCGTCGGCGTGACGCCCCTTCCCTCCCTGAACCAGAACCCGGTGGCCCTGCCCGATACGGTTCTCACCCGCCCCGATCGCATCGTGACCGTCAACGTCTTGTCGAACGATCTCGACCCGGACGGTGATCCGCTGAGCCTGGAGGAGGACGGCCTCGAGACGACCACCCCTGAGCTCGCTCCGCAGCTGCGCTCATCCTCTTTCGTCCAGGTGCACACGCCCGCCCAGGCGGGCACCTACCTCGTGTCCTACACGGTCAGTGACGGGCACGGAGGCACGGCGCGAGGCACCCTGACGGTCTACGTCCAGGATGACGCGCCGCTGAAGGCACCGATTGCCCGCGACGACTTCGTCGCCTACGACGAGCTGCCCGCCGACGGTTCCGCGGTGAGCGTCAACGTCCTCGAGAACGACGAGGACCCCGATGGCTCTGTGGACGAGCTGAGCGTGACCGTCGCCGAGGCCGGCGTGAGCGTTTCCGGCTCCGAGCTGCTGATCCCCGTCACGGAGTCGAAGCGCCTGGTCGTCTACACGATCACGGACGCCGACGGCTTGACCAACTCGGCCGTCGTGACGATCCCAGGACGTGACTCGACCGCTCCCTTCCTCAGCTCCGCGAACCTGCCCATTGAGATGGATGCAGGCGCCTCCGTCACGATCAACCTGTCGGACTACGTCCTCACCCGTGCCGGTCGCAGTCCCCGACTGGTCGAGGGGTCCTCCCCGGTTGCGCAGGCTGGCCTCGATTCCGTTGCGGTGGATTCCCCGACGCAGCTGACGCTGACCGCGAACGCAGAGTTTGGGGGTAGCTCCGCTTTCCAGATCCAGGTGGCGGACGGCGACGACTCGGATCCCACGACGCTGGCGGCATTCCTGTCCCTGCCCGTGCGCATCAAGGCTGCGCAGAACCAGCCGCCCTCCTTCGCCCCGACGGCGATCCGCGTCGAGGCCGGGGGTGAGGCCGTCACGCAGAACCTCGCACTCGCGGTGCGTGACCCCGAAGGTGTCGATGCGACGACCTTCACCTACGCGGTGGGTTCTGTGCCCGGCGGTGTGAACGCCTCCCTTGACGGGAGTATCCTGACGGTGTCCGCTTCTGCGGGGGTGGCTCGCGGCGCGGCCGGTTCCATCGCGGTGAGCGTCATCGACGAGGACGGTCACACCGTCGACGCCGCGGTCCCCGTCGAGATCGTGCCCACGACGAAACCGCGCGTCAAGGTGCCCACATACTCTCTGACCGCGAGGGTGGGACAGACGGTGAGTGTGGACGTGGCTTCGAGGGCGACCAACCCGTTCCCGGGCAGCCCGCTTGCGTTGGACAACGCCACTGTGTCCCTGGGGGACGCGCTGGTCGCTTCTTCGGGGACGACCATATCGGTGAGGCCCGGCTCAGTCGGCACCGTCTCCGTGGGCTTCCGACTCAACGACAAGCTGGGCGACCCCTCGCGCGCCGTACTGGGCACGATCATCGTGAAGGTAGTGAGCAAGCCGAATGCCCCCACGAACGTGAAGGCTGTAGTGTTGGGCGCCAATGGCGCTCGCGTGAGTTTCAACGTGCCCGAGGCCAACGGGTCCCCAATCACCCAGTATCGCATCTTCGACCAGACGGGGCGCCGGGTCGCCACCTGCACGACGAACGTGTGCGAGGTCGGCGGCCTCCTCAACGGCCAGCCCTACTCCTTCACCGTGAGCGCGGTCAACGCGGAAGGTGAATCGGAGCGATCGGGCACCTCGAACACCATCACCATCTCCGGCGCGCCGAACCGCCCGGCGCGGCCCACCCTGACCGCCAAGGACGGAAAGATCGAGGTCTCGTGGAGTGCACCCGGCTCCAACGGTTTCCCGATCACCGGCTATACGGCGACCGCAACGGTTGCGGGCGGAAGGAGCGTGTCGTGCACGACCAACGGGGCGACCACGTGCGTGCTCACGGGCCTGACGAACGGCAAAACGTACACGGTGACCGTTAAGGCGCACAACGCCAAGGGCGACTCCCCCGCGTCGCCCCCCGCGACGGCGACGCCCAGGGCGCCGCTCGCCGACCCCGACGCCCCCATCATCACGGACGCCGCAGTGTCCAACGCGGCCGACGGCAGGGTCGAGATCACCCTGACGTGGCGCTACTTCGAGTCCGGTGGCGATGGATGGGGCTCCACGACGGTGACCGTCAACGGCGTGTCTAAGACCGTGGCCGGCCCTTCCTCGAACGAAGCCAACGGCACTAGTAGGACGACCCTGACCGTCAATCGGGCATCGACCCTGCGGGCCACGGTCACGGTGAGCAACACCGGCGGGCGCACGGCGACCTCGCCCGCCAAGGTTTACGCCCCGCCCGCGCCTGAGGACGATGCGCAGAGCACGCCTGTGGCCCCCGACGCGCCGCGCCTGGGCCCTCCCGCAGACAACGCCTCGGGCAAGCTTCGCGTCGCCAACGCGCTCTTGAAGGCAGGAAATGGCTTTACGGCCGCAGACCTGGTTCTCTTCTACGCGGACAGTGCTTCCGGCTGCTCAGCCCCCGGGCATCAAGTGGCACTCAACAACGGTGACAGCGGCGAGTTCACCATCGATTCGCTCCCTCCTGGGGCGACGATGACATACTACTTCTGCCAGCGAGGCAAGAAACGGGACGGCACCTACGTGTGGGGCCCCGCCGTTGCGGCGACCGGCACGGTCGGTAACGCGCAACCCAACGGAAGCAACTCCGAGATTCCCGCCTTCAACGTGTCGGTCGAACCTCGCGTCGGCACCGTCACCGTGTCTTGGACTCCCCCCGCAGGCATTTCCGTTCGGGAAACCAGCGTGTGGATTGAAGGGATGGAGGCCAACACAAAGCTGCGTTTCAGCGGCCCCATGAAGTCGGTGACCGTGTTCGGTCTACAACCCGTCCATGAGTACGTGGCGGTCGTGGGCGTGGAAACCACAACTGGTGCGTACAGACAGGCTCAGAAGACGTTTAGGACAGGCGAAAGCACGGAGAACATCAACGCGACCCTCACCGGCACGACCGCCTGCCCGGATGGACAGACCTGCGGGTTGATGACGCTGACGGCCAGTCACGCCGCCCAGTTCCAGCCGAGGTTGACGCTCGTGTGCGTGGTGGAGACGGGGCGGCCAGCCCAACAGACGGAGCTTCGCTTCTCGCAGGGGGCACCGAGTGTAGCCGGTATCCTGACAGAGGCGGTCTCCGAGCAAGAACTGAAGGATAAGCAGGTCGTCAAGAGCTGCCGAACCGAATAGAACGAATCGGCTTTTCAGCCGAAAGAGCAACAATAGAAACGAACGTAGGAACACTTATGACCCTCTCCATCGAAGACGCAACCAGGTTTGCCCAGCTTTTCAAGGGCCTCGTCGACGGTGTCTCTGTCGCAGTCCTGGACAAGCGTCAGGCCGTTCGACTCGCCCTGACGACGATGTTCGCAGGTGGACACCTTCTGCTCGAAGATGCCCCCGGCACCGGCAAGACGGCGCTGGCCCGCGCGATCAGTGCCGTCATCGACGGCAAGCACTCGCGCATCCAGTTCACCCCCGATCTGCTTCCCTCCGACATCACCGGCGTGAACATGTTCAACCAGAAGACGGGCGAGTGGGTCTTCCATGCCGGTCCCGTCTTCGCGGAAATCGTCCTCGCTGATGAGATCAACCGTGCTTCGCCTAAGACCCAATCCGCCCTCCTGGAGGTCATGGAAGAGGCTCAGGTGACGGTCGACGGCGTGCGCCGTCCGGCCCCCCAGCCTTTCATGGTCATTGCGACCCAGAACCCCGTCGAGCAGGCCGGCACCTACCCCCTGCCTGAGGCCCAGCTGGACCGCTTCCTCATGAAGACTTCGATAGGCTACCCCTCCCGTGCCGCCATGATTGACGTCCTCGATGGGTCGGCAGCCCCCGACCGCTCGAAGAATCTTCGCCCCCTCGTCAGTGGCAGGGACATCGTCGCCTGGTCCGCCCTGGCCTCAGCGAATCACACGGACCGGGCCGTCCTCGACTACGTGGCCGCGCTGGCGGAGGCGACCCGAGACGACGAATCCTCCCTGCTGGGTGTCTCGACTCGCGGCGCCATCGGCATGGTGCGTTGCGCCCGCGTGTGGGCGGCCGCGCAGGGCCGTAACTTCGTTCTGCCCGACGACATTAAGGCCCTCGCCGTGCCGGTGTGGGCCCACCGCATCATCGTCGACCCGGATGCCGCGTTCTCTGGCGCGACCTCCGAGGGCGTCATCCAGCGTGCCCTCACGTCGGTGCCCGCGCCGGCGGTGGGCGTCTGACTCTCCGACCGGTCACGACGATGGAGGGGATGCGCACGGATACAGCATCGATTGTCTCGCCCCGCAGGGCGCAGGCCTGCCGTGTCCACCCCTTCAAGGCACTCGCGGGCGCTATCACGCCCAGCGGGTGGGCGCTGATCGTCTTCATCGCGGTGGCCCTGGTCCTGGCGGCCGCCCTGGAGTGGATCGAGGCTTTGGCGTGCGCCCTCGCGGGAGTCGTCGCCCTGGTCCTGGCGGCCATGCGCGTCGCCTTGAAGCCCCCGCACGTCGTCTCGATCCGCGTGCCCAACGAGCGCATCGTCGCGGGCCAGACGGCGGTCGGAGAGATCTCGGTTCGCAACGAGCGCTCCCGTCCTGTTCGTTCCGGCATCATCGAGCTGCCGATCGGTTCGGGAACGGGGGAATTCGTGGTGCCCCCGCTGGGTGCCCGCGACAAGTGGGAGGAAATGTTCCTCATCTCTTCGCGTCACCGGGGCCTCATCAACGTGGGGCCGGCGCGTGCGGTGCGTTCCGACGCCCTGGGTCTGCTGCGTCGCGTGCGTTTCTGGGACGAGCCCGTCGTCTTGCACGTCCACCCGCGCACGATTCGTATGCCTTTCGACGCGACCGGCTTCCAGCTGGACGTCGAGGGCGTGTCTACCGGCAAGCTGTCCAGCTCTGACGTGTCCTTCCACGCGCTGCGCGACTATGAGCCGGGCGACGATCGTCGTGCCGTGCACTGGCAGTCCACGGCGCGCCTGGGCAGGCTCATCGTTCGCCAGTACGAGGAGACACACCGCTCCCACCACGTTATCGTTTTGGATACTTCCCGCGACGCGTGGGACGAGGAGTCCTTCGAGACGGCCGTGTCGATCGCGGGTTCCCTGGGTCTGGCGAACCTGCGCGAGTCACGCCCGGTGTCCGTGACGACGACGGAGCAGTGGCTGCCCTCGACGGTCGCCATGCGCTTCCTCGACGCGCTCTCCGAGGTCTCGTCCCAGTCTTTCGCCGACCTGTCCCTGCGCGTGCGCGAGGCCGTGGCCCAGCGCCCCGGGGTTTCCGCGCTGACGCTCATCGTCGGCCCGCAGACCACCGATGTGGAGGCTGCCCACCTGGCTCGCCTGGCACCCATCGACGTGCCCGTCTCCCTGATTCGCGTCGGCGCAGACCGAGCGCGAGCCCGCCGAGACCTCGGCAGGGGTATCCTCCTCGACTGTTCCACCCTGGATGATCTGCCGCGCATTATCGTTGCCGGGGGACTCGCATGATCAATCAGACGAACGCTAAGCCTCACGTCGCGCAGCCGCCGCTCCGCTCCGAGGAGCTCCTTCCTAAGCCGCGCACTACGCGCTCGCGCTTGCTGACGATCACGCAGCGTTTGGCGACCTTCCGTACGCGCATGCCGCTCTGGTCGCTCCTGGCCCTCGCCCTCCTGTTCGTCGGGCCGGTCGCCGCCTTCGAGCCCGTTTTCGGCGGGGGAGTGGGTGCGATCGCGGCGGGCGCCGGCGTGGCGTGTGGCCTTGGAATCGCGGCCGCCTCGACCAAGTGGCGCTGGGATACGCTCACGACGGTCCTGGCCATCCTGGCCACCTACTTCCTGGTGGGCAGCGCGGCCGCCCTGCGATCCGAGGCTCTCTACGGTTTCGTGCCTACCGGAAAGACGCTGCAGGTCATGGTCTTGGGTTCCTTCCGCTCGTGGAAGGACCTGCTGACGCTGACCGCGCCTGTGTCCGCCTACTCGGGTCCGGCGCTCGTGCCGTGGATGAGCGGCCTCGTCCTGTCCGCCTTGGCTGGCCTCATCACCGCTCGAGCTGGGCGCGCCGTCCTGGGGTCCATCCCCCTCGTCGCCATGGGCGTCCTCTCTGTCTTCTTTGGCCAGGCCGACCAGGCACTGCCCGTGTGGGCTGTCCTGGTATGGTGGGGTGCGCTGGCCGCCTGGTGGGCCGTCGCCGCCCAGTACCAGCGCCTCACGTTGGGGCAAGACGTGCTCGTCGGGCGCTCGGGCGCGCGCGGGAACGAGAACACCTTCGCCCGTTCCTCCCGATCCACCGTCTACGTGGGCGCGCGCGTCATCGGCGCCCTGCTCATGCTGTCGATCTCCGTGGGGGTGGCCCTGCCCGCCGCCTCCGTGCTGGGTGCAACTAGCGCGCGCGTCGTCGGACGCGACCTGGTCAAACCTCCCTTGGACATCCAGGACTATCCTTCCCCCTTGGCTTCGTTCCGCCACTACACGACGGACCTGAAGGACGAGACGCTCGTGACCGTGTCCGACCTGCCCGAAAACCAGCGCGTGCGTATCGCCGCGATGGACGTGTATGACGGTACAACCTTCGGCATGTCCGAGAACCGCGACGACGGGCACAGCGGCTACATTCCCGTTGAAACCTCGATTCCGGGAAGGGCCGTGGGCACGTCGCTTGTGAGCGTGTCTACCTCCGGCATGTCCGGCCCGTGGGTGCCCGTCCTGGGTGTCCCCTCACAGATCTCTTTCGTCGGCGCTGGCGCCGACTCGCACAAGGACGGTCTTTTCTTCGACACGTGGGGTAACGCGGCGCTGACGACCAGCCCCGCCGCCGCGATGAGCTACAACGTGACGACGAGCTTCGCCGCGTCTGCGCGTGACGAGGAACTCGCGTCGCTGGAGGCTATGCCCAACACGTCTAAGGACACCAATGTGCCCGAGGGCATCGGCGCGAAGGCCACCGACCTGACGCAAAACGCTTCGACCCCCCTGACTGCCGCGCGCGCGATCGAGCATCACCTGTCGACCTACGGCTACTACCTCAACGAGAACACTCAGTTCTCGCGTCCGGGCGTGCGCGCCGATCGCCTTGAGCGCATGATCGCCTCCGACGAGAACCTGATCGGCGACGACCAGCAGTACTCGGCGCTCATGGCTCTGATGTTGCATCAGTTGGGTATGAACGCCCGCGTCGTCATGGGTGCCTACCCCGAGGGCGGCTCCCAGGGCGGCCCCGCGACCCTGCACGGCTCGGATATCCGCGCGTGGGTTGAGGTCGAGTTCGAGGGCGGCGTCTGGGCCGTCTTCGATCCCACGCCCCCGCGCGACCACACGCCGCAGACCCAGGTCCCCAAGCCCCGGAGCGTGCCGCGCCCGCAGGTGCTACAGCCCCCGGAGCCCCCGGAGGCTCCCGCGGAGCTGCCGCCGACGACGCGCGACCAGAACGCCGACCCGATGGAGCCCCCGGCCGAGCCCTTCCCGTGGGGTCTCGTCGCAGGCATCTCTGGTGGTATCCTGTTGATTCTTCTGCCGCCGCTGATGGTCCTGCTGTTCAAGGCGGGGCGTCGCAGGCGTCGGCGCCGTGCCGCCGCCGTGGGCGCGCTGGTCGGCTCGTGGGACGAGGTCGTGGACCTGGCCGCGGACTCCGGCCTGCGCATCGACGTGGGGCGTACGCGCCAGGAGACCGCCTGGTCCCTGGCCTCCCAGTGGGAGCTCGGCGAGGACCCGGGCGACCCCTTCACCCTGGTGACGGGCGAGGTGCGCCACGGCGACGACTGCTCGACGGACTCGGTGGAGGTCGACGAGGCCGAGGCCGGCGCGGGCCGCTACATCATCGACGGCTGGAGCCGCTTCGGTGACGACGTGCCCGCCCCCGTGGTGATCGCGCGCTATGCGGATATCGCGAGCTTCGCCTCGAACGGTGCCTCGCGTGACCGTGCGCGTGACGCGTGGGCCCAGCTGCGTTCCCTGCGTTGCCAGGTGAGCAAGAAGGCTGGCTTCCCGGCGCGCGTGCGCCGCGCGCTGTCCCTGCGCTCCCTGCGTATGCGCCGCAAGTTGCGACTGAGCGCGTCGATCGCGCGCACGATGGATGAGGAGAAGAACGCGTGACGCCAGCGGTTGCGGGTATGAGGGGCCCCGAGATTCCCGGTTTCCGGTGGGTACGCCCGCTGGGCCAGGGTGGCTTCGCCGACGTATTCCTGTACCGTCAGGAGCTGCCGAGCCGCGAGGTCGCCATCAAGGTTGTGCGCACGCAGGGCGACGAGCGAGGCACGAAGGAACTGCATCGCGAGGCCGACGCTATGACCTTGCTTGCCGGCCATCCCGCGGTCGTCGAGCTGCACGGCGTGGGCACGACGGCCGACGGCCGTGCCTACCTGGTGATGGAATATTGCCCGGTTGCTGACCTGCTCACGCAGGTGCGCGCGCGCCCGATGGCGCTGGAGAAGGCCCTCGAAACGATGATCAAGGTGTGCGGCGGCGTGGAGATGTTCCACCGCCAGGGTTACGTGCACCGCGATATCAAGCCGTCCAACATCATGCTGGACGCCTACGGTAAGCCAGTGCTCGCCGACTTCGGTGTGGCCTCGAAGGTGGGGCAGCTGGAGGTCGGAGCGTTCGACGGCTTCTCGGTGCTGTGGGCACCCCCGGAGCAGCAAGACGTGAATTCGTGGGCCTCGCCCCTGCAGGACGTGTGGGCGCTGGCCGCGACGACGTGGACCTTCGTGACGGGCCGCAGCCCCTTCGAGGATCCGATCGGCGATAACTCTGCCGCGTCGATCGCGAACCGCGTGCAGCGTGGCCGCATGCGTGGCCTGGGCCGCGCGGACGCGCCGGCAGAGCTCGAGCGCGTGCTGCGCGCGGCTATGACGATCGACCCTCAGGAGCGCACGCAGACCGCGATGGAGTTCGGTCAGGGGCTGCAGTGCGTTCAGAAGGAGCTGGGCCTGCCGCGCACGGAGATGGAGATCAAGGAGAAGCGCTCCAAGGCCTCCGCCCCCGTCTCGGGCGACCAGAAGACGCGCCTGCGTGGCGCTCCCGTCATCGACCTGGATAAGACGCGCCTGCGCTCCTCGGCCTCGTATTCCTTCGAGGGTGGGGCGGGCTCCGGCGGTGTTGAGGCCGTCGCGGACTCGTGGAAGATTGAACGTTCTACGGACGTGGACGAGGAGTCCGCTCGTCGCGTGGTCGAGGGGTCTTCGGGTTCCAAGCGGGGTATCTCTCCCGTCGTGGGCGTGCTCCTCGTGCTCGTGGCCGCGGTCATTGCCGCCGGCCTGGTCGTGGGCATGCTGCGCGGCGAAGGATCGTTTACGCGCATTTCTCCCGTCCCCGAAACGACGAGTGCGTCGCCGGCCCCCGGGGACGCCGTGGGGGAGGCCCCGCCGCAGGCGTCCGGCCTGATGGGGGAATACGCAGACGGCGTGGTGACGTGGACGTGGACGGCGCCGACGGGCCCGGCCCCGGCGGACATCGTCTACGCCTACGAGGCCACGGGCCCGGCAGGCACGTCGCGCGGCCGCGTGGAGACCACAATGGCGATGGTGGACGCCGGAAGCGGCGAGAATTGTATGGAGATCACGACGGTGTCCCGCTCGTCTGGGCGCATGTCCGAGCCGCTGCGCGCGTGTGTGGATGTGCCGTGATGCGGGTCATGAAATCGATTGAGTTTTCTGCTTCGCGACGCATCGCTTCTCAACGAGGCGCCGGTCACGTCGTGTGTAGAATGGTCAGTATCGCGCGTGATCCCGCGCGCTCAACGCAGCTAAAGGATGAAGGCACATGTCTCTGAATGAACGTGCGGAACGTCCCGCAGTTCGATGGGGTGCCTCGACCGACATCGGTCCGGTCCGCTCAGAAAACGAGGATTCATGGCTGGCGGTCCCTCCGGTCTTCGCTGTTGCAGATGGGATGGGTGGCCACCTGGGTGGTGCCCAGGCCTCGTCGAGTGCCGTCATCACCCTCCAGGAGTTCCTGAGTCCCGATCGTCTGGGCAACCGCCCCGTCGACCTGGTGGACCTGTCCGTCGCGATCGACGCGGCGGCGACGGCCGTCGCCTCGCTGGCACCGATCGATAATCCCGCGAGTGCCCCGGGAACGACCCTGTCGGGCGTCATGGTGTTGCGCACTGCCGAGGGGCCGTACTGGCTCTCATTTAACGTGGGTGACTCCCGCGTGTATGTCGTGGGCGGGGGAGGCATCCGCCAGCTCACCCACGACCACTCCGCGCTGCAGGAGGCACGTGACCTCGCGGCGACCTCTGGAGCGCCCCGTTTGATCCCTCCCGCAAACGTTGTGACAAAGGCGCTGGGTGCCGGGCAGGCCGGACGTGTGAAAGCTGACTACACAATCATGCCGCAGGAAGAGGGCGATCGGGCGGTTATCTGTACAGACGGTGTGCACGGCGTCCTGCGTGATTCGCAGATTCATGCGGTTGTTGCGGCCGGCGACGGTCCTCAGGGGACCGCGGATGCACTCGTGCGCGCGTCGCTGGAATCGGGTACCCGGGACAATACGACCGCCGTTGTAGTTTACGCAGGAACCAAATCACGAGTAACATTGACATCGAATGTCATGAATCGGATGATTCAACCAGTACGTCTGGCGTCGATTGAGACCGCTCGCCGGGTTCCTCGTAGAGAAGGCAGTAACTGATGCTTCAGATTGGACGCTTCCTGTGCCGCGGGCAGGGCGCGATGCTCGTCACGGGTCCCCTCGGTGCGGCGCTGGTTCCGCTTGACTTTGCGGACTCCGCTGCTGACGTGGTGTGGGGTCGTGACGACACCCAGGCGTGGCTGTCTCACGTTCAGGCCGAGAAGGGCGATGCTCTCCTCCTGGACTGTGCGGGCGAGCAGCCCTACTTGACGGTGCTGGGTAACATCCAGCTGCGTATGCGCGCCGCCGGCCAGATCACCGAGCAGGTCTGGACCGACCCGATCTGGGCGTGGCCTTTCAACCCCGGCGAATGGCAGACCTTCGAGGCCACCATCATCGACGGCGACGAGGTCACGTGGATGGTGCCCGCCGCCGACCGCGTCGAGGCAGGCGAGATCCGCATCGGCCGCGCGCTCGACGAGGTCGAGGCCCTCGCCTCGATGCCCGTCGACACGATGGGTTTCCTCATCAACCCCGATATCCCGGACCGTGAGCGCCGCGCCCGCCGCGACGCTCGCGAGGAGCTTCCGGAGCCGTCCGCGCACACCTCCTCCGTGGACCTGGCCGCCGTCGAGGCCCAGTTCCTCGCCGCGACCAGCAATGGTCCGGTGTCGCTGAGCTCCGCTTCCCGCACCCCCGATGACGTCGACAACGCCCCGGAGGCAATCGAGGAGATCGACGAGGTCGTCGAGTCCGAGGAAAAGGGCGCCGAGCAGCCCTCGGGCGAGCTCTACGTCGTCGCCGACGCCGAGGAGCAGCAGGGCGATACGGCGGAGTCCGCCGAGCGTGCCGGTGGTTTCGGCGAGTCGTGTACCCCGGCCTCGTCCGAGGTTGTCGCTGAAGCTCTCGTCGTTGAGCCCCCCGCCGCCCCCGAGGCCATGAGCGCCGAAGGCCTGGCCGACCTGGGTGCCGAGACCGACACCGAGGCGACGATTCTGCGCCTGGCCCCCACGAACTCCGGTCCGGCCGCGCCCGTCGCGTTCCTGATCCACGGCGGCACCGTGCCCGTCGAGGTCTCCCGTGACGTCGTCATCGGCCGTGACCCCGACGCGCGTGCGCTGACCGGCCGCCCCGTGGCCACGGTCCTGCGCGTACCCAGCCCCGATACCGAGATTTCCCGCTCGCACTGCGCCGTCATGATGACGACGCCAGGCTCCTGGGCCCTCATGGACCTGGGCAGTGCGAACGGCACCGTCCTGCGTCACGCTGACGGCTCGTTCCAGGACGTCACCCCCATGGTGACGATCGCCCTGAACGACGGCGACCTCATCGACGTCGGCGAGGGCACCACGATCGAGTTCCGCGTGCGCTGATCGATTCAAACGCTGCAGGTGGGGCGGGCCTTCGGGCCTGCCCCACCTGCTTTTGTGCTGGTTTCTCGCGAGCGAGCGATACTGACAAAGGTACCCCTGCCTCGTCTATGTAACGACAATCATTCTTGTGAGTGTCTTGAGGTGACCTTGGTCCCTTGATGCGTGTATCCTTACCCCTGGTAGCGGCCCACCGGTGGGCCGGTCATCGCATACAAGGAAGTTGAGAACCACGATGGTCAAGTACGTATACGACTTCTCCGAGGGCGACAAGTCCATGAAGGACCTCCTCGGAGGAAAGGGAGCCAACCTCGCCGAGATGACGAAGCTCGGTCTGCCCGTTCCCCCCGGCTTCACGATCACCACCGAGGCGTGCCGCGCATACCTCAAGGAGTCGACGGTTCCCGAGTCGCTTGCCACCGAGGTCACCACCGCCCTGCGCGGCGTCGAAGACCAGATGGGTCGCCGCCTGGGCGACGCGAACGACCCACTCCTCGTCTCCGTGCGAAGCGGCGCCAAGTTCTCCATGCCCGGCATGATGGAAACCGTCCTGAACATCGGCCTCAACGATGAGTCGGTCCTCGGCCTCGCCGCCGTTAGCGGTAACGAGCGCTTTGCGTGGGACTCCTACCGCCGCCTCATCCAGATGTTCGGCAAGACCGTCCTCGACATCGACGGCGACCTCTTCTCCGACGCCCTCGACAACCTCAAGGCCGCGCGCGGCGTGAAGGGCGACACCGAGCTGAACGCCGAGGACCTCAAGGGCCTCGTCGAAACCTTCAAGGGCATCGTCAAGGAACAGACCGGCAACGACTTCCCGCAGGACCCCCGCACCCAGATGGACATGGGCATCGAAGCCGTGTTCCGCTCCTGGAACACCGAGCGCGCCCGCATCTACCGCCGCCGCGAGCGCATCCCCCACGACCTGGGTACCGCCGTCAACATCTGCACCATGGTGTTCGGCAACATGGGTGAAAACTCCGGCACCGGCGTGTGCTTCACCCGCGACCCCTCCTCCGGCCACTCCGGCGTCTACGGCGACTACCTGGAGAACGCGCAGGGCGAAGACGTCGTCGCCGGCATCCGCAACACGCTGGCCTTGTCCGACCTCGAGCGCATCAACAAGCCCGTCTACGACGAACTGCGCGCCATCATGCGCAAGCTCGAGACCCACTACCGCGACATGTGTGACATCGAGTTCACGATCGAGCGCGGCAAGCTATGGATGCTCCAGACCCGCGTTGGCAAGCGCACCGCCGCCGCCGCGTTCCGAATCGCCACCCAGCTCCTCGGCGAAAAGCTCATCACCCGCGACGAGGCCCTGGGCCGCGTCACCGGCGACCAGCTCACCCAGCTGATGTTCCCCCAGTTCGACGCGAAGGCCGACAAGGACCTCATCGCTCGCGGCATGGCCGCCTCCCCGGGTGCCGCCGTCGGCAAGATCGCCTTCAACAACGCCCAGGCCATCGAAGCCGCCAGCGAAGGCGTCAAGACCGTCCTCGTGCGCCGCGAGACCAACCCCGACGACCTGCCCGGCATGGTCGCCGCCGAAGGCGTCCTCACCGCGCGCGGCGGTAAGACCTCGCACGCCGCCGTCGTCGCCCGCGGCATGGGCAAGACCTGCGTGTGTGGCGCCGAGTCCCTCGTCATCGACGAAGCTGCCGGCACCGTCACCATCGGTGACCTCGTCCTGACCGCCGACGACATCATCGCCATCGACGGCCAGACCGGCGAAATCTTCCGCGGCGAGGTCCCCGTGACCGACTCGCCCGTCACCACCTACCTCGCCGAGGGCCTCGAGGCCGGCCTCGCCGCCGCCGGCGACGACGAGGGCACCCGCGAGCTCGTCGAAGCCGTCGACAAGCTCCTGTCCCACGCCGACAAGGTCCGCCGCCTGCGCGTGCGCGCCAACGCCGACACCCCCCTCGACTCCAAGCGCGCCATCGAGTTCGGCGCCGAGGGCATCGGCCTGTGCCGCACCGAGCACATGTTCCTGGGCGAACGCCGCCCGCTCGTCGAGCGCGCCATCCTCTCCGCCCCCGAGTCCGAGGAGCGCCAGGCCGCCTTCAACGAGCTCGAGAAGCTGCAGAAGCAGGACTTCCTCGAGATGCTCGAGGTCATGGACGGCAAGTCGATGACCGTGCGCCTCATCGACCCGCCGCTCCACGAGTTCATGCCCGCCCTCATCGAGCTGGAGACCAAGGTCGCCGTCGGCAAGGCCACCGGTACCCTCGACCCCGCCGACGAGGCCATGCTCGTCGAGGTTCGCCGCATGCACGAGCAGAACCCCATGCTCGGCCTGCGCGGCGTGCGCCTGGGCATCTACCTGCCCGGCCTGTTCGCCCTGCAGATGCGCGCCCTGTGCGAGGCGGCTGCGCAGCTCGTGGGCCGCGGCCTCGACCCGCGCCCCGAGATCATGGTTCCGCTCGTCGGCTCCGTGCGTGAGCTCCAGCTCGTGCGCGAAGAGGCCGAAGGTATCATCGCTTCCGTCGCCTCCTCCCACGGCGTCGACCTGTCCGGCGTCTCCATCGGCGCCATGATCGAGCTGCCGCGCGCCGCCATGACGGCCGAGGACCTGGCTGAGGAAGCCGACTTCTTCAGCTTCGGCACCAACGACCTGACGCAGACCGTGTGGGGCTTCTCGCGCGACGACGTCGAAGGCGTGTTCTTCCCGCAGTACATCGAGGCCGGCATCTTCGGCGTCTCCCCCTTCGAGTCCATCGACGTCCACGGCGTGGGCACCCTGGTCTCCGAGGGTGTGCGCCGCGCCCGCTCCACCAAGCCGAACATCAAGCTCGGCGTGTGTGGCGAGCACGGTGGCGACCCGCTGTCGATCCACTTCTTCCACAATGTGGGCCTGGACTACGTGTCCTGCTCCCCGTTCCGCGTCCCCGTCGCCCGCCTCGAGGCTGGCCGCGCCGCGGTCGAGGACCACGTGGACATGACCGCCTGATCGCTGGCGGTGCCGCTGCTTTGTGGAGTGGCGCTGACTGAGTGACGAGGCCGTGGCCGGGAAACCGGTCGCGGCCTCGTTTCGTTGTGTTGTGCTGGCGGGCCGGGCTGCTGGGTGTGCCCGTGGGCGTCGGCCCGCCCGCGAGCCGTCCGCGCCGCGAGCTTCGCTCGGCGCGTCGTCTCGAAGCCCGGCCAGGATCCGCCGCCTACGGGCGCCGCAGTCAGCCATTGCCGGTGTTCTCCACACCAGTGGGCCTGGGTTGTTGATTGGCGGCTTGTCGCGTCGTCTTGATGCCGTCCTGGTTCCGCCGCCTACGGGTGCCGCGTGTGGGTGCTGCAGGTGAGGTGGCCCGGTGGCCTGAAACCGCGGTAGCCTTTGCTTGCTTGCTTGTGTCTGTGTGGGATTGAAACCATCGTCGCCTTTGCTTGCTTGTGCCTGTGTGGGACTGAAACCGTTATCGCCTTTGCGGGTGAGAAATGGGTGTTTTTGGTGCAGTTTTTG
>ERZ773022.529-NODE-529-length-30543-cov-6.404454_pt1 | contig 30543 bp, 32 predicted proteins | sample MGYA00580839_ERZ773022 | MGnify/ENA primary metagenome ERZ773022 (study PRJEB29015, sample SAMEA2738020) | human oral metagenome | biome: human oral; feature: human-associated habitat; material: dental | place: China | collected 2044 ... | reverse complement strand
GAAAAATAATCCTCTCCAAAAAAAGAACCCATCATTTCTTTCATCTGATTTGACCCATCTTTCTGACTTCCAGCAAAAACTCCATTCATCATTTTATTCATCATTCCAAACATTTCCTCTTTTGAGTAAATTCTGCCAACTTCCTTTTCAATTTGAGAATTGTAATCTGAAAGGATACTCTGGTTAAGTTTTACAGCTGGTTCTACTTCCACTTGATATTTTTCTTGTGCAAAAGTTCCTAAACTTAGCAATACAGATAATCCTAAAATTATTTTTTTCATAATTCTCACTTCTTCCTTTACTTTTATTTTTATTTTACTTTTTTACTTACTCTAAAATTTCAAATTTATATCCAACTCCCCAAATGGTTTTAATATTCCAGTTTGGATGATTGTAGTTATCTATTTTGGAGCGAAGTCTTTTAATATGAGTGTCAACTGTTCTGCTATCACCGAAATAATCAAATCCCCACAGTAAATCTAGCAAATTTTCTCTTGTGAAAACTTTATTTTGATTTGTCGCAAGTGTCCAAAAGATTTCTATTTCTTTTTTTGTAAGTAAAATTTTTTCATTTTCAATTTTTACAGCAAAATTATCCAAGTCAATTTCTAAATTGTCATATTTGAATAATTTTTTATCCTGATTTTCTTTTGGAGACAATCTTCTTAAAATTGCATGTATTCTAGCGATTATTTCTCCTGGTGAAAATGGCTTTACAATATAATCATCCGCTCCAATTTCCAGTCCCATTATTTTTTCATAATCTTCCCCACGAGCGGTAATCATAATAATTGGCACATTTGAAAAACTTCTTATTTCACGGCAAACTTCAAAACCATCTTTTTTAGGCATCATGACATCCAGCAAAACTATGTCAAATTTATTATTTCTAACTTCACTTAATGCACTTTCTCCATCAAAGACAGTTGATACAATAAAATCATTTTTTTTACAATACTGTGAAATTATCGAAACAATCTGTCTGTTGTCATCTGCAATTAACACATTATACATTTTTTTACCTCTTTTAATTTCTCTTTTTCATATTTTATCATAAATTAAAAAAATTTCATACTTTAAAAATATACAAAAGTTTGATAAAATATTTTTATACAAGAAATTTTTTGAAAGGAGAAGAAAAAAGAAAAAATGAGAAGAGAACTAAAAAAAATTTTTTTTATAAGAAAAAAAGATTCTACACAAACATTTAGACTCGCTATGCTACTTTGCATTGTTGGGGGATTTTTAGATGCTTACACTTTTACCACAAGAGGAAAAGTTTTGGCAAATGCGCAAACTGGAAATTTAGTTTACCTTGCCTTAAATCTTGCTGAAAGAGATTATCAAAAAGTTTTTTCTTATTTTGTCCCAATTTTTGTTTTTGCACTTGGAATTTTATTTTCAGAATATTTAAAACATGTATTTACAAAATATGAAAATTTCCGCTGGCAACACACTGCCATTATTATTCAATTAATTGTAATGTTTTTTATTTCATTCATTCCGCCAAATCACTTAAATATGTTAGTTAACGTAATAATTTCATTCATTGCGGCACTGCAATATCAAGGTTTTAAAAAAATTCACGGAGTAAACGGTGCAACTACTATGTGTACAGGAAATCTTCGGTCAAGTATGGAATTTTTAAGTCAGTTTATAATGACTAGAGATAAAAAATCTTTTTATAATTTTTTAGTTTACATAGGATTAATTTCCTTTTTTGCAATTGGTGCAACTTTGTGTGCCGTTCTAGTTCATTTTTTTAAAAATTATGCATTGCTTTTCTGCTGTGTTTTGCAATTTATCGTATTTTTAGTGATGTTCAAACAAAAAATTTAGTTTTATAATCAAACAAATATCTTTTAATACTGATAAATAAAGATTTTAAGAATTTTTACAATATATTCAAAAAATTTTTTTGCTTGTAAAAAAAACGAAAAAGTTATATAATTATTACAAATAACATCTGTTATATTATTAAAAAAAAATTAAAGATAAGGAGGTTTTTTTATGTTTGAAAAATTTCGTTTTGAAAATCTTTCAAAAATAATTCAATTATACGTTTTGAATTTATTTGGACAAATTATCAAAAAAGATAATTTGGAAATTTTTTCAAAAATAAATTTTTTTAATGTAGGAAATATTTCCTTGCTGTATGAAAAAAATAAAAAAATCTTAATTAATAAAAGTAGTAATTTTTTAAAATTACTAGACGAACATATTTTAAATTCAGAAATAGATTTATCTTTTATCGAAAATGTCGATGTAAAAAAATTGATACAAAATTTTGAAAAGCTTTGTGCCAATGGATATAAAAATTTTATTGAAAAAGACATAAGAAAAAAAATAATTGAAAAATTTACAAATTGCTTAAAAAATTTAGTTGTAATTTATTTATTCTCAAATATAAAATTTAACTATATTTCCGAAAACGCAAGAGTAAAAATAAGCCGTGCTCCACCTTTTGTAAAATAATTTTATAAAAAATTTTTACAAAAAAATATTGTGGAGGATAAAAAAATGGAAAAAATCGAGAAAATTGAAGAAGTAGAAAAAAAAGAAGTAAGAGAAAAAAGAGAATTAAAAGGAATTAAAATAGGAAAATATGAAATCGAAAAGCCAATTGTTCAAGGTGGAATGGGAGTCGGAATAAGCTGGGACAGACTTGCTGGAAATGTAGCTAAAAACGGCTGTCTTGGAACAATAAGCGCAATTTGTACAGGATATTATCAAAATATGAGATTTGTAAAAAAACAGGTAGATGGAAGACCAGTTGGAACAAAAAATACTTACAACAGGGAAGCTCTTATTGAAATATTTAAAAATGCAAGAAAAATTTGTGGAGATAAACCTCTAGCTTGTAACATCTTACATGCAATCAATGACTATGCAAGAGTTGTAGGCGACGCACTGGAAGCCGGAGCAAATATTATTGTAACGGGAGCAGGACTTCCGCTAGAGCTTCCAAAACTTGTAAAAGATTATCCAGATGTAGAAATAGTGCCGATAGTCTCATCAGCAAGAGCGCTAAAAATAATCTGTAAAAAATGGAAAGCTGCTGGAAAAATGCCAGGAGCAGTAATCGTAGAAGGTCCTAAAAGTGGAGGACACCAAGGAGCTAAATATTCCGAATTATTTGCGCCAGAACATCAATTAGAAGCAATTTTACCACCAATAAAAGAAGAAAGAGACAAATGGGGTGATTTTCCAATAATTGCAGCAGGTGGAATTTGGAACAACGAAGATATTCACAAGATGATGGAATTAGGAGCGGATGCCGTTCAAATGGGTACAAGATTTATAGGTACTTACGAGTGCGATGCAAGTGAAAATTTTAAACAAAATTTAATTAATGCAAATAAAGAAGACATAGTAATTGTAAGCTCTCCTGTTGGTTATCCTGGAAGAGCAGTAAAAACAAATTTGATAAAAACTTTGGAACCTAATACTAACAAGATAAAATGTATAAGTAATTGCGTCTTTCCTTGTGAACATGGAAAAGGTGCAAATAAAGTGGGATATTGTATTGCAAACAGCTTAGGAGATGCCTACTTAGGTAAGCTTCAAAGCGGACTGTTTTTCACAGGAGCAAATGGATATAGATTAAAAGAGATAGTTCACGTCAAAGATTTAATTGAAGAATTGATGACAGGTATTCAAACTTCTAAAAATATTTAAAAATGAAAAATAAAAAGTAGCCGGAGTATGAAAAATACTTCGGTTCATATTTTTTATAAAAAAAATCCAGTCTACCGTTCTAATCTGATTTTTGGTTGCCTGTAACTGTTACAGGTGGTAGTCATATTTACAAAAGTACAGGATCCGTGCTAAGTTTTTTTACCGCCGTGATTTTTCTGAAACAATTTTATAAAGAGATGACTCCATAAAAAAATGAGTAAAGCCCAAAAACAATTTAATTAGTATCGAATAGACCAGAAATTTATTTTTAAATAATTTAGAAATTTCCTTTACTTGAATAGTATAACTTTTATCACTAAAAATGTCAAATATTTTTTTTAGGAAATTTTTCAAAATTCACATAATAAGTATTTTTATCTATTTTTTTTAGTATATTTTTTTTACATAAATTGGAAATTTCTCTTGAAAGAGCAGGCCGTGTCACATCAAATTTTTTCGCAAGTAAAGATATGCTCGGAAAAAATGTTATTTTATTATCTTTAGAATTTTTTTTAATATAGCTTAAAACTTTTTCACCAATCGTTTTATTTACAAAATTAAACCAAATTCTTTTTGAAAGATATTGACTTTTATTTGAAATCTCATCAATAAAATTTAAAAGTAACCTTTTATTTTTTTGAATCAGATTAAAAAATTTATTCCGATCAATCACTAGCAAATTTGTTTCTTCCAATGTTATCAAATCGACTGGAAAAGTGTTATCTTCCCCAAAAATAAATGCTGGTGCCAAAATTTCATTTATTTTTATATGACCAATTACAATGGAATCACCATTAAATTTTTGCATTTCAGCAACAAGAGTTCCTTTTATTAAAATATTCACATTTGTAATTATATCACCTCGAAAAAATATAATTTCATTTTTTTTATAAGTTCTTATTTGATATTCGGTTTCTTTTAAAAATGAAGTGACAGATGAAATACTGTAACCATTAAATAGTGGAACTTTTACAAGCAATTGTGAAATGTCTTTAATATTCATATCATCACCAATTCTTTTTTGTTTTCTATCAAAATAATTTTACTATAATATTATTAATTTGTCAAACTATTTATCTAAAAATAAAAAAATAGGAGGAAATTAGCCTCCTAAATATGCTCTTTTTATTTCTGAATTTGTCAAAAGTTCTTTTCCAGTCCCTTCCAAAATTATACTTCCAGTTTCTAAAACATAACCTCTATCGGCAATTGATAAAGCCATGTTTGCATTTTGCTCAACTAATAAAATAGTAACATTATCCTCTTTGTTTATTTTTTTTATTATTTCAAAAATTTCCTGAACTAACAGCGGTGCAAGTCCCATTGATGGTTCATCTAGCAAAAGTAACGATGGATTCGACATAAGTGCTCTTGCCATTGCAAGCATCTGTTGCTCACCTCCACTCATTGTTCCTGCAAGTTGTCTTTTTCGCTCTGCTAGACGAGGAAACAAAGAAAACATATGTTCCATATCCTTTCTTATTTCAGCTTGATCATTTCTAATAAAAGCCCCCATTTCCAAATTTTCTAAAACTGTTAGCTCCGTAAAAATTCTTCTTCCTTCTGGAACGTGAGCCATACCTTTGCTTACAAGTTTATGAGCGACAGTATTTGTCGTGTTTTCACCATTTAGTGAAATTTCTCCAGATTTTATTGGAATTAATCCTGAAATTGCATGTAATGTCGATGTTTTTCCAGCTCCATTTGCTCCAATCAAAGAAACAATTTCTCCTCTTTTTATATGAAATGAAATATTTTTTATGGCATGAATTACACCATAATAGACATTCAAATCATTGACTTCTAAAATATTCACAATTCTTCCTCCTCTCTTATTCTCCCAAATATGCTGCAATAACTTCTTTGTTTGACTGTATTTCATTTGGAAGCCCAGACGCTATTATTTTTCCAAAATTTAGTACATAAAGTCTTTCACAAATTCCCATAACTAAATCCATATCGTGCTCAATAAGTAAAATTGCAATTTTAAATTTATCCCTGATAAAACTTATTGTTTTCATCAATTCCTTTGTTTCATTTGGATTCATTCCCGCAGCAGGTTCATCAAGTAAAAGCAATTTGGGATTTGTAGCTAGCGCTCTAGCTATTTCCAATTTTCTTTGCTGTCCATACGATAAATTTCCTGAAATTATATTAGCCATTTCTGCCATGTCAAAAATATCCAATAAATCCAGCGCTTTATCTGTAACTTCTTTTTCTTCCCTCCAAAATCTTGGGAGTCTTAGTATAGCTTCAAAAGTGTTATATTTCATACTGCTATTAAGTGCCATTTTTACATTGTCCAGCACTGTCAAATTTTTAAATAATCTAATATTTTGGAATGTTCTTGCTATTCCCAATGCAACTATTTGCGGAGTTGTTTTTTTATTAATACTTGTTCCATTTATGGAAATATCACCGTCAGTCGGTTTATAAACACCTGTAAGTAAGTTAAATATTGTTGTTTTTCCAGCTCCATTAGGTCCAATCAGCCCTATTAACTCGCCTTCTTTTATCTCGATATTAACATTGTCTACAGCTCTTAAACCACCAAAAGATATTCCTAAATCAGTCGTTTTAAGTAATGACATATCCTAATCTCCTTTTTTATTTTTTTGAGTTTCTAATTTCTTTAATCCGTTGTTTCGTTTCGTGGAAAGTGAATTCTTTTGTTCCAAAAATTCCTTTTGGTCTGAAAATCATTAAAATAATAAGAATTATCGAATAAATTAAATATCTAAACTGTGAAAAATCTCTTAAAAATTCACTTAACATAGTTAAAATAACCGCTGCGATAACTGCTCCAGTTATACTTCCAAGTCCACCTAAAACAACCATAACCAAAATTTCTATTGAAAATAAAAATCCAAATTTATCTGGTGCTAAAATCCCAACATTGTGAGCAAATAATGAGCCTCCTACTCCCGCAAAAAATGCCGAAAAAGTAAATCCATAAAGTTTTACACGATTTAATTTAATACCAATATTCTCTGCCGCAATTTCATCTTCTCGAATTGACATAACTTCCTTACCTTTTCTTGAAGTCATAGCCATAACAACTATAATAATTGAAATTACAACAATAAAATACACATTTGAAAATGTTATAATTCCTTGAGGAATTCCACTAAACCCTGTCGCTCCTCCAAGAAAATCTAAATTTTGAATGATATATTTTACAATTTCTCCAAACGCAAGTGTAATGATTGCAAGATAATCCCCTCTTAAACGAAGCGTACTAGCTCCAACTAAAAATCCAAATATTGCTGCAATAATTCCACCAAATAGTGAAACTATAAGAAGATGCAATGTTGCAGGTAAATGATAATTTACCAATATTTTTGAAATATACGCCGCTGAATATCCACCAATCGCAATAAATCCAGCTTGTCCTAAATTAAGCTGTCCCATAATTCCTACAGATATATTAAGACTTACAGAAAATAGCACAAAAATTAAAATAGTTATATAAATTCCACGAGTGTAGCTAAAAATATCATTTGGGTCAATTGTTAAATTTAAAACTACATAAAGTAAAATAATTGAAATAACTGTAACTACATAATTTTTCAATTTAAATTTATTAAAATAATTCAAATTACCCCATTTTGGCTGTTCTTTGTCTTTTTTATTTTCTTTATTTTTTATATTTTCTTTGTTTTCAATTTCATTTTTTGTCAAAGTAATTTTTTTATTTTGAACTTCTTTTTTTTCTTTATTTTCCATTTTTCTCTTTTCTCCTCCTTTCTCTTCTCTATAATTAAACTTTTTCTTTCATATTTTTTCCAAACAATCCATTTGGTTTAAAAATAAGTATCAAAATTAAAATTCCAAAAACTATTGGATTTGCCCAAGTTGTAAGAAAAGAACCTTTTACATATGCTTCTAAAAGTCCCAATACATATCCTCCAACCATAGCTCCAGGAATACTTCCAATTCCACCAAATACAGCCGCAATAAACGCTTTTAATCCAGGAAGCATCCCCATATATGGCTCAATTTGCGGATAAACAATCGCATAAAGTGCTCCACCAAGTGCACCTAATCCAGAACCAATCGCAAATGTAATAGCGATTGTTTTATTTACGTTTATTCCCATAAGTTGTGCCGCTCCTGTATCTTGAGATACCGCTCTAGTCGCTTTTCCAAGTTTTGTCTTTTTAATAAATAAATTTAGCGCAACCATGCAAATTATAGTGACAACTATTACAAAAATAGTAAGCATACTTATTTGAACGACTCCCAAATTTAATTTTTTATTATCTGACAAAAATCCAGGAATATATTTTTGGTCAATTACTTTTGGTGTAGCTCCAAAGATGATAAGTGCGACACTTTCAAGCAAAAAGCTCATTCCGATTGCTGTTATAAGCGCTGAAATTTTAGGTGCATTTCTAAGCGGTCTATACGCAAAAAAATCAATTACAACACCTAAAATAGCACAAAAAACAATTGATAAAAGTATTGCAATTATAAGCGGCATACCATTTGACACAGCAATAAAAGTTAAATATGCTCCTATCATAAGTATGTCTCCATGCGCAAAGTTTATAAGTTTTACAATTCCATAAACCATTGTGTATCCCAGAGCAATCAGTGCGTAAATACTTCCAGTCTGAAGACCGTTGATTGTCTGTTCAATTAAATTTTTTAACATTTTAACCTCCTTCAATTATGACTAATTCTATTACAATTTTTTTATTTATAAATTAAAAAAGTTCAAAATGGTATTAAGAAAATCCTAGTACCATTGAACTTAAAAAAAATTATATTTATAAATTTCCTAAATTAAAATTTTTCTTTTAAAGTAAGTTTTCCATCTTTTACTTCAATAAATGTAACTTTTTTTTCTGGATTTCTATTTTCATCAAATTTCAATGAACCTGTCAATAAATTATCTCCACTAAAGTTTTTGATTGCGTCTCTGATTGCTTCTTTTGAAGATAAATCTTTTACAGATTTTAGTGAAGTTTCCAAAATAGTACCTGTGTCATATCCAAGTGCTGCAAACATAATTGGATCAAGTTTATACTCAGTTTTATATGAATTTATAAATTTTTTAGCTATTTCAGAACTGTCATCTGAAGCAAATTGACTGGCAAAAATAGCTCCATTTGCGACTTTTCCAAAGTTAGTCTGGATTCCATCCCAACCGTCTCCTCCCATAAATTGAGAATTTATTCCAAGTTCTTTCGCTTGAGTTAAAATTAATCCTATTGTGTTGTAGTAATCTGGCACAAAAATCATATTTGAATTGTAACCTTTAACTTTTGTTAAAACTGCTCTAAAATCTTTGTCATCGGCAGTATATTTTTCTTCTTTAATTTGAATTCCTTCTTTTTGAGCTTGTGCTTTAAATGCGTCAGCTAATCCAACTGAATAGTCACTTGTAGAATTAGTCAAAATAGTTACATTATTAAATCCTTTTGATTTTGCATATTTTGCAACAGCCTGCCCTTGATAAGGATCGGTATAAGTTGTTCTGAATACAAAATTTTTATCTTTTGTGATGTCAAAAGCTGTTCCAGTAGCAGTTATCATAGGGATTTTAGCTTGTTCAGCAAGTGGTGCAATAGCTAGAGAAGGTTTTGAGATAACTTCTCCTACCAAAACATCAATTTTATCTTGAGAAACCATTTTTTTGAAGATATTTACAGCTTCTTGCGTATCTCCTTTACTGTCAGCTTCAACAATTTCTATTTTTTTCCCATTAATTCCACCAGCAGCATTAATTTCTTTAACTTTTAGTTTAAATCCGTTCACTGTCGCTACTCCATATTGAGCGACATTTCCTGTAAGCGGTGCAATAACTCCAACTTTAATAACATTTGAATCTACTTTTTTAGATCCGCAGCTCATTACAAACAATGCCATCATTGACATTAAAAATAATATTTTTTTCATAATCTCACCTCGTAATTTTTATTAAAAATTTTTTTAAAGTAAATTTAAAATTTTTACTTTAAATAAATGCAATTAATTTTTTTATTTAAATTTTAACTACATTTACAAGAAATTTTCTATATTTAAAATACTTTCCTCCTTTCTTTACAAATCATCTCCAGTTTCAACAATTATATCATATATTAACTAAAAAATAAATTATTATTTTAATAGTCAAAATAAAATCCAATTAATTTAAATTTTTATAAAAAAAACTATCACAAATATTTGTGATAGTTTTTATTTTTTGTATATTTTTTAGAGTAAAAAAATTATTTGTTATTAGCTATTTTTAGTTATTTTAGTTTCCCAAGTTAAAGTTATAACCTACACCTACAGATACTCTTTTATAATTTGCATCTGTTTTATCCCCGGTATTGTCATTTTTATATTGACCTTGGTTTTCTTTATACATAACTTCTGCGTTGAAGTTGTTGTAGTTCACTCCTGCTCCAACTCCGTAATAAAGTCCATTTTTAGCTTTATAATCGTCAATATTCCCATTATTTGCTGAATATCCCAAATCTCCTTTTACATATGGTTTTACAGTAGTCGGAGTGGCAAAGGTATATTTTGCGGTTCCATAAACTGGCACCGAATTATAATTTTCGTAATTTTCATCGGCTGAATTTCTAGCTTTCACTTTTTTATGCCATTGATAAGCAGTTCCAGCTCCCACTTCCAATCCTGGAGTTACTTCATATCTGTATTCTGCCCCTGCTTCTCCAGCTGTAGATTTTGCTTTTTCTGAGCTATTATCATAATGGTATTTTCCACCTAAATCATATGCACCTTTTACTTCAACTTTTCCAGCGTTTGCTGCAAATGAAACTATTCCTAAAACTAAAAACAATCCCATAAATTTTCTTTTCATAGTAAACACCTTTTCTTTCTTTTTGGAAAACTCTGAATTACAATATGTACTAGAGTTTTTCCTTATTTTAATTAAATTAGTTTAGGAAATTTCACTTTCCTGAACTTAAAGTCATTATACACCAATTGACTTATAAGTCAATTTTTTTTTTAATATTTTTTCATTAGAAAGAAAGTTCAATTGACTAAAACTGTCTAAATTTCTAATAAAATAAAACAAATAAAAAATATTTAGAATTAATTAAATTAAAAAGAATTTGACTTGATTTTTAGTTTAAATTATGCTATACTTATTTCTGAAAGTTAGTAAGATTATAATTAATTGGAGGAGAACGACAATGAAAAAAATTTTAGTATTATTGACATTAGTTGGATCAATCGCAATGGCTCAAGGAAATGTTTATGAATTTAGAGCAGGTTGGGATTTATACAACAGAGCAAAAGATTCTAACAAAGAATACCAAATCAGAAAGGATGTATTACAAACTGGTCCAGAAGTTTCATTTGAATACAGAAGAGAATTAACAAATAACTTTGATTTAGGAGCTGGAATTGCTTACAAATATAACAATTTAACTGATAAAAAAGTTGAAGTTGATAAAGACACAATTGATGTTTCTATGAAAGGTTTACATTCAGTACCTATTTATGCAACTGCAAGATATAACTTCAGAAATGATTCAGATGTTACACCTTATGTAAAAGCTAATTTAGGATTTGCAGTTAACTCTGGAAAAATTGATTTTCAAAGAATTAACACACCTGGAATAGATGAAACTGCTCAAATGAAATTTAAACATGGATTCTATTACGGAGTGGGAGCAGGACTTGAATATAACAACTTCGTTGCTGACTTATCATATAATGTAAATACATTAAGAGCTAAATATAACTACAGCTATAACGATTTCTTAGGAAACAAAAAAGAATCATCAAGCAAAGAAACTTTAAATCATGGAATGTTAACATTAAGCGTTGGTTATGCTTTGAAAGACTAGTAACTTTTAATAAATTTTTTATGAGCCTTTCTTAAAATTTAAGAAAGGCTTTTTTTGTTCTTTTAAAATCAATTTTTATTGCTTTTCAAAATCTTTTTTGGTATAATTTTATTAGTTAAGTTTTCTTTTTTAACAAAATTTATTTTTTTAAGGAGGTATTTATGAACTTGAACTATAAATTAATTGCAACTGATATGGACGACACTTTATTAAATAAAGATCAAGAAATATCAATTGAAAACGAAGAATCTATTATAGATGTCCAAAAAAAAGGGGTAATATTTGTACTTGCAAGTGGAAGACCTAGCTTTGCCATGTTTGAATATGCAAAAAAGCTTCAGATGGACAGATTTGGAGGATATATCTTGGCTTTTAATGGCGGAGAATTGATTAATTTTAAAAATAATGAATTAGTTTTTCAGCAAGGACTTGACAAAAAGGACATAGAAATTATTCACAATATTTCAAAGAAATTAGATTTAACGATGTTACTTTACCAAGATGACACTGTTTTTGCAACAAGTGAAGCAGCTGAAGCATTAGTTGAAGCCAAACTTTGCAAAATGAAATTCCAAAAATTTGAAGCTTTAAAAGAACTGGAAAAATTTGGTGTTACAAAAACTGCAAAATGTATGATTGTGGGGAATCCTGAACTTGTAAAAAATGCCGAAAAATATATGAAGAAACTTTACGGAAATGACTATTTTATAGCAATTTCAAAGCCTATTTTCTTGGAAATTGCAAACAAAAATGTGAACAAAGGAAAAACTTTGGCTAGACTTGGAAAAATTTTGCAAATTAAAACTGAAGAAATGATAGCAGTTGGAGATAGCGGAAATGATAGACCACTTTTAGAAACTGTAGGAATGCCTGTTGCTGTGGCAAATGCACCCGAAGAAATAAAAAATTTATCAAAATTTGTATCCACTTCAAACGATGAAAATGCTCTAAAAACTGTAATTGATAAATTTTTTGGATCTTAATCAAAAAAACCTCTCAATTTATTAAAATTGCGAGGATTTTTTTTAAATGTTATACAATATATTAAAAAAATTAAATAAAATACTTCTGATATTTACATTGTTTCTTACACTATTTTTTATTTCTATTAATTTTTTTAAATTTTCGCTATTTAATATAACTTTTGCATTAATGATTATTTTTGCCAAAAAATTTATCAAAAATTCTCTATTTTTTTTAACTTCAATCTCAAGTTCATTCAACATAAAATATATATTTTCCATATTCCAAAATTTTACTTCTTTTACTAAAAACTCAATGCTTTTGTTATATTTTATCACCAAATCCAAATAATTTCCATTTTCTGAATTATAAAATAAATAATTTTGCATTTCAGAAATATTTTTTAAAATATCTTCAACTGTTTTTATTTTAAAATAAAAACTTTCAAGCGTTATATTTTTTTCCAAATAATTTTTTTTAAATAACTTTATATCATTTTCATTTCCGTCAAAAAAATCATAAGTTTTTTTATCGATTTCAAGTTCAAAGCTACTTAAACTTTCTAAGTGAAATTTTATCACACGCGATTTTATTGTTGGAATTATATTTAAGGTTCTTGATAACAGTATAAAATAAACATCCTTAGGTGGTTCTTCAATCGTTTTTAACAAAGCGTTTGCCGACTCTTTTCTTAAATTTTCCACACCAAAAATGATAAATATCTTTTTGGGCGAATTAAAAGACGATTCAATTGTTTCATAAATAATTTCTCGAACTTCGTCAATTTTTATATTTCCATTATTTTTATTAATAATTTCAACATCGGGATGGACTAAATTATCAATTTGTTTTTCAATTTGAAGTTTTGTAACTTCATTTTTTACATCTCGTGTCATCACCATTTTTGAAAAAATTAAGGCGTAGTGAAGCAAATCAACTCTTCTATCGCCATAAAAAAGATAACTTGCACTCACTTTACCAGTTTTTATCTCATTTTCAAAATTTTTTATAATCTCACTACTTTTCATCTTACGTTTCTCTACTCTCAATGGTTAACTTTTATAAGACATATTTAAAAATACAAAAATAAGCCAATAAAAATTTATTTTAATAAAAAATTCTTTTTAACTTTTTATTTACTGACTTTCTAAAAACTTATTTTTGTATATATTTTTAATTTTCCTTCATTTGAAGTGTTCTTAATAATTTTTTGTTGTCAAATGCGGCTCCTCCACCTAAAACTACTGAATCTAGTGGATTAGGCGACAAGAATACTTTGATTCCAACTTCTTTTTCCATCATATCGATAAAGTTTTTAATTAATGAACCTCCACCTGTCATAATAATTCCGTTGTCTAAAATATCAGCTGCTAATTCTGGTGGACATTTTTCCAAAACTTCTTTTGTTGCTGCAACTATTTGGAAAAGCGATTCTTCGATAGCTTCGTAAATTTCATTTGCATTGATTTCAACTGTATTTGGAATTCCTGACTCCAAATCTCTACCTTTTATTTCTAAAATTTCAGGATTTTGAACTTCAAGTGCAGAAGCCAACTCTTTTTTGATTTTTTCAGCTGTTCTATCTCCGATTAACAAGTTATATTTTCTTTTTACATATTTAACTATATCGTCATCAAATTTATTTCCAGCAATCCTTATTGATTTACTTGCAATAATTTCATCTAACGATAAAATAGCAATATCGGTAGAACCCCCACCTATATCGATTACCATGCTTCCTTCAGGTTGTGAAATATCCACTCCTGATCCAATTATCGCCGCTCTTCCTTCTTCTATAATATAAGTTTTTTTAGCTCCTCTCACAGCGTCAAAAAGTGCTTTTCTTTCCACACTCGTAACTTCAATTGGAACACAAATCATAACTTCTGGTTTAAAAAGTGAATTCCCATAAATTTTGTGAATAAAATATGTTATCATCTCTTTTGTAGAATCAATATCTGCGATAACTCCATCTTGAAGTGGTTTTATAGCTTGGATGCTGTCAGGTGTTTTCCCCAACATTTCTCTGGCTTCTTTTCCCACTGCAATCAGTTTTCCTGTCTTTCTGTCTCTAGCTACCACCGATGGTTCATTTAATACAATTTTTTTTCTTTGTTTATCGTAAATTAAAATATTCGCTGTACCCAAATCTATTGAAATACTTTTGTTTACTCTGAATATTTTTACAAAATCAAATGCTCCCATTATTCCTCCTATACTTATTTTCTTACTAAAATTATTCTTTAATAAAATTACTTTTATTTATCGCAATATAAAATTTATTTTAATAAATATTGCTACAATAATAATTTATATTTTAACTCCTTAATTATATCATATTTTTTTAGAAAAATTTATTATTTTTTAAAAATTTTCAAAAAAATTTTCGCTTTTTCCCAAAATTTTCTTTTCAGCCGACAAAATCAAAGTTTCAACTTCAATTTCTTTCCCGTTTTTTCTGCAATGTTCTTCACATTTTACCTTTGCCTTTTGTGCAAGGAAATCATAAACTTCCAATTTTTCAATATACTTTGTCGCTTCTTCAGTCGTATTCGAGTTCATAATTTTTTTTAAATTTTCTACTTTTTCTCCAACTAATAAAGCGTTTGCGGTCAAAATTTCCATTCTGGCATCAGCGACTCTGCTGTGAGTGTGAAAAATTCCACCTGCAACTTTTACAAACTTTCCAAGCTCTCCCACAAAATAAATTTTTTCCACATCATATTCACAAGCTCTGTCAAACATATATCCGACAAAATTGCTAATCACAACACCTTGTTTTTCTCTTTCTGGATAATTTTTAGCTAAATATAACTTTCCACGATTTCCAAAAATAAAAACGGCTGTTCTCTCTTTTTCTCTATCATTTATTTCAAGCGACTGCTTTAATTCAATCGCAAGGGAACTTTTCCAAGATTCTTCCGACATCGGTCTTACAATTCCCGTCGTTCCCAAAATTGAAATTCCGCCAATTATTCCCAATTTTTCGTTTAAAGTTTTTTTAGCGAGTTCTTTCCCTTTTGGGACACTTATTTCAATATCAACGCCAATTTTATCAGCTAAAAGCGTTTCTGCCACATTTTTTAGCATTTTCATCGGAGTTGGATTTATTGCTGATTTTCCAATTTTTACAGGCAAGCCTTCTTTTGTCACTTTTCCAACGCCTATTCCACCAAAGATATTTATTTTTTTATCATTTCTAAAACTTACTTTCGACACAATCTCCGCTCCGTGAGTTACATCTGGATCATCCCCTCCATCTTTTAAAATTGTAACTTTCGTAAAATTTTTATAAATTTCAATTTTTTCAATCGGTATTGTCAAAGTTTCTCCAGCTGGAACTTTAAGTTTCACAAATTTCTCATCTTTTTTTATTTTTTTTAAAAGCACTAGAATTGCAACTTTTGTAGCAGCCGTCGCACAAGTTCCAGTCGTGTAGCCACATCTTAGTTTTTTCCCTTGAAAATAAACATAATTTTCCATTTTTAATTATTAAAGTATTTGTCCCTTTCGTACATCTGATATAAAATTCCGTGCATAACTCCAACCGCAACCGTGCTTCCACCTTTAGTCCCATTTGTCCGAATAAACGGCACTTCGTATTTTGAGAGCTCCTTTTTTGACTCTGGACATCCGACAAATCCAACTGGCACTCCAACAATCAATTTTGGCAAATTTCTCTTTTTCATTTTTTCAAGCAAGGTAAAAAGTGCAGTCGGCGCATTTCCAATGAGAAAAATTTTAGTTTTAGGATCTTTTAGCGCTCTTTCAATCCCAATCATTGATCGAGTTACCCCTTTTTCCTTTGCTTCTCTTGCGATGTCTTTATCAGCGACAAGGCAATAAGCTTCTAAACCAAATTTTGCAAGAGCATTTTTATTAAGTCCATTCACAATCATATTCGTATCACAGTAAATTTTACAGTTTCCTTCTTTTAGCACTTCTTCTGCTGATTCTATTGGATTATTCCCAAATTCGACAATATTTACATAATCAAAATCTCCTGTCGTATGAACGAGTCTTTTTACAATTAACTTTTCACTTTCACTAAATTTATCAAGTTTATCTCCTAAAGTTTCAGTTATTATCTCAAAACTTCTTGCTTCAATGGATTTTGGATCTTTTATATATGCCATCTTTTTCTCCCAATTTTTTATTATTTCAAAGTTACAACCGTACAGCCAACTCCACCTTCATTTTGATTGGCATCTTTAAACTCACTCACATATTTTGAAGTTCTCAAATATTCTTGAATTTTCTTTCTCAAAACCATCGTTCCTTTTCCATGAATTATGTAAACTTCGTTGTAACCTGTGAGCATTGCACGGTCAAAATATGTCTCAATTTCAGAAATTGCTTCATCCGCATTCATTCCACGCACATCAAGTTCCCCACGAACTTGGGAAGTTCTTTTTAATGCAGCAAAATTTTTAAGTTTATTATTTTTTTTCTTTTGAATTTTTACAACATCATCCATCGACACAACCAATTTTAAAATTCCCGATTGCACTTGAACTCGACCATCTTTTGGCATCACTCTTAAAATTTTTCCATTTTGATTTAAAGTTTTTACCAAAACTTCTTCCCCTTCAGAAAAATCAACATTTTTAACTACAACTTTTTTTTCTTTAACGTTTTTTTTCTTGTCAATTATAAATGATTCACGGAGCATATTTAAACTTCGCTGAGTATTTTTTGCATCCTCTTTTTTACTTTCTTCATGGCTAATTTTTTCAATTAGACTTTTTGCTTTTGCCTGAATATTTTTCAAATAGTCATCCGCTTTGTCATAAGCTTTCTTTATAATTTCATTTTTTTCATTTTCCAAATTTACAATTTTTTCTTCATAAAGATTTTTTTGTGTCAGAAGTTCACTTTTGGAATTTTCAAGTTCCTGAGTCAGCAAGTGAAGTTCGTCATTTTTTTCTTTTATTGATTTAATCATCTCTTCGACTTTTTTATTATCTTCACTTATATATTTTTTCGCATTTTCAATGATTTCATCACTAATTCCATATTTTTTTGCAATTATAAGCGCATTACTCTTACCTGGAATCCCTTCTAAAAGCCTGTAAGTTGGCGATAAACTTTCCACATCAAATTCCATAGATGCACTTTTTATATTCTCAGAATTAAAAGCATATGCCTTCACTTCACTGTAATGTGTCGTAATTATTGATGTTATATTTTTTTTATTTAAATAATCAATAATTGACATCGCAAAAGCCGCACCTTCCATAGGATCCGTTCCACTTCCAAGCTCATCCATCAAAACGAGTGATTTACTGCTCGAATTTTCAATAATTTCTTTAATTTTGCTGACATGCCCTGAAAATGACGATAAATTTTGCTCCAAACTTTGCTCATCCCCAATATCAGCCAGTACATTGTTAAAATATCCAATTTCCGTTTTTTCTCCCGCTGGAATTGGAATTCCTGACAGAGCCATCAAAGTTAAAAGTCCTGCCACTTTTAGCGTAACTGTTTTCCCACCAGTATTCGGCCCTGTTATAAGCATAATATTTTCACCATTTCCAACTGAAAAATTAATCGGCACAACTTTTTCTTCATCAATTAGCGGATGTCTTGCGTCCACCAATTTCAAATATTCTTTATTTATAACTTTTGGCACAGCACATTTTTTATTCACCGAATAAATTGTCTTGGCATTCAAAAAATCAAGTCTTTCCAATATTTCTTTTATTTCTAAAATTTCTTCTTTTTTAGTTTTTACAATCTCTGTCAATCGCAGCAAAATTTTTCTAATTTCTTCTCTTTCTCTTGCTTCATATTCCCTAAGTTTATTATTCAGCGAAACAATATTTATCGGTTCAATGTAAACCGTACTTCCAGTAGCTGACCTATCATGCTCAATACCTTTTATAAGCCCTTTGAAATCTGTTTTTACAGCGATTACATATCTATCATTTCTTTTCGTTATGATCCGTTCTTGCACAGCTCTTTGAGTCTCTTTATTTGACACCAAATCGTCAAATTTTTCTTTTATATTCGCATTAATATTTTGTTTTTGCCGTCTTACATCTTTTAACCCAAAAGATGCGTCATCTTTTAATTCTCCATTATCATCAATCGCTTCAGAAATAAAGTTCTCAATATCTTTCACTTCCTGTGCATCTGCAAACAAATTCCAAATGGTCTTATATTTATCTCGCACATTTTTAGCTCTCCCTTTAGAAATCCTAAAAATTGCCAAATTTCTCTTAAGCACAGAAAAATCTTCACTGCTCAAGTAACTTCCAATAACATCAATTGACTTAAACATTCTCGACAAATCAGCTAAACCAGTAAGTTCCAATCCATCATCAAATTTATAAAAATCTATCATTTCAGACATTAAAACAAGTTCTTTATCCAAAACAGATTTTTCTTTTATAATGTCAATATCCAAAAATTTTTCTTTTGTACTTTCCAGCAAAGCCAGTTCCATAAGCTCATTAATTATTTTATGAAATTCCAGCATATCATAATCTTTTTTCATTTCTATTCTATCCCCCAATCTTTTTCAAATAATTTAAATAATAGACAAATTATACCATATTTTTAAAATATTCTCCAGTTCCATTATTTCAAAGATTTTTTTATTTTACACAATCACTCTTTTTTCACTGACAACCGCATCAACTCTCACATCATGCTCTTCTGTTGGAATTTTTTCCACAATTTGAAAATCATAACAAACTGCAACACATAAAATTCCCTTTTTCATTTTTCTAACTTTCGTCAAAAAATTATCATAAAATCCACCACCAAATCCAATCCGATTTTTTTTGCAATCAAAACCAATTCCAGGAACAACAATCAAATCCAATATTTTTTCATCATAATATTCTTCGGATGCCGACTCATAATATCCAAATTTATGTAAAACAAGCTCACTTTTATTATATTTATTAATTTTCATCTCTCTTTTAGGAAAAATTTTTGGAATAAAAAAAGTTTTTGTTGGATAAAGTTCAAGCAATTTTGTGATATTCACTTCATTTCCCATGTCCATAAAAATCATAATATTTTTAGCATTTTCAACATATTTTTTTAAATTTTTAATAATTAAATCCGTATTTTTTTCAACAGTTTTTTTATCCATTAGATTTCTTTTTTCTGATAAAATTTTTCTAATTTCTTTTTTTTTATCAATTTTTTTCATAAAAAATCTCCTTTATTCATAAAATTTATTTTAAACTCTTGACAAAATAAAAAAAATCTTATATAATAACTATGTTATGCCGCTTTAGCTCATCTGGTAGAGCAACTGACTTGTAATCAGTAGGTGGTTGGTTCGAGTCCGACAAGCGGCACCATAAACTTTTTTAATAACCTATTTTGGAATTTTTCTAAAATAGTTTTTTTTATAAAATTTTTTTAGAAAAGGGAGAAAAAATCTCCCTTTTTTAATTTATTTTAGTGAAAATTTTTTATAATTTATTGGGCCTGCAAAATTATTTAACGAAAATGAATCTTTAAGTGCATTTGAAATTAATTCTTTTGTTATTTTCACAGCTTCTGAAACTGTTGCACCTTTTGAAATTTCTGCGGTAATTGAAGAGGAGAAAGTACATCCAGCGCCGTGATTCCATTTTGTGTCAATTTTTTTACTTTCAAAAAATTTAAAATCTTTTCCATCGTATAACAAATTCACTGAATTTTCTCCAGTAAAAAAAGTTCGTCCTATTATAACAACATATTTTGCTCCCAATTCATGTATCTTTTTAGCAGCTTCTTTTGCTTCATCAATCGTTTTTATCGCTTCCATTCCAGCAAGTTGTGCTGCTTCAAATAAATTTGGTGTCATAACTGTCGCATAAGGCAAAAGATATTTTTTCATAGCTTCAACATTTTCAGGGAAAAGATTTTCTGGATTTCCTTCTCTTTCACTATTCACTTTGCAAACTATTACTGGATCAATGGCAATCGGTTTTTTGACATCTTTTAAAACATTCAATGATTTCCATTGTTGGAAGCATTCCTGTTTTTAGTGCATCTATTCCAATTCCCTTTATAACTGTGTCAACTTGCTCTTTTATCACAGAAAGTTCAACGAGAAAAACTTCGTGTGCCAAAGTTTTTGGCTCCATTGCGACAATTACTGTAGTCGCACTCATTCTGTAAACTCCTCTTTTTTGAAAAGTTTTAAGGCCCGCTTGAATTCTTTCTCCATCGCTTGTATCAGAACCTGCGATTGCAAGTATTTTTTTTAAAGATATATTTTTATCTCCTAAATTATACAAAAATCAATGTTTTTATATACAAATACATATTAAAATTTTATATCTAATAAATACAAAAGTCAAGTGGCTTTAGTTCATATTCTTATCTCAGAAAAGCAATATTTTTTATAATTTCTTTCGCATTTTCAGCCTTATTCATTGTATAAATGTGAACACCTTTTATTCCGTAAGCAAAAAGTTCGATAATCTGCTCACTTGCGTACATAATTCCAGCTTTTCTCATTGAATCTGGATTATCTCCATATTTTTCAATTAATTTTTCCAGTTTTTTCGGAACTGAACATTTTGAAAGTTCTATTATTCTTTTTATCTGTTTTGCATTTGTAACTGGCATTATTCCAGCGATTAAAGGGACATTTATATCAAGTTTTTCCGCATTTTCCCTAAATTTTACAAAAAGTTCGTTGTCAAAAAACATCTGCGAAACTAAAAAATCTACTCCAGAATCGACTTTATTTTTTAAATGAAACAAATCTACTAAATCATTATTTTGATAGTGAGTTTCTGGATAAAATGCCGCTCCAATTGAAAGACTGCTAAATTTTTCATTTTGTCTTAAATCAGAAATTAATTCTGATGCATATTTGTAGTCGCCTCTGTCATAAATTTCTTCAGTTTCTCCAACGGGTACATCTCCACGAAGTGCTAAAATATTATCTATATTATTTTCTTTTACTTCCTTCAAAAAATTATTTATTTCACTTTTTTTACTTCCAACACAAGTCAAATGCGTCATAACTTCTGTTTTTAAATTATTTTTTATGTGCGACGCCATCTCTATTGTCCCAGATTTTGTCTTTCCACCTGCACCATAAGTTACGCTTATAAAGTCGGGTTTATATTGAACCAGCTCCGCTGTCACATTTTTTAGTTTTTCTTCCGAAAAATTTTTGTTTGGTGGAAAAATTTCAAATGAAACTGTATGTTCTTTTTTTTCTAAAATATCTTTTATTTTCATAAATTTGCTACCTCCATTTTCACCTTTTTTATTATTTTACTATAAAAATCAATTTTTGTATATAAAAAAATCCATTTAATAACAATTTATCAAATGAATTTTTTTATTTTTTATCTTCCAAATTGTTGTTCATATTGTTGCTGCTGCTGTTGTCTTTGTTGCAAGATTTGCTGCTGCTGCAATGTATTTGGTGTCTTTGCCAATGTAACTGCTACATTTATTTCTTTTCCATTTCTTGTCACAGTTAAATTAGTTTTTTGACCAACTTTTTTAGCTGCAATTTCTCCTACGAAAGCTCCTGCTGAATTTATTTCTTTTCCATCAACTGCTGTAACTACATCATTTTTAGCAAGTCCCGCTTGTGCTGCTGGACCATTTGCAACAGTTCCTGCAATATATATTCCATTTGACGATTTCAAATTCAACGCTTTTACTTTTTGCGCATCTAAATTATCCAAATAAATACCGATATATGGTTTTTCAAATTTTCCTGTGGCAATGATCGAATCTTTTACTCTCACAACTAAATTTGAAGGAATTGCAAATCCAAGTCCCACACTTCCACCGCTTTGTGAATAAATAGCTGTGTTAACTCCTATTACCCTTCCGCTTATGTCAATTAACGGACCTCCACTATTTCCTTGATTAATTGCGGCATCCGTTTGAATGAAGTTTTCAATTTGCTCGATTCCAAGTGAACTTCTTCCAGCTGCACTTACAATTCCAGCAGTCATTGAGTCATTAAGCCCCATTGGATTTCCAAAAGCAATTGACCATTGTCCAATTTGAACCTCATCTGAATTAGCAAATTCCAAAGGTTTAAATGTTTCATTGGAATTTATTTTTAAAACGGCTATGTCAACTTCTGGTGAAGTTCCCACAAGTTTCGTCTTGTATTCTCTTCCATCAGAAAATTTTACAAAAATTTCGTCTGCACCATCAATTACATGGTTATTTGTTACAATGTAACCATCTTTAGAAACAACAAATCCTGAACCTAATGCTCCAGATTCCCTTGTTTCCTGTCCACCTGAATTTCCAAATAATAATGCTTCTAATGGATTATAAGTATTTACTTTCACAGTCTTTTTAGTTCTAATATTTACAATCGAGTCTTTTGCGCTGTTGTGAATACTAACAAATGCATCTTGTGTCTGAACTGCATTTTTAGTATATTTTGGTAATTCTTGCAAAGAAATTGATTTTTCTTGCGTATTTTTTTGGTCGCTTTCTGATGCACCACTTGTTTTACTTGATTTATCAGAACAGCTTAAAACAAATAGCAGCATTGAAACTAATATTAAATATTTTTTTTTGTTTTTCATTTTTATTCCTTCTTTCTTATTTTCTTAACTTTTTTACTTACTTTCTTTCTTTCTTAATTTTTTTCTTTTTTATTTTTCTTTTTTTTCTGAATCTTATGTAAACTACTCCCACTTGGAGAAAGTCTACGGCTTCTTGCTATCTTTTGTTAAAAAATTTTTATTTTTTTTATTTGAAAAGGATTTTAGCAAATTTTAATTAGATTGAACTTTGATAATTCTTGTTCTTAACTTTTTCATATTTTAAAATAATTATTTCGTTTTTTTCAAAAAAATAAAAAAAGCGGAAAAAATTTGTCCGCTATATTTTATCAATTTTTAGATTATAATTCTCCTGCATAATTATGATGAACTTTTTGCACATCGTCATCATTTTCCAAAACTTCAATTAATTTTCTTAATTTTTGTAAATCATCATCGCTAAGGGTTTCCACTTCGATTGACGGCAAATACTGAATATCAGCTTCTAGCAATGTGTATCCAGCTTCTCTAAGCGCATCTGCCACTTCATCAAAAGAACTTGGGTCAGTTGTTATATAAAAACTGTCATCCAATGTTTCCATATCTTCCATTCCAGCGTTTAATGCAACTTCCATCAACGCTTCTTCGTCAATATCGTCAGTTTTTTCAATTATAATTTCACCTTTTCTTCCAAACATATATGAAACGGAACCAGAAACTCCAAGTTTTCCCCCATTTCTGTCAAAAGCATGTTTTACAGACGAAGCAGTTCTATTTTTGTTGTCAGTTAATGTTTCCACAATAATTGCAACCCCTGCAGGTCCATATCCTTCATAATTTAATGTTTCAAATGATGTCGAACCATCTGTTCCCGCACCTTTTTTAATCGCTCTGTTGATGTTATCATTAGGCATATTAATTGCTTTTGCTTTTTCAATTGCGTGTTTCAGTGCGACATTAAATTCTGGATTTTCCCCACCTCTTGCTGCAACTGTTATAAGTCTTACAAGTTTTGTAAATGATGCAGCTCTTTTTTTATCTTGCGCTTCTTTACGACCAGCTATTGTACCGTGTCTTCCCATTATTTCCTCCTATTTTTCATCTAATCTAAAATTTTTAAATAATATTTGCTTTAACAAATTAATACATATATACTAACATAAGCACTTTTAAAAGTCAATAATTTATGTTTTTATAAAAATATTTTATCTATTTATATAATTAAAATAAACAAAATTATCTTTTGTCACAGTCATTTTTGTAATACTTCCATTGTCAACTTGAAAATTCCAGTAAAAATCCAAGTTTTTTGTAAGATAATAGCTGATTAGCGACTGAATTACGCCGCCGTGGACAACTACTAAAATTTTTTTATTTTGATAATTTTTTATGATTTCTTCGGTTTTTTTAACAATTCTATTTTGCAATTCAAAAACACTTTCGCTACCTTCAACTTTAAAATATTTCCAATTATTTTCTATTTGCTCAATGTAATAAGGATTTTCAGCTTCAATTTCTTCATAGGTCTTCCCTTCCAAAATTCCAAAATTAATTTCTCTCAATTCTTTTGTAAAATTTCTTTTGACTTTATTTGAAATTTCAAGTATTTCAAGACTTTGTCGACATCGTCTCAAGTCGCTGCAAAAAACAACATCTATTTTTTCTTCAAATTTTTGTAACTTCAATTTTGTCTTATTTAACTGCTCAATCCCAGTTTGATTAATATCTGGGTCAAGATGCCCATAAAATAATCTGTTTTTATTATGGTCTGTTTCCCCATGCCTAATAAATAATAACTCTGTCATAGTTTTTCCCCTTTTCTCACTTCAAAAAAATCGCTAAAAATAATACAAAAATTGTCGTCAATTCAAGCGCCGCACCCATCGTATCACCTGTCACACCGCTAATTTTTTTCTTTACAAACTGCATAAAAAAAATTATAAATAAAAAAGCTCCTAAAAATAGCTCAAATCCTCTAAAACTAAATATTAGAAAGGATAAAGCCGCCGCTAAAATTATCGAAAAAATTCCTTCAAAAGCAGAATTTTGTGAAATTATAAAATTGCTCATCCCATTTTTTCTGGCATAATCTGAAAAAGCGGCATTTACTGGAGTGGCAAGTCTTGCTAAGACTGGATAAATTATCAAATATTTTAAATTTATCGAAAAAATTTCTGAAATAAATAAAATTTTTGCAATAAAATATAAAACTAAAATTATCGCTCCATTTGTCCCAATTCTCGAATCTTTCATTATTTCAAGCATCTTTTCTTTTTCTCTATAACTAAAAAGCCCGTCAAATGTATCACAAAGCCCATCAATATGAATTATTCCAACTACCATTAATTCTATAACTATAACAATCAAAGCATTTATCAAATTATTTTTTGAAAATTTTACCAAAATTATGCTCGAATAATATAAAATAAGTCCAATTGCCAATCCTACAAGCGGAAAAAATTTTATTGATTTTCCAAGTTTTTTTGGATCGTAGTTGACTTTTATGGGAATTGGGATTCTTGTCATAAATTTCGTCAAAATGATAAGCTGCTCAAAAATATTTTTCATTTTATATTCTCATTTCTATTTTTTATTATTTTCTTTTTTTACTTTGAATTTTTTGCAGCACAATTTTTATTACTTCACTTATGTCACCAATTTCACAAAGTTCTTCGTCTGTTATCCACTTTGAAACATCTTCATTCTGATAGCCAAGCGAATCAAGCGCTAATTTCAAATCTTCTTTTAAAATTAAAACTTCACTCTTAAAACTAATCTGGGAATTTTTATTCTTTTCTTCAAAACTTTCTGAAATATTCAATTTTTTCACTTTATCCTTTAAGTCCAAAATAATTTTCTGCGCTTTTTTTAATCCAAGTCCTGGCACTTTTGTAAATATTTTTATTTCATCAACTGACACAATTTCTATCACTTCTTTCACTTCAAAAGTCGACAATATCGCAATTGCAAGTTTTGGACCGACACCACTTATCGTGATTAATTCTTTAAATAATTCTCTCTCATTTTGTGTCTTAAATCCATAAAACGAAATATTATCTTCCTTCACATTTGTAAAAATATAAAGTTTTTCATCTTTCCCAATTTCGTTTAATTTTTCAAAAGTTTTAAGAGAAATATAAATTTTATAAGCCAGTCCGTTTATGTCAATTGCCACATAATCTACTTTTTTTATAGCTAATTTTCCAAAAATGTATTCAAACATATTTTTCCCTTCGTTTTAAAGTTTTACCAACTCAACTTTTTCAATATTTTCGTCCAAAAACATAATTCCAATTTCCTTAAATTTATCTTTTCCGTCGGTTACATAATATTTAACTTCTCTATTTTTTGTCGCATCATTTTTTAATAAATTTTTCTCCTCCAAAATTTCTTTTAAATCAAGTGCAGTTTCTCTCGCAGGATCAACAATATTTAAGTTGGTATAAATTTTCCCAATTGCACTTTTTAATAGCGGATAATGAGTACACCCCAAAATAAGCGTATCAATTTCTTTTTCAAAATCATCCAAATATGTCTTTATAATCTGATCGACAAGTTTTCCGTCCAAAATTCCTTCTTCCACCGCAGGAACAAATAGTGGACAAGCTTTTGCAATAACTTTTACATTTTCACTTAATTTTTTTATTTCTTCTTCATATCTTTTAGAATTCACGGTTGCCTTCGTTCCAATAACTCCGATATTTCCAGATTTTGTCGTATTTATCGCAGTTTTTGCTCCAGCTTTTATAACCCCTATTATTGGTATTTTAAATGTTTTCCTTAATTCTTCCAGCGCCAATGCCGTAGCTGTGTTACAAGCAACTACAATCGCACTAACTTCTTTGTCCAGCAAAAATTCCACAATTTCTTTTGAATATCTAGTTATCAGCTCTTTTGTCTTTTCTCCATACGGAACTCTCGCCGTATCTCCAAAATAAAATATTTTCTCATTTGGCAAAACTTTTCTAATTTCTTTTAAAACGGTAAGTCCGCCGATTCCAGAATCAAATACTCCAATTGACATCTATTTTTCTCCTCATTTTATTTTTTGTAAAATAGAAAATTGAGCTGTAAATACAGCTCATAATCTTATTTCATTATTAATTCCCCAGTAAAAGTTTGAATACCGTCTGTTGCGGTGTATGTTCCGACTACTTGTCCTCTACTTTGTCTTGAAATTCCTGGATTTAAAGTAACACTGTATTTTAAACGCGGCTTTTCTTTTGCTTCAATTTCCACATCCTTTGCCGGATACAAATTAAATTTGTCATTTCCAATTTTTACTATCGCAACCACATCATTTTTATTAACCGCTTTTACTTTTTTCGCTCCGTCATTATTTTTTCCAAATAATGAGTTGAAAAATTGAGAAACTTTATTTCCTTTGTTTTGCGAATTATTATTGTTGTTATTTTCATTGTTTATATTATTTGTATTTGTATTTTGCGCATAATTATTTTGACCATATCCGTTTGCATAATACTCATTAATTTCTCTAGCTCCAATTGCATTTCTATCTTTAGCGTGAGCAGAACCTAAAATTACGGTAATCATTCTATTTCCGTCACGAATTGCTGTAAGTACAATATTTGACCCAGCTGCGTCGTGATATCCAGTCTTTAATCCATCAACTCCAATGACATTTCCCAAAAGAGTGTTTGTTGAAGAAACTTTTGTATTTCCATTGTCAATATAATCCACTTTATTTCTTGAAAAATCTAAGTAATCGCTGTAATCTTTTACTACAATTTGCGCCAATTTATATAAATCTTTTGCGTTTCCCTGATCCATGCAAGAACCTGTATAACTTGGCGGCAATCCGTTTGGAGAACAATATCTTAGTGAATACAGACCAAATTGCTGAGCTTTTTGATTCATCATATTTACAAAATTTGGAATGCTTCCTCCCACAAATTCTCCTAGTGCATAAGCTGCATTATTTGATGATTTTATAATTGTCGCTTTCAATAAATCTCTTACTGTATACTGTTTTCCCGCAACTAAAGTCACTCCATAAGGAACTTTTGCCGCTTTTGCCGAAACTGTAACTTTGGTGTCATAAGAAATTTGTCCACTTTTTATTTTATCCATTGTCAAAATTACAGTCATAATTTTTGTTACAGATGCCAGTGGTCTAACTGTACTGCTATTGTCCTCTTTAATTATATTCCCGTTTACATCTCCCACTAAAAGTGCTTTATAATCAAAATAGTCTTCTGAAAAAGCCATTGAAGATACTCCAAAAAATAACATTGAAAACAATATTTTCTTATTCATTTTCATTCTTTTGTTTTCCCCTTTTCAATTTTTACAGAATCTTTATTTTCTACTGCAGACGAAGTTATCCATTTTTTTCCGAATATTATTTGCCCTGCCTCTACTATAAGTCCACAGGCATATAAGTCTTTTTCCTCTGCAAGACTTTTGGCAAATATCAATTTAGTTTTTTCTTGTAAGTCTTTAGCTGACACTCCATTAAATAGCATTTGCATAAGACTCGTAGCAGACCATGCCCTACATAGAGCATCCTTATCACTAATTATATAAGTAGCCAGTAGGTCAATTTCTTTATACGAGCCTACCCAACCTAGGGCTATTATAAGCTTTTGACGTAAAATATCCTTATCTGTATCCAAAAGTGAAACAATAATACTTGAAAGCTGACTTCTAAATGTCAAATAAAAATCCCTATGCTTTAATTTTGAAAGGGTCTGTCCTATAAGATAGACCGTGTATATTTTTATTTTTTTATCCTCTGCTTTATCTAACTTTTTGAATAAGAATTCTATTCCTTGTCTATCGTGTTTCTCAAAACCCATCTCAAAATGTTGATTTAATTCTTTATCCCAATCTTTGCAAATAAGCTCATAGTGGTATCCCATCTCATTACTTACAGATAAATCTCCTATAAATCTAAGCCTTTTATCTGGAGGAAAATTATCTTTTTCTAAATCAATATATATCTTTTCTAAATCTTCCCTGCTAAGGCTACTGCGGCGAGATTTTTCAGCTTCAATCTCTTCTTTTATTTTTTTAGTTGAATCAGGCATTACTTGTTCCTCCTATAAAAGTTGATTAATCAATCTTTAAGCAAGCCTCCATATCAGCTGATACAAGGCCCTTCTTTAAGCTACTAGTCACGCTAATTGTATAACCAAATAAGATATCATTATCAAATTCGATTGGCAAGTTATCTTTGTCTATGACAGGGTATACTTACTAGCATATGTATATGGTCTGGCATAAGATAAACTTCTAGTATTTCTTCACCTTTATACGAACATAATTGTCTCAGAATTTGGCCTATACTTTGTTTATACTGATTATATATTATTTTTCGCCTATATTTTGAATACTCATAACTAGTTCCTGTACTTAGACATTAGTTTAAGTCTTTTACCTCTTTCATAAATAAATCCGCTTTTTCTCTATCCGTTATAATACTCACATTTACAAGCCTATTAAGTTTCTTGACATGTAAACCATAAAAAATAGGATCCTTAATTTTCATGGTCAGCTTTAAACAATCAAAGGGACGTTTTTTAATTTTAATTTGACCTATATCTTCAAGCCTAAAGCTAATGTGTAATATACTATTACCCCTACTGCCATAAGTATAGTACTTAACTATACCCTCATTGTAAAGTTCTAATTTAACCCCATTTAAAAATAGAGGATATACCATTAAATATAGAAGTATCGGTATGTAAATCAGCACGATTAGAATAATACTCATATATGAAAAATCAGTCCTAAGACTTTTAAGGTATTTCAATATTAGCATACTGATGACAAATGAAATAACCATTAACAAATAGCAAAAGATACTAACTTTTGACTTATAGGGATAAGTCAAAATTAGTTTTGGTTCGTCTTTCAAATAATCTACTTCCATAATTTACCCCGTCTCACTTATACTTTTATTCACTGTTTTGCTTCTTCTCTTTAATTTGACAATACTTAGAGAAAGTATGACTAAACTTGCGTATTCTCCTTATATTCTAGTTATATAAATGCCTACTAAAATTTCTCAATCTTTCCCCCTCCACCTTCATGTCTCAGTTTAATAAGCTCTTTTTATTCTTTTAGTTTGAATTCAATGACTTCTTCCGACCTTTCTTTTTAGGTCTCAACGCATCTGGCCAACCTTTTCCAAAATCATTCACCCATCTATGAATCAGTGAAAGATTGTTAATTCCCTGAGATAAGGACAGCTTTTTGTATGAGACTTCATTTATTATGTATAATTTTACTACATTTAGCTTGAATTCAAAAGAATAATTTTTATTTTTTCTTGAACGCATTAAACCATCATCGCCAAGTCTTTTATATATAGCTATCCACTTTAATATCTCGTTCTTGTTAATAATGCCATATTTTCTTGCTAAATAGCTTGAACTTTTATTCCTTGATAAGTATTCAGAAACCATTATTTTTTTAATTTCAAAAGAATATTTTGCCATGAAAAAACCGACCTCCCAATCGTTAGATTTTTAGATCTAACTTTTGGGGGTCGGTACACTTTGGTGTAAATAGTCCTCTTTCAAAAATTATGATTTTTGGTTTTTCAGAAAAAAAGCACTTGTTATATCATTTACACA
>ERZ773022.526-NODE-526-length-30644-cov-8.012455_pt1 | contig 30644 bp, 34 predicted proteins | sample MGYA00580839_ERZ773022 | MGnify/ENA primary metagenome ERZ773022 (study PRJEB29015, sample SAMEA2738020) | human oral metagenome | biome: human oral; feature: human-associated habitat; material: dental | place: China | collected 2044 ... | reverse complement strand
GAGGTGTATTTCACGGGCGGCGGCGAGAAGGCGGAAGGGAAAATAAAGATGGCGAGCGCTTCTTATGCTGCACTGGCTGACGGAGAGATTCCCATACTGTGCGTAGATACCACGGTATTCGGCAGTGCAGACAACGGCCTCCTGGTGACGACTCGCGGCATACATATACAAGAATACCTCGAAACATACCACTTTTTCCCGTATGCTTCCATCAAGCACATAAGATTGGAAGGAAGCAAGATCGCGGTGCAAGGAGTACGCGCCCGGCTCACCCTCTCGAACAGTGAAAGCCGGATGCTGCTTTCCGTCCTGGAGAGAATAAGGCAGTATATCGCGGCGCCGCATTACGGTTCCACGAAAGAATTTGCGGATCGGTTGCGAAGCAGATATTCGTTTTCCTCAGAAGTGTATTTCTGGGGGGGTGGCGAGAAGGCTGATAAGAAGATAAACCTCGCGACTGCCGCTTACGCTGCATTGGCTAGTGGAGAGCTGCCACTGTTCTGCTTGGATGTGACGCTCTTCGGCGCTGGGGACGAAGGATTTCTGGTGACGACAAACGGTGTGCATGTGCGCGGAACATCCGGCTCGTATCGATTCGTTCCCTACGCGAAGCTCGAACATCTGGATCTGGACGACGATGTAATTGTAATCTGTGGGGAGAGAGTCCGCCCGCTGTTCTCCAAGGATGAGACGAGGCGACTGCTGTCCCTCTTGCAGGAAACGAGGCAGTACTTTTTAACATTGCAGAAAAAGTCTGAGGAAGCGAAGTCCGAGAAGGTGATGCAGCGACCTTCGGCCAGTTTCCCCGAAGAAGCACATGCCAAAGCACATGCGCCCTTGATTGATCTGAATCAAGCCACGGAGAACACTCTGGCGGAGTTGTTCTTCGTGAACCGGATCCTGGCAAAGCGGATCGTCGCAGAACGCGGAAAGAACGGCGGCTTCCGATCGATTGAGGATTTTGTTGCCCGTATGAACGTTACAAAGAACACCATTGCAGAAATTCGAGAAAAATGCTGCGTCAATGACCTGCCGCTGCCTGCAGCCAGAGGAAGGGAGCGGAATGTAGGGCGTATCATTGATTTCTAGACAGAAGGACAGGATTAGGCAGAGGAGGCGGAAGCAGTGAATATCGTAAATTTCAAAGCGTGAATCATATGGAGTGGATTTCTTGCGTTAGGACTCGCCTTTTTTCTTAGCGGCTGTATGTTGGATGCAGGAGATGCGCTGTCTGTGGAAGAAAAGAAAAATCCTTACGAGGCTTGCAAGGATGGCAGTCAGGGAGTCAACGGCTATTTGTTCTGGGCGACGATTGAAAAAACGCCTCAGGTTCATCAATTCGTAAAGAAACGATTGGATATGCAGAAGAAGACAGATAAGCTCCTGGAAAATGCGTCTTTGGAAAATGGCGGAGTTCGTCTGGAAATAGAATTTAATTTTTTTAGTCCGGATCAATTCAGAAAGAGAATCGAAAGAAAGAATGTTGGTCTGCAAGGGGAAGGAAGACGTCCGGCGTTAGTCTATATCGGCGAAATGAAAGATGATATGCCGGATGGTTTTGGTATCATATTGGTGGAGAACCATCTTGGAATAGTGCGGATAACCAACGAGGTGGCAAAAGCGGCAAAAGAAGGAAAGAAGAGTTCTATTTTTGATATAGAGAAAAAGATGCAGGAGCAGAAGTTCAAGGATGAGGACTATTATTACATGCTCTATCAGGGATACTTTTCCGAAGGCAGATATGATGGCTATGGTATTTTATATAGCGGGTATAATGCGTCTGTGAAGGAATATGAAAAAGAACCAGCCGTATGGCCCTTGATTTTACGCTATGAAGGAATGTTTTCCAAAGGTAATTTTAATGGTGAAGGGAATCTATATAATGATGTATTTAGGCTTGAAGAAAAAAATTCTCGATATGACATAAGGAAGAGTGGCTTTGAAGTTTTCAGCGGCGAATTCGTTGATGGAAAGAAAGATGGGAACTTTATTTATTACATGGTTGAGGGCGAAGAGGAACCGACCGTTCGTAATATAAATTTTGACAAGGGAAAAGCCGTTCATGAATAACGGCGCTTGATGTGAAAATCAAAAACTGCCGCATGCATTCAGCGTGCGGCAGTTTTTGCAAGCGTTACTTTTCAATGATGCTTTCCAAGGCAAGTTCGATCATGTCGTTGAAGGAGCGTTCGCGCTCTTCGGGCGTCGCACGCGCTTCGTCGCAGGTGATGTGGTCGCTGACCGTGAAGATGCCGAGCGCCTGCACGCCGAATTTGGCTGCGATCAGGTAGAGCGCCGCCGTTTCCATCTCGGCGGCGAGCACGCCGTAGCTGAGGAGTTTGGCGAAGTCGATCTCGTCGTCGTAGAAGCGATCCTGCGACAGCACGTTGCCGACGCGCACGGGCAGATGTTTTTCGCGCGCATGATGTACGGCACTTTCTAACAGCGAGAAATCGGCGAGCGGTGCGAAGTTGACGGATGTGCCGAAGATGTTTTTCGGCATGGAAGAATCCGTCGTCGTTCCCTGCGCGATGACGACATCGCGGATGTGGAGATCCTTGGCGAGCGCACCGCAGCTGCCGACGCGGATGAGCTTCTTCACGCCGTAGACATCGATGAGTTCATGCACATAGATGGCGATGGACGGCATGCCCATGCCCGTGCCCTGCACGGAAACGGGCGTGCCCTTGTAGCTTCCCGTATAGCCGAGCACGTTGCGCACATGCGAGTATTCTTTAGCGTCCGTGAGAAAGTTTTCGGCGATGTACTTCGCACGCAGCGGATCGCCGGGCAGAAGGATGCGCTCGGCAATATCGCCGACTTCAGCGGAGTTGTGTGGTGTTGGCATGATGGACTCCTCCTTGGAATGGTATTCATAAGAATATTATAAGGGATGCACAGGAATTTGCAAGGGAGACAGAGAGAAGAAAATGCGCTATAATAGAACGTGCATAAACATATCATATAGGAACGATATACAAGAGAGTTCTGAGTTTATCCGTGCTTCCACGAGAAACGCAGGAAAAATCCAAGCGGAGGAAAAGAAATGAAGATTTCGACGAGAGGGAGATATGCGCTGCGGCTCATGATGGATATCGCCATGAACGGGCAGAACGAGCCTGTGCGCATCAAGGATATTGCGCGAAGACAGGAGATCTCGGAAAAGTATCTGGAGCAGATTGTCTCCGTGCTGAACAAAGCGGGCTTCGTCAAGAGCAGCCGCGGGCCGCAGGGCGGCTATCGCCTGATGCGTGCGCCGCAGGAATATACGGCGGGCAGCATCCTGTGTCTGATCGAGGGAAGTCTCGCGCCCGTCGCTTGTATGGACATGGAGGAGAACGACTGTCCAAGACACGAGAGATGTGCGACGCTCTTCCTGTGGCAGAAGCTGCATGAAGCGATGAAGGATGTCATTGAGAACTTCTCGCTTTCCGATCTTATCGAGATGCAGCGGGAACTCGATGCGAAAAAGAGTTAACACTGTTCGGAAAAAGAAAATTCATGACAAAAATGCTTGAATGGTGTAAACTTATGGGAGCATTATGAAATTGTAGGCATGTAGGTGATGGGATGTTCATCCATTCGATGTTTCTCTTGATAAAGAAAGACCTTGCCTTGCTGGAAGAAGAACTTCTGCAGGCGGTTGTCTCGCCAGTAGACCGCATCACGGAGATTGGCACGCATCTCGTGAAGTCCGGCGGCAAGAGGCTGCGCCCTGCGCTCTTTTTGCTTGCGGCACGTTCCAGCAAGGATTTTGATGCGAAAAAAATGATGCCGCTCGCCGTTGCGCTCGAACTGATCCACATGGCGTCGCTCGTCCATGACGACGTGCTCGATCATGCCGATACGCGGCGCGGCGCGGTGACGGCGAACGCCATGTGGGGCAATCAGCAGGCGATTCTCTCGGGCGACTATTTCTTCGCACGCGCGTTTTTGCTCATCGTCGAGAACGGCTTCGGCGAGCGCGTTTCGGGGCGCGTCGCGCAGCTCATCATGGATCTGAGCTCGGGCGAGATTATCCAGAACAAGGAGCTTTACCGCGCCTCGCGTGATGTCGAGGAGTATTATGAGCGCATCGCGAAGAAGACGGCGAATTTCCTCGCCATCTGCTGCGAGCTTGGCGCCATCGCGACGAATCTCGGTGCGGAGGCGGAGCGGGGGCTTCGTGCCTACGGCAAGTACGTCGGTATGGCGTTCCAGATCACGGACGACCTTCTCGATCTGACCTCGAACGAGAAGAAGATCGGCAAGCCTGCGGGCAACGACATCCATGAGGGCATCGTGACTTTGCCCGTGATTCGTGCGCTTGAGGTCAGCTCCGAGCGTGAGGAGCTTCTTTCCATCGTGACGAACCCTTCGATGACGCGCGAAGACGTCGAGCGTGCGCTCGTCATTGTGCGTGCGTCCGACGGCATCGAATATGCGCGTGCCAAGGTTCGTGAGTTCCTTACCGAAGCGAAGGAGGCTCTGCCTGCCGCTCTGCCCGACAAGGTGCGCGATACCTTCTGCAAGGCGGCGGACTACATCGCGAAGCGCGAATCGTAAGTTTTGCTTGAAGTATGCAAGGTCTGCCTTGTGCAGTTCTTTAAGGGGGAAAAGCTATGTTCAACTTGGGCTTTCCTGAGCTCATCCTCATCCTCGTCATCGCGCTCGTGGTATTCGGCCCGGGCAAATTGCCTGAGATCGGACGCGCCGTCGGCAAGGGTCTCAGCGAGTTCAAAAAGGCGACGAACAATCTGATGTCCGACGTGAATAAGCCGATCGAAAGTGCCGCGCCGCCGAGTGTGCAGCAGCCGCCGATGCAGACGATTGCCGAACCGCCGGCGGGGCAGCAGCCGCTTGCACCCGAGCCGATGAATGGGGCGCAGACGACTGCCGCAGAAGGCGATGCAGCGAAGAAGCAGGAAAGCGAGGGGAGATAGAAAATGCTGAGCCTTTATGAGCTTGGAGCCATCCTCCTCGTCGCACTCATCATTTTCGGCCCGCGCAAACTGCCTGAGATCGGCAAGGCGCTCGGCAGGAGCGTGAAGGAGTTCAAGGAAGGCAAGGACGAGGTCGAAAAGAGCACCGTCGACGTTACGCCCGAGTCGTCGACGCTTGCCAAAAAAGATGAGAAGAGCGAAAAATGACGTACGAAAAGCATGAGCAGCCGCAAGGCTTGAACGATGGAAAGGCAGGGGCAGGGCACGAGCCGCAGATGCAGCAGCCGCCCGAGTCGCCGATCCAGCAGATGCACGAGCCGTCGATGCAGCAGCTGTCTGAGCCGCGAGAACAAGCGGGGCAGCAGGCGCCGGAGGAGCGCAGGGACGGCAGCATGTCCATCATCGCGCATCTCGAAGAACTGCGGAAGCGGCTGATCTATTCGATTGCCGCCGTCGCCGTCGGAAGCGGCGTCGCCTACTTCTACATCGACGAGATCATGCGCTGCTTGACGGCGCCTGCGGGAAAACTCTACTACATGCAGCCGGCAGAGGCGTTCTTCACCTATCTGAAGATTGCGGTCTTTGGCGGCTTTTTGCTCGCTCTGCCCGTCATCTTCTACGAGATTTGGCGCTTCATCCTGCCGGCCTTGACCGTGCGCGAGAGAAAGGCGCTGCTCCTCATCGTGCCGCTTTCCGTCGTGCTCTTCGTCGTCGGCATCGCCTTTTCCTTCACCCTTGTATTGCCCGCCGCCATCCGCTTCTTCATAGGCTTCGGCACGGACAATCTGGAGCCGCTTTTTTCCTTGGGAAAGTACCTTGACTTCGTGCTGGCGTTCATCCTGCCGTTTGGCTGCATCTTTGAACTGCCGCTCATCATCGTGGTTCTCGCGAAGCTCGGGTTCGTCGGCTCTGCCTTTCTCTGGAAGCAGCAGCGCATCGTGGTGTTTCTGTCTTTCGTCATCGGCGCTGTCATTTCCCCGACGCCCGATGTTTTTTCTCAGACGATGATCGCCGTGCCCATGATCCTCCTCTATGAGATCAGCTACGTCATCGTTCGTTTTATTTTGCGCAAATAAGGAGGAATATTCGTGGCTTTCAAGGATTTACGCGAGTTTATGGAAGAGTTGGAATCGCGCGGGCTTTTGCGCCGCATCAAGACGGAGGTTGACGCCGAACTCGAAATCACCGAGATCACCGACCGCGTTTCCAAGATGGAGGGCGAGAAGAACGTCGCGCTGCTCTTCGAGAACGTCAAGGGCTACGACATGCCCGTGCTCATGAACGCTTTCGGCAGCATGGAGCGCATGAGCATCGCCTTGGGTGTCGAGAGCCTCGATGAGATCGCTGATGATCTGCGCGATTTCATGCGTCTGCCGAAGATCTCGCTCGCGAACAAGATGGATCTCGTCACGCTCATCCCGAAGATGCGCAAGGCGGTGAACTTCCCCAAGTACGTCAAGAAAGCGCCGTGCCAGGAAGTCGTGGAGATGGATAATCCGTCGCTCGACATCCTGCCGATCTTGAAGTGCTGGCCCGAGGACGGCGGCCCCTTCATCACGCTGCCGCTCGTCTTTACGAAAAATCCCGAAACGGGAAAGCGCAACGTCGGCATGTATCGTCTGCAAAAGTATGATAAGAATACGACGGGCATGCACTGGCATATTCATAAAAACGGCGCGGAAAACTTCCGTGCGGCAAAGGAACAGGGCAAAGACCGCATCGAAGTCGCCGTTGCCATCGGCACGGATCCCGTCCTCACGTATGCCGCGACGGCGCCCCTGCCGCGCGACATCGACGAGATGGTTTTCGCGGGCTTTCTGCGTCACAAGTCGGTCGAGCTTGTCAAGTGCAAGACGGTCGACATCGAGGTGCCTGCGACGAGCGAGATCGTCTTGGAGGGCTATGTGCTGGAAAGCGAACGCCGCCGCGAAGGGCCGTTCGGCGATCATACGGGCTATTACTCTCTGGCAGACGATTACCCGGTCTTTCACATCACCTGCATCACGCACCGCAAGAATCCGATTTATCCGGCGACGATTGTCGGCAAGCCGCCGATGGAGGACTGCTTCCTCGCGAAGGCGACGGAGCGCATCTTCCTGCCTCTTTTGCAGCAGATGGTGCCCGAGATCGTCGACATCAATATGCCGCTCGAAGGCGTGTTCCACGACTGCTGCGTCGTCTCCATCAAGAAGACGTACCCGATGCAGGCGCGCCGCGTCATGCACGCGATCTGGGGCATGGGGCAGATGATGTTCTGCAAGATGATCATCGTCGTCGACGCGCATGTGAACGTGCAGGATATGAAGGAAGTCTGGTGGCGCGTCTTCAACAACATCGACGCGAAGTACGACCTTGAGATGGTCGAAGGACCTCTCGACGTGCTCGATCACTCCTCGCCGATGGCGAAGTGGGGCACGAAACTCGGCATCGATGCGACGAAGTCGTGGCCGGAAGAGGGGCATACGCGCGAATGGCCCGATGAGATCGTCATGACGGACGAGGTCAAGGCGCGTGTCGATGCGAAGTGGAGGGAACTCGGACTTGGCTAAACTCGGTGCGCACATCAACAACATCGCGCTCCATCATATCGTCTTTGCCCTGCCGTTTGCCTACATGAGCGCGTTTCTGGCGGCGGGGGGGATGCCGCCCGTGATGGATCTCGTCTGGATCACGGTCGCCATCGCAGGCGCGAGGAGCGCGGCGCTCGCCTTGGACAACCTCGCCGACTTGAAGTACGACAAGAAGCAGCCGCGGCTTGCCTCACGCGCCATGGTGCGCGGCGACTTGAAGCCGCGCGAGGCGAAGCTCTCGATCGTTTTTTATCTCATCGTCTGTATCTTGGCGGTGGCGCAGCTCAGACCGATCTGTCTTTGGCTTCTGCCCGTCGCCGTCGTGCCGTTCTTGATCTATCCGTATACGAAGCGCTTCACATTCCTGTGTCACTTGGTGCTGGGAATCGCCATCGCCATGGCGCCGGCGGGCAGCTGGGTCGCGGTGACGGGAGAGCTTCCTCTGCCCGCCGTCGTCCTCTGCGTCGCCGTGGCGCTCTGGATCGGTGCCTTCGATGCCGTCTACGGCTCGCAGGATGAGGCGTTCGACCGCTCGGAGGGGCTTCACTCGCTGGCGACGCAGTTCACGGCGCACGGTGCGCTCGTCATCTGTCGCTTCGTGCACGCCGCGAGCATCGCGTGCTTCTATGGCCTCGGCATCCTCATGGAACTGCAGTGGCCGTACTTCATCGGTGTGGGCGTCGCGGCAGGGACGCTCGTCTACCAGCACCGCATCGTGAGTGCTGACGACTACAGCCGCGTCACGCAGCGCTACTTCATGCGCAACGGCATCGTTTCCATCGCCATGCTCATCTTTACCGTGGCGAGCTTGTACGTTTGATGGGGGAGTGAAATATGACAGCCCGATTGCTCGAAGGCAAGGTCTTTGCCCAAAAGATCAAGGACGAGGCGCGGGAGGAGGCGCTGGCTTTGCGCACCGTACTCGGCAGGATGCCGGGGCTTGCCGTCGTCATCGTCGGCGAAGATCCGGCATCCGAGGTTTATGTGCGCAACAAGGAACACGCGTGCGAGGCGCTCGGCTTTTTCTCCGCTCTGATCGCCTTGCCCGAAACGACGACGAAGGAGGATCTTCTCGCCGAGATCGACCGGCTCAATGCGAGTCGCCGCATCGACGGCATCCTCGTGCAGCTTCCTCTGCCCGCGCGCCTCGCGAAGAGCGCGGCGGAGATCATCGAGCGCATCGACCCGAAAAAGGACGTCGACGGTTTCCATCCGATCAATATCGGCCGCCTCGTGGCGGGGGAAACCGCGCTCGTGCCGTGCACGCCTGCAGGCTGCATGAAGATGCTCAAGCTCGCGGGGATTCCCGTCGCGGGCAAACGCGCCTGCGTCATCGGCAGGAGCAATATCGTGGGCAAGCCGATCAGCCATCTCTTGCTTGCAGAGAATGCGACGGTCACGGTCTGTCACTCGCGCACGGAAGATCTCGCCGCTGTCGCACGCGAGGCGGATATCCTCGTCGCTGCCGTCGGCAAGCCGCGCTTCGTGACGGCGGATATGGTGAAGCCCGGCGCGACGGTCATCGACGTCGGCATCAACCGCATCGCCGAGAAGAAGCTTGTCGGCGATGTTGATTTTGACGCCGTGAAGGAAGTCGCGGGCGCGATCACGCCCGTGCCCGGCGGCGTCGGACTCCTGACCATCGCCACGCTCATGGCGAACACGGTGCAGGCGGCGAAGATGCGAGTGGAAAAGTGAGGAGGAGCAGCCATGAAATCTGATGTGGAAATCGCACAGGCGGCGAAGATGAAGCCGATCGAGGAGATTGCTTCGAAGATCGGCCTTGCGCCTGATGATTTGGAGCTTTACGGCAAATACAAGGCGAAGGTTACGCTTGACGCCTGGCAGCGCGTCAAGGACAGGCCGGACGGCAAGCTCATCCTCTGCACGGCGATCAATCCGACGCCGGCGGGCGAGGGCAAGACGACGACGAGCGTCGGGCTGGCCGATGCGCTTTCTCGCCGAGGCCGCAAGGCGGCGGCGGCGCTTCGTGAGCCGTCGATGGGGCCGTGCTTCGGCATGAAGGGCGGCGCGGCGGGCGGCGGCTATGCGCAGGTCGTGCCGATGGAGGACATCAACCTGCATTTCACGGGAGACTTTCACGCCATCACGACGGCGCACAACCTCCTCGCCGCCATCATCGACAACCATATCCAGCAGGGCAACGCGCTCGACCTCGACGTGCGCCGCATCACATGGAAGCGCGTCCTCGACCTCAACGACCGCGCACTGCGCCACGTCGTCATCGGCATGGGCGGCAAGGCGCACGGCGTGCCGCGTGAGACGGGTTTCGACATCACGGTGGCGTCGGAGATGATGGCGATCCTCTGTCTCTCGCGCGACCTCATGGACATGAAGGAGCGTCTCGGACGCATCGTCATCGGTTACACGCGCTCGGGCAGAGCTGTGCGTGCCGACGAGCTCGGCGCGACGGGCGCACTGACGCTGCTCTTCAAGGACGCGATCAAGCCAAACCTCGTGCAGACGCTCGAAGGCACGCCCGTCTTCATCCACGGCGGTCCTTTTGCCAACATCGCGCACGGCTGCAACAGCATCATGGCGACGAAGTTCGCGTTGAAGTTCGCTGACGTCGTCGTGACGGAGGCGGGGTTCGGTGCTGACCTCGGTGCGGAGAAGTTCCTCGACATCAAGTGCCGCTTTGCGGGGATTTCGCCTGACGCCGTCGTCATCGTCGCGACGGTGCGTGCGCTCAAGATGCACGGCGGACTCTCCAAGAAGGAATTTGAAAAGGTTGACATGACGGCGCTCAAAAAGGGCATGGCGAATCTCGCCAAGCACATCGAGAACGTGCAGAAGTTCGGTTTGCCCGCCGTCGTCGCCGTCAACGCCTTTCCGACCGATACGTCCGAAGAGCTGGACTTCGTGCGCCGCGAGTGCGAGGCGCTCGGCGCCGAGGTCGCTCTGTCCGAGGTCTGGGCGAAGGGCGGCGAGGGCGGCGAGGCGCTTGCCGAGAAGGTCGAGGCGGCGCTTCAAAAGAAGGCGGACTTTCGCTATATCTACGATGAGAAGGAGACTATCCCTGAAAAAATCGGCAAGATTGCGCGTGAGATTTACGGCGCGGCAGGCGTCGACTTCACGAAGGAAGCGCAAAGAGAGCTTGAGGAATTGGAAGCGCTGGGCTTCGACAAGATGCCCGTGTGCATGGCGAAGACGCAGTATTCGCTTTCCGACGATGCCGCGCTTCTCGGCAGGCCCGAGGGCTTTCGCATCACGGTGCGCGAGCTTCGCCTCGCGGCGGGCGCGGGTTTCGTCGTCGCACTGACGGGCAGCATCCTCACGATGCCGGGGCTTCCCAAGCATCCGGCGGCGATGGATATGGACATCACGGAAGACGGCAGAATCACGGGATTGTTCTGAGGAAGCAAGGCGCTTGGAGCACAAGGGAAGGTCATGCGAATGAAAACGATGGCTGAGCCGCAACTTCGTTGGACGGTGCGCGAGGAAAGAATCTTCGCCCAGCTTCGGGAGCTGGCAAAGCGCTACGATGTAGGAAAACTGGTGCTTTTTGGCTCACGGGCGCGCAGGTTGCAAGCGGAGAAAAGTGACGTGGATATCGCCGTCTATGACTGTGCCGATTTTCGTGATTTCGCGTTCGATGTGGAGGAGAAAGTGGACACGCTGCTGACGTTTGACATCGTCAACATGAATGAATCGCCGTCGGCGGAGCTTGTCGCAGAGATTTTGCGCGATGGGGTGATCTTGTATGAAAAAGTATAAAGAATTTTCCCGTCATCTGCATGTGTTGGCGCAGGCTCCGCTGCAGGATTTGGAGAATGAGTTCATCATCAGCGGCATCATCGACAAGTTTTTCATTCAGTTTGAACTTGGCTGGAAGGTGCTGAAAGAGCTTCTGCGTTACGAGGGAAAGGCGACTGCCGCTTCGGGCTCGCCAAGGGAGATCATCAAGGCGGCATACCGCTGCTTTGATTTTCTTGAGGAAGACGTGTGGCTCGACATGCTGCGCACGCGCAATGATTTGACGCATATCTATGACAGCGCGCGTGCAAGGGCTTTGGTGACGGAGATTTTGACCCGCTTCATTCCGGCATTCGAGACGATGGATGAGGCTGTGCGAGAAGCGTATCCTTTAGAGTTGAGCAGGTGATTGATATGAGCAAAGTGTCGCTTGAACTTGTGCCGCGCGATGAAGCGGCGCTGCGTGAAGAACTCGCGCAGACGAAAAAATATGAGGGAAAGATCGATCTCATCAACGTCCCCGACCTCCTGCGGCTTCCCGTGCGCAGTTGGGAGGGCGCGGCGATTGCGGGCGAGACTTTCCCCGCTGTGCCGCACATCCGCGCCATGGACATCGACATCACGAAGCCGCTGCCCATGGCGGACTACCTGCGCGAACATGCGATCCGAGAAGTCCTCGTCATCGAGGGAGATGCGCCGCAGAACATGGCGCACACCGTCTATCCGACGGAGAGCATCGACGTCATACGGAAGTTCCGCGAGGAAATGCCCGAGATTCGAGTCTTTGCGGGCATCGACCAGTATCGCGGCAGCATGAGGCAGGAAGATTACCGCATCCGCCGCAAACTGCAGGCGGGCGCTGTCGGCTTCTTCACACAGCCGTTTTTCGATCGCCGCTTCCTCGCGATGTATGCGGACATGCTCGAAGGCATCGAGGTTTACTGGGGGCTCTCGCCCGTGACCTCGCAGCGCTCTGAGAGCTATTGGGAGACGAAGAACCAGGTCGTGTTCCCGAAGGACTTCGAACCGACGCTTGCATGGAGCATCGCGTTCGCGCGTGATGTTCTGGCAGAAGCGCGGGCAAAGGGCGAACACGTCTACCTCATGCCGATTCGCACGGGGATTGACGAGTATTTGGGCGGCATATTTGCCGAAGGATAAAGGGCGTGTCAGAAATCTGATTCTTTGTTTTTTAATGCAGAGGAGGGGCATTGGAATGTACAGAATCTTAAAGAAGCAAGAGTTGTCACCGGGCATCCTTGAGTACGATATCGAGGCGCCCCGCGTGGCGAAGAAGGCTCTGCCGGGGCAGTTCATCGTCCTGCGCGTCAATGAGGAAGGCGAGCGTGTACCGCTGACGATCGCCGACTTCGACCGCGAAAAGGGAATCGTCACGATCCTCTTCCAGGTCGTCGGCGCATCGACTGAGCTTCTCGCCTCTCTCCAGGAGGGCGATTCTATTCTTGACTTCGTCGGCCCTCTGGGGCAGCCGTCGGAGCTTTCCAATCACATGGGAACCGTCGTTTTCGTCGGCGGCGGCATCGGCGTCGCGCCCGTCTATCCGATCGCACGCGCGGCGCATGAGCTTGGCAACAAGGTCATCTCGATTCTCGGTGCGAAGACGAAGGACATCCTCATCTTTGAAGAGCGCATGAGGGCGATTTCCGACGAGGTTCTGATCACGACGGACGACGGCTCCTACGGCATCAAGGGGTTCGTCACGAATGCCATCGAAGAACTTATAAAGCGCGGCGAGAAGATCGACCAGGTCACGGCGATCGGCCCGGGCGTCATGATGAAGAGCGTCGCCGAAGCCACGCGGCCCTACGGCATCAAGACCATCGTGAGCCTCAATCCCATCATGGTTGACGGTACGGGCATGTGCGGCGGCTGTCGCGTGCAGGTGGGCGAGGAGACGAAGTTCGCCTGCGTCGACGGCCCTGAGTTCGACGGTCATCTCGTCGATTTCCAGGGATTGATGGCGCGCGGCAGGATGTACCGCACGCAGGAAGCGAAGGAGAAGGATCACATCTGCAACATCGGCTTGGGGAGGAATTGACATGGCGTTGGTGCTGGAAAAACATAAGATGCCTGAGCAAGACCCGAAGGTTCGCGCCCACAACTTTGAAGAAGTGGCGTTGGGCTACGATGAGGAAACGGCGATCGCCGAGGCTGAGCGCTGTCTCAACTGCAAGGTGCCGCAGTGCCGCAAGGGCTGTCCCGTGTCCGTGCGCATCCCCGAGTTCATCCAGAAGATCAAGGCGCACGATTTTGCGGCGGCGATCGACATCATCAAGGGCGACAATGCGCTTCCCGCCGTCTGCGGCCGCGTCTGTCCGCAGGAGAACCAGTGCGAGAAGCTCTGTATCCTCGGCAAGCGCGGCGAGCCTGTCGGCATCGGCAGACTTGAGCGCTTCGCGGCGGACTGGCAGCTCGCGCAGGAAGAAGAGGTCAAGCCCGTCGAGTTCGCCCCGGACGCGCAGAAGGTCGCGATCATCGGCGCTGGTCCTGCGGGACTTTCGTGCGCCGGCGATCTCGCGAAAAAGGGCTACCGCGTGACGATCTTCGAGGCGCTGCATGTCGCGGGCGGCGTGCTCTCCTACGGCATCCCCGAGTTCCGTCTGCCGAAGGACGGCGTCGTGCAGAAGGAAGTCGAAAACCTCAGGAAGCTCGGCGTGACGATCGAGCTGAATTCCGTCGTCGGCAGGCTCTATACGATCGACGAACTCATGGAAGAAGAGGGCTTCGACGCCGTCTTCGTCGGCACGGGCGCGGGCTTGCCGCATTTCATGAACATTCCCGGCGAAAACCTCAACGGCGTCTATTCCGCCAACGAGTTCCTGACGCGCTGCAACCTCATGAAGGCATACCGTTTCCCCGATTTTGCGACGCCGATTCACGTCGGCAGGGGCGTTGCCGTCGTCGGCGGCGGCAACGTCGCCATGGACGCGGCGCGCACGGCGCTGCGGCTCGGCGCGGAGAAAGTCTACATCGTCTACCGCCGCAGCGAGGAAGAACTGCCCGCAAGGCGCGAGGAAGTGCACCACGCGAAGGAAGAGGGCATCGACTTCCGCTTGCTGAACAATCCCGTCGAAATCTTGGGCAACGAAGAAGGCTGGGTCAAGGCGATCCGCTGCATCAAGATGGAGCTTGGCGAGCCGGACGATTCGGGACGCCGCCGTCCCGTGCCCATCGAAGGCTCGGAGTTCGAGCTTCCCGTCGATACGGTCATCATGTCCATCGGCACGGGGCCGAATCCCATCGTCGCGACGACGACGCCCGGCATGGATACGACGAAGCGCGGCAACATCGTCGCTGACGAGGAGACGGGCGCTACGACGAAGGAAGGCGTATTCGCGGGCGGCGACATCGTGACGGGCGCGGCGACCGTCATCCTGGCGATGGGCGCGGGCAAGAAGGCGGCCGCCGCCATCGACGAGTATCTGCAGAAGAAAAAGAACGCCTGAGCTTCGAAGAAGACCGAAGCGGCAGGCGTGTTCGGGGGACGCGGGAAGGGAGCGTCCCTCGGCGTGTGTACGGCGCGGCAGTGCCGCAGAAAGTGTTTTGCGAGGTGATCGCCATGATGAACTATATCGCGATTGATTTTGAAACGGCGACGGGCAGCATGAACTCCGCCTGCAGCGTGGCTACCGTAGAGGTGCGGGACGGACAGCTAAAGGAAGGGTGGACGACGCTCATTCAGCCGCCCGGACTTCGCTTCGACAGCTTCAACATCGGCATCCACGGCATAAGCCCTAAGGATGTGGCAGATGCGCCGACCTTCGCCGAGGTCTGGGAAGAGCTGAAGGAGCGCCTTGCTGGCAAGATCGTCGTCGCGCACAATGCGTCCTTCGACATGGGCGTGCTCAAGGCGTCGCTCCTTGCCAATCGCCTGCAGGCGCCGGATTTTCGCACATGCTGCACCGTGCGCATCGCACGCAAGGTCTGGCCTGCTCTTGACGATCACAAGCTCAACACCGTAGGCGCACACCTCAATATCAACTTCCGCCACCACCGCGCCCTGGACGATGCCAGAACGTGCGCCGCCATCCCGCTTTTCGCAGGCATGGAAACGGGCACCGACGATATAGAAGAGCTTGCGCAGAAAATCGGCGTAAGGATCGGGCATTTCGGCGTGTGAGACATGGATAAAAGAGGCAGCAACTAGCCCTTTGTGAGCCGTTGCTGCCTTTTTTGATATGTGTTTGAAGTTTTTTCTTTGGTTTCAATAGTGCCCTTTGCAGGCTTTTACGATGATATTATCGCCTTCGACGGTGTATACGAGACGATTTTGTTCGTCTATGCGTCTGCTGAAATCGCCGCCGAGGTGCTTCAGCACTTCAGGCTTGCCAATTCCGTTCAAGATGCCGTCGCGGTCGATGCTCTGCAGCAGTTGGTTGATTTTTTTCAGCGTACGCTTGTCTTGCGTTTGCCAATAGAGATATTGTGCAAATGCGGGTTCTGTGAAGGTGATATTACTCATGTTCCATGGCCTTAAGCTCAGCAAACGTCTTCGTGATCGTGCGGCCTTCGCGAAGCGCTTGGTTGCTTTCTTCAAGCATCTTGAGATAGGCGGTTCTTTCCCGCTGGTGAAGTTCGGCAATCAATTTGTTGATGCAGCTGTCAATCGTGATCTTGTTCGATCGTGCATAATCTTCCAGTATGCGGGCATTGGCATCATCAATCTGTATGGCAAGCGTGGTCATGGAAATCAAGCTCCTTTCCAGAGAATCTTTCGTTTTCTTGAGTATATCATTCTCCATTTCCTTGCGTCAAGCCGAGCGAGAAGCGCGACTCTTCCATGCTCCCTGTCTGAAATAAGGCGACGATCTGCGCCTTCTGCTTGACTTCCTGGACGTTCACGCTAAACTACACGCACAAACGTCCACTTCGTGGACATAGTGCGTCGCCCTTACCAGAAACCTGACCAATCAGTCTGCACCCTTTGGGTTTGACTTCTTGGGGTTTCGTGGTAGAATGAAAAGACCTTGAGGGGGATGATGTGGAAGCAGTCATCAAGGAAGCGCTGAATTTATCAACGCTTCCTCAAATACCTCTCCCACTTGAAGATTGAAAAGAGGCTATAAAAATGGAAAGACAGAAGAGAGTCTTGGCGATTCATGATATTTCGGGCGTGGGGAAGTGCTCGCTGACGGTGGCTCTGCCAATCATATCGGCGGCAGGCGTCGAGTGCTCGGTGCTGCCGACGGCGGTCTTGTCGACGCATACGGGCGGCTTCACGGGCTTCACCTATCGTGACCTGACCGAGGACATCTCGCCGATGGTCGCGCATTGGCAGTCGCTTCGTCTGAAATTCGACGGCATCTACACGGGCTTTCTCGGCTCTTTCGAGCAGATCAAGCTCGTCGGCGATGCTTTCTCCGCCTTGGCGGACAAGGATACGTTGCTCGTCGTCGACCCTGTGATGGCGGACGGCGGCAAGCTTTATTCCATTTTCGACGAGACATTCCCGCCGGCGATGAAGGGGCTTTGCTCCAAGGCGGACATCATTCTGCCCAACATGACGGAGGCGGCGTTCATGCTCGGCGAGGACTACGCGGAAGGTCCCTACACGCGCGAGTATGTGGAAGGTTTGCTGCGCCGCTTGGCGAAGGCGATTCCCGTCAAGCATATCGTGCTGACGGGCGTCTATTTTGACGACAAGGAACTTGGCGCGGCGGTTTATGATGCGGCGGCGGACGATGTTTGCTATGTCCTCGGCAAGAACATTCCGGGCAGTTACCACGGCACGGGCGATGTGTTCGGCAGCGCCTTCGTCGGCGCGGCGGTCGGCGGCAAGCCGATCGCGGAGGCCGCACGCATCGCCGTCGACTATACGGTGGAGTGCATCGCCTGGACGAAGGAGGCGGGCACGGACATCCGCTACGGCGTCAACTTCGAGCGCTATCTCGGAGACTACAGCAGGAAACTCGGTCTTTGAGGCCGGATATAGCCGGAACGCGCATGTCGAGGGCTTGCAAGGGCGAAGAAACTGTGCTATAATGCCAGAGAAGTTTTAAGGAATTCCGCAGCTACGACGCCGATTTCTCCGACGACGCCGTGGCTGCAGGAGAAAAGAAAGACGCTTAGGAGGGCTTATTCATGCTGACACAGGAAGCAAAGCAGAAGATCATCGAGGAAAATGCCGTACACGAAGGCGACACGGGTTCGCCCGAGGTGCAGATCGCGCTCTTGACGGCGCGTATCGTCTACCTCACGGAGCATCTGAAAGAGCACAAGAAGGATCACCATTCGAGACGCGGCCTTTTGAAGATGGTCGGTCATCGCAGGAGGCTTCTGAGCTACCTCTACAACAGTGACATCGAGCGCTATCGCGCGATTATCGCAAAACTGAACTTGAGGAAGTAAGAGAGAGGCGGGGATTTGTCCCCGCCTTTTTTTGCATGTGGCAAGGATAATGCGTTTTTTTGTCGAATAAGGTCATGAATCAAAGAGTGAAAATTTAGGAGGAACTCAAATGCAGAGTTTTGAAATGCAGGTTGGAGGCCGTCCGCTGATCATCGAGCAGGGAAAGATGGCGAAGCAGGCGAACGGCTCCGTTCTTGTCCGTTACGGCGATACGGCGGTGCTCGTCGCGGCGACTGCGTCGGCAGAGCCGCGCGAGGGCATCGACTTCTTTCCGCTGACGGTTGACTTCGAAGAAAAGATGTACGCTGCCGGCAAGATTCCGGGCGGCTTCATCAAGCGCGAAGGCCGCCCGAGCGAATCGGCGATTCTTTGCAGCCGTCTCATCGACCGTCCGATCCGCCCGCTGTTTCCCGAGGGTTTCCGCAACGATGTGCAGATCATCGCGACGGTGCTCTGCGTCGACCAGGACAATGCTCCCGAGATCGCCGGCATGATCGGCGCTTCGTGCGCTCTTTGCGTCTCGGACATCCCGTTTGCCGGACCGATCGCAGGCGTCAAGGTCGGCCGCGTCGACGGCGAACTCGTCATCAATCCGACGGAGGCGCAGCGTGCAGTTTCCGACTTGAATCTGACGGTTGCCGGCTCGCACGACGCCGTCATGATGGTCGAGGCGGGAGCGAATGAGCTTCCCGAGGAAGTCATCCTCGAAGCGATCCTCTTCGGACACAAGGAGATTCAGCGCATCGTCGAGTTCCAGCAGGAGATCGCCGCTGCCTGCGGCAAGGAGAAGCGCGAAGTCAAGCTCTTCCTCGCGCCGGAAGAACTCGATCGGGCGATTCGCGACTACGCTTCTTCGCGTCTCGACGAAGCTGTGCGCAATCCCGACAAGCTCGACCGCGACGAGCATATCGCCGCCATCGGCGCGGAGGTTCTGGAGCATTTCCTTGCGGACTATCCCGAGAACGCCAAGGAGATCGCCGCCGTCACGCACAAGATCGTCAAGGAGAGCGTGCGCCGCATGATCACGCACGAGAAGATCCGTCCCGACGGGCGTGCGCTCGATGAGGTGCGCCCCGTGAGCTGCGAGGTCGGCCTTTTGCCGCGCACGCATGGCTCGGGGCTTTTCACGCGCGGACAGACGCAGGTACTCACGATCACGACGCTCGGCTCCGTCGGCGACGAGCAGATCATCGACGGTCTCGGTCCCGAGCAGTCGAAGCACTACATTCATCAGTACAACTTCCCCGGCTACAGCGTCGGCGAGGCACGTCCCGCACGCGGTCCCGGCAGGCGCGAGATCGGTCACGGCGCTCTGGCGGAGCGTGCGCTCCTGCCCATGATTCCCTCGCTCGATGAGTTCCCCTATACGATCCGCCTCGTGTCGGAGGTCTTGGAGTCGAACGGCTCAAGCTCCATGGGCAGCGTCTGCGGCAGCACGCTCTCGCTGATGAACGCGGGCGTTCCGATCAAGCGTCCCGTGTCGGGCGTCGCCATGGGACTCGTCAAGGACGGCGACCACTATACGATCCTGACGGACATCCAGGGCATGGAGGACGCGCTCGGCGATATGGACTTCAAGGTCGCGGGCACGGAGAAGGGCGTGACGGCGATCCAGATGGACATCAAGATTGCCGGCATCACGCGCGACATTCTCCTTTCGGCGCTCTCGCAGGCGAAGCGCGGCCGCGCCTTCATCTTAGAGAAGATGCTCGCCGTCATCGACAAGCCGGCGGCCGATCTCTCGCCCTATGCGCCGCGCGTCACGGTCATGAAGATCCATGTCGACAAGATCCGCGAGGTCATCGGCTCGGGCGGCAAGACGATCAAGAAGATCATCGACGAGACGGGTGCGCAGATCGACATCCAGGAGGACGGCACGATCTTCATCGCGGCGGCGGACGGCGAGGGCGCAAAGAAGGCGCAGCAGATCATCGAGGACATCGTGCGCGATGTGGAAGTCGGCGCTGTCTACAAGGGCAGGGTCACGCGCATCATGAACTTCGGCGCCTTCGTTGAGATCCTGCCGGGCAAGGAGGGGCTTTGCCACATCTCCCAGCTCGCGCGCCATCGCGTCGCTCAGGTCGAGGACGTCGTGCATGAAGGCGATGAGCTTGAAGTCAAGGTCGTCGAGATCGACAAGCAGGGACGTGTGAACCTCTCGCACAAGGTTCTTCTCTGACTATAGGAATCGAAGACTCGCGCTGCTTGCTGCGGCGCGAGTCTTTTATTGAGACTCAATTCCTATTCTTGCACCGCGTGCTTTTCGCGCTTATTGTCTTTTCTCTTCTATGACGGTATAATGGAACGGGAAGTTTTATTGGGAAGCTTTCGGAAAGGATGAATTTCGATGATAGGCGATCTTCTGCGCAGGGAACGCGAGAGGCAGAATTTATCGATCAAGGATATTGAAAAGGCTACGAGCATACGCGCTTTATATATAGATGCAATCGAGAAAGGCGAATACAAGACATTGCCCGGCGAGGTCTATGCGAAGGGATTTGTCCGCAATTATGCAAACTATTTGAAGCTTAATGCCAACGAGATCGTAAACGCTTTCAATGAAGAGATGCATCCGCAGGAAGAGATGCAAGCGGCGGGGTCTTCTTCTGTGGAAGAAGCAAGACAGGAGCAGTCTACAGAAAGGAACAGGGAGGAATACCGAGGGCCGAAGATCACCTCGCTTGAAAGTTATCCGATGGAGAAGAGCTCCCATGGCGTTCGCAAGGCTCTGATGGTGGCGGTGGCCGTCTTCGTCGTTGCCTTCGCGGCGCTCATCGCCTTCGGCGGGGACGAAGAGCCGAGCGCTCCCGCGCCGCGTGCAAAGACGCAGACGCAGCAGGGGCAGAAGCAGACGGAGGCCGCGCCGAAGCCGGCAGCCGACGGCGTGGAGGTGAAGCTCAGCTTCACCGATCGCTGCTGGACGGAAGTCGTCGTTGACGGCAAGACGGAGTTCGAGGGGACGGCTGAAAAGGGCAAGGTCTTGACGCTCAAGGGCAAGGACAAGGTGCGCATCACGGCGGGCAATGCCGGAGCGCTCAACTATTCTCTGAATGGCAAGGACATGGGCGCGATCGGGCAGAAGGGTGAAGTGGTGGAGAAGACCTTTACCAAAGAGAATGCGGCGAAGTGATCGATGGTTGGAAGCGTGAAGGATTTTTTGCCGATGAGCCGGGCAGACATGGAGGCAAGAGGCTGGGACGAGCTTGATTTCATCTTCGTTTCGGGCGACGCCTATGTCGACCATCCGGGCTTCGGCACTGCGATCATCTGCCGGGTGCTCGAAGCGCACGGCTATCGCGTCGGCATCATCGCTCAGCCCGATTGGCACAGTGCAAAAGATTTTCGACGTTTAGGCAAGCCTCGGCTTGCCTTTCTTGTATCGAGCGGCAATCTTGATTCCGTTCTCGCACGCTTCACGGCGGCGAAGAAACTGCGCCGTCAGGACGCCTATTCACCCGGCGGACGCATGAATTGCAGGCCTGAGCGCGCTGTCAGCGTCTATGTGAAGCGGCTGCGTGAGGCTTGGGGCGCGATTCCCGTCATCATCGGCGGCATCGAGGCGAGCCTGCGCCGCATGGCGCATTACGACTATTGGCGCGATGAGGTGCGCCCGTCCATCCTCCTAGAGAGCGGCGCCGACCTTCTGATCTACGGCATGGGAGAGAAGCAGATCGTTGAGATAGCGGCGGAGCTTCATGCGGGCGTCGCGATCGAGAACGTGCAGGATGTGCGCGGCACCTGCTACCGCGTGCCGAACCGCGACTATGTATGGGACTATGTGGAACTGCCGCCCTATGAGAAGGTCGCGAAGGACAAGGCGCAGTTTGCCGACGCCTTCCGCGTCGAATATCTGGAGCAGGACCCCCTGCGCGGGCGCAGGCTCATCCAGCAGAACGAAGAGATCTGCGTCGTGCAGAATCCTCCGGCGCTGCCCTTGACGACGGAAGAGATGGATGAGATCTACGAACTGCCGTATCGCTATACATGGCATCCCGTATACGACAAGGCGGGCGGCGTGCCCGCCATCGCCGAGGTCAAGTTCAGCCTCGTCAGCCAGAGGGGCTGCTTCGGCGGCTGTCATTTCTGCGCCATCGTGTCGCATCAGGGGCGCATCATCCAGCATAGGAGCAAGGAGTCCCTGCTGCGCGAGGCGAAGCGGCTCATCGCCCTGCCCGATTTCAAGGGCTATATCCACGATGTCGGCGGGCCGACGGCGAACTTCTATGAGCCGTCATGCAGCGCCCAGCTCGTGCGCGGGACGTGCCGCGGCAAGGCGTGTCTTTCGCCCTTGTGCGAGAACCTGCGAGCCGATCACAGAGAATACTTGGCTATCCTAGAGAGCCTTCGCACGCTGCCCGGCGTGAAGAAGGTCTTCATCCGCTCGGGCATTCGCTTCGACTACCTGCAGCAGGCGCACGATGATTTTCTGGAAGTGCTGTGCCGCCATCATATCAGCGGACAGTTGCGCATCGCGCCCGAGCATGTGTCGAGGCGCGTCACGCGACTCATGGGAAAGCCCGGAAAATCCGTATACCTGCGCTTCGTCAAGGCGTTCGAGGAAATGAACCGAAAGATCGGCAAGAAGCAGTACCTCGTGCCGTACTTCATGTCGAGCCACCCGGGCGCGCACCTCGAAGATGCCGTCGAGCTTGCGGAGTTCATCCATGAGCGCGGCTACCATCCCGAGCAGGTGCAGGACTTCATCCCGACGCCCGGCACGCTTTCGACCTGCATGTACCACACGGGAATCAATCCTCTGACAGGCGAGAAGGTCTATACGGCGAAAAAGGCGGAGGAGAAGAGGATGCAGCGCGCGCTTCTGCAATATTGGCTGCCCGAGAACGACGCCATCGTGCGCAAAGCGCTGCATCTGGCGGGCAGGAGCGACCTCATTGGCTACGGGAAGAAGTGTCTGCTGCGTCCGAAGCGGCGCGAGACGGTAGAAAAAACGAGAAGAAAACGAAGGAAAGAGAAGGGGATATAGATGCGTTGCCCATTTTGCAAAGAGGAGGACAGCCGCGTCGTCGACTCGCGTGCAGCTGACGACGGCAATACCATTCGCCGCCGCAGGGAGTGCACGTCGTGCGGCAAGCGCTTCACGACATATGAGACAGTGGAGAAGATTCCGCTGATGGTTATTAAAAATGACGGCAGGCGCGTCGTCTTCGACCGCAACAAGCTGCTGAACGGCCTCATACGCTCGTGCGACAAGCGCGACATTCCGACGGAGCGCATTGTTGCCCTGGCGGATGAGATCGAAAAGGAGCTTCGCAACACGATGGATCGCGAGGTCTACACGCGCGACATCGGCGAACTCGTGATGGAGAAGCTCAAGAACTTCGACGAGGTCGCCTACATCCGCTTCGCCTCGGTCTACCGCAAGTTTGCCGACATCAGCGGCTTCCGCGAGGAGTTGGAAGCGCTGCTCAGGGAGAAGAACCCGTCTTGAGCTGGAAGATCAAGCGGCGTCTGCGCGAGCAGTTGGAACGCGAGCAAGGATATTTTTCGTTTCCGACGGGCACGCGGCGCTCCTTCGCGCTCGTATACCCCAATTCCTACTTCGTCGGCATGTCGAACCTCGGGCTGCACATCATCTACGACCTGTTGAACCGACGCCCCGACACGGCGTGCGAGCGCTTCTTCCTGCCGAGCGACGAGGAACAGCGCGAGCATGAGCGTACGGGCACGCCGCTTCTGAGCCTGGAGAACCAGCAGCCGCTCCATCGCTTCTCTTTGATCGGCTTTGCCGTCTCCTTCGAGATGGACTACTTCAACCTGCTGCGCATCCTGCAGCTTGGCAAGGTCAAACTTCTGGCGGCGGAGCGCGGCGAGCAGGACGCCATCGTCCTCGCGGGCGGGCCGTGCTCCACGTTCAACCCCGAGCCGTTGAGCCTCTTCGTCGACGCCTTCGTCATCGGCGAGGGCGAGGTCGTCATGCCGGCTCTGATGGACGCATACGACGCTGCCGTGCGGCAGGGTCTTTCGCGTGCCGGGCTTCTGCGCGCTCTCTCGAAGGTCGAGGGCGTCTACGTGCCCTCGCTCTACGCGCACGACTACGATGCGTCGGGCCGCCTGTGCGCCATTCGCCCTGCGGCGGGCGCTCCTTCGCGCGTCACGCGCCAATGGGTGCGCGATCTCGACGAATTTCCCGCGCACACCGTCGTCGTCACCGACGATACGGAATTCAACCTTTACCTCATCGAGACGGCACGCGGCTGCGGCAGGCACTGTCGCTTCTGCATGGCGGGCTACTGCTTTAGGCAGCCGCGCAATCGCTCGCTGAAGGTCTTGGAAAAGGAAGTCCAAGAGGCGAAGAAGTACGAAAAGCGCATCGGACTCATGGGAGCCGCCATCTCGGACTATCCCGAGATCGACGCTTTGTGCCGCGACATTCTGGCAGAAAATCTCGGCATGTCCGTCGCCTCCTTCCGCGCCGATTCCGTGACCGAGGAGCTTGTCGCGTCCCTTTCGAGGAGCGGTCTGCGCACGATCACGCTCGCCCCCGAGGCGGGAAGCGTGCGCATGAGGAAGATCATCAACAAGGGCATCGAGGAGGAGCATCTCCGCCATACGGTCGATCTCGCGCTGCGGGCGGGCATCCGCCAGTTCCGTCTCTACTTGATGATCGGCCTGCCCTACGAGGAGGAAGAGGACGTCAAGGCCATCGTCGATATGACCGTGCGCCTGCATGAGCACATCCGGGCGAAGAAGGAGCATGCGCAGATCACCTTGAGCATCAATCCGTTCATCCCCAAGCCGTTCACGCCCTTTCAGTGGCTGCCGATGGCGGACGAAAAATGGGTCAAGGATGCGATGAAGACGATTCGCAAGGGGCTGGCGTCCTACAGGAGCATCCGCATCATCGCCGAATCGCCCAAGAGCGCCTATGTGCAGGGCGTGCTCGCGCGCGGCGACCGCCGCGTCGCTCGCGCCCTGCACCGCGCCTTCCTCGCGGGCGGCGCGAAATCGTTCAAGCGTGCGCTGAAGGAAGAGGGGCTTTCCTTTGCGGACTTTCTGCAGGTGCGGCACGCAGAAGATGCGGTATTCCCGTGGGATGCGCTCGACATGGGATTTCCCAAGCAATACCTCTACCGCGAGCTGCAGAGAGCGGCGGCGCTGCAATATACGAAACCTTGCTTTTCGGGATGCACACGCTGCGGCGTTTGTGATACAATGGAGGAGAGACATGTTTCAGCTCAGACATAGCGGCGGCCTTTGGCGCGGCTCGTTCTCGCTCTTTCCCGAGGAGGGGCTGGCGCACGGCATTTCCACGCGCTTGGGCGGCGTCTCGAAGCCGCCGTTTGCCGCATTGAACATGGCGCTCCACGTCGGCGACTGCGCCGCGGACGTCTCGGAGAATCGCCGTCTCTTTGCCGAGGCTCTGGGGCTTGACGCTGCGAGGATCGTCACGCCGCGCCAGGTGCACGGCGACGAAGTGCGCCTTGTCCGCGCCAGCGATGCGGGCATGGGCGCGAGCTGCTATGACGAGTCCGTGCCCGCCTGCGACGCCCTGATGACGGCGGAGTCGGGACTGCCCTTGTTGCTGTGCTTCGCCGACTGCGTGCCGCTCCTCTTCTTCGACCCTGTGCGCCGCGTCGTTGCCGCCGCTCATGCGGGCTGGAAGGGGACGGTCGCCAAGATCGGGCGAAAGACCGTGCAGCGCATGGCCGAGGCGTTCGGTTCGCGTCCGCAGGACATCCTCGCGGGCATCGGCCCTTCCATCGGCGCGTGCTGCTTCGAGGTCGGCGAGGAGGTCACTGCGGCTTTTCGCGCGGCATTTCCTGAAGCGCCCGAGCTTCTTTCGCACTCGTCTGAGGGGAAGCGGACGATCGACCTGTGGGCGGCCAACCGCCTGCAGCTCGAAGCGGCGGGACTCCTTCCCGCGCATATCGACAGTGCTGACGTATGCACGAAGTGCAATGCCGGACTCTTTTTTTCCTATCGCGAAGAGCACGGGACGACGGGTCGCTTCGCCGCGTGGATCGCTTTGAAGTAGTTTGCAGGAGGTAAGCAAGTTGATCGAAGAGAATCTGCATGAAGTCTTGCGCTCCATCGAGGAGAGCAGGGCGAAGAGGACGATTGCCGACGCGAAAGAGCCTGTCCGCCTCGTGGCGGTGACGAAGAATCACGGCGTCGCCGAGATGCGCGAGGCGATCGCGCATGGCGTGACGGACATCGGCGAAAACCGCATACAAGAAGCGCGGGAGAAGTTCGAAACGCTTGAGCGCACGGCTGTATGGCATCTCATCGGTCACTTGCAGAAAAACAAGGCGAAGTACGCCGTGAAGCTCTTCGACCTCATTCATTCCGTTGACACCTTGGAACTTGCCGAGGCATTGGACAAGGAAGCGGGCAAGATCGGCAAGCGGCAGGACGTCCTCGTGCAGGTCAACCTTGCCAAAGAAGCGTCGAAGTCCGGCATTTACGAAGAAGACTTGCAGCCCCTGCTCGAAGCTGTCGACGCACTGCCGCATCTGCGCCTTCGCGGTCTGATGTGCATAGCGCCCAACTACGACGAAGTCGAGGAGACGAGGCCGCTCTTTCGCCGCATGTATGAAATTTTTCAAAGGACGAAGGACTTTCCGTGGAAAACGGCGAATATAGATTATTTGTCAATGGGTATGACACATGATTATCGGATCGCTGTGGAAGAAGGCGCCAATATCGTTCGTGTCGGCACGGCCATTTTCGGGCCACGTCAATATTGAGGAGGGAACAAGATGGGCTTCATTGATAAGGTGTGCGGAAAAATCGGCCTGATCGATCCGGAAGACATCAACGATAAAAGGGATTTGCGCGACGAAGACGACGATTTTGCAGAGTTTGACGAGATGGAGCGCGAGGAAGCGCCGGCGTCGAACGTCGTGAACTTCCAAGCGGCAGCGGCGAACGCTGCGATGAACAATGTCGCTGCCTACAAGATGAAGGTCGTCGTCATCGAGCCGAAGTCCTTCGATGATGCGCAGCAGGTGGCGAACTGTCTGCGCGAGAAGCGCCCCGTCGTCATCAACTTTGAGAACACCATCGAGGAGGACGCCAAGCGCATCACGGACTTCATCAGCGGCACGATCTACGCGCTGAACGGCGAGATCAAGAAGGTCAGCAACAACGTCTTCTTCTGTGCGCCGAGCAACGTCAATATCTCCTATTCGGAGGACAAGAAGTCGGTGTCGACGGAGATGCCGTGGCTGAAGAAGTAGGGCGGCGGCGATGAAACTTGCATTGATCGGCGGCGGCATGATGGCGGAGGCCGTCATCGCCGGCGTCCTGCGCGAAGAGGTGCTTCCTTCGGAGGCGGTCTTCGTCTCCGAGCACAAGGCGGCGCGCGTCGAGGAATTGAAGGAAACGTACGGCGTGCAGGCGTTCTGCAGCGCGCAATCCTTCCTCGGCGATATGGACGTCGTCATTCTCGCCGTCAAGCCGAATGCGGCGGAAGCAGCTCTCTTGGAGATTCGCGGGGCTTTGCGCTCGGATGCCGTCCTCGTGTCCATCGTGGCAGGACTGCCGCTTCCTAAGCTCGAAGCGCTGCTTCCCGGTCAGCCCGTCGTCCGCGTCATGCCCAATACGCCGCTCGCCGTGGGCGAGGGCATGTCTGCCTACGCGCTCGGCTCGCGTGCGGGCGCAGCTCACGAGGAAGCGATTCGCACGATTCTCGCGGCGGCGGGAAAGGTCGTCTGCGTCAAGGAGTCTTTGATGGACGCCGTCACGGGGCTTTCGGGCAGCGGACCGGCCTTCGCCTTCCTCGTCATCGACGCGCTCGCGGACGGCGGCGTGGCGGCGGGGCTTTCGCGCAAGGACGCGCGTCTTCTGGCGGCGCAGACATTGCTCGGCTCCGCCAAGATGGCGCTCGATACGGGCAGGCATCCCGACGAGCTGCGCGATCAGGTCACGTCGCCTGCGGGCACGACCATCGCAGGACTGCGCGTCCTTGAACAGCGTGCCGTGCGCGGCGCATTCCTTGACGCCGTCTTGAGCGCGGCGGAAAAATCGAAGTCTTTAGGGGAATAGGAGCACTATGTCGAATCGGGAAAAAATCCTGCGTTTCTATCGCGGCTCGGAAGGCGAAGAAACGGCAGTGAAATTAGTCGATGCCGCAGAAAAGGCGATGAAGAATCAAAAGTTCCGCCTGACGGCGTTCCTCGACCCCTTCGGGCAAGAAATCGCCGAGGTCGTGGCGGCGAACTTCGAAGGTCTCGCCGTTTCTTTCAACGGCGGCTATGCGGGGGCGGAGCGCCAGCGTGCCGTCTTTCAGCATGAAGATTTTTGCGGCACGCCCTCTTGGGAAATTGCCGTCGTGAAGGCGGTATGGAAGGATGCGTTCGCGCACATCTCGCATCGAGACGTTCTCGGCGCGATCATGGGGCTCGGCGTCGAGCGCGAGATCATCGGCGACATCCAGATTCAGCAGGGCACGGCGCGTATCGTCACGGCAGAGAACATGGCGGATTTCCTGCTGACGAACTGCGTGCAGTTCGGCGCAGCGCATGTGACGTGCTCGCTCGGCGAACTTTCCGCCCTCCTGCCGCGCGAGGAGCGCTGCAAGGAGATTCGCGCGACGGTCGCCTCCCTGCGCGCCGACTCGATTGCGGCGGCGGGCTTCGGCATGTCGCGCAGCCGGGCTGCAGCGGACATCGCGGCGGAAAAGCTCAAGCTCAACTGGCAGTCCGTCAAGAGCGCCTCCCAAGCCGTCAAGGAGGGCGATGTGCTTTCCATGCGCGGCAGGGGACGGCTCGAAGTGAAGGAGATTCGCGGTCAGACGAAGAAGGGGCGCACCAGCGTGCTCCTGCACCGCTATCTGTGATGACGAAACGAGGTTTCTCTAAGAGAAAGGACTGAGGCGGTTCTCGTGCCGATTTTTTTGAGCATTTGCATCGTAGTCTTGGATCAAGTCGTGAAATTCCTTGTCGCCCATGAGATGTTTCCTGGAATGTCAATCCCCGTCATACAAGACGTCTTTCATATCACGTTCGTTCTGAATCCCGGCGCTGCCTTCGGCATCCTCGCCCATCAGCGCTCTTTTTTTATCGTCATGGGCATCGTCATCGTCATCTTGGGCGGCCTTTTCTCGCCCTACATCCGCCGCCAGTGCCGCATCTTTCGCTGCGGCACGGCGCTCCTGCTCGGCGGCGCCCTGGGCAATCTGATCGACCGCGTGCGCTTCGGGCATGTCATCGACTTCTTTGATTTCCGTATATGGCCGGTCTTCAATATCGCGGACATCGCCATCGTCGTCGGCGTCGCGGCCATCATCTACGCCATCCTCTTCAAGATGCACCCTGCGGAGGACGCTTGACATGAAGGAACGGCTGATCGTCGACGAAGGGGCTGCGGGAGAACGTCTCGACCGCTTTCTCGCCGGCAGGGAACTGGAGGTTTCGCGCTCCCATATCCAAAAGCTGATCGAAAGCGGCTGCGTCCTCGTCAACGGAAGGACGGCGAAGGCGAACGCCAAGCTGCGCGAAGGGGATGCCGTGGAGACGGAACTTCCCGAAGCGCAGGAGTTGGAGATCCTGCCGGAAGCCATCCCCTTGGACATCCTCTACGAGGATTCGGACGTCATCGTCATCAACAAGGCGCGCGGCATGGTCGTCCATCCGGCGGCGGGAGCAGCGGACGGCACGCTCGTCAATGCGCTGCTCCATCACTGCGAGGACTTGTCGGGCATCAACGGCGTCATACGTCCGGGCATTGTGCACCGGCTCGACAAGGACACGTCGGGCGTCATGATGGCGGCGAAGAACGATCGGGCGCATGTCGACCTCGCCGAGCAGATTCGGGAGAAGACGGCGCAGCGCATCTATCGGGCGATTGTCTGCGGCACGATCGCCGAGGACAGGGGCGAGATTCGTGCGCCGATCGGCCGCCATCCGACAGAGCGCAAGAAGATGGCAGTCGTGCCGGGCGGCAAGGAAGCGACGACGCTCTTTCGCGTCGTGGAGCGCTTCCCTGCGCACACGCTTGTCGAGTGCCGCTTGAAGACAGGGCGCACGCACCAGATTCGCGTCCACATGGCATATATCGGCCATCCGCTGCTCGGCGATCCGAAATACGGCAGGAAGACGCCCGATATAGCGGGGCAGGCGCTTCATTCCTGCGAGCTCTCGTTCACGCATCCGCGCACGAAAGAGCGCATGACATTCGCGGCAGAAATGCCCGAGGATATGAAAGCGATCCTTCATGCCTTGCGGCGAGGGCGCTGAAGCGGCTGAACACATGGAGAAGGCAGGGCAGTTGATGGACGAAATGCCATCGAAGAACGGAAAGGGGCGGGATGATATGGCGACCTTGGTCGACAAGACGGTTCTGATGGATGAAGATGCGATCCGCCGCGCACTCACGCGCATTTCGCACGAGATCGTGGAGAGGAACAAGGGCACGGCGGGGATCGTCCTCGTCGGCATACGAAGCCGCGGCATTCCGCTCGCGGAGCGCATCGCGGCGGCGATTGAGAAGATTGAGGGAACGAGGCCTGCCATCGGCGTCCTCGACATCACGCTGTACCGCGACGATCTCTCGACCCTCGCGTATCAGCCCGTCGTGCGCGAGACGGAGATTCCCGTCGACATCACGGGAAAGACCATCGTGCTCGTCGACGATGTGCTCTACACGGGGCGGACGATCCGCGCGGCGCTCGACGCTCTGATCGACATGGGGCGTCCGAAGAGCATCCAGCTCGCCGTCCTCATCGACCGAGGCCACAGGGAGCTGCCGATCCGCGCCGACTTCGTGGGAAAGAACGTGCCGACCTCCTCCAAGGAGGAGATTCGCGTCATGCTCGAAGAGCACGACGCAGAGGAGCGCGTCGTGCTTGCCGAGAGGCAGGAGGCATGACATCTGCATACGAAAAAGAGAAGAGGCCGTAGCACTTTTGCCTGCAGCCTCTTCTCTTTTTCGTATCGTATCGGTCACAGCATCGCCTTGTATCGCGCTTGTTCCTCATTTGCCGTACATGCGAGCGAGCGGATTGTCCTTGAAGATGTTTCCCTGCTCGATGTAGCGGTGCACCATCTTCTCCGATTTGTGGCGCGTCTGGCGCATGATGGTCAGAGCGTCAACGTCGTGCTGC
>ERZ773022.525-NODE-525-length-30716-cov-3.948664_pt1 | contig 30716 bp, 28 predicted proteins | sample MGYA00580839_ERZ773022 | MGnify/ENA primary metagenome ERZ773022 (study PRJEB29015, sample SAMEA2738020) | human oral metagenome | biome: human oral; feature: human-associated habitat; material: dental | place: China | collected 2044 ... | reverse complement strand
AGGAGTGGCTATGGCACATAAAGCCAATAGCCTTGCGCACACAAAATGGTTATGTAAATACCACATTGTGTTTACACCAAAGTATAGAAGGAAAATAATCTATAACAAATATAGAGAAGATCTTCGAGAAATACTCAAGATGCTTTGTGACTGGAAAGGGGTGGAAATTCTAGAGGGACATCTCATGCCAGATCATATACACATGCTTGTAAGTATTCCGCCTAAGATAAGCGTTTCAAGTTTTATGGGTTACTTAAAAGGTAAAAGCTCACTTCTCATGTTCGATAGACATGCAAACCTTAAATACAAGTATGGTAATAGAAAGTTTTGGGCCGAAGGCTATTATGTATCAACCGTAGGTCTTAATGAGGCGACAATAAGAAAATATATTCGAGAACAAGAAAACGCCGATATAGCTCAAGATAGATTAAGTTTGAAGGAATATGAAAACCCATTTGATAAATAACCTGACTAGATAGCCAGTTTGACTGGCTGCCGGTGTTAAATTGCTATTGTGACCTGAACGAAGTGAGGGGCAAAGGACTTGAGTCCTGGGCAAGTATAGTTAGGGTTATACCCTAAGAGCAAACCACCCGCTATGCGGGTGGTTGTGATTGTCTAATGCCCTCGACGTTTCTCTTTGCGTTTCTGTTGCTTGAGGTCGAACTGGCGCTGCTTCTCTGCCTCGCGTTGTTCTTTGCTAACCTGCTTACGCTCTGTTTTGGTGGTCTCAAGCTGCAGCTGTAGCGCTTGCTGCGATTTAGTGCCTATGCCTTTTTCCTGCATTTGCTTGCGAGCTGAGCGTTGGCGGCGTTTGGGGTTATCACTGGTGTGGTGCTCTTCTGCGGCTACCGCAGGGCTAAACTTGAGTTCGTAGAAGTGCCAGAGCACAAAGTCGTGCACCTCGTAGTCCTTTGGCTCCGCGCCAAAGGTGACCTTGGCCACGGTAAGCTGGCCGTTCTCGACGCGCTCGAAGACCCCCACCCAAAAGGGTGCGTCGAACAAGACGGTCAGCGTAATGCTGGATCGCTCCATGGATTTCCTCCTTGTATGTGGTTGCGCAAGAGAACGGACAACCCAAGGAGGGAGGGTTACTTACCTCGCATGTGCGAGACGACCGGGCTACCTACCGGCTCTAGCGCACCTCGTGTGGTACGCATTGCGTTTTTATCTTTGCGGGTGCCGATCGTAGGAAGCGGCACCGTTCCCATTATGGCAGAAGTGCTGGAATGACGCTCAGAATCGGCTTTCCTCGGATTCGTTATCCGTAGAATCCGTTGCCAGCCCCTCCACAAGCGCATACGTTGCAGGGTCAAAGCCCATCAGGCGGCAGACTTCGGCTTCCACATCGATGCCGTCTGCTTCATCGATTACGAGCATGTTGAGCGCGCGATGCGCCGAGACTGCCTGGACGGGCAGACCGTTGGCGACGCGCGACGCCCATGCGAGGCGGTTGCAGTCCACAAGGCCGTCTCCCACGCGCAGGAGCGCGAGCTCGCCGTCCACCGTCACCATGGAAATCTGCGGCATGTCCTCGCTGTCCGCGACGACGACGCAGAGCCCGTCGCGCCTGAGGGCTATGGGGAGGCCCTCCGGCCCGGCGGGCGCGTCCAGCCCTGTCGCGGGGTACCAGCGCATGGAGAGGAGCAGCATGCCGCCCTCGCGCATGGCGCCGGAGAGGTCGAGCACCACGTGGCGGCGTGCCGCGACGTCCTCCGCTGGCAGCTGCAGGAGCAGTCTCACGAGAGCGGATGTGGTGATGTTAGTGCGCTTGCTAGTGTCTGTGAGCGTTCGACGTCCGCCTTGCCAACGCGAACGTGCAGACGCTTGTCGAATCTTTCCATGGTTCCCCTTAGGCACCGAGGTCAGCTCATCTTGCCCAGACGGTTGTCCGGGCTTTCCAAGGGCGCGGGGCATCCCCCGCAAGGGAGCCTATCTCGTGCGTTGTGCGCACAAGATAGGCTGCTTGCTTCATTTCATGGCAAGCTCGATCACCTCCTCTATCCAATACAACGAATGATTCGCTCAAGATGTGCGCCCCTTGATGAAAAAAATTGAGAAGTCCCGCCGGGCGCATCGCGGGAGCAGCGTTTGGGCGCACGAAAAGGGGCCCTTGACGATGGTCCGGAAAGAATTCTCTTGCGGGACGTATGCTCGATCAAATCGCGGGCTGCTTCTCACTATCCGTTCAACTCCTGCACCGAGGAGTTGAGCGCTCGTGTCGAAGACGAGCTCTTAATGGGAGGACATGGCCGGATCCCGATTCCTCCAAGGCAGATCTGCTGTAGGTACAGATCATACAATGGAAGATGATTGTGATGACGGAAGCGGCTCGGACTGTGCTTTCCTCTGCGCTTGCAGCTTTGTCTGTTATGTATTATTATGCATAATACATATAATACGGACATCGTTGGAGGCTCACACCATGCTCCTGCAGCTGGACTTCTCAACCGCGACACCCATCTATCAGCAGATCCGCGATCAGATCGTGCGGGGCATCGCCGAAGGCGAGCTCGCGCCCGGCGAGCGCCTGCCGACCGTACGGGCGCTCGCATCGGAGTGCGGCGTCAACGCCATGACGGTGAGCAAGGCCTACCAGCTTCTCAAGCAGGAGGGACACGTGCGCGGCGACCGGAGGGGCGGCACCTTCGTGTGCGAGCCCGACGGCAGCTCAGACCCCGATCCCGGTACCGTGGACGCGCTGCGGATGCGCCTGGCTGAGCTGGTGGCCGGTGGGATGTCAGGCAAAGAGGTTCTCGCGCTTTGCGAGCACCTGCTGGATGAGATTGCGTATCGCTAGAAGTAAGGAAGTTTATGATGAGCACTGCGACTATCCTATGGCTCTCCTGCAGCTGGATTCCCCCTCTTATGTGGTGGCTCCTCAGCAACGAGGCCCGCTTCAAGAAAAACATCGTCATCGGCGTCACCTTCCCACGCGAGGCGCAGGAGGACGCGCAGGTAAAGTCACTTCTTGCCAGCTACCGCCGCCTGCAGCTCGCGTGCGCCGTCGTGCTCGTGGCTGCGGCGCTTGGCGGTGCGGCGACGGGCACGGTACGAGCGTGGGCCGGGCCGAGCATGCTCTGCTGGAGCGTCTGGATACTTGTGATCTGTGTCGTGCCCGAGGTGATCTACGCGCTCACCAACCGCAGGCTCGCGGCCCTGAAGGACGAGCGCGGCTGGCGGACCAGAGGCGCCGCGACCCAGCGCGTGACGGTGGTCGATATCGAGGCGGCCGCGCAGTTGTACCCGCGCGTCTCGAGCATATGGTTTGTCCTCATCTGCGCGGCGAGCCTGGTCCCCGCCCTGCTCGACCGTGACAACGTGGCAATCTACCTGCTGTTTGCCGTATCCGCGCTCATGATGTGGGTGATCTTCCGTTGGTGCTACCGCGACCGCAGCGAGGTGGTGGACGACAACACCGCCCTCACGCAGACGCTCACGCGCATCCGCCGGCGCGCCTGGGCGCGGGTGTTCCTCATTGCGGCGGCGTCCTTTGCATTCATGAGCTGGGCGCAGCTCCTCTTCCAGGGCTCAGCCAATCTGTACTTTATCGGTATGATGCTTCCCTGCACGGTCCTCGGAATCGTGGCGCTTGCAACCGAGATGCGCGTGCGCAGCCTGCAGGAGCGTCTCACAAAGGCCAGCGGCGAGGGTCTCTACGTGGACGAGGATGATCACTGGGTCTTTGGCATCTTCTACTACAACCCCGACGATACCAAGCTCATAGTGAACGAGCGTGTGGGCATCAACACGTCGGTCAACCTGGCACGGCCGGCGGGAAAGGCGATTGCGGTGGTCCTCGCTTGCTTGCTGCTCTGCCTGCCCGTGGCGGGAGCGTTCATGGCGGAGGAATTTGGAGCTCCCGTGACGCTCGAGCTGAGCGAGCAGACGATCCGGGCACACCACTCGCTCACAACCTATGAGATTGACATGGACGACGTGGCGTCTGTGGAGCTGGTCGACCAACTTCCCCAGATGACGCGCACGTTTGGCGGCGCGAGTGAAACCTTCCTCGAAGGTGACTTCTCAAGTGACGTGTACGGATCGCTCAAGGTGTGCCTGGACCCTGAGGTCGGCCCCTGGCTCCTCGTGCGGACGAGGAGCGGCACAACCTACCTTCTGGGCGCGAGCGACACGGCGCAGACCGAGACTGTTTACGAGGAAGTCACCTCGGCCTTAGTCGATGCATAGTGGGACATGTCACCGACTTCCCGGCCAAAAACGTCTAGTCCTCCCAGAAGAGCTCGTCCAGCGTTCGGTCGAGGGCCTTGCAGATGGCGCGGCAAAGCCTGATCGTGGGGTTGTAGTCACCGCGCTCGATGGAAGATATGGTCTGCCGCAGTCCCGACTGACCCGGAAAAGACCTCGGCTATGCCCACGAGGGTCATGAGAAAGGTCCAGGTTTTTCAGGCCCCACTGATGCCGAAGTAGTCGCCCCGCACTATGCCCGAAGGCCCGGGGCAGCCGCTTTGGGGCCTACCTCCCGTCGTTGAGAACGTTCTTGTGGCGGCGCAGGAGGGCCCTCTCGGAGCCCGTCACCAGCAGGCTTACGATGTCGTAGCGGATGCTGGTGAGTCCCTCCACCTCGGACTCGGCGATGCGGTTGCCGCGAGGCGTTGCGTGCCTGTTTGCCGGGGCGTGTGGTGGAGGCGAGGTTGTGCTGGCCGGCTGCTGTCGGCTTCGCTGGACGACGGGGTGCTCGCGTAGGTGCTGTGCGACGTGCGGTGGCCATGCCCATGAGGTGCTCGGGGCGCTTCGTGCGTCGTGGTCTGCCCGCTGCGGTGCATGGAGGCCTCTGGCGTTTGCTTTGACATTGTGTCTGGTGTCGGGTTGAGAAGGTCACTCCGCTACCACGCCGATCGTCTCAACAGGAGATCGGCCCATGCGGCCGTCCTTGCCTTCGGGCTCGGGGCAGGGCAGATTGCAGGCGCATCGCATAAAGAAGACCCGTCAGTGTGCATGCTCGGAAGCGGAGGCCAGGCGGGTTTACTGGTTACGGTTTATTTCATTTATCACGCGCCAGGTTGGCTTAGGGGCTTAGGCGCTTTGAGGTCGCAAACTGCGACCTCAAAGATGTCACACGTTTTAATCTCTTACTCGTCGAGCGCGGCGATAATCGATTCAATGATGCTTGAGCCTTCGAGCTTGGTGATGGCGAAGCTCTTCTTGCCTGCGTCCTTCAGCGATGCTCCAATCAGGTAGCCCTCGACTCCGTCCAAGATGAGGAAGCGGTCGTGGAACGAGGCCGTGTGCCTGACTTCGAGCGTCGGGTACTGCGCGTTGAAGGTGGCAATGTCGCGTTCGGTAAGGCAGGTCTTGGGATGCGTCCACACGGTGGCGGAGATGCCTGGCCGCTTCTTGGCGAGAATGTTGAGCGTGCCCGTGTCCACATAACCGTCGACCAGGACAATCTCGCGCTTGGCCCTCTGCACGAGTGTAACCAAGAGCTCGAACGCATCGTAGACCTGTCCCTCGAAGAAGACCTTCTGATTCGGCGCCTCGTGGGTCTCCATGTAGTCGAAGACGCGCTCGAAGCGCTCGTCGGTGGCTTTCTGGTATTCCAGCTGCCTGAGCTTAACCGTGCGGATTTGCTCGAACATATGGGCGTTGTCTGCAATGAAGTGTCGCATCTCGACGAAAGCGTTCATGATTTTGACGCTTACCTTTATTGCCGTCTGGCTCCTGAGGACAGCGGAGAGCATGGCAACGCCCTGCTCGGTAAACACCCTGGGGAGGTAGCGTCTGCCGCCTCGACCCTCGGCCGTCTTTGAGGTCGCAATTTGCGACCTCAAAGATTCTTCTTCGTCACCCGTGGGCTTAAAGCAGAACGCCTCAGGGAAACGCGCCTTGTTTCTGCCTACTGCCTCGTTGAGCCTCTTCGTCTCGACCTCATACAGTTCGGCAAAGTTGCTATCGAGCATTACCTGCTGACCTCGTACGGTATAGATCATGTTCCTGATCTGCATGTCATCTGAGAGAGCAATTGATGCCTCCGTCTTGGCGGGTTCTTTATCGGGCATAGCCGTAGCCTTTCTGCGCGAACCGTTGATGCAATTTTATCAAGCGCGCTCACATCCATCGCGAGACGGCGCATTCTGCCCGGACAGTCATCCGGGCTTTAGGGGCGCGGGGCATCCCTCGCAAGGGAGCGTATTGCGGGCGCACGCGTGTGCTCCTGTCGCTTGGCATCCAGTGGGGAGGCGCGTCATCGAAGCGTCAGCGCGATGGGTGCGACCCCCCCGGTGCCTACAAACGCTATCTCGTGCGTTGTGTGCACAAGATAGGCTGCTTGATTCGCAGTCTGAAAGAAAAACGACATGGGCTATACCCAATCCGATCCGATACAGAGCCAGGTGCCGGCCCAGTCGATAGAGTTCAGGAGGGGCAGCCACAGATTGCAGGGCTATTCCCTATTCTCGGTCGTTTTCGCGCTGTAGCGGAAGTCGCACCTGTCGTCCCCTCCGCCGATGGTTTTAGTGCGAGTGAGGCGCAGGTCCATCATCCCGGCCATGGGGTAGTCCAGGCGGCAGAGGTAGGGCATGAGCTCGGGGTGGCCCTCGTCTGCGCACAAGCGGCAGATGCCGCATGCCGTGTAGTCGAGCCCGAAGTCGAAGGTGCCGTCCGGCTCCACGATGTCGAACACCCAGTTGTTCTCGCCTTGAAGCCGATGCGACTCGGCTGCGTTCTTCAGGCGTCCTTTGGTCTTCGAAGGGCTCAGGTAGGAGCCTCCCACGCTCCCCGCAGCCCGGCGGATGAGCCAGCTCGCCTCGAAGCCGTGCTCGATGGCCAGGTAGTTCTCCTCCGCTGTGAGGCCGGTGTGACGGTTCATGGCGATGAAGTACGCGCCCATCGCGTACGACGTAACCAGGCTGTCTTGGCTCATGGGCTTTGCCCTCCGCAGGATGGCGGCGTACTCTCTCGCGACGCGCCTGCGTACGGGTGCGGCGACGTCCCGTCTCGTCAGCCTTCCGAAGAACCAGCCTATCGCCCTGAGCCTAATCCCGTAGTCCATGCCGCTCTCCCTCCAGTCGCCAACCCTTCGATCCGTGCCGCGAACTCCTGCGGCCTGCTCGGCGCCATTCCGCCGTGGCCCACGTCCTCAAGCATGACGAGCTCCGCTTCCGGAAACATCCTCTCCATGTACCTCAGATCCCACTTGCGGTCTTTCCTCTCCGCCTCCGCACACCAGTACTGCACCCGCGCTTCGGATTCTTGTGGTTCCGCGGGCATCCGATAGTTGTTACAGGACTCGAATGTCCGCCAAATCGTCCTATAGCTCATGAAGCGGAGGATCTCGGAGACGTATTGCAGATCCTCCTCGGAGTATTCCCCGGTCGAAAACGCCTTCTCCAAAAGTCCCGCGCCACCCCATCTGCCGATGCACACCAGCAGGAAATCCCGCACGGCGATGAGCCTTGTCACAATCCAAGGCAGCCGGTAGGGCGTTATCCCGCCGTCGACCACGGCGTTTTGAATGTCGACCTTCTCGTCGGCCAGCATCCTTAGGACGACCGATCCTCCCATAGAGCAGCCGTACAGGCACGCGACCTGGCGACAGCCATTCGCGTCCAGCCATCCGGCAAGCTCCGTGGCGATTTGCTCCACGCTCGTGTAGTCCTCATCGGGTGCTGTCTCGTCGTAGCCGGGCAGTGCCGGGAGGATCAGGTGGAATCTGTCCCGCAGGAGCGGAATGACGTGCTCAAAGTAGTCCCACATCACTGCGGAGGGATGAATCAGGACGACGACATCCCCATTCTCTTTTCCGAATTCGTGGACGGTCATCATTTCGCCACCAAGCGCATGCGCACCACCAGCGTGCGGCCCCACTTGTCTGAGAAGTACATGAAGATACGGGTTCTCAGGACGAGCCTGCGCCCGAGTTTCCTCGCGTCATCGTAGAAGCCGCTGCGCTCGAGCAACTCGCAGCCGGCCCTGCTGGGATTCGTCAGGCAGTCAACGAGGGTCTGCTCACGCGTGGTCACCCTGACCACGCCATAGGACTTGGAGCTCATGGCTTGCGTCCAGGGGCTATCGCCGAGGTCGTATGGGATGTAGCGGACGCCTCCGTACTCGAACGGGGAGCGCCTGGCAGGGGACTCCCTCGTAGGCCGCACGCTCGTTCACATGTGCGCCCACAAGTTTCACCCAATTGGGGAGCACTTTCCTCACACGTCTTGCGGGCGCGACGTAGACGACAGGCGGGTTCTCATAGGCAAGGTCTAGCATTGCGAGGACGGAGTCGCCCCACACGACGGTGCCGGGACCTACGAGGGCAACGGCCTCCGCGTAGCGGTCATAGGGCGTGGGGATGTGTCTCACGAGGCGGTAGGTGCCGCGCCCGCGGCGTTCGAGTCTACCCTGGGCGACCCAGCGGTCGAGCTCGCCGCCCGTGATACCCACTCCTTCGCTTCTGCGAAGGTGACAAGGCCATAGTTGTCCGCCGCTACCTCGTATATGTCGTCGAAGTGTGCCATGGCAGAGGTTTAACAGAAATGTATAACTATCGACAATCTTTCTCTTTTTATTTCCAGTACAGTACTGATCTTGCCCAACAATTAACCGACAGGGCCGCAATTAAGTAATTGACATAACGACTTTCTTCATGCAGTAATTGTTATTAGGATTTTGGCAAAACTGCTAACGACACGTTTCTGTTCTTAGCATTGCAAGACCAACTGTAATAACACTTTAAGTTGGTAAAAAGTTATTAAATGTTATAATGTGCATATAACAGTAGTAAAGTGTCGTTAGGAGCGCTCAATGCGTTGGATTGACAACGGACAGGGATTCCTTCGGAAGAACCTTTCGGGTAAAGCGGAGTATCAGTCATTCGTACCCGCTCCCTTGGACCGTGTCGTTCCAATCGAGCTTTCCGAAGAGGCTATCAGGCTGCTTAGCGCCTGCTCAAGGAAACTCGGTGAGCTCGAAGGCATGCTCCGGTTTGTGCCGAACGCCCAGATGTACCTTACAATGTACGTTCGCAAGGAGGCTCTGCTTTCGGCACAAATCGAAGGAACACAATGTACCTTCGACGATATCCTCAATCCCGAGAATGCTGACCTAGTGCAGCGCGACATCGCAGATGTAATCAACTGCATCAAAGCGACGGAATATGCTGTAAATCGTATGGATGAGCTGCCTCTTTGCATGCGACTGCTCAGGGAAGTCCATTCCGTCCTCCTATCGGGAGTGCGAGGCTCCGACAAGCAGCCCGGTGAGGTCAGATCGACCCAGAATTGGATTGGCCCCGGCGGTGCAACGCTGAAGAGTGCAACGTACATTCCTCCGAACGTCGACGACATGAACGAAGCCCTGCGAGATCTGGAGAGGTTTATCAACGAAGTGGGAGATGTCGATCCAATCGTTAAAGCCTCGCTTGTGCACTATCAGTTTGAGACGATCCATCCTTTCCTTGACGGCAATGGACGTCTTGGTCGCCTGCTCATCACGTTGTCTTTGATGAACGATCATGCTCTCAGCGCCGCGGTATTCTATCCCTCGTACCAGCTGAAGCTTCGTCGTACGGAGTATTACGAGCATCTGATGGATGTGAGGGAGAATGGCGCATATGCGAAATGGGTTGGATTCTTCTGTGACTGTTTGCTGGCAAGTGCGGAGGACGCTGTAGGGTCTCTCGAGCGGCTCGTAAGCTTGCACAATAACTATACAGCTTTAATCAATGACTCTTTTGACCGATCATCCGTAAACGGGCAGCGGTTGCTTGAGCTGCTTGAGGGCAATCCCATCGTCGATGCTGCTTTCGTTGCAGAAAAACTCGATATAGCAAGAACAACGGCGAGCAACTTGGTAAAAGATTTTGTTGAGCTGGGGATTCTTGTTCAGCGCGAAAGAGAGAAACAGCGCTACAGAACATTCCTCTACGAAGATTACCTAGCCATTCTGAGGCAGGGGAGTGATCCGCTATAAGAAAGTTAAATCTTGCGGGAACTGGCACGAGGCAAGCAGCCGAGCGAGTCAGGCATAAAGCGAGTAACATTATTCGCGAAGGCGACAAGCTTCTCGTTCTGGATTTCGAAAATGTAAATCTCGTTAGCTCGTCGTATGCGGACGAATTAATCGGCAAATTTGTAGCTGAAATTGGCTTCTCAGTATTCAACAGCTACTGTCAGTTAAGGAATCTTTCGAGCCTGAATCAGCAGGTCGTTGATCGTTCAGTTCAGCAGCGAATGGCGCAAGAATATTACAATGAGTTGCCCATGGAAGACGAAGACGATTAGTGTGCACAAACGAGGGAATGCATAGATGGCGAGAGTAGAAGACATGCACTTGAAGATTCCGACGTTTGTGTCGTATTTCGTACATGGCCTCAGCCTCCTCAAGTCTCAAGGGGCTGGCTGATTCCAGCCCCTTGAGCCCCACTGGAGGCGACGGGCGTCTTTTGACGAAACCGGGCTCAGCCCTTGCGGTAGAACGACGTCTCGTAGCCTTTCCGCCTTGAGGGCGAGGCTGTCCGCCTCGACGTCTCTCGTGGCGAGCCAGGCCGTGATCTGCTTGATGCTGTTGGGGGTTGTTGATCCTGGTTATGCAGCGCATACGCTCCTCGGCCTGCGCGCGTGCGCAGGCGTCAATTTCGATGGCGCTAGCGACGAGCACAGGGTCGATGAGGACGCCACGGTCGTTGATTCGCGCTGATCGAGCATGTACTCGTCCCACATCGAGGGGGCGGGTTGAAGTCCGGACAGCCGCTGTTGCAGCTCCATCTCGGCTTCGACGTCGCGGGCGTTGTACGCCTTGAACGCCTCCCACCTCTCAAGCGCGTGCGCAGGGAGGTTGCAGGTGCGCCCGCCGTTTGTCTTGGTGGAGGCGCAGGGCTGGCTGAAGTAGCGGATGAGGTCTTTTCCGCAGGCGAGCTTGCCCCGCTCGATATGATGTGCACCACCGGCACCCTCCAAGGAGAGGGGAAGACCTGCGGCAGCCGCGCGCACCATCGTGCAACGCCAGCCCGCTGGATTGAGATAGCATCCTCCGTTGAAGCGTCCCATGTCGTGCAGCATCCGCGACAGGCACACCCACTCGAAGGTTGCATTGAACGCCCATTTCTCGACACGAGGGTCGTCAAGTGCGTCAAGTATCGCTTCGGGGACGGCCTGCCCGCAGGCGAGGTCGACCACGTGCACGGCCTGGCCGTCGACGCTGTGGGCGAACAGCAGAACCTCGAAGGAGTCGTCTTCTGCGTAGCGGTAGATCCCGCATCTGGACAGGTCGACCTTGCAGTAGGTCTCGATGCCTATGCTGAGCACACGCAATCCTTCCTCCTTTCACGAAGAGGAGGCAGGCAGCGTTGATGCCACCTGCCTCCGGTGCCTCCTGCGTTGCGTTGCTATCCGAGCGTTCTCATGCGCTCGGCATGTAGCTCCGCCTCGCGCTTGTCCGCCTGCTCTCGGCGCTTTTCCTCCTTGCGGCTCTGCGCCATCGTCTGGATGCCGCCAGCTGTCCAGGTGAGCACCGATACGCTGCAGCACACGAGCAAGACGTCCATGATGATCGCGGTGATGGTCTCCATTTCGAATCCCTCCCTTCTAGCTCAAGAAGTCGTTGTCTTCGAAAGCGAAGTCAGCCTTGGGGCTGGCCTTGCCGCCCAAAGGCTCGCCGGAGCGGATTAGCTGCAGGTTGTTCAGGCCGCATGCGATGCCACGGTTGCCATTGGTGTTGAAGGCGTACAGGTTGATGGAGGCGCGGCCATAGACTCCGGAATAGACCTCGGAGCGATTGATCACCGGGTTCAGGTTGGAATCCACGATGCCCGGTGTGGTCGCCGAGTTCGCGTTGATGAAGTACGCGTTCGTATAGGCCGGGTCGTCGGGGTGCTCCACGTCGCCGTTGCGCAGCGGCGTCTTGATGGAGGACAGCAGCGGCACAATCTTGGAGCTGCCCTTGAGCTTGGCCTGTCCCTCCGTATAGGCGGCCTCTATGGCTGCATTGATCCTGGAGATCGTGGCGGTGTCGGACTTGGGGATGATCAGGCTCACCGAGTACTTCGGGGTGCCGCCGTTGATGGACTTCGGTTCCCACACGTTTGCGTAGCTCCAGCGGGTGTCCGCTCCGGTGATGACCTTCATCGGGTTCTTCGGGGTCGTCTTAGTCATTGTCGTTACCTTCTTCCTTGTCGTTGAAATCTTTCTTTGCATCGCCCATAGGCGGGCGTTTGTCGCCTTGAGGGACGAGCGTCGGCCTGTCCTGCGGCTTTTCCATCAAGGAGCCGAGCAGCTCGCCGAAGCGGCGCTTGCCGAACATTCTCTGCATGGAGGTGATGCCGAGCAGCCGACGCTCGAAAGGCTCGAACCCGGCGGCCTCGACCGCTTCGGCCACGGGCTCCTCATCGACGTAGCGCCTGTTGGAGCGTCCTTCGACGAGCTTGAAGCCAACCCATCGCTTTCCCGAGAGAGCCTGCTTGAGGGCGTAGTCCTTGATATCGGACGCCCACGCGACCAGCTGGTCGAGCTTGCCGAGGATCTCCTCGATGTCTGTGTCTTCGAGCAGCGGCTGCACGCGGAACTCGTGCTTAGCAAGCTCCAGGTTCGCCTTGGTGCGGGCGCGGCAGGTGGTCTTCGCCTTGCAGAAGCCGCACCAGTTGCCGTAGGCTGCCTCGCCGTCTCCCGCATATGCCGGCTCGGCTGCGGGCTTGAGGGTGTCATCTGCCCATGTGAGCAGGTCGTGCCTAGCCATTTCCCAGCACCTCCGCCTCTTCGAGAAGCGCCGGATAGTCGGCGGGGTCTACCGCCGAGAGCTTGCTCACCCCGTATCTGCCCAGCAGATCGCGGATCTGTTCTGTGCAGCCTGCGCGGGACTTCTCCGCCAGCACCTCTTCCAGTGCGAGCTGGCGTTGGGGCAGGTGCTGAGGCTCGGACTCTTCTACGGGGAGCTCTTCGATGGCCTTGGACATCTCATCGACCACGCCGTCAATGTAGGCGGTGGCGGACTTGATGTCCTTGAGTGTTGCGATGATCTGTTCTCTTGTCATGTTGTTATCCTCCTTCCATGGATTGGCCGTATTTGTCGAGTTCTCGAAGCCGCGCTGTTAGGCGTGCTGACACCTCGGAAATCCGGTTCAGCACGTCGACGGCCTCAGCCGGCGCGGGGCTTCTGCCATGCGTTGCGGGCATTGTTCTACCTCCGTATCTCTCGTGTGTTTGCCCGTGACACCACCCACTGGAGGCTGGGCATCCGTTTTGACGAGGCGGAGGGAGAAGAGGCTCCGGCCACCCCGCTTAGGGCAGTCGGAGCCAAGTGCGTTAGAGGATGTGGGGGAATTCGGGTTTGAGCTGTTCGCGAGCTTTGGAAAGGCGCGAGTGCAGTGTGGTGCGCGGAATGCCCAGCTCGGCTGCGATGGCCGACTCGCTCAAGCCCTGCTCGCGCAGGAGGCCGACCTTTATGGCCTCGGGCATCACCTCGGCGAGGCGGTGCAGCAGCTCGGAGAGCTCTTCGTAGTCGGCGATGGTGTCCTCGATGAGGGGTGTCGGGTCTGCGATGGTATCGAGAATCGTCAGCCCGCCCGTATCTCCCGCAAGGTCGTGATCGAGCGACACCGTGTCGCCTGCACGGCGAAATTCACACGCTAGGCAGTCCGCGTCGCATAACCAGAACTGCTTACGAGGGCACGCACAGCGCCCGTGATACTGCATTCGTTTGCGTGTCGCATCGCAGTGGCGCATATAGTCGCGATAGACCTCCTCGGAAACGTCCACCCACTCGCGGGAAGACTTAATGTAGATACGTTTGGAGTTGTTTTGCTTTGCATTGATTGACATTTCTTGTCTCCTCTTGGCTCGAAAGCCGAGACGGAGACCGCCGAGGAAATGCCAACGCTGAAGCGAAAATGGCACGGTCACCCAAGACGGCAGATTCCGTCTCGACTTGGTGACCGGCCATTCGCTGTCGGTTCACAATTACTGTTTGCACCCAAGCACCATCTGCGAATGTGCTGCCGTGGCCACGACAGCGAGGTGATGCTTAAGCAGACCTTTTTCGTCTTGTCCGGGACGATGGATACAAGGTTCACGAACGAAGGAACAATTCAGCGTTCGCGCGATTCAAAATTGTTAGCCTCCCTCTCAATTGCTAGAATTGAGATGTAACGTTTTATCGAATCGGCTCTCCATGGGAGCAAGTCCATTATTGGAAATGGACATCTGCGTCCCTGAGACGCAATCGGACGCATTTGGACAAAACTTGTCCAAATGAAAGGGGGAAGGTTGAAGCTGCACCAATTCATCCAGATGATGCATAAGGTGATAGGCTGTGAAAAGACGCAGTCGGATTACGTTCTCTACCTGACCAACCTCATCCTCCGAGAACCCCTGACTGACGAGGAAGACAAGGCCGAAGAGCAGGACAGGTACAACCCGCTAAGCGGCAATCAGGCAAGTAATCTCAGCAAGATATATTCGGGCAAGAGGTCGATCAGTAAACAGCGCGCAAAAGCAATGATGCAGCGCATTTCCAAAGAAAGATTCTCCGAGGAGTTGCTCTATACCACGAGCGAGGAGACAAAAGACTATCTGACTGCCGAACTGATGAAACACGGCTTCGCCGTTGATGCATCCTGCGTACATGATGTCTGTGCCATGGTTTTTGAGGGTTTGCTAAACGCCCTTGCCGACGGCCAGAAGGAGCTGCATCCCGAAGATATAGGTCGTCACCTCGCAATCGATGAATTCGAAGTGCCACTGCTCATAGAGGCCAACTGCCGATGCCCGCTCGATAGGAAACCGTTGCTGATGATCGTCAAGAACAAACAACTCAAGAAGTATCGCGTTGTAGACATCCAGCAAGAAAGAGCTAGCGGAACTTCTTTGGCAATGTCGCACGGTCTCGAGGGTAAGGTTGCGCTATGCGAGGACTGCGCCGACAAATATGAGATAGACCCTGACGATGAAACCTACCATCAACTCATCGAGCTAAAAGAGGAGATGGTAAAAGGCGTCCGGTTAAACGATTTACTTCGAACGCTGCAATTGGAAGACGGGCTTCGTGAGGTTGTCCAAAGAATCACCGAGTTCCGCGATCCTGACGGGCTGGAAGATTTCGATTACAAGCTCTTGACCCTTGACGAGAAGATACAGCCAGGTAACTTTCCCCTGCGAGACCGAGTAGAGAAAAGCGCCCTAACCTACTACAACTTCATCAAAGGGCTTCTGCATGGCAATGAGCGCATCACGGGGTCGTCTTCCGATCTCATTGCAAGTCAGATTCACGTCTGCTATGAGAACCTGAAGAAAGAGACGGACGATCAAGACGAAATATTCGAAAGCATTGTCTCCTGGGTTATGGATTCCCTTGGTCTCGCCAAGAAACTCCGCTATCCATGCGAAGTTGTCGTCTCCTACTATGTGCAGAGCTGTGAGGTTTTCCATGAGGCTTCCTAGCAAAACGACCACATATTCAGGCAGTGTCCTTTCGAAGTTCCCCATCATGCTCGATTTGCTTGCAGAACAGGACATGACACCAGTAGAGCTGTACAAAACGACACGGACGAAAGTCGAGGATGTGGGAGAGTTCCTCGAAATAATCGATTGTCTCTACCTGATGGGAAAGATAGAGCTTGTACCCGACAGGGAGGTGCTGCGCTATGTTGCGTCAGATTAGCTGCGACAAGTTCATGAGCAACGGAAATCCCCGTGCGCCTATCGATTTCCGTCCTGGGCTCAACACGGTAATAGGTGGCGATGCCGGAGAGAACTCCATTGGAAAGTCGACACTTCTCATGATTATCGACTTTGTTTTCGGCGGGAAGGATTACCCTACCTCTTGTGCCGATGTGATAAGAAATGTCGGCGAACACATCATCAAATGGGAATTTGAGTTCGATGGAGGGCGCTACCACTTTTCTCGTTCAACCCATACTCCAAATAGAGTTAGCTTCTGTGACGAGTTCTACGAGGAGCAGGATGAACTGTCACTGACGAAGTACTGTGATTGGTTACGAGAAAAGTACGCCCTCGAGCTTCCTGATCTTACGTTTCGGGGAGCCGTCAGCCGCCATGTACGCGTTAAGCAACGCGGTACAACCAATCCGAAAAAGCCCCTTAAGGCAGCGCCCGAAGAAACCGAGGCAGATGCAATCCGCAGTCTGCTCAAGCTTTTTGAGAAATACGGCGAGGTTTCCGAATACGAGCATGGGCTCAAAGATGCTAAAGCCGAGAAATCTGCCATAGAAGGAGCTGACAAGTTCCATCATCTGACAAAGGCGGCAAACAAGACACAGGTAAAAGCATTCGAGCAGCGAATCGCTGAGCTGGAAGAGGAGCTAAAAACCCTTACTAGTCAGAATGAGAACGGCACCCTTGATTTCAAGTCACTGCAAACAGAACAGGTGACCCGACTAACTTCGCGCTGCTCTGTCTTGAAACGGCAACGCACTGAACTGGAGAAGCAGCTTGAAGCCATCAGGTTTGACCGCGCAAGCGGAGGTAGGGTAAGCAAGTCAAATTTCGAAGATCTTCGCCGCTTCTTCCCGGATGCAAACCTTGAGCTCATCGGGTCAATTGAGGAGTTTCACAACAACATAGCGGGAATACTGAAAGACGAGTTTAAAAGATCAGAAGAGAAGCTCGAACAGATGATTGAACTTCTTGATAGCGAGATTGGCGACCTTGAAAGGCAGATTAGTGATGTCGTCCAAGCCCCAAATCTCTCTCAGTCAATTGTTATCGGGTATTCAGAGAAGCATGCCGAACTGACTCGGCTCCATTCTGCTATCGCCATGTATGAGAGAACCAAGCAGCTTAAGGAGCACGCAAAAGAGCTGAAAGCAGCTCTGGACATTAAAGTGGTTGAAGAGTCAGAAGATCTGCAAAAACAGCTGAACGACAAGCTGGAAGAACTGAACAGAATTGTTATCGCTGATCGAATTACTCAAGCTCCCGTGATAGAGATCGAGGGTGCATCTAGGTACTCCTTTTACACACCGAATGACACAGGAGATGGAACGTCAGATAAATCACTGATTCTGTTCGATATAGCATGTTTGGAAGAAACAAGTCTTCCCTTCATTGCCCACGACTCGTTACTGTTTGCACAGATTGAACTTGAAGCCATCGAGAATATTCTGAAGCTTTATTTACGTCAGACCAGTAAACAAGTGTTTGTCGCTCTCGACAAGGAGCGTACCTACACATCCAAGACTCAAGAAATCATGGATGAAGCAAATATTCTGAGACTAGATCGCGGTGGTAACGAATTGTTCGGTTGGTCTTGGAATCAAACAGACCAACTCTCACGGCACGGTAGAGCAGATCAATAGGAAAGGTCAAGGTATACGGATGCATCTCAATTACAACAAGCTGTGGAAGCTGCTCATCGACAAAGGAATGATGAAAAAAGACCTTAAAGAAGAGGCGAATATCAGCTCTGCATCGATTGCCAAACTCGGTAAAGGCGAAAACGTTACCACCGACGTACTTCTACGGATTTGCGAGGCGCTCGATGTTGAGCTGAACGACATAGTCGAAACCGTTAGGGACTAGAAGGTCGTACAGGTGAAATCATGAAAACTAACTACCAATACGAATATGTCAAGTTCCCGAAGTTCAATGAGCTAACCCGTGTGCAAATGCCTGCACTTATCCATCTCACGCGGCTGGGGTATGACTATTGCGGCAAGATCAAAAAAGAGGATGCTGGCGTTCTCTACGACCCAGACACCAACATTCTCACCAATGTGTTCAAAGAGATGTTTGCTCGCCTCAACCCGGAGCGTGCCGGGGAGGCGGAGGAAACGCTCGTTCAGATCCGCCAGGAGCTTGACAACGACGACCTCGGGCGAAGCTTCTATAAGAGGCTCACGAACGTTTCGCCTGTCAGACTTATAGACTTCGACCATCCCGAGCAAAACGTCTTTCACTGTACGGGGGAGTTCACGTGCGCCAATGGCCTCGATGAGTTCAGACCGGACATCACTTTGTTCGTCAACGGCCTCCCGCTTGCGTTCATTGAGGTGAAAAAGCCGAACAACCGTGGCGGGATGGTTGCCGAGAGCGAGCGCATGAACCGGCAAAGGTACGGCAATCGTCGTCTTAGGCGCTTTATCAACATCACCCAGCTGATGCTTTTTTCCAACAACATGGAATACGATGCAGAGGGAGGCATCACGCCCATCCAGGGCGCATTCTACTGCACAGCGGCACGCGATAGTGCGAAGTTCTCCACCTTCCGAGAGGAGAATCTCGCCGGTAGCAAGGTCGCACCGTTCAATGCTAACTATCTCTACGGCAGCATTGATCCCGAGGTGGAGAAAGAAATTCTGAGCGACTTCAACTGCCAAGTCATCCACACCACACCCGAGTATCAAATGAATCTGGACGTGAACACCCCGACAAATCGCGTCATCACCTCTATGTGTTCCCCGGAGCGCCTCCTATTCCTTTTACGATACGGAATTGCCTATGTCCGTATGGAACGTGAGGTGGACGGAAAGATAGAGTTTACCGACCAAAAGCACATCATGCGCTACCAGCAACTCTTCGCCGCCCTTGCCGTGCGGGAGAAGCTATCGCAAGGGGTAACGTCCGGTGTCATTTGGCACACCCAAGGCAGCGGCAAGACCGCCTTGTCGTTCTACCTCAACCGCGTGCTCACGGATTATTTCGCCAACCTAAACAAGGTGGCCAAGTTCTACTTCATAGTCGACCGCCTCGACCTTCTCGAGCAGGCATCACAGGAGTTCGAGGCACGCGGCCTCGAGGTCAAGACAGCTAATAGTCGCGCCGAGCTGATGGAGCAGTTCCGCACCAGCCAGTCACTTGAAGGCGAGAGTGGCAGACCCGAAGTAACGGTGGTCAACATCCAGAGGTTCGCCGAGGACAAGACCAGGGTCGACATGTCTGGATATGCCACCAATCTGCAACGTATCTTCATCGTCGACGAGGCGCATCGTGGCTACAACCCCAAGGGCAGCTTCCTCGCTAACCTGTTCGAAGCCGACCCTAACTCCATCAAGATCGCCCTCACTGGCACTCCCTTGCTTAAGGAGGAGCGCGCCTCCTGGAAGATCTTCGGCGACTATCTGCACACCTACTACTACGACAAGTCAATCCAGGATGGCTATACCCTCAAGATTATCCGCGAGGACATCGAGACGTCGTACCGTGAGCGTCTGTCGGAAATCTACGACAGCATCGAGCATCTCGTCCAAAAAAAGGACGTGAGAAAAAGCGAAATCGTCGAGCATGACAAATACGTGAAGGAGTTACTGCGCTACATCATCACCGATTTCAGGTGTTTCCGCCTGATCAATGGAGACAACACCCTCGGTGGCATGATCGTGTGCGAGACAAGCGAGCAAGCCAGGAAGCTCTTCGCCTACTTTGACGAGATCCAGTCTGAGCTCAACATGAACGCATCATCGACTTCGCATTTCAGGGCAGGGCTGATTCTGCACGACGAGGACGACAAAGAAACACGCAAAGGCGTCGTGGCAGATTTCAAAAAGAACCTTACCGTGGACATCCTCATCGTGTTCAACATGCTGCTCACCGGCTTTGATGCTCCGAGGCTCAAGAAGATGTATCTTGGGCGCAAGCTCAAAGACCACAATCTCCTACAGGCGCTCACGAGGGTTAACCGCCCGTATAAGGCGCTGCGATACGGCTATGTCGTCGACTTTGCGGACATCAAGCAGAACTTCGACCAGACAAACGCCGCCTATCTGCGCGAACTGAACCGCTTCAACGACTCTGACGAGACTGGCATCGACGACAGCGTCGAAGATTTCACAAAGGTTATCGAAGACCCCGACGCTCTTGTCGACCAGATGCGAAAGGCGCGTCAAGTTCTGTTCAACTACAGCACCGATAACGCTGAAGCATTCAGCCGCGAGGTTTCCGCCATCGACAACAAAGAGCAGCTGCTTGAGATTCGCAACGCTCTCGTCACGGCGCGGGAGACAATGAACGTCGCCCGTACCTTCGGCGACGATGACCTCAAGGCCGCCATCACTCGCTTTGAAATAGCAAAGCTGCCACAGTTACTCTCCGAGGTGGAACGCGCCATTGGAATCCTCAACCAGAAAGAGGCCTTCGACAACTCGGATGAGATGACCCGCCATATCAACGAGGCCATGGCCGATATCGAGTTCCACTTCCGCCTCAAGGATGAGGAAGAGATGAAGATGGTGGCCGGTAAGGCACCGGAGTTCCAGCAAAAATGGCAGCGCGTCATCAAAGGCTTCACGGACAACATCGACCCGGAAGACCCCGAGTACATAACCCTCAAAGAAGCGTTCATGCAGCGTTTCAAGGAGCGTGGCTTTGTGCTGGACACGTTCGCGGACTTCGATGCGGAATCCAAAGAGCTCGATGAGGTTATGGACAAGCTTCTGGAGCTCAAGAAGAAAAACGATGTGCTGCTGCGCCACTACAACGGGGATGCGAAGTTTGTGCGCATCCACAAGCGCGTGCGAGAAGCGAACGCGCAACGTCAGCAGGAGCAGCAAGCACCAATCATAGGGGAGTATGACGATGATATCGTTGACTTCCTCGCGGTCATCAAGGGTACTATCGATCAGAAGGTCTATGACCGCAACGACATCTTGAAGAAGGACGACTACTTCGAGACGACGGTCATGCAGCAGATCTCCCTCGGAGTGAAACAGCTCGGCTTCGCATGTGCGAGAGCTGACAGGGTTTTCATTCAGGACAGGATCAGCAGGCAGTACCTAAACCAGTACCACGCCACCTACGACGCAGCATAGGAAGGAACATACGTGACCCCTGGCATCAAACAGAAAACCACCGCGCTTATTGACGCGCTCAAAGCAACCTGCCAGTCTTACGGGCTTGGCAATGACGGCAACGAATACAAGATCATCACGCAGGTCTTTCTCTACAAGTTCCTGAATGACAAGTTTGGCTATGAGGTGAAGAAGCTGCGCCATGAGCTTGCCGATGCCGACCAGTGGGAGGACGCATATTCGGCGATGAGTGAGGATGGCAGGCTCGACCTGCTCGACGAGCTTTCGCCTGACGTGCCGAGGCTCTACCCCGAGCATCTCATTTCAACCTTGTGGAACCAGCAGACCAAGGGCGACTTCGACCTCATTTTCGATGCCACGATGATCGACATCGCAGACAAGAATATCGATATCTTCTCAACCCAGACGACCGAGAAAACCAAAATCCCGCTATTTGAGCGGCTGACGCAGTACGTGACCGACGATGCGCAGAGGGCACCGTTTGCTCGCGCCCTCGTCGACAAGCTCGTCAACTTTTCTTTTGAAGAGGCCTTCAGCGAGCACTACGACTTCTTTGCTGCCATCTTTGAGTACCTCATCAAGGACTACAACACGGCAGGCGGCGGAAAGTATGCCGAGTACTACACGCCGCACGCCATTGCGACCATCATGGCACGTTTGCTTGTCGGTGATGAGCCTAACCTGCATAACATCGAGTGCTACGATCCGAGTGCTGGCACCGGGACGCTTCTCATGGCGCTGAGTCACCAGATCGGCGAGGACAAGTGTACGATCTTCGCACAGGACATCTCCCAGCGCAGCAATAAGATGCTTAAACTGAACCTCATCCTCAACGGCCTTGTCTCATCGCTCGACCATGCGGTGCAGGGCGACACGCTCGTGAGTCCCTATCACAAGAGCAATGACGGGCAGCAGCTACGCCAGTTCGACTTCGTCGTATCCAACCCGCCCTTCAACATGGACTTCTCAGACACCCGCGAGAAGGTCGCCGCTATGCCCGCGCGCTTTTGGGGAGGCGTGCCGAAGGTGCCCGCTAAAGAGAAAGAGTCGATGGCGATTTATACGCTATTCATCCAGCACGTCATCAACTCTATGAAGGAGCAAGGCAAAGGCGCGATCGTCGTGCCGACAGGATTCCTTACCGCTAAAAACGGCGTCAAAAAGGCTGTCCTCAAGCACATAGTCGATGAGCGCATAGTCAGCGGTGCGGTCAGTATGCCGTCTAACGTTTTCGCTAACACGGGCACCAATGTCTCAGTGCTATTCTTCGACAACTCGCGCGAAAACGACATCGTTGTCCTGATCGACGCGTCGAACATGGGCGAAGAATACAAGGAAGGCAACAATCAGAAGCGCCGCCTTCGTGCAGAGGAAATCGACCGGATAGTAAACACTTTCCGTCAGCGCGAAGCCGTAGACGACTTCTCGGTAACCGTCACCTACGACGAAATAATCGCCAAGAAATACTCCCTCGCCGCAGGCCAATACTTCGATGTGAAGATCGAATACGTCGAACTCACTCAGGATGAGTTCACGGTAAAAATGAACGACTATAAAACGACCCTCAAGCAACTCTTCGCAGAGAGTGCGGAAGTGAAGCAGGGCATCCTCGACCAGCTGGATATGGTGGATTATGAAAACTAAGTACACGGTCGAGAAGCTCGATAACCTGCTGACGGATGTTATCGACTGCCCCCATTCAACTCCTCGATGGAGTGTTTCCGGTAAGCGAGTTGTTCGAAACTTCAATCTCAAGGACGGGAACCTGGATTTCTCAGATGGTTATTTCGTTGATGAAGGCACCTATCTTGCCCGGGTAAGGCGCGGAAGGCCCGAAGCAAACGACATCATCATTTCCCGAGAGGCTCCAATCGGCACAGTTGGAATTGTGCCACCGGGACTTGAGTGCTGTCTTGGGCAGAGGCTCGTGTTGCTAAAAGTCGATAAAGAGAAATGCAGTCCTCACTATCTCCTTTTCGCCCTCATGTCTGAATATGCACAAACACAATTCCGACGCGCGAATGCTACGGGCTCAATCGCGAGCAACCTGACCATCCCCGATCTCAAAGAGGTAACGGTTCCTATTGTCGACGACCAGGAAGAAGCAGGTGAGCTTCTCTGGAGCATAAACGAGGCTATTCAGCTCAATCGTCAGATAAACGATAATTTACCGTATCAGTCGCTGATGGTAGCCTGACCATTCATTAACATAGGCAGTAACCAGTCACGAAGATCGATTAGCATTTGAGTTTCATCATTGTTTTGTAAAATGCTTAAACGGATTTTGTGCAACAATTTTTCATACTCAAAGATGATTTTTTTATCTGGAATTAGGATGTTTAACATTGCTAAATTCGACTCATTTAGAGAAGCCCTGGTTGAAGCCATACATGAATTGTGTAAATAGTTATATATGCTGTCACTACTCAAAAAAGAGCGTATGTATTCTTTATAGTTTTGATTGTGAACACATATTTTACCTAAAGCCACATTGAACGCCCCTTCAATTCCATAGCGAACGGCTCCAGCATCCCCATATTTGTCCATCAGTATATCAAAACGGTCAACAACACTCAGGTTTTGGGTCAGTGGAATATATGTCATATGGGTATTGCTATTATAGTCTCTATTTTGAATAAATCTCACATATCCTTCTTTTGGCTCATATATAAATTCATTTTTAGGTGGTTGGCTATTGCTTTCCCAACTTGCAACTTCAAGAAATGGAATAGCTCTAAAATCAACAGGAATATCTCGTTTCAATAGTTCATTCCAAACCATTTTACCGCCTGATGTATGATATGGTTTCCCGTTTTCATCTGGAAAATCAAACTGAATAAACCAATAATCATAAAGCAGTTTGGCTTGTTGCTCTAAATTATCGTTTGCATAATAAGGTTCAGCCGGTTTTTGCAGTTGCCTTGCTTCCGCAATTTATAATGAGAGTGAAGAGAGGAAAAATGGAGCTTGACCGGATACTGGAGTGCAATGCAGCGACGAAGATTACAGAATTCATTCGAAAGCGAAGCCTTTCTTCTCGAATGGTTCCGAACCGGCTTTAATCGTGAGACTTGTGCGCTCATTCCCGTAGACTCGAATATCACTGCTCATGTTTTGCGAGGAACGGATAAGTGTGACATTTGTATCTTGGCATGGCTGTTGAATGAGATGAATATTTCTGCTTACGTTACGGGAGCAGTGCAACCAAAGCTGAGTCAGAAAAATTTACTATCCATCGAACTCGAACTTCCAACGACAGGCAATCAAAGAGCAATTCTCCACCTGCTTAATCCCATCAGTGAAAAAATACAACTTAATCAGCGCACAAATGATTATTTGGCTGAGCTTATTAGACTTGAGTTTGATAAACGCTTCGGCAAAGAGATGCCAACTACTGACTTAGGCGACGTTATGAGTATCTCAATACAATCGATTAAGCCAACTGATCATATAGGCGAGATCTGGGAACACTACAGCATCCCTGCTTATGATGAGGCGCACCGCCCCATCTTTGAATCAGCGGACAGGATAAAAAGCAACAAATACGTCATAGACGGTGACTGTATCTTGGTCTCGAAGCTAAATCCTTCTACAAAGCGACTATGGCTGCCTCGCTGCACATCAAAAATACCAGTTTGCTCAACAGAGCTCATTGTCTATAGACCAAAAGAAGTCAAGTACAAGAGCTTTTACTATGCAGTCATTGATAGTGAGACTTTCTCTACTTTCTTGTTATCATATGTAACTGGTTCAACAGGTAGTTGTCAGCGCTCTCAACCAAAAGCGATGCTCAAATACCCGATACCCAATCCAGGTGCTCAGAAAATAGAAGACTCTTGCAAATTTACAAAATCCGTTAATTGCTCAGTGGCAAAACAATGAGCAAGAAACAGATAATTTCATAAAGCTTAGGGACATCCTGCTTCCTAAGTTTATGTCTAGGGAGATTAACGTTGACAAAATCGATTGATAAGATTACTGAAGAACAGACTACTACCATTGATCACAATGATGTGCTTCCTCCTCACACTCGCTTAGATATATGGGAAGTCTATGCGCGTCTGGTACTGCAGTTTATCGACGTAGCGGAATACGGTCATCTTGTCCATGGAGACAAACCAGACTTAAGGGATGAGAAGCTTGGCCTTGGAGTAGAAGTTACTCAAGCAATACCTACCTGTAAGCAAGAGGCTGAAGTACTGTATGCAAGGTTACATAACGAAAAAGATAAGGCTGGCAGGTCTAGGATTATCGAAAGAATAGAGCAGGTTGGCGGGAAAGTGTTTAACCATGTTCTCTTCGGACCTAACGGCACAGACAGTTTCGACCTGATAATTGATGCCTTCAAAGAGAAATTGGGGAAGCTCAATGCTGGAGGATATGAGCATTTCAAGCACAACCATCTCTTTATAAGATCCAATATTTATGCTGATGGCGAGACGTTGGATGAAGGTTTGGCTAGCCTCGTTGCCCTAAATATTCAGACTTTGTCTTTCGAACGCGTAATCATTTCTGTGCCTGGTCATAACTATGACTTTGATCTCATTAATTGCTCATACAGTGACTTGCTATTTGCCTCTGCCGATCAGTACTTTATAGGTGAAAAAGCACGTTCAATCGTGATTAAAGCTGAGATGGGCTACGCGGCCAAATAATCATTTATGCGGTCATAGCGCATCGCGCGGGCAATCAACTTACAGATGACGCTGCCCCGGCGGTTTTGACGAGCGGCATATAGTGGATTATATATAATATAGGCCAGTTATAAATTTGTACTGACTGGCCAATTAGGACAGCAACCAAGGGTGCGCGACATGAGGGATATGGCTATGCGTAAGATTTTCGGAGGCAAGTAGGTGCCTATGGATCTAAAAACATGGCTTACAAAGGAACAGTGCAATTTTGGTGACGGAACCTCTGTGAGTTGTTGGCTGCTTGACTGGGAGTCGATTGCCGAAGCTGAGCTTGACGAATGGGCACTCCATCTTCGTCGACAATATATATACGATAAAGATCTTGTCCAGGAGAGCGACCTATTTGGGTTGTCAGTCTGTGAATATCTCAAGAATTCAATCGTACCCGACAAAGCAGATAGACGAAACGCGAGAAGCGGAGACTTTGCCGAGATTCTTATCGAAGACGTCCTCGAGTGTTTATGCGGATTCGCGGTGCCGCGCTATAAGCATCGTTATAGGGAAGACAAGAATTTATCTGGTCCAGGAACTGACGTTATTGCGTATCAGCGAAAGGATAGCAGCGCTTCATCTGCGGACGATATGCTCCTGGCTATTGAGGTCAAGTCAGATGCCTCTGGTACTACTGAGAAAAAATTTCTGGAGCGAGTGGGAGCTGCGACCGTTGGCTCAGCTAAAGATACACCCGCCGATTCGGATGACGACCCCAATCGATTGCCGATGTCTCTCGAATTGACAATCAAGAAGGCATATCGTGCGGGAGATGGCGTGACCGTAAATGACCTTCTCCGATTTTGGGATAGAGGAGGCGAGCATTTTGAGGTGAAATACGGCTCTGCAGTAACAACCTCGTATAGCACGCCTAGCGTCGCTTTGATCAAAAGCCTGCCGGCAGATGTGGGATTCAAGATGGACGATTTACTAATTGTTGTCCATGGCAACAAGTTAATGGGTCTCGTTAACAGCCTTTATGACAGGATCACGCAATGAATAACAGAGGTTCTTCAAATGACAATGCATTGAGCAGCGAGGGGCTGATAAGAAGAAAGCTTCAGTACGCTAAAACAAAAGCAAAGCTTGTCGAGTTCTCTACTCCACGTAAGGAATATCCCGAGTTTAAGTTTGATTCTGATGACCTCTGCTTCAACGCGATGCATGCACTGTCATCGTATGCAGATGCACTGTTGCATAGCGAAGTACCAGATGAGGAAACGCAACGAAAATTGAAGCAGGCTGCTTCGTTCTATGATGCAGCTTCAACTGAGGAAGACCACACACAGTTCAGTGATGGCTTCTGGCTTCTTGCGATGGCTTCATACTTCTTGTTAGAGAACTTTGGCTCTGCGGCAGTTGCTTCAGAACATGTGAAAGACTCGCATTACTACGGCGAAATGGGTGCAAGATTCTATTTTCTCGTGCAGTATTTGCTTAAGGGGGCCTCTCCAAATGAGGAATTGAAACTTCCAAATCTGATCAGTTATATCGAAGGCGATGAGATTCCTCTCGGCTTGGTGCAAAAAGAAGCCGCCATACTGCTTAATCTTGATAATCCAGAAAGTCATCTGTTTGGAAAAGTTTGCTATGTTGCCATCGGAATAGCGATAAATTTTGCCGCCAGCAAATGGCTTCCAGAATTTAGCGCTTTGGATAAAGCCCAGTGGAGTCCGTACCTCAAATCTAAGGACGCGTGTCGTTTGCTCTGGCAGGCGCAGAAAAGTATTGGACAGGCAGGCGCTTTTCGGGGAAAGAACCTCTTTGTTCAGCTGCCTACGGGCTCGGGAAAGACATGCAGTATTCAACTCTTGATTAGATCAAGAGTGCTTGCGAGCGCATGTAAGCAAGCAGTTGTGATGGCCCCTTTGCGTGCGCTTTGTTCTGAGATCGCAAGAGATTTAGAAGAGAGCCTCTCCGATATCGTCGAAATAAGGCAAGCCGCCGATACCCTTGAGTTAGATACCTGGCTTGAGGTGCAAGGAGTAAAACCCCGGATACTTGTCTCCACGCCAGAAAAATTCGCATATGTTGAGCGTCACGGCGGTAATTTGATAGCTGCTACCGATTTATTCATTCTCGATGAAGCCCACCTTATCGATGATTCATCACGTGGGGCTTCCTATGAGCTGACGATAGCGGAGATTAAACAGAAGAACTCTAAAGCACAGCTAGTCATGCTCTCTGCTGTAGTAAAGAATCCTGAGAAAATTGCAAAATGGGCAATGGGGGATTCGAATTCTTATGTCTCTGATGGTAATATTCCTAAAACCGAGAAGTCACTCGGGATTATGGACCCCAGCCGCACCAATCTTAATTTTTGGGATCTAGAGACACTTGGGAGTCCCGAGTTCTTTGTTCCGCTGAGACCAAAAATTCAAACGCTTTCTTTATTTGGTCGTGAACGAAAAGAGCGGAAGTTTCCCGATCTTGATGTAAAAAAGAGCGATCCAGAAAAAAAGAGCGATCCAGACTCTCTCGCGCGGGCTTCTCGCGATTTGGCCTTGTATATAGCTGAGCAAGTGATACCGACAGCACCAATAGCGATATTTTTCCCGCAGGCGCAGTCAATCAGTGTGTACTACAAGCGCTTGCGTGATCTTGATGAACGCGGTTGTGAATTACCTCATTTAGCATCAAGTTGTATCCCCGATGAAGGGCAACGCATCTCCAAGCTTGTCGATATGCACTACGGAGAAGGAGAGGGTGGAAACCTCTTCCACAATGGCATTCTCATGGGTGTCCTGCCTCATTATCGTAATTTGCAAGGATGTCTGCGCCAGGTAGTCGAGGATGAACTTGAGAGTGGAAACTTTAAGTGCGTTATGTGCACGTCAACATTGGCCCAAGGCGTAAATTTGCCGATTAAATACCTGGTTATCACTGGAGTGAAAAACGGTCTGGCAGAAACAAAGACTAGGGACTTTCAAAATCTTTTGGGAAGAGTGGCACGTTCGGGCAAGTTTAGCGAAGGTAGCGTGCTCATTAGCGATCCCTCAATATTTGGCCTCCGCGGTTGGCGCGACTATTACCGCCTGTTGGATGACGGTCAAACCGAAGCCTGTGTTAGCGCTATTGCAAGATTATTTGAGGACCTACATGTAGAACAAGACGACGCTGACCCTATAGATATTTCTGGCAGTGAAATCATGAATATGATGCTAGAAGGGCTTGCTCACCGCGATGCTTTCTCCTTGCTCGAGAAATATCTCACTAGCCATGACTTGGCAGCTTCTAAAGCCAAACAACGTATCGCCGCTCGTGCAAAGACGTTTGCGGCTATCGAGTCATATGTGTCTGGAATGTTAGAGCAGAAACCGGATGATGTCGATGCAGCTCGTCTGTGTGAAAATACATTTGCATATGACAATGCTAATGATGAAATTCAAAATCTCCTTATGAGGCTGTTCCAAGTAATTTGTGAGACCTTGGAAGATGATGACCATGGTCTTTCTGTTTCCGCATATTCAAAAACCCAGATGGGAGTTGCCAAGACAGAACTCCTGGTAAATTGGTTGCAGTCAGCAGAAGGCGATGATTTCCTGGCTGTGGAAGATGACCAGCAACGCCTCCTCTTGATTTGCAAGGCCTACAGGCAGTGTATGGGCTACGGTGATGAGTGGCTTGGATACGAAGCACTAGCTTATCTGACTGGCATGTGGATGCGGGGCAGAACGCTTGAAGATATGTGCAGAGAAATGGAGCCGTTGCTGGAACGTAAGCCTAACAATCACAAGGTAGAAAAGGTTCTAGGAAAAGATGTCAGTTACGAGCTAGCTAACTTCATCTCATGCATTGCAGATTTATTGGAGCCAGCGTTTGGAGACAGGGTCCCAGCGAATTTACAGGAGTCACTCCTTCTCCTCCATGAGAAGGTAAAGTTCGGAATTAACACACCTTTAGGCTGTGTTATTTGCCAAGAAATCTTTGCGGACCGGATGGCTGCAAAAGATTTAGTTGAAATTCTCGAATTTCCAGAAGAGCAAACAAGTGACTCCCTTCGCATGCTTATGATTCGTCACAGGAATGAGGTAGAAAACTATCTTTCAAATCTACCCGCCTACTTTACCAAACGATATAATGCGTGGATGAGCAGCGTATAACAAGATTACTTCAGACGCTCTGCCCCGAGCCCGAAGGCCCGGGGCAGTCGCATTAGGGTTATTTTCCGTTGTTGAGGCGTTCTTGTGGTGGTTCAGAAAGGTCTTCTCGGAGCCCGTCACCAGAAGACTCACGATATCGTAGCGGATGCTGGTGAGATCCTCCACCTCGGACTCTGTGAGGTATGCCGCCGCGATGCGTTGGAAGCGCTCCTAATCGGGATTCTCCTTGGGCATGTCGTAACCCCCCCCCGCATTTGGTGGCGGTGTCCACGAAGACGAGCTCCGCATCGTCCATGGTGATGAAGTCGATGCCGTTCGAGCCGTGCGCCCAGTTCTCCTTCAGGACCTCGATGCCCCTGTGCTTCAGGTACGCGTGGATTGCCTTGTGTGATCTCTAGTTGATGCTTTTTCCCATGGCTGTCTGCCTCCTCATGTTGGGGCCCGCCCCTTTGGTGCGCCTTGTGGTGTGGATAGCGCTTGCGGGAAAGCGGCAGCGCAAGGGGTAAAGCAAAACGCGGATGCACCTGAGTTTCCCGAGGGGTGTTTGTGCTCTTGGGAAAGTTTTCGCGGCCCTTGTGCGGGAGCGACCGTGGGCGAGTCTTCGCTCCCAAGGCGAGACGGGGAAAGGCGTGCGCGGAGGTTTTCCGTGGGAATGCGATGACGAGACTACTGTGAGGTGCTGTGCACTTGGGATATTACCGAGACGTCTGATGGAGATGTGGTGCGCTGACTGTCTGTTGACGGCTTCGCTAGGCAGCGGAGTGCCCGCGTGAATGCTGTGCGAGCGCAGTGTCCATGCCCATGAGTGTTCGGGACGCTTTGGGATGCCGCGGCATGCCCGCTGCGGTGCATGAAGGCTCCGGTGTTTACCATGACGTTGTGTCCAGTGACGGGTTGAGAAGGTTACTCCGTTACCGCTTTGACTCTCTCGATGGGAGGTTGACCCATACGACTGTCCTTGTCTTTGGGCTCAGGGCAGGGTCGGTCACAGATGAAAAGGCATGTCAGTGGGTACAACTTGTACCCACTGACAACAATATTTATCTGCTACTGGTCTACAGGTTTGCCCGCCTACTCTTAGGCATCCTCGATGTCGTGCGCATACGGCTTCCACAGCGGGCACTCCTGCCAGCCTTTGGTGAAGCCCATGCGGCGGAGCTCACCGAAACTAAGGCGGCCCAAAAGTTTGAAGAGACGCTCACGCCAGAACGTCTCAGG
>ERZ773022.524-NODE-524-length-30770-cov-7.627609_pt1 | contig 30770 bp, 42 predicted proteins | sample MGYA00580839_ERZ773022 | MGnify/ENA primary metagenome ERZ773022 (study PRJEB29015, sample SAMEA2738020) | human oral metagenome | biome: human oral; feature: human-associated habitat; material: dental | place: China | collected 2044 ... | reverse complement strand
TGGATTGACTGGAGAGGCAAACTTCCAGATGATTATGTGTCACCATTGAAATAACTTGTAAGGAACTTGTTTATACACTGTTAGTTGTAAGTAAGTTCCTGTTTTTACATTAAAATATTACAAGAATTTAGGTATACTACGAGGGGTAACGAAATGAAAACTGAACAAATTGATAAATTTAAACAAGAAATAGAAGAAGAAATTGAGAGACGGCATTATAATTCATTAGTCTATGTATTATTTGATGAATTGAATACGGCTCCTTTTGCGATTCATATTTTTTATAGAGATCATCTGTTTATGGTGAATAGTCGAGATGATAGATCATATGTTCTTGGGAAAACGTTTGAATTTACAAATTTTTCGGAGGCAAAAGATAAATTTTTTAATCTTTTAGATTTTATAGTTCGAGAAGGGCGTAGATATGTTGCGAAACGAGGAAGTTATATGTATCTATCCCCCCTCTGGGATGATGCCGCAGAATAACAAATAACTCCCCCTTTTATGAAAAATTAGGATTTTTAAAAGAGGTAATAAAATGAAAGATACATTAGATTTTAAATTTATGAAACATGATGTAGAAAAGGAGATTAAAGAAAAGAATCTTGAAAGTATACATTATGTATTGTTTGATGAAAATAAAAATCTTCCATGGGCATTTCACTTATTCTATAAAGATAGTAAATTTATGATTAATCTTCGAGATGATAGATCTTATATTGTGGGAAACACTATAGAATTTGATAATTTTGAAGAGGCGAAGACTGCTTTTATAAGTAAATTAGAAAACTTTGTAGAATCGACTAGAAAAGGACTAAAAGTTGGATTGTCTCCATACTATTCCTCTCCCCTCTGGGATGAAAAAGAGGATCACCAGAAGATGAGAGACGAAGCCAAAGAACGTTTAGAACTGTTATCAACCATTCAAGATTTAGGTTACGAGAGTTTGAGATATTCCATTTTCAACGATCATAGACCACGGGAGTGGGAAACAAGAATAGATTATAATCCTGAATTAGAAGTATATGAAGTATATTCGACAATGGACAGAGCAAGTACGAATGGTAAAGATTCATACCAAAACTTTCAAGAAGCACGGAGTCGTTTCATAGAAATTCTTGAAAATGTTGTTTTCATAAATAGATATTATGTTGACGAAGGTATAGGTGCAGAATACTCCTCTCCATTATGGGAAAAATCGATGATTGATATTGAGAACATGAAATATATAGTTGAACAAGAAATAAAAAAACGTCAATTTGAGAGCTTACATTATGTTCTATTCGACGAAAACAAACGTCTTCCTTGGGCATTTCATCTTTATCAGAAAAATGGAAAATTTTATGTTGATGGTCGAGATGATAGATCATATATAGTTGGACATAGCAAAGAGTACGATAATTTTGAAAGTGCAAAGAAAGATTTTTTTGAAAAATTAGAACTTGTTATAGAATCTAATAAACTGAATATACAGTTAGGATTATCACCAGAATATCCATCACCATTATGGGATAAAAAAGAGGGTTACTAGAAGATGAGAGACGAAGCCAAAGAACGTTTAGAACTGATATCAACCATTCAAGATTTAGGTTACGAGAGTTTAAGATATTCTATTTTTAATGAACACAGACCTTCTGAGTGGGAAACTAGAATAGAATATAATCCAGAATTGGAATTGTATGAAGTTTACTCAACAATGGATCGAGCAAGTGCAGGAGGTATTTTTAAGTTTAAAACATTTGAAGAAGCAAAAGAAAAATTTATCCATAATCTGAAGCTAACAGTTTTTATAAATAAAACTTCTGTAGAAAATGGAGAAGTTCCTGAATACTCTTCTCCATTATGGGAGAAAATCGATGATTGATATTGAGAATATGAAATATATAGTTGAACAAGAAATTAAAAAACGTCATTTCGAGAGCTTACAGTATGTTTTGTTTGATGAAAACAAACGGTTTCCATGGGCGTTTCACTTATTCTATAGAGATGGAAAGTTTATGATTAACAGTCGAGATGAAAGATCATATGTAATTGGGAATACGGTTGAATTTAACAGTTTTGAGGAAGCCAAGGCGGATTTTATAAACACGTTAGAAAATTATGTTGAAATGAATATACAAGGCAAAGAGTTAGGATTTACACCAGATTATCCTTCGCCGCTATGGGATGAGGATGGAAAATGATGCAGCCGGGAGAACGTTAAGGGATGAAAAAGTTATTAGCTATTATTGCAGTAATCGCGGGAGTATTGGTGTTGGTTACTTGCTCAAAACCAAAAATCACAAAAGAGCAGCAAGATAATATCGCAACTCATATTTATAGAAACTACGATATCCAAGAAATCGAGTTCTTGAGCTTTACAAAGAATGAAAGCACGGGGACTTATTATCTAAGAATTAAACTTAACGGAGATGAAAAAAAAGAAACGGTTTTATCCATCTATGACCTTAGTGGTTTAGAAAAATCGGAAGGGAAAATGTCGTTAGACCCGCTTGAAAAATTCGAGGATATTAGAAGACCAAATATAATTAATGATAAGATTGAAGAATTAAAAATAAAGATAACGTATATCGGTGGGAAATAATGCACTCGGGAGGATACATAGGGATGAAAAAGTTATTAGCCATTATTGCAGTAATCGCGAGTGTATTTGTGCTAGTTGCTTGCTCAAAGCCAAAAATCACAAAAGAGCAGCAAGAGAACGTTGTGATGAGAATAGGGCGAAAATACGATTTTAAAGAAATTGAATTTATGAGTTTTACTAAAGATATGAGCACAGGAAGTTATTCTTTGAAATTGAAAGTGAATAACGACAGTACATTAGAAACAGTCATTATTTTCGATAAACTCGAATTTCTTAATAACAAAACAGGATTTATTGTATTGAATCCAGTGAATAGATTTTATGATTTCGAAAGAAAAAGTGTATTAGATGACGACACTCAAAATACAGATATTAAAATCAAGTATATAGAGTAGCAGTAGAATTAGGGGATTGGAAAATGAAAAAAGTAATCGCAATAATTATTTTATTTTTTGTTGGAGCAATGGCAGTCAAATGCTCAAAACCAAGACTCACGAAGGAGCAGCAGAATAACATTACAGCACAAATTGCGCGAAAATATGATGTGAAAGAAATTGAATTTTTGTATTTCGGACATGATTGGGTGGTAGGTTTCTATTCAGTAAAAATCAAAATCAATGGGGATGAAAATAAAATTGCTGTAATGCAATATCACTACCCTAAAGAATTCGATGACGACACCTTAAATATTGTATTAAATCCGATCGATCCCTATACAGATATTAAGAGAAAAGAGAGAATCACCGGGAAAATCGATTTATCCACGATTAAAATCAAGTACCTAGAGTAACAGTTAAATTAGAGGATTAGAAAATGAAAAAAGTAATCGCAATAATCATTTTATTTTTTGTTGGAGCAATGGCAGTGACTTGCGCAAGACCCACAATCACAAAGGAACAACAGAATAATGTTGTGACTAGAATGGCACGTAGATATGATATTAGCGAAGTTGAATTTCTGCGGTTTACAAAAAATTGGAGTACAGGCAGCTATATTTTACAACTAAAACTAGATGAGGATGATTAAAAAGAGGTAACGATGATAATAGAAGATAAGAAAGAGTTGGATAGTGTGGACTTGGAATTAATTCTGAATCCCATTGGGAATATGATGATATTGAGCGAACTGAAAAAATTACGGGAGATATATCAATAGCAAACATTAAGATAAAATATCTGGGAGAAAATTGATGTAGGCAATGGCAGTAATGTTCATTGCACCGCAATTGAACTTGAGGGTTAGATAATGAAAAAAGTACTGGCAATAATTATATTATTTTTGGTTGGAGCAATGGCAGTCACTTGCTCAAAACCAACCATTACGAAAGAACAACAAAATAATGTCGCTATTCGTATTTATAAAAATTACGATATACAAGAAATCGAATTTGTGAGATTTACGAAAAATGAAAGTACAGGCAGTTATACTCTAAAACTTAGAATTAACAATGATGAAAATCTAGAAACTACCATTTCAATTATGAACATTACTTTTCTGGATAAGAAAGATGGAGAATTGTCTTTGAATCCAGTTGGTAAATTCGATGATTTACAAAGGAAAGAAGTAATTAAAGAAGATGTTCCTTTGTCGAAAATTAAGATTAAGTATATAGGTGAAAAATGAATCAATTAGACTTACAGAAAAAAGAACTTTTGGATTTATTATCCAGAATTGGCATCACAACTCTAAATCAAAGCGATCAATTTATGGAACAAAGGCCCGATGTATATTTCCCGGACGGCCGTACGATTTTCTTAGAAAATGGAGTTTACCATGTGATTGGTGTTGATCGCGGGATTATCGGTTTGGAAAAAACATTTAATCATAAAGAAGACTTCATGTATTATCTTCTGGAATCATACGTGAGTAAAGTTGCTTCTAAAAATGCTTGGGAAAAAGCGAATGGCGATATGACAGTATATGGGCAACTTTTTCCAGAGGAACAAATCAAGGTGTTTAGCATCATAGATGTGACGTATGGAGAGAGAAGAAAGAAAGACATCGAGGGGGAAACGTTCTAAGAGCTTAATTTTCCAGTCTTCAGATGGACGGCTTAAGGGTAAAAAATGATGGATAGAATTCAAAGAGTTAAAACGATTGTTAGAGAATGGCTACTTGAGAATAGCGATGTTCTAGATGCGCAAGGCGTTCAAATGGAAATGGTCGCGGATAATGAAGACTATTTAAGAATCATATTGGAAACAACGGATAGAATGGGAGAAATCGTCGTGGAGGATGCAGGTTTTGCTCCGTACAGATTCTTTAAATTTGAAGTTGCTCAAATTGTTGATGAACGGGCTGAAATCGTAATGGCATGGTATGACAAGGATGCTACAGGCGTTGATGAGTATCGGGAAGCCTTGAAAAACGGCGTTAATACATTGATACATATAGGAGAATAGAGGGAAAAAGGATGAAGAAGAAACTAGCAATCATCGGGACAGTGACGCTGTTAGGTGTATCAACATCCTACTATAATTTGTCAATAAGAGGAAAATTTAATAATATTCCTGAAACAGTCATTTTTGTAGATTTTACTATGGACAAGGGAGATAGTATTCCTGAATTAGGACGTATCACAATGAACCACCCACCAGGAATTCATAAAGGAAAGGTATTGTATGACTTTGAATAACATAAAAGGTTTCAATAATATTTATGTTAACTTAGCTTAGAATTGCAGACCTAGGCGATGTGATAAATGTTTATAATAGAAGTGGAGAAGTAATCCAACAATTCATTTTGGATGAATTCAATAATAGGTGAAAACCTATTAAATAGGAGGTGCCTATATGGACGGGATTTATAAAGGAAAGAAATATAGAGTTGCGAAAGATTCTACATCCTTTTGGTTAGTCAGCCGGGAAAAAGAAGAAGGCTTTGAAGAGTATATCGATATTTTTGGAGAAAAAAGTCCAGATATTTTTGTTAAAGATGTGGATATCCACGAATTAGATTATCTTTATAGAATAGTGTATGAAATTCAATACAAAGGGCATTTTTTTGACGTGATGTCTGCTATGAAAAGAATAACTATAGATGAAGATTGGTTTGTAATAAGGGCTGGCATTGAAAAGTACGAATTAATCGAGAAGCTAGGGTTTAAAGTATACGATAAAGGGGAGTGGTGGAAAGAAATCGGTCGTAAAGATATTGAAGCATTAAAAATCATTGAAGAACCATTGAAAATCTTCAAAGACCAAGGCTTAAAAATTAAAATCCTCGAAGGGAAAGACATTGATGATTTCCTAGCTTCTGTAAAAGATTAAAGAATAGACGAATCCTAAGTTGATGAGGCTTAGGATTTTTTTGAACTACATGGAAATTTATTTTTAGTAATATTAAAAACACGGAATTTATTTTTGTGAATATGGTATGATTAAAGTGAAGAAGTTAAATCATATAGCTAAAAAGGTAGGGATGGGGAAATGAAGAAAAAACTAGCAATTATAGGGACAGTGACGCTGTTAAGTGTAGGAGCCGTTGCGTTGAGTAGTCCAGAATGGCGTGCCAATACAATTTTTGCAACGGCAAAAGATAAGCAATTGGCGTGGTTGAAAGATCATGAGAAAGAGATTGTGGCATGGGTGCATTCAGAGTATCCGAAAATCGAAACAGTTCAGTTTGATTGGAATACACTAAAAGTCGTTCCTGTAAGTGTTGGTTTCACTATAGAAGGATATAATTTATCTGTGAGAGGAACTTTTAATGATATTCCTGAAACAAAAATTACGATTGATTTTAGCTTGGACAAAGAAAATGATATACCAACTATGAACAATATAATGACGAACAACAAGCCAGGGATTCTTAAAAACGGGATGTTATATAACTACGAGTGAGTATACGATTCTCGAATTTCAAAAGAGGAGATTATGTATGGGACGTACGACATTAAAATGGGAAGATGTAATCCAGTTTGAGGAAGTAAAAGGCTATGGCCAGCATATATGGAGAGATGGCGATAAACTTTATTACGTTACTGAAGAAGGAGGAATAGCTCCTCAGCGAATGGTTTATGAATTGCCGAATGAGTTATTTGTCTTACTGGAAAGTGGGGAGAGAACGCAGTTAGAAATATTAAGTAAACTTCAGACCGATTGTTGGCCACCGACGGAAGAAGAAAAATTAATCAGTCAAAGAAATTTTATAAGGAAATATCCCACATCTTTGATAGATTTTCCAGAAAATAGAAAACTGTTTTCTAAGGAAGAACTTGAAGAATTGATTCCGATTGCTGAGCAAATGTGGATTGACTGGAGAGGCAAACTGCCGTCGAATTATGTATCTCCACTAGAAAAAGGAGAATAGTCTGAGGTAAGGAAACTAGGATAGATTTTATTGAAGAAGTATATGGAATCTTCAACTTGGTTTTTGCATCAATGTTGTTAATTCCTAATTGAATGGAGGCATACAATGATTAATAATAGTGATTTTGGTGGTTTTATTGTTTCGAATAATATTCTTGAGGGCAAGCCAATTCGATATACTTTTCGTGATCAATCTATAACCCCACCATTAAACGGATGGAATCTATTATCCATTGAAGATGATGAAGAGTATCTTTCAGATGCAGCCAATTTCAAAATTCTAGGAGCCGATTCCATTTATGAGATTGCTCCAGTAATGCTTGAGATTTTCGAAGCACCGTATGGGACAGATTTATGTTGGCTATATGAAGAGAGTGTTCATGTTGGCTTTTACGATTTAGTCGAAGAGAGAGAAACTACGATAGAAGAAATTTTATCTTCAGCAAAATAAATAGATTATACCCAAACTCAAGCTGGCAGAATCGCTGTTGGCTTGAGTTTTTTTATTCAAAAAATTTTTTTAAACTTTCTTGTTGACATTTGTAGATTACTGGTGTAAACTAACAATGTAAATTACAAATGTAAACGAAAGCGGTGAAAGTAATGAGCAAACAAAAAGAGTACATTATTGAAGGAATGAGTTGTGCTTCATGTGCCATGACGATCGAGAATGCCGTCAGCAAAATGCCAGGCGTTGATAAAGCCAGCGTCAACTTGGCAACCGAGATCATGACTGTTGAAGCAAACGATAGCGTGACCCCTGAAGACATCGCCAAAGTGGTCGATGGTGTGGGATACGGCGCTCGTCCTCGTGGCAAATCAGTGGAAGAAGAACTCGAAGAAAAGAACGAAAAGAAAGAAGCGCACTTAAGAGAAATGAAGCGAAACCTAACCATTTCAGCGATTTTCACCGTGCCACTTCTCTTTATCGCAATGGCGGATATGGTTGGAATTCCAATGCCAGCCTTTCTAAGCCCAATGCAAAGTCCAGTTAGCTATGCGTTGATTCAATTGACGCTCGTTCTCCCAATTATCTGGCTTGGACGTCGTTTCTTCGTGGATGGATTTAAAGCCTTGTCTAAAGGACATCCGAACATGGACAGCTTAGTCGCACTTGGAACAAGCGCTGCGTTCCTTTATAGCCTTTACGGAACGTACCACGTATTAGAAGGCCATGCGCATTTTGCGATGAACCTTTACTACGAATCAGCCGGCGTTATTTTAACCTTAATCACACTTGGAAAATACTTCGAAGACGTGTCAAAAGGGAAAACATCCATGGCGATTCAAACGCTCGTAGGCCTTGCTCCTAAAATGGCGACGGTGTTACGCGACGGACAAGAAGTAGAAATTCCTGTAGAAGAAGTGCAAGTGGGCGACCTCATTCGTGTCAAACCGGGTGAAAAAGTTCCAGTCGATGGCGTCGTGACAGAAGGGAACTCAACCGTTGACGAATCGATGTTAACAGGGGAAAGTATTCCAGTATCGAAAGCAGTTGGCGATGAAGTGATTGGGGCAAGTTTAAACAAGACAGGTTCTTTGATTCTAAAAGCAACAAAAATCGGGAAAGACACAGCTCTCTCTCAAATCATTCAGTTAGTCGAACAAGCACAAGGATCAAAAGCACCGATTGCCAAACTGGCCGACAAGGTTTCTGGAGTATTCGTTCCAATCGTAATCGTCTTGGCTCTTGTTTCTGGACTTGCTTGGTATTTCCTTGGACAAGAATCATGGGTATTTGCCCTCACGATTACCATCTCAGTGCTCGTCATCGCCTGCCCATGTGCATTAGGACTTGCTACACCGACCGCTATCATGGTTGGGACTGGTAAAGGGGCCGAAAATGGAATCCTTTTGAAGAGTGGGGAAGCGTTGGAAGAAGCCAACCACGTGAATATGGTTGTTTTCGATAAAACAGGAACCATAACAAACGGAACTCCTGTGGTCACAGATGTGATCACTGCCGATTCTACCGATGCAGATGCCCTCATTCGCCTAGCTGCCAGCCTTGAAGTAGCGTCCGAACACCCTCTTGGTGAAGCGATTGTTGCTAAAGCCAAAGAACAAGGAGCCGCATTGGATGAAGTGACGAACTTCGAAGCCATTCCTGGTTTTGGGATTAAAGGCCACGTTGGTGAAACACTCGTCTTCCTTGGAAACGAAAAATGGATGCGTGAAAATGGGCTTGCCAATGTTGAGATGAACGACAAAGCCAATCATTTTGCCGAACAAGGGAAAACACCGCTCTATATCGGCTATAACGATGCCGTACAAGGGCTGATTGTTGTAGCGGATACTGTTAAAGAAAGCAGCGCGCGTGCCATCCAAACCCTACATGAAATGGGCATTCAAGTCGCCATGATGACAGGGGACCACGAACGGACTGCACAAGCGATTGCTGCTGAAGTGGGGATTGACCGCGTATTTAGTGAAGTTTTACCGCAAGATAAGGCGAATTATGTCTCAAAATTACAAGAAGAAGGCTATATTGTGGCGATGGTGGGGGATGGTATCAATGATGCCCCAGCGCTTGCACAAGCACAAGTCGGTATCGCAATCGGTACCGGAACAGACGTAGCCATCGAATCTGCAGACGCCGTCTTAATGAAGAGCGACCTGATGGATGTACCCGCGATGTTAAAACTCAGCCGTGCAACCATTCGTAATATTAAAGAAAATCTATTTTGGGCATTTGCCTACAACATTATCGGAATTCCATTTGCGATGGGAGTTCTTCACCTCTTTGGCGGACCACTCCTTAACCCAATGATTGCCGGAGCCGCAATGAGCTTCAGTTCCGTATCCGTTGTCCTCAACGCCCTAAGATTAAAACGATGGAAAGCATAACAATAAAGGAGAGATTTTTTATGAAAAAAGAATACAATTTAGAAGGCATCAAATGTGCAGGATGTGCCAACACAGTGAAAGAACGTTTCTCAAACGTCCCAGGCGTAACAAATGTTGAAGTGAGCCTAGAAACAAAAGTAGCCACAGTCGAAGGAGACGCAAGCGTCGACGCATTACAAGCATCCCTCGAAGGCACAAAATACAGCATCAAAAAATAACCCAACCCCAAAAAGGCCGAGCGATTTTTTCGCCCGGCCTTTTTCCTATCTTTCATCCTTTTCCCGCAATCCATGGTTAGAAGAAGTAAATAATGTAGAGCGTTGCGAAAAAAACACCTAGGATTCTATACGAGTAGTAGTCGCGAGTGTACTCAATGCGAATTACAGACTCAGGAAATGAAATTTCCTAGAGTCTGTTTGAGACTCGAGAGGTCTGAGACCTTGGCTCAGACCGGTACAGCCATTACTACTCGTATGAGAAAATCCTAGGTGTTTCAAGAGCAACGCTCTTTAACTTATTTATTTAATTTATTTTACTTCAACACGATCTAACCATGGAGTTGCAGTTTCATCTAGAACAACATTAAGGTCCTCAATGTTCTTACGTCCTTGGTTTGCCAACCACGCACGACCAGCTTCTTCCCCTTCAGACGCAAACACAGATACAGAATCTTTCCATGTTGCACGACCACATAACACACCATTGAAAGTAGAACCAGCTTCTTTCGCAAAGCGTAGCGTTTCTTGGAATAATTCAGCAGAAACACCAGCACTTAAGAAGATGAATGGTAAGTGAGTGATTTCAGATTGTTCTTTGAATAAACGTAACGCTTCTTCGCGAGTATATACAGGTTCAACGCCTTCTTTAGTGAAGCCTTCTACGAAGTTCATGTTTACTGGAACTTCCACTTTTAATACGTCAACGTTGTAACGTGGGTCAGAGAAGACTTTCATTGCGTCGTTTACTTTATGAGGTTTTACTTTAGCGTATGCCGCTGATTTCACATCGTCGTCACTTGCTTCGTAAGAAACGATTTCTAAGAAGAATGGAATATCTTCTGCTACACATTCGCTACCAACACGTTCCACCCATGCATGTTTGATGTCGTTGATGGCTGGATCTTCATCAATATCGTAGTATAAAAGAACTTTCACAGCGTCAGCGCCTAATTCTTTAATACGTTTTGCAGACCAGATTGGAAGTAAGTCTGGTAAACGGCCGATTTCAGTTGCATCGTAACCAGTTTTTTCGTAAGAGATTAAAAGTCCGCAGTCTTCGTGGCGTAATTTTGCAGCTGGAAGACCATATTCTGGGTCTAAAAGAATTGAAGAAGAGAATTTTGTTAATTCTTCAGAGATTAATTCTTTGAAGCGGATGATGCCTTCGTCACCTTTTACATTTGGGTTCCCTGCAGCAATCATTTTTTTCAATGAACCACGTTGGTCAATTGCTAAAGCACCGATGACATGGTTTTTGTTTGAAAGTTTTACTAAGTGATCATATTTTCCTTTTGTTAATACTAATTTTGACATAATAACACTCCTTCAGTTGTTTTAATTTTTTAAGCTTCGAAATAAGGCTTACCGTCTAAGTAAGTCGCTTTGAGTTGTAACTCATCGTCTAATACGATGAAGTCCGCTGCGTACCCTGGGTCGATGCGTCCGCAAACGTCGTCGATACCGACTGATTTTGCAGGAACAAGGCTGGCCATTGTAATAGCTTCGTGTGGAGTCGCAATGCCCCATTTCACAACGTTTTGAACCCCTTGGATGAGTTCCAAGATACTTCCAGCAAGGCTTCCGCCGTCTTTCAAGCGAGCCGTACCGTCTTTTACGATTACAGGGAATTCTCCAAGCATCGATTCGCATTCGCCCATACCGCCCGCACGCATACAGTCTGTAATAAGAGCTACATGGTCGTGACCGCAACATTTCATAACGATACTTGCGCTCACTGGGTGAACGTGGTGACCGTCACAGATGAGTTCGTCGAATACGTTTGGCAATGTGAGTGCCGCGCCGACAACGCCTGGTTCGCGGTGATGTAAGCCGCGCATTCCGTTGTATGTGTGAACGAAGATGTTCGCACCGGCTTCAACGGCGTTTTTACAATCTTCGTAAGTGGCATCTGTATGCGCAAGAGCGACATAGATGTCTTTTGTTTTCGCGTGTTTGATGAAATCAACGGCCCCTTCACGTTCAGGCGCAATCGCGATTTTCTTCACCCAACCGCCAGCGCGTTCTTGCCATTCATCCAAGATTTCAGATTTAGGGTCGCCCATGTATTTAGGGTTTTGCGCGCCTTTGTATTTTTCACAGAAGAATGGACCTTCTAGGAAAATCCCTCTGATTTTAGCGCCGCCAAGTGTAGTTGCGTTATCGCCGACAGTTTGGCAGACATCCGCTAATAATTCGCGTGATGCGGTTAAGGTTGTTGGTAAGTAAGAAGTAACTCCGCATGAAGGAAGTCCTTCTGAAATGGTACGAAGTGCTTCTACGTCGTTATCCATAACGTCAGCGCCTTTGAATCCGTGAATATGTGTATCCACAAGACCTGGAGCAATTTGATAGTTGCCGTAGTCGATGATTGTTGCGCTGCTTTCTGGTTTTTCGGTTTGAAAGGCTCCGAAAGTTCCATTGTCTAAGATCGGTAAGTACCCTGGACCTTTCACTTCGTCTTCAAAATAAAATGCTTTGGCATAAATATAAGTTGTCATAGGATCATCTCTTTTCAATAAAGTTATTTATGCTTCTAATGGGTGAATCGTTACTCCTTTAACGACACGGTTCACAGTCCCTGTTGGTGAAGGAGTGTCTGGTTTATTTCCAACTTTGATCGAAGAAAGTAGAGAAACGGTTTGTCCAAATACCGCAAATGGAAGTGCAAGGTAAGCATCTGGAACGAAACGATATTCTTTATCGAAGCTGAAAGATAGACCTTCAAAGTCGCTTTCTACATCCACTCCAACCGCAAGAACAAGGCGTGCAATTTGGTCGCCATGTAATTCGTTTAAGATGTCGATGTCGTATTGACGCGTATAGTCGTCGTTCGATACGAATACGAAGGCTAGAGAAGAGCCGTTTACGAATGATTTAGGACCGTGACGGAATCCCATTGAAGAATCGAACGCTGTTGCGATTTGTCCAGCAGTCAATTCAAGAATCTTCAATTGCACTTCGCGAGCAAGGCCGCTTAGAGAACCAGAACCTAAGTAAATGACACGGTTGTAGTCTAAGTTCACGTAATGTTGAATCACGTCTTCACGTTCTAGGACGCTTGCCCCCATTTGACGGATGGCTTTCACAAAGACTTCTTTTTCTTCAAGTGAGTGTGCTTCGTCGAATACAAGAAGCGCTGTAAGAGTCATACATGTGAAGCTTCCTGTCATCGCAAAACCAGCGTCGTTAGAGCGGTCTGGCATCATTAAGAGTAAGTTGTTTGTGTCGTCTTTCGCAGCAACGGCTAATTTTCCTTCTGGCGCACAAGTAATCGTGATTTGATAGAAGTCGCGCACGATTTGTTGGCCAAGTTGCACACTGGCAAGACTTTCTGGTGAGTTCCCGCTACGTGCAAATGAAACAAGCACTGTAGGAATTTCTGCTTTGAAGTAGTCATGTGGATTACTTACAAGGTTTGTTGTTCCTACGGATTGGAAATCAAAACGGTCTTCATTTCCTGTACGTTTTAAGTAAGGAAGAATTGTATCTCCCACATATTGTGATGTACCCGCACCTGCGAAAATCACGCGTAGTTTTCCTTCTGGTAAACGGTCTAAGAAAGCAGTGATGCGTTCTAAGTTTGCTTTGTAGTAATCAAAAGCTTCTTTCCACAATTCTGGTTGTTGGCGAATTTCGCGCGTTGTAATTTCTGCAGATAACGCTTCTAATTGACTAGTTGAAAATTGAAACATAATACCCTCCAAATATTTTTTTAGTTGTTTGTGCGATAGTGTCTTACTTTGTAGAAGAATTGGTCGCTTCTGGCAACACTAATCGTATATTCGATGATGCGATTTTCATGATTTAATGTGGTTCGCATAAACCGTAAACAAGCGCTGTGCGGATCCACATCCAAGACTTCCGCTTCTTCCGGCGAGAGAATGCTTGCTGAGAATTCTTCGTCGGCGTAGTGGATTTGCTGATGAAAATCATTTGCAAACACTTCATATAAAGATTGGCCTTCTAACTGCGTCTTCGTTAAGGTTTTGAAGACGTCGTATGGTAAGAAAGTTGTTTCTTTCATGAGTGGAATGCCATCTGCATACCGAATGCGTTTCAGACGAAAGAGCTTGTCACCAGCTTCGATTCCAACGAGTGGAGCGATAAATTCATCGGCTTCGTAACAATCCAACGAAGTAATTTTCGTGGAAGGGACTTTGCCGAGTTCCTTCATCTGTTCCGTGAAACTGTAGCCTTCCAGCAAGTTTTGGCGTTCTTTCCATTGCGTTGAAATGAACGTGCCTTTTCCATGACGCTTATAAATATATCCAAGCGTCTCCAATTCCTTCAACGCTGTTCGAACGGTGGTGCGACTGACATTATAGACTTTTGTAATTTCGCGCTCCGAAAGCATTTTTTCGTGTGCTTTTCCCTTGGTCTTAATGAAGTCGATCAACGCTAGACTCAGTGTTGAGTAGAGTGGAGAAGGTTTGGCTACCATATCGGTTCCTCCTTTCGTAAAAAAACTCTTCTACAACTGGTCACTACCAGTTAATACCATTGTAAGTTTTTTTCGCGCTTTCGTCAATAGCGTTTTCATAAAAAGGCGGGGGATTACGAGGGTTTTCAACGGAATATCTAAAAATTCATGCTTAAGTGCATTTAGGGATTTTGCAAAAGAAGTTAAAGAATGCTAAAAATCGCTGAGTAGAGCCTCCTTTAAGTCAAAAATAATTTACAATAAAGGCGGATACTGATACGATAGAAAGGCAAAGAAAGGATGGCCGACATGGAAGGAAATAAAGTACAAAATTATAAGAGCTGTTTTGATATTATTGGTCCGATTATGGTGGGCCCTTCTTCTTCACATACTGCTGGAGCGATTGCGATTGGTGCTCTTGCGAGACAATTATTCGGAGGCACACCAAAGAATGTGAGATGCGACTATTATGAGTCATTCTCTGAAACGCATAAGGGACACGGAACGGATTTTGCGATTATTAGCGGAATTTTAGGGTTTGCGACAGATGATGTTCGCGTGCCGCGTGCCGTTGAGATTGCGGAATCCGAAGGGATGCATATTGAATTTGTCGAGCGAAAAGAACTAAGCCCTGTGAATCACGCCAATACTGCAGATTTGACCTTGAGCGATGAGAAACGTACGATTCGCCTCATTGGGACCTCTGTTGGTGGCGGAGCAGTGGAAGTGAAGTATATCGAGGTGGATGGCTTTAAGATGGAGCTATCAGGTCCGCTTCCGGTTTTACTTGAAGTAGTTTCTCTTGGGGAAATGCCTGTTCTCTACAATATACTACACGAACATGGCGTTACCATTTCAAAACAACGAGTGGAAATGACAGAAGATAGCCAAATGATGGGATATGAGCTTGTTGATTTATTATCCCCAGAATTAAAAGAACAAATACAAACATTAAGAAAAACGCATAACATCTATATGTTTGCGTGATGATAAGGAAGGAAGTTTGCAATGTTTTCGACCATTAAAGAATTGGTAGCATTAGCAACAGAACAAAAGAAGCCCATTTCGGAAATCATGATTGAACAGGAAATGGAAATGACCCAGCAAAGTCGTGAGTACATCTGGGAGAAAATGGAAAAAAACTTACAAACGATGAAGAACGCTGTTGAACGAAGCGTGGAAGGAGAGGGCGTGTTCTCTCCAACAGGCTTAACGGGTGGCGACGCGTTAAAGATGAAGAAATATCGTGAACGTGGGAAAACATTGTCGGGAGATAGTATTCTAGCGGGGGTACAATACGCGCTTGGAACAAATGAAGTTAATGCTGCAATGGGGCTTGTGTGTGCGACTCCAACAGCAGGAGCGAGTGGAACCTTACCTGGCGTTGTGTTCTCGATTTCCGATACAATGAACTTGAATCATGAACAACAAGTTCGTTTCCTCTTTACTTCGGCAGCCTTTGGGATGGTCGTGGCCAATAACGCGATGATTGCAGGGGCGACAGGTGGATGCCAAGCCGAAGTCGGAAGTGCCAGTGCGATGGCCGCAGCCGCAGCCGTTGAAGCAGCCGGTGGAACCCCACAAGAGAGTTCTGAAGCCTTTGCGACAGCACTTGGGAATTTATTAGGACTTGTCTGTGACCCTGTAGCCGGTCTTGTAGAAGTGCCGTGCGTGAAGCGAAATGCGATTGGCGCGGGAAATGCATTGATTGCCGCAGATATGGCACTTGCAGGCATTACAAACGTGATTCCAGCCGATGAAACTATTGAAGCGATGCGCAGTATCGGGGTAAGAATGCCACGAGAACTCCGTGAAACGGGACTCGGTGGATTGGCAGGCACAAGAACAGGTGTCGCGATTAAGATGCGCATTTTCGGGGAAGATGTTTCGTTGAACCCGGAACAAGACTAGGAGGAATACACATGGCAAAAGAAATTGCTACATTTGCAGGAGGCTGTTTCTGGTGCATGGTGAAGCCATTTGACAGCCAACCAGGAATCGAGTCTGTAATCTCAGGATACACAGGCGGCCACAAAGAAAATCCGACATACAAGGAAGTATGTAGCGGAACAACAGGACATACTGAGGCTGTGCAAATCACGTTCGACCCAGAAGAATTCCCTTATGAAAAACTTGTAGAAGTGTACTGGCAACAAACGGACCCAACGGATGCCATGGGACAATTCGTGGACCGTGGAGATTCCTATCGCCCAGTCATCTTCTATCACTCAGAAGAACAAAGAAAGATTGCGGAAGCTTCAAAAGCAGCCTTGCAAGCCAGCGGACGATTCAAAAAAGATATCGTGACAAAAATCGAGCCTGCAAGCACGTTCTATCCTGCAGAAGAATATCACCAAGATTTCTACAAGAAGGATCCAGAACATTATAAACGTTACCGCGGACTTTCAGGTCGTGACACTTTTATCGACAGTATTTGGAAATAAGAAAAGAGTTAAAATTATCATATATGATAATTTTAACTCTTTTATTTTTTATTCAACTTCAGTATATTCGCCGTCAATAATGGCTTCGTCGTAGTCTCAGGGCTGTTTTTATGTACAATAGGAGATGAAAGTTTTAGAAAGAAAAAACACGCAATTACCATATATGGTAATTGCGTGTTTTCGTAGGAGTTTTTAAAAATAAAAACGATATAGTTTATAAGCTATATCGTTTAAAAGCTAGAAGGCAAAATATGGTCTTTTTTGCCTTATCTATTTTTAAATGTTTGCTAAGTAAGTTGTTAAACGAGCAACGACTTCTTTTAAGTTTTCCATTGAAGCAGCGTAACTGAAGCGAACATAGCTTTCGCCACCAGGTCCGAAAGATACCCCTGGAATTAGCGCTACTTTTGCTTTTGGAGCAAGATCACGTACGAATGCCCATGAGTCCGTTCCGCTTTTTGCAGGAATTTTCGCGAATAAGTAGAACGCTCCGTCAGGGCTCGCCACTTCAAAGCCAAGTTTCTTCAATTCAGCAGCAAGGTAGTCACGACGCTCGCTATATTCAACCATCATTTTCGCGCAGTCATCTTGGCCGTGTAACATCGCCGCAAGCGCTCCGTATTGCGCAAAGCTTGTTGGAGCTGTCACCATGTATTGGTGAGTTTTTACGACTTCGTTTATGAAGTGTGTTGGTCCTAAGATGAATCCGATACGCCATCCAGTCATTGCGTGTGATTTTGATAAACCAGTGATGACAATCGTTTGGTCAGGTAAAATATTCGCAAGAGAGTAGTGCGTCTTATCGTATGTTAATTCTGCGTATACTTCATCGCAAAGTGCCCATAGTTGGTGTTCTTTAATGACTTTGGCTAAGTCTTCTAATTGTTCTTTCGAATAAGTCACACCTGTTGGGTTACTTGGGTATACAAGAACAACCGCTTTGAAGTTTTTATCTGGGTTTGCTTCGATGGTTTCGCGTAATTTATCTGCTGTTAAAACGAAGCCGTCTTCACTTGTGTCCACCGTAATGAAGTTCCCTTGGTTCACCAATGTGATTGGCAAGTAGAGTGGGAAGACTGGTGTTGGCACGATGACTGTGTCGCCAGGATTTAAGATGGCTTGTAAGCTTGCCGCAATCCCTTCAGTAGCCCCGATGGTTGTGATGACTTGGTCAGCGGTGTAATTGAATTTAAATTTCTTGTTGTAATAATCAGCCGCAGCTTGTCGTAGTTCAGGGATTCCTGAGTTTGGTGTGTAGTGAGAGTGGTTGTCTTTAATCGCTTGGATAGCCGCCTCTTTAATATGTTCAGGCGTGTCAAAATTTGGTTCTCCAAGAGTTAATTTGATAATGCCAGGAATTGTAGATACTTCTGCGTCGAATTGACGAATGTCAGAAACTGCAATTCCTTCTACGATTTTGTTAAATGGATGTTCTACTGTCATAGGAATCCTCCTTTATATTCATAGAGAAATTGTATCTTGTTTTGAGAAAGAGTGCAATGAGAAGTATAGAATTTTACAAAGAAAATAAAAAACGCTGGGAATTTATCCAATCTATCTTTCTGCCTATGAATTCTAAGGAAAATAGTGTATAATCTCTTTGAGAATATCGGTTAGCAGTCAAAGTGCGAGCCACCCTAGAACATGTAGGGGTGGAGTGTGCACTTTTTTTGTGCAATGAAACGGAAGTGAGGGATAGTATGCAGACAGAATTTGATACCATTGCGGCGATTTCAACGGCGCCTGGCGAAGGGGCTATCGGGATTGTTCGTATTAGTGGAGATGATGCGATTCGCATTGCCGATGAAGTGTATCGATTGAAAGAGAAACGATTAAAAGACCAGCCAAGCCATACGATTCATTATGGGCATATCGTGGATCCAAAAAACGATGAAGTCATTGATGAAGTGATGGTGACGGTGCTTCGCGCGCCAAAGACGTTTACGCGTGAGGATGTTGTAGAAATCAACTGTCACGGTGGGATTGTGGCAATTAACCGCATCTTGCAACTGGTTCTTCGCATGGGAGCACGCCTGGCGGAGCCTGGTGAATTTACAAAACGTGCCTTCTTGAATGGACGTATCGACTTGTCGCAAGCAGAAGCCGTGATGGATTTGATTCGTGCTAAAACGGATAAATCGATGCAAATGGCGATGCGCCAACTCGACGGAGAACTCTCGAAGTTAATTCAGAATTTACGACAAGAAATCTTAAATACTTTAGCGCAAGTGGAAGTGAATATCGACTACCCAGAATACGATGACGTGGAAGAAATGACCTTGCAACTGTTGCGCGAGAAGACGCAGCAAGTTTCACAAGGGATTCGCGCATTGCTAAACACGGCAAGCCAAGGAAAAATCTTGCGTGACGGATTGAAGACGGCTATCGTTGGACGTCCAAACGTAGGGAAATCGAGTCTATTGAACGTGTTATTACGCGAAGAAAAAGCCATCGTAACGGATATCGCTGGAACGACTCGTGACACGATTGAAGAGTACGTGAATGTTCGTGGCGTGCCGCTCCAGTTGATTGATACGGCCGGAATTCGTGAAACGGATGACGTTGTTGAACGGATCGGGGTGGAACGAAGCCGTAAAGCCTTAAATGAAGCGGATTTCGTGCTCTTGATTTTAAACCAAAGCGAAGAGTTGATGGATGAAGATCTCCGCTTATTAGAACAGACGAAAGACTTCAAACGCATTATTTTATTAAACAAGACAGACCTACCAACAAAAATTGATATGGATAAGGTGAAAGAATTCGCGACAGACAGCGAGATTGTCACAACGTCCATGCTCAAAAAAGAAGGCATCGACCAATTGGAAGAAAAGATTGCTGATTACTTCTTCCAAGGACAAATGAATGAGCGAGATGCTACGTACTTATCGAATACGCGTCATATTGCGCTTCTTGAAAAGGCAGAACAAGCGCTGCAAGAAGTAGCGAACGGGGTCGACATGGGAATGCCTGTTGACTTAATCCAGATCGATTTTACCCGCGCTTGGGATCTCTTAGGCGAAATCACAGGCGATACTGTTCAAGACGAGCTGTTAACACAATTGTTCAGCCAGTTCTGCTTGGGTAAATAAGAGATCAAACTTCAATTCTTTACGGATATCTTCATAGTAGCGATAATGGCTGTACCGGTGGAAGCCTACAGTCTTCCTACCTATCGAGCCTCAAAGATTCTCTAAAAATCCATTTTAAGAGAATCTAATTCGCATCGATTACACCCGCCATTACTGCTACTATAGAATCCGTAAGAGTTTCCGTTTTATCTCTTGGTTAAGACAAAACAACTGAATGAGTGAACACTCCTCATTCGAGAGTATGATGTTCCCTAAGAATCGGGCGCATCTGTAAAGAATTGAAGTTATAACTCTTTCAACGAAAGGTACAAGGAGGAAATGCTGATGACGAAGCTAGCAACAATCTGCTATATCGATAATGGGAAAGAGTTCTTATTGTTATTACGCAACAAGAAGCCAAACGATGTCCATGAGGGCAAGTACATTGGCGTTGGTGGCAAGCTCGAAGCAGCAGAGACTCCAGAAGAATGTGCCGTGCGTGAGATTTTTGAAGAAACAGGACTGACGGCTACGAAGATGGAGATGAAAGGAATTATCACCTTCCCGGAATTCACCCCTGGACACGATTGGTATACATATGTTTTTCGTGTAACGGAGTTTTCAGGAGAGTTGATTGATTCGCCAGAAGGGACGCTAGAATGGGTACCTTATGATGAAATCCTCCAGAAACCTTCTTGGGAAGGGGACCGCATTTTCCTAGAGTGGATTTTAGGGAATCAACCGTTCTTTTCTGCGAAATTCATCTATGAAGCGGGAGAATATGTCAGTCACAATGTAGAATTTTATGGAGAAAGAAAGTAAAGGAGAGACTATGGTAACAACTTACGAAGCTGGAAATTATGATGTCGTTGTCGTCGGAGCTGGGCATGCCGGCAGTGAAGCTGCACTAGCGAGTGCACGTATGGGCGCAAAGACATTATTACTCACAATGAACTTAGAAATGGTGGCCTTCATGCCATGTAACCCATCTGTAGGGGGACCTGCAAAAGGGGTTGTTGTGCGTGAAATCGATGCTCTTGGGGGCGAAATGGGTCGCAACATCGACAAAACGTATATTCAAATGCGTATGCTAAATACAGGGAAAGGCCCTGCCGTACGTGCCTTACGTGCGCAAGCGGATAAGCATTTATATGCGCAAGAAATGAAGAAGACAATCGAGAAGCAAGAGAACTTGGATTTACGCCAAGGAATTGCGGAAGAATTGATTGTTGAAGATGGCGTATGTAAAGGGGTAATCACGAATACAGGTGCCATCTATCGTTCAAAAGCGGTTGTGTTAACGGCTGGAACGTCTTCTCGTGGTCAAATTATTATCGGTGAATTGAAATATTCATCTGGGGCGAACAACTCTCAACCATCGATTAAATTATCAGAGAACTTACTCGAATTAGGCTTTGAATTGGCGCGTTTCAAAACAGGAACTCCGCCACGTATCAAAGGCTCGTCGATTGATTATAGTAAAACAGAAATTCAACCAGGTGATGACACGCCAAACTTATTTAGCTTTACATCCAAAGACGAAGACTACCGCTATGACCAAATTCCTTGCTGGTTAACGTATACGAATGAAGGGACGCATGAAACGATTCGTGAGAACTTACACCGTGCACCGATGTTTACAGGGATTGTAGAAGGGGTCGGCGCGCGTTACTGCCCATCGATTGAAGATAAAATCGTTCGTTTCAGTGACAAGCCTCGTCACCAAATTTTCCTAGAGCCAGAAGGGGAAAATACGGAAGAGGTCTACATTCAAGGGTTATCGACTTCGCTTCCAGAAGACGTGCAAATCAAGATGATTCGTAGCGTGGAAGGGTTGGAAAATGCGGAAATGATGCGTACGGGTTACGCCATCGAGTATGATGTGGTCGTGCCACACCAATTGAAAAATACTTTTGAAACAAAACTAGTCCAAAACCTATTCACTGCCGGACAAATGAACGGGACGAGTGGATATGAAGAAGCGGCAGGGCAAGGGCTCTACGCTGGGATTAATGCCGTGCGTAAGATTCGCGGAGAAGAGCCATTTATTCTTGGCCGAAGCGATGCGTATATCGGCGTATTGGTGGATGACTTGGTCACAAAAGGAACGACAGAACCGTACCGTCTATTGACGTCTCGTGCGGAATATCGTCTCTTACTTCGTCATGATAATGCCGATTTACGTTTAACAGAAAAAGGGCGCGAACTTGGACTGATTGACGATGAACGTTATGCCGAGTTCCAAGCAAAACAAGAAGCGATTGAAGCCGAAATCAAACGCATGCAATCGATACGCCTGAAGCCGACTGCTGAATTACAAGCGTTCTTGGCGGAAAAAGGATCTGCGGAATTGAAAGACGGCATTCTTTTAAGCGACTTGTTGAAACGTCCAGAATTAAGCTATGACGAATTAGTAGGCTTTTCCGGTGAAACGGTAGAAGTCTCTCGTGAAGTGAAAGAACAAGTAGAAATCTCGATTAAATACGAAGGCTATATTGCAAAAGCAATTGAAAAAGTGGAAAAATTAAAACGCATGGAAGCCAAGCGTATTCCTGCCAATATCGACTATGATGCGATTAATGGACTTGCGACCGAAGCGCGTCAACGTTTGAAATTGATTCAACCAGAAACAATTGCGCAAGCGAGCCGTATTAGCGGGGTGAACCCAGCCGACGTATCGATTTTGATGGTCTATATCGAACAAGGAAAGATCGCGAAAGTGCAAGAATAAGGAGGCGCGTATGAAACCAGAAGAATTTTATCAAAGACTCCAAGAAGTGCATGGGATTCCATTATCAGATGTGCAAAAGAAGCAGTTCGACCAATATTTCCATCTATTAGTGGAATGGAATGAGAAGATGAACTTGACGGCGATTACGGATGAAGAAGGCGTGTATTTGAAGCATTTCTATGATTCATTGGCGCTTGGATTCCATCACGAATTGACGGATCAAACGCTTTGCGACGTGGGTGCGGGCGCAGGATTTCCAAGTATTCCGCTAAAAATCGTCTTCCCAGACTTGAAGGTGACGATTGTGGATTCGTTGAATAAACGCATTACTTTCTTGAATACATTAGTGGAGACACTTGGTTTAAAAGACGTGCAGTGTTTCCATGACCGCGCTGAGACCTTTGGGCAAAACAAGGATTTCCGTGCATCGTTTGATGTGGTAACTGCTCGTGCCGTTGCCAAACTCAGCGTATTGAGCGAATTTTGTATGCCGCTCGTGAAAAAGCAGGGCTATTTCCTCGCATTAAAAGCGGCGCATACTGAAGTGGAGTTGGAAGAAGCTAAAAAAGCCATCGCGATTCTTGGGGGGAAAGTAGAAGGGGACGTGTCTTTCGACTTACCATATGAAGGCGGAAACCGTCATGTTGTCACGATTTTAAAGACGAAGGAAACACCGAATAAGTATCCAAGAAAACCGGGGATTCCATTGAAGAAGCCGTTATAGCAAAAGGAGGAAGAACGATGAAAAAAACTCACTTAGGAATGATGACGCTACTAGCGCTGGTATTAGGTGCTTGTGGAAATGGACAGACGAAGGACTCTGAATCTAAGACGACGCAAGTGACGCAAGGGGCAACCACGGCAGAAGTAACAACGCAGACTACAACAACCGTTGCGCCTAAAGTAGATAACAAAGAATTGTATGCGAAAGTCTTCGAAGATATCCGTACCGTCAAAGAACTGGGCGCTGATGTGGCTGGAAAACTCAATGTACCGCTACAATATTGGGCGGCAAACAGCTTGAATAAACAAAAAGATTTTCTACAATATTTATTCTATGACATCAATGGAGATAGCGTGGATGAATTGTTTATCGGACATACTTCGAATGGAAAACCGTTCGCTGTTGTAGCGTACTACTTAGATGGAAAGACTCCAAAAATCCTCCATCAAAGTTACGTTGCTGAAGCAGGTGGAGCAAGAAGTGCCTTTAGTTTCTTCAAAGGCGGATTACTCTACACGGTTGAATTCTTGTCTGGAACAGGAAATGGAGAGGCTAAAGTATTTAAACTAGAGCCAAAAGGAGCAGGTCTAACGCTGGTGAACTCACTGAAATTCGAAAAAATGGAGTTCAAACTAGAAGACCTAGGCTTGAAAAAAGAAGATACCATCGATTTAACAAAGATGGATTGGAAAGAATTTAAATAATTAAAGAAAGCTGCCTGCTCATGAAAAGTGAGAAGGTAGCTTTTTGATGTTACGCGTTAAATTTATTTAAGATACTTTCGATATTTTTGATGAGTACCGAAACAGAGCCGTCTGGATTGTTGATGAATTCGACCATTTCCTTGTTTTCGTAGATTTCACTTGGAATGGTAATTTCGATTCCGTTGTCGAGTTTGAATTTTTGCTTGCTATATTTGCGTTCGTATTTTGGCACGTTCGTTACGGCAATTTTTTCTGGAACGCGTTCTTCGGTGATGGCCAACTGTGCGGCTTCGCGTGCGAGCGGTTTTTCCTCGAACACCTTGTCGAAGATGGCTGCAGCATCGATTTCGTCTTGTTCTTCCAGCTGGTGGAAGATGGCTTGTTGCGTCGTTGCTAGCGCTTTGTACGGTTCCTCGTCGTGTTGTTTCGCGATATGAGTGACCGTTTTTTTGATTTCCTTGATTTGTTCTTTCGTTGTGACGGGAACTGTGATTTCTAAGAATTTTTCAGAGAAATAGGCCGTCTTTTTCCCTTCTATTACGACTTTTTTCTCGATTAAGTGATAGTTTCCGCTGGATAAATCCACGATGAACGCTTCCGACGGTTTTTGCGTCGCGTTTGGTAAAATGGCGTGATTTTGCAAGATGGTATTGCTAACGGCTTCGCCTTCGTAGTCGACAAAGTGTGTGACTTTTGAACTGTAATCGAGACGAATCATTCCAAAGAGTGTGCCGCCTGTATCGCTTGTTCCTGTGAAAAATAAGTAGTCTGCTGGACCGATTTCTTCTGCTGGGGCAATGAGGGCAAAGAGTTTATCAGATAACTGCTGCGTCTTTTCTAAGAAGGAAATCCCTTCGTCTGCCAGATACCCAAGAAGCGGTTCGCTAGAAGCGAGTTGACCGATATGCGGGTCGCCTTTTTTGATTTTATCCACGAGTTTTGTAATGTATTCAATGAGAAACGGATCGCCCAGTTGCAGTGGGGCCTGAGATAAGAGTAAGTTTCCTGAATTTTTATCTAAAATATGTAAAACGGCTTCGTTAATGAGCATGAAAGTGCTCCTTTCCTATTTCATTCGATAGAAAATATTATATAATAGAAAAATAGATTTGTAATGAAAAACGAGGGGAGTGCGCCATGGCGATTTTAACGAGGAAAGAAACACCAGTAGGAACCATCATTGCATCCAGTGACGGGCAATCGTTGACGGGATTATGGTTTGAAGGACAAAAATACGAGTGCGCCTTTGTGGAAGATCCTGTATGGGACGATTCGTTGCCGTTGTGGAAGAGGGTTCAAGAGGCACTGGAAGACTATTTCCAAGGCGAAGGTGATGTTGTTAGGGCCGTGCCGATTGCATTTGTAGGAGGAACTCCATTTCAAAAAGTGGTGTGGACCGTCTTAACAGAAATCCCCTATCAAACGGTGTGGACGTATAAAGAGGTGGCCGAACGTGTCGGCGAGAAACTAGGGCGAAAGACTTCTTCGCGTGCGGTGGGGACAGCCATCGGAAGAAATCCAATCAGTCTTTTTGTACCGTGCCACCGCGTCGTAGCCACAACAGGCGCATTAACAGGCTATGCAGGAGGCGTGGAGCGAAAGTGTGCGCTACTCACTCTTGAGGGACATCGCATCACAAAAGACAAAGTGTTGAAAGGAGAAAGGCATGAAGCTTAAGATTGCAAAGGTCATTGTATCGGCATTTGTGGCGCTACTCGTGGCACGGGCGCTGAACTTATCGACGCCATCTGCGGCAGCTATTATTGCGATTCTCAGTGTCATGGATACGAAGAAAGATTCGCTTGCGGCGACAGGTCAGAGGCTAGCGGCAGCCGTTTTGGCGCTTGTGATTGGCATGGGGATATTCGCTATTTTTGGATTTGACGTGATGAGTTTCGGGTTGTATCTTCTTTGCTACATTCCTTTAGCGTATCTTGTAAAAGTGGATATCGGCGTGGCTCCGAGTACCGTCCTTGTGATTCACCTTTGGACGCAACAACAACTCACTTTTGAACTTTTCGTCAACGAACTCTTGCTTGTCACCATTGGGGCAGGTGTAGCCATTTTATTGAACTGGTATATGCCGTCGTATCGCCAAGAAATCGAACGTGTCCGGGAAGAAATCGAAGACAAAATGCGTGAAGTTCTCTTGAAGATGTCGGGGTTTCTTACGATTGGAAATGGGAAAAATGATGGCGAAGTGCTTCAGTTGTTGAAGGAAAAATTGAGCGAGGCCCGCGAATATGTGCGACTCGAAGCGGAAAATCATTTAACTAAAGAAGTGACTTACGATTATCAATATTTTGAAATGCGCCGCGATCAAAGTAAACTTCTAGAAATTATGGCGGCCAACTTGAACGAATTCCGCTGGGACGGCGAAGAGATGTCGATTCTGTCGGAGATGTTTAAACAGACCGCACAGCAGTTGGCGGAACAAAATACGGCGAGTCAATTAATCGATGACATTGAAGAATTGTTGGAACAATTTCGCGAGCGGCCACTGCCACAAACGCGTCGGGAGTTCGAAAAACGTGCGCAGCTATACCAGTTATTGCGCGATTTGAAACGATTTGTACAATTGAAAGTCAATTTCTTCCAAACGTATGGCGTTCATTATTTCAAGAAGGTCGGAGAAAAAGAATAGGCACTACTGCTTTTTGAATCAGGGGTAGGAATTTATCCGACATTTCCTTTTCAAAACAAACGATAAGAACAATTCATCTTTAACCTTGTTTTTCTATGAGAAAGACAAGGTTTTTTGTGTATTTATACGGATATACTAGAGCTGACACTAAAATAGGAGGATAAATTATGGAAAAGAAAGGGTTAGCGGAGGTTGTTCATTTAGCAAAGGAGGATGAAGAGGAAGCCGTCACCGAATTATTGAGACGTTTTGATCCATTGATTATGAGCATTCATCACCATTATTTTTTTCATGAAATGGATCAGGACGATTTTGCGCAAGAAGCCCGTATCATGATGCTTCGGGCAGTGCGTAAGTACGATGAGAACCATGCTGTCTCGTTTGCTGGCTATTACCAGCGTTGCTTGAAAAATCTGGCGGTGGAGTGCCTGCGTAGGGAACACCGGCAGCGGCTCATTCCACACGAGTTAGTCGTTCGCGGGGAAAAGGCAGAGCTCGCATTGCTCTCGGCGTCGGTGGATTCGTGCGAGCGGCAAGTGCTCTTGCATGAAGAGGCGGAGGAATATTTCCACCATCTTTCCCGCTTTGAAAGGGATGTGTTTTTAGGGGTGTTGGACGGTGCGACCTTTGAGGAGATGGCGGACCATTTCGATAAATCGGTCACGTCCATCAAAGGAGCTCACAAGCGGTGCAAGAAGAAATTCAAAGACTATATTGGAGAAGGGTGACAGCTTTTATGGTAAGATAAAGTCGAAAAAGGAGGTTCGAATAATGGATGATTTAAAAAAGAACGAAATCGATGACTGCAAGGATTTAGAAATAACGATTCAAGACTTATTTGCAGATTATGAGGGAGAACCTACAGCCGAAAAGGTAACATTATTTGAACCTGTGGGAAGAGAAAAATGGTAAGAGAACATAGAGCGACTGGAAAATCATGCAGTTGCTCTATTTTTTTAGGCTATGACTACCAATCTGACACGGTTTGTAGTACAATAGCTCGTGGCGATTTTTTGCCGATGAGGTTCGAAACCATCCCTCAATAAAAAAACTAGGAGGCAGTAACATGCAAAATAAAAAAACAAAATTGATTGTCATTAACGCAATCATCGCAGCGCTATATGTGGTCGTAACATCATTAACAGCATTTATGTCATTTGGAAATATTCAATTCCGTATTGCAGAAATGTTGAACCACTTATTCGCTTTTGACAGAAAATACGGAATCGGTGTGGTTGCCGGTGTATTACTTGTCAACTCAGTATTTATGTCAGCGTCTGGTCTAGGTTGGTACGACTTAGTATTCGGATTAGGACATACCATTGCTTCATTCGCTATCAGCGCAATTATCTTCAAGTCAGTGAAAGACGTTAAAACACGTATGTTTGTTTTAGCAGGTGTCTTCAGTGTGATGATTTTCTTAGTAGCGATTGAATTGAACTTAGCGCTAGAATTACCATTCTGGTTAAGCTATGGTGAAACATTCTTTGGTGAAATCGTCGTATTATTAGCGGGTATTCCGTTGATGACGGCATTGAACAAAGCCATCGATTTGAAAAAATTAATCAATGATTAATCAACAGACGTCCGAGCGTGATGCTTGGGCGTTTTTTGATTGCAAGAACTCACTATTTTAGGTAGAGTTAAGAGGAGACCTAAAGGAGGAAACCAAATGGAGTTATTAAGCATTCCAGTAGGACGTTTGGAAGAAAATGTCTACTTTTTAATTGATGAGAATAAAGAAACAGTGATTTTTGACCCAGGTGCACAAGCTGAGGACATTAAACAACTGATTAAAGAAGAAGGATTGAAGCCTGTTGCGATTGTATTAACGCATGCGCACGGAGACCACATCGGAGCCATTGACGCGCTTCGTGAGGAATACCATATTCCAATGTACATGAACGAGTTGGAAAAAGTATTCTTACACGATCCTGAATTGAACCGTTCATACTACTCTGGCGAAAATATTACAGTGAAGCCAGCGGACGGTTATTTCCCTAAAGAAATGGGCAAATGGAAAATCGGAAGCTTTGAACCAGAATTAGCCCATATTCCAGGACACTCACCTGGTGGAACGATCTTCATTTTCAGAGAAAATGGATTCGTTATCGGTGGAGACGTGATGTTTAAAGGCAGCGTTGGACGTAGTGATTTCCCATACGGAAGCCATAAAGAGTTAATGGAAGGAATCCATAAATACTTATTGCCATTACCTGCTGAAACAGTGATTTTCCCAGGACACGGAGAACCAACAACGCTAAAAGATGAAATTGCGACAAACCCATTCTTAAATGGTGCAACAAGATAAGAGGCGAAATTATGATTTTTGATACGCATACGCATTTAAATGTATCTGCGTTTGAAGGAGAAGAAAAAGAGGTCATCGCGCGTGCAAAGGAACTAGCAGTGACGCGCTTTGCGGTTGTGGGATTCGATACGGATACGATTACGCGAAGTCTGGAACTGAGCGAAGAGTTTAAAGAAATCGTTTCGATTATCGGATGGCATCCAACTGAAGCCTATCGTTATAATAGAGAAATCGAAGAATGGCTACAAGAACGTCTGACGCATCCGCAAGTGGTTGCGATGGGGGAAATGGGGCTGGATTATTATTGGAAAGATTCCACGCCCGAGGAACAAGATAAAGTGTTCCGTCGCCAAATCGCGATTGCCAAAGAAATGAAATTGCCGATTGTGATTCATAACCGCGATGCGACAGAAGATTGCTACAAGATTCTAAAAGAAGAGGGCATTCAAGACATCGGAGGTATTATGCATAGTTATAATGGCGATGTGGAATTTATGAAACGTTTCTTGGACTTAGGCATGCATATTTCCTTTAGCGGTGTGACGACGTTCAAAAATGCGCCACAAGTTCGTGAATGTGCCAAATTAGTCCCATTCGACCGTATGTTAGTAGAAACCGATGCGCCGTATTTAGCGCCAGTGCCTTACCGTGGCAAGAGAAACGAACCCGGCTATACGCGCTATGTGGTTGAAACGATTGCCAAAGAACGCGGCCTTTCTTGGAAAGAAGTAGCAGCTCAAACCACACAAAATGCCATCAAGCTATTCCGTATGGAAGAAAGAGGCTTGTTATGAATCCAGTCATTGTCGTAGAAGGGCGAGACGATACAAGACGTTTGAGAGAAATCTATCCAGAGATCGAAACGATTGAAACGAATGGATCGGCGATTGACGAAGAGACGATTGCGCTCATTCAAAAGGCGCTGCAAACGCGTGAAGTGATTGTATTTACGGACCCTGATTATCCAGGAACGCGTATTCGAAACATCATTCAAGAGCGTGTACCTGGCGTGAAACATGCCTTTATCGAACGTGAAGAAGCCGTCAGAAAAAACAATCATAAGAGCCTTGGAGTGGAACACGCAAGTACCGCATCTATTCAGCGAGCGCTTGAATCAGTGCATGAGATTTCAACAGAATCCGGAAATCCAATGATTTCGAAGGCAACACTGATGGCGCTTGGGTTTATCGGACGACCGGATTCTGCAACGAGACGTCAAGCGGTGGCGGATTTTCTAAAAATCGGCCATACGAATGGAAAACAGTTCGCTAAAAGATTACAATTATTTGGTATTACAGAAGAACAATTAAGGGCGGCGCTTGAGGCTGTCTTAGAAAATGAGGACAAACATGAATGAAATAAAGGATATCGCGACGCCGAAGCGAACGCGCGAGATTATGGAACGTCATGGACTAACGGTAAAGAAGAGTCTAGGGCAAAACTTCCTAATTGAACCGAATATTTTAACGCGTATGCTAGAAGTGGCGGGAGTCGACAAAACGACAAACGTCATTGAAATCGGACCAGGGATTGGTGCGTTGACCGAACGACTAGCAAGAGAAGCAAAACAAGTGCTGGCGTTTGAAATCGATGGTCGTTTGTTGCCAGTGCTCGATGAAACATTGGCTCCATACGATAATGTAACGGTCGTTCATAGCGACATTTTGGACGTCGACTTAGAGCAAGTGATTGGAGAGCATTTCGACATCAACGAGCCGTTATTAGTCGTTGCCAATTTACCGTACTATATTACAACGCCAATCAT
>ERZ773022.519-NODE-519-length-31010-cov-4.142400_pt1 | contig 31010 bp, 43 predicted proteins | sample MGYA00580839_ERZ773022 | MGnify/ENA primary metagenome ERZ773022 (study PRJEB29015, sample SAMEA2738020) | human oral metagenome | biome: human oral; feature: human-associated habitat; material: dental | place: China | collected 2044 ... | reverse complement strand
CTTCAAAATCTTCTACTTCAACATCTACATAGACAGAACAAGCATTATTTTCTTCTGAAACTTCTAAGTTATCTAACTTTCCTTCTTTCTTTAAATATTTTGCAACTATTGTTGCCATATCCATTAAAGAAACATCTCTTTTTTTTGAAACATCTTCTTTTAATTTTAAATAGTCATTAAATTCTCTTTCCATTTGTTTTCCAAATTCTGAGTTAGGAAAAGTAACTTTATTTATTTTTGTTTCAAAAGTTGTATGCCTACAATGGTCAGACCAATAAGTATCTAAAACTTTTATTTCAGTTTCAGTGGGATTTCTTCCTATTGATTTAAAATGTTCTTGAACAAATTTTAAATCTTCAAAAGACATAGAAAGTCCTAAATCTATTCTCATTTTTTCTATTTCACTATCATTTAATGAAATAAATTTATTGTAAATAATTATTTCAGAATTAAATAAAATTTCTTCTTTCTTCAATATTGATAAATCTTTTTCCCTCATTTCAATAGGATTAATATAGAATTTCTTGATTTTACTTAATTCTTCATCACTAAGCTCGTTATTTAATATGATAATTTTTGAAGTTAATATATCTGCATTTTGTCTTTCACTTGATACTATATCAATACATTGCAAAGCTGAGTCTGCTCTTTGGTCAAATTGCCCTGGTAAAAACTCAACAGCAAAATATTTTCTTCCTTTTAAATCAAGTTCTGTTGTGATAGTATCAGTAACTGGTTCTGATAATATCATTTTTTTAATTTTTTCAACATCTTCCTTGTCATCATTAAGATTAAAAATATCATAGCAGTTTATTAATCTTAAATCTTTGACATTTACTCCTAATTCTTCTTTAAACTGTTTTTCTAATCTTTTTGCTTCTAAATCAAAACCTTTTTTCTTTTCAACAAAAAATCTTAAATCTGACATTTTTTCCTCCATAATAGTTTAAAATTTTTTTTAAATAAAAAAATCTGAGCATAAAAACTCAGATTACAATATACACTTATAACAGCCCGCAACTATCCCATAAAAAACAGCTATCTTAAATTTTATTTTATTTATATTTTTTTTATCTTTTAATTTCACTGTTTTCCTCCATTTTATAAAGCATACAAAAAATAAATTTCCATATTAAAAAAGAAATACAGTAAAACATTTTTCGTAGCTGGTTAATTTACGGTTAACCGTAGGGACACCTTTCCATATATTAGGCTTATACGAATTTTTATTTTAATTATCTACGGATATGATACACTATTTATTAACTTTTGTAAATAGGTAAACAAATAAAATTATTGAAATAGAAATTTAATTGAAAAAATGCTATAATTATGGAGATTATTTTATTCTAAAAAAGTGAGGTATGAAAAATGGTGAAAAAGAAATATATTGCCCCTAACCTTATTACAGCAGGAAATATGTTTTTAGGTTATTTGAGCATAACTGAATCAATAAAAGGTAATTTTGAAATGTCAATACTATTTATTTTACTTGCTATGGTATGTGATGGTTTAGATGGAAAGACAGCTAGAAAGCTAGATGCATTTAGTGAATTTGGAAAAGAGTTTGACTCATTCTGTGATGCTGTTTCATTTGGTCTTGCTCCTTCTATGTTAATTTATGCAATACTAACAAAAAATGTTCCAGGAAGTCCATTTATAGTTCCAGTTTCATTTCTATATGCACTTTGTGGAGTAATGAGATTGGTTAAATTTAATATTATAAATGTTGCTTCAAGTGAAAAAGGTGATTTCAGTGGAATGCCTATTCCTAATGCTGCTGCAATGGTGGTATCTTATATTATGATTTGTAATGTTTTAGAAGAAACATTTAATTTAAAAATATTCAATATAAGAATTTTTATAGCTGTTTCAGTAATATCAGCGGGATTAATGGTAAGTACAATACCATTTAAAACTCCTGATAAGACTTTTTCTTTTATCCCTAAAAAACTAGCTATACTTATTATTTTAGGACTTTTAGTTTCTATGTACTGGACATTAGATTATAGTGTCTTTATTGTTTCATATACTTATGTCTTATTAAATATACTTTCATATTTTTATAAAAGATTTGGCAGTAACAATGATACAGACACTACTGTTGAAGAATTTGTTGAAATTGAAGAAGATGAGTTTCTGAAAAAAATAAAAGATCATTATAGAAATTCTAAAGGAACTATTCTTCTATAGTAATTTGAATGTGTACTGGACTTAAAAAATATTTTTTATCTTTATGGATAATTTGGACAATTGGCATATCATAAAAACTGTTTTCAATAAAATCATGAGTATTTTTGATATATCCATCTTTAGCCCAGTTATATGGAGAAAAAAAACTAATTATTATATCCAATTTGATAATCTTTGGTAAGTTCAGTCCATTGTCCAAGTAGACAAGCATAAACTTTATACATAACTATAAACCTCCCTTCTTGATAATTTGTTTTGGCGAATAAATTATAGCAGAAAGCGGAGAATTATAAAATGAGAAAAGAGAGGAGATGTGAGAGTGTATGGAAAAAAAATTAATAGAAAAATGTTATGAAGAAATGTTAGTTTTTTTGAAAGATAACTTTGTTGAAAAGTCGGGAATAGAATCGCTGGAAGATGAAAATAATATTACTGATATTATACACATTTTTACTGCAATGAGAAAAAGTAAATATAGAGATTCCGAAAAAGAAAAGGAAATAAAACAAGAAATTTATAAAAATTTATACAAATGTACGGAATTGAAAGATTTTAGAAATAGAAATAGAAGATGTGTCCTTTTGTTAGATGCATTGAATCGCAAGGACACATATTAAAACTAATTCAAAAAAGACAATGCGATTTCCAAAGAACAAAAATCTTCAATAAATCCTGTACAAATTTCGTTATTATACTCAAAAGTTACACCGCCAAGACCGAAATCTTGGATAAAGATTTCATCTTCTAAATGTAATTTTTCAGTAGTTTCCATAGGAGCAAATTCTCCATTAGGAAGTAACAGAACTTTAAAATCATTAACTTTTGAAATCGCATAAACGATAGCTTTAACCATAATAACACCTCCTTTCATGAGAATTTGATTTTATTTGGCGATATTATTATAACTCAAAAGGGGGTAAAAAAGAAATAAGGGAGTACTAAATGGATGAGAAAAAATTTGAAGAAGGGATAGATTTTTTTGTGCAATTGCTCGGTTCTTTTCTCGAATTAAGAAAAATGGGATATACACAGGAAGAGATAAACTGGGCATACAATACAATGAACGGGAATTTTGTACCGAATTTTAATGTAAAGAATTTATCTAACTTAATTGAAAGTAGAAAAGAAAATTGAAAAATAAACAAAAAAAGCACTCCGAAGAGTGCTAGGAAAAATATGAAAATACTGTATTTTGTGTTTATTATAGCATAAGTTGTTGAAAAACACAAGATACAGGGAGAGGAAAGGAAATGGAAGGAAAAGACGCAAGACAAAAAGGCTGGTTCTGGCTGGAAAATAATTTGATAGATAGGGAAGATATTGAGGCTTATGAAAAACTGTTGTATATGGCTTTAGCAAGATATGCTGATTCAAAAGGGAAATGTTTTCCAGGCTTAGAACGGCTTATGAAAGTTAGCGGGATAGGAAGCAGAAGAACTTTAACTAAATATTTAAGAAGTTTAGAAGCGAAAGGGTTAATTGAAATTAAAAAAACGTCAGGAAAAGGAAATGTTTATTTTTTAAAAAATGTTAGCAACAAACCAGGTGCAGAAATGCACGTAGGTGCAAAAATGACCAGGGTTAAAAGTGCACCCACACCAGGTGCAGAAATGCACGTACACCAGGTGCAAAAGTGCACCCCGAAGGAAACACAATTAAGGAAACCCAATAAGGAAGATGTTGTTAATAATATTAATATTACACAAAAAGAAAATGACGTAACTGAAACTAAAGAACAACAACATCAAGTTTTTGTATTGAATTTAGCTAAAAAAGAAATGTCAAAACTATGCAATAACCAATTTGCAGTTGAAACAGCACTAATGGCATATAGAAATAAAATTCAATCGCTATATAAATTCCTGGGCAAAGAAAAGTTCCTGGAGACATTTGAGAAAATACATGAAAGCTCCTATCTCAAAGAGCAATCTAAAAATACAGGACAATTTTTCAATTGGCTATTTTCAAGCAAAAAAGAGAACTTCCTAAACGTTTTTAATGACACTTATGCTGACAATGATAAAAAGCCTAGTGCTATTGATGAAGCGATAACAGTATTTGCCGAGCCTGACAAAAATAATTTTGATTTCAGCATGTGGGAGGACTAGAAATGATATATAACGAATTAGAAGCGCAAGTACTAGGGAAAATATATATGAGCTTAGGAGACTTACCGTTTTTTCTTGAGCTTGGATTAAAACCAAAACATTTTATAGATCCTGAATACAAAATAATTTTTCAGAAAATGCTGGATGTTCTGGATGAAAAAGGAAAAGTTGACATAGCTGATCTCACAAAGACAGATGAGGAATGGAGCGAAGCTGATGCACTTATGGATAACTGCAAGCTGGTAGATATTCAAGTACCTATTCAGAATCTTATCGAATCGTACAACGAGTATTATTTAAAATCCGAGATAGGAAAAATCCTTGAAAGCGAATACTACTCGCTTGATAACAAAGTCGAACATATTGTGCAGAAAGTAAATGAGCTGAATATGAAAAAAAAAGAAGAGAACAAGGTATTTGGGATGAAGGAACTATCAAATATCTGGTATGAGGACTTTGAGGATGAAAAAAGCATCGTAAAAACTCCATATGAGGACATAAACAGGTACTTTACGTTTGAGCCAGGTTCACTTGTAACAGTTGGAGCAAGACCTGCAATGGGGAAAACAGCATTTGCCTTGAATTTGGCATTGCTGACAGCTAAGAAGCATAATGTGCTTTATATAAATCTTGAGATGAGCAACGTTCAGATAATGCAAAGATTCTTGTCGATCCGAACTGGAATTGAACTGAACAAAATAAAAAATAAACGGCTTAACGACGAAGAACTGACAAGAATAAATCTGGCAATAGAAAAATTGCAGGATTCAAAGTTCAGAAGCATGAGCTGTGAAAATAACCCTGATTTAAATTTCATTATCCGTAAGATCAAGCGGGAACACGAAAAAGAAAACCTGAAGGTAATAATAGTCGACTACTTGACTCTTATGACTGCCAGTGGATTCCAAAGCAAGAATTACGAAGTTGAGTATATGGCAAACAGATTAAAACTTCTTGCGACAGAGCTTAATTGCTGTATCGTAGTTCTGGCTCAATTAAATAGAGCTGTGGAAACACGGGGAGCAGATAAGCGACCATTGCTGGCAGATTTAAGAGACAGCGGAGGGATAGAGCAGGCAAGCAATGTGGTAGCTTTTTTACATCGTGAGGACTATTATCAAAAAAACGTTGTGAAAGCAAAAGATTTTTCTGAAATCGAATTTATCATACGGAAAAACAGAAGCGGAGAACTGGGAACAGTTAGATTGGGATTTGACAAAAGAATACAGAGAATAGGAGCGATGAAGGATGAGCAATTACAAGAAAATTGAGAGAATTGAGAAAAGAAAATGTGAAATCTGGAAAAAGAAAATGGAGTTGCATAGGGAAATCGACAGATTAAATACAGAGTTTGAAAAGTGCGATAATGAATTGTCGGAAATTTTAAACAAACTGGAGAGTTACCACAAATGAAAGAATTAAAAAAATATGGAGGAATAAATGCTAAAAGAAAATGTAAAAGCGAAAGTAATAGTGATAGATTTTAATGACCGTAAAGGTTGGAAATTGTATCACAACGAGGACTTATATGGAAACACAGAGATTGCAGATGACAGATTCTGGAACGACGTGCAGGAAGGGTATTACAAGTTCAGCAAGGGAACAACTTTAATTGCTGATATTAAATGTCCTTGGAAAATTGAAGAGCCTTTAAAAGTTTTGAAAGTACATGAGGTGATTTACAGTGATTAAGCTGGAATTATCCGTAATGCCGCCATCTGTAAATTCATTATGGGTAAACAAACCGAGCGGAAGATACAAGTCTAAAAGGGGCAAAATCTTTGAAAATTTAGCCTGTGATGAGCTAAAAAAGCAATTTAGGCATAAACCTTTGACTAGCGGTTTAAAAGTCTATATATGGCTTTATTTCAAGGATAAAAGAAAAAGGGATATAGATAACTACAATAAAGCGATCTTGGATTCGATGACTGAAATTGTTTATGAAGATGATTCGCAGATAGAAGAACTGAATGTTAAAAAATTAGTTGGCTGTGGATTTAATAAAGTGGAAATCGAAGTGGAGGAATTAGAAAATGAATGAAATAACATATCTTGTATCATTCAAGTCTGCGGATAAATTTAATAACATAGATTCTGGACATTGTGCAGCTGTTCTAGAAAAAGGAAATTATACAGAAGGTGAATTAGTGGATTTTTTTATCGAAAGTGTGAGAACAAATTTTAATTTAGAAAAAGAACGAGAAATAATAATAACAAATATAATTAACTTGGAAAAAATAAGAAGGGAACTGGAAGAATAATGGAAGCGTTAAAAACATTTGATATAAAGGAATTGCTGAAAAGACAGGCGATGCTGGATGAGAAGTTCGACAAAAAGGAAACAGCAAGGGAAAGGACAAAAAACAGAATAATAGTTGCGTATCTTACAGAGTTAGGAGAGATTTCGCAGGAACTTAAAAATGAATGGAGTTACTGGAAGAACAGCACGGAAAAGTTTAACAAAAAGAAGGTTTTAGAAGAACTGTCGGACTTGTTGCATTTTTATCTAAGCTATTTGAATTTTAATAATACGCTTGTTGTAAATGATTATCCACAGGATTTTCAGTTTGAGGACAGTTTGGAAGAAACGCTGATTAATCTCAAAGAAATAGAGAAGGAAGAAAAATATATAATATTTGGGTTAATGTATAATATCGTGGAATATGTAGGAGCAACTGAAAAAGAATTTTTAGAAGTCCATCACGAGAAGTGGCTTAAAAATATGAAGGTGAGAACGAAAGAAGATTATTAACTTATGTATACACAAGTTTGAGTGTATAAGCAAAAATAGGAGGAATATTAATGAATGAATTAATGAATATAGAAAACAGAAATACATTGACAAGTTTGGAAGTGGCGGAGATAACAGGCAAAAGGCACGATAATATTTTAAGTGATATCAGAGATGAAATTAGTAAATTAGGAGTGGAAAGGGGTCTCCTAATTTTTCAGGAGACCTATTATGTGAATGAACAGAATAGGCAAAAATATCCAATGTTTAACTTGAATTACAAAGGAGTGTTACAACTTGGTGCAAGATATAATGCTGAAACAAGATTTAAACTTATTGAAAAGATTGAACAGCTTCAAAAACCAATGACAGTAGAAGACATGATCATATTGCAGGCAAATGAAATGAAGAGTGTCAAGCATAGAATCAACATCGTGGAAAACAAAGTTGACAACGAGATAAGAATAGATCATACGGAACAAAGAAAATTACAAAAAGCAGTTTCGATAAGAGTTTATCAAAGACTAGATGTGATAGATTCTGACAGAAATTTAATGTTTCCAGCAATTTACAGAGATTTAAAGGACAGGTTTGGAGTTGCAAGTTATCGTGATATTAAGAGAAAGGATTTAACTGAAGCATTAGCATATGTGCAGAACTGGATAGAAAAAGCAGAATTGAGAAATTGAGATAGAAGAAATTGATTGAATTAATAAAAGGACAATGACAACTGAATAGTAACTGTGGAAAATATGATAAAAAAAACTTTACTTTATAATATAAAAATGGTATTATTTATACAATAGGAGTGAGAAAAATGTATATAAAGTATGAAAATCTAGAAAAATTATATTATAAAAGAAGAAATATTGATGAAGAATATGAAAAAAGAATAAAAGATAATTCAACTATCGTTACAGACTTAATGATTTATTCTGAATATAAAAAGCAACAAGTACCATTATTTTTTAAATTTTTACCAAAACATTTTAAATTGCAAGAAGAAATAGGTAAAAAAAGTAAAAAGATAGAATTAAAATTTCAGAAATTGACGACTTTAATGGCGGATTATACGGTAAATAAGTTGTTTGTAAATGAAATTCTTTATACAAATAAAGTTGAGGGGATTCATTCTAGCAAGAAAGCTATTTATTCGGAATTGCAAAATAAAAAGAATGAAAAAAAATATAATAAAAAAGAAAAATTGGTAGGAATTGTTAAAAAATATGAAAATATCTTAAAAAATAAAGAAGAAAAAATTGAAAATAAGGAAGACTTCAGAAGAATATACGATAAGTTATTTATCGACTTTTTAGATAACGATAATTATAAATTAGATGGAGAAATTTTTAGAAAAGACGGTGTTGATGTAAAAAATGACACAATGGAAGTTATTCATCGTGGACTTTTGGGAGAAGAAAATATACAAAAAGAAATAGAAAAAGTAATAAAATTTTTAAATAATGAAGAAATTCCATCGTTGATAAAGATTCCAATAATACATTTTTATGTTGAATATATTCATCCGTTCTATGATGGTAACGGTCGTTTTGGAAGATATTTGTTGTCAATGAATTTAGCTAAATATGTAGGAAAGTACACAGCTTTATCAATTTCATATATAATTGCACAAAACAAAATGAAGTATTATAAATCATTTAAAGAAGTAGAAAGTAAATATAATTTAGGAGAGATAACTTTTTTTGTTGAAAATATTTTGGAAAATATAATCGAAGGGCAAAATTCAATTTTGGAGTTAGTAGAAAAAACAATTGAAAAAGCAGAGTACATGAATAAAATTTGTAAAGAGATAAAAGATGAAAGAAAAGATTTGAAAGAAATAGAAATGCAAATACTGTATATCTATATTCAAGATTACCTATTCAACGGATTCGAAAAAATAAAAAATAAAGATATAGCAAAAATACCAAACTTGAACAAAACCCAACAAACAATAAACAAATATACAAAAAAATTAGAAGAAAAAGGATTTGTAAAAAAAGTTTCTGAACGACCTTTAAGATATGAAATAGAAAATTGGTTAGCAGAAAAATTTTAAAAATAAAAAATAAATTCACAGTTATTAATTTAGCTGTGATTTTTTTATGGAGGGAAAATGGATGAAAATGTATTGGAAAGAATAAAGGCAAGGCTTTTAAACAGAATAAAAGTAAATGATAGCGATTTTAATTTTATGAAGTTAAATGCTAATTTATTTAAAGGCGTTAAATTTATTAAGAAAAGGAAGGCTAAAAAGAAATGGCTAAAAGAATGTCGAGAGAAAACCAAAAATTAATATACTGGTTCATAGACTGCTACGCTTATCATCTGAAAGGTATAGACATAAATTGGCAGACTAGCAAGCAAAAGCCTGCCATTTCTGACTACTTTCTTTACAAGGCAAAGGAAGACTTAAAGAAACTTTACATTAAGCACAGTGGCAAGAATATAAAGGGATATGAGCCTTTCAGAAATATGGAGAGCAAGCTGAAAGATAGAATTGGAGATATAATTGACAAGAATTATACGAAAGAAAGCAAAATCAATATAATCACGAATGATTTAATGGATTTTGTAACTGATGAGATTCAAATGTTATTTATAAAACTGAACGATACTTTTAGCTTGGCACTTAAATTAATGAGCAATGCTGAAGCTGTGGCATTTACCAATTTTCTGTTTGACTATTTTTTACAGAATGATATTGATATGTGGCAAGAGATACACGAACTGTATAGACAACAGGAAAACAGAAATTGGGTATACTGGATGTTAAAAAAGAAAATATGTGTTATCACAGGAAAACCAAATGCACAACTGGCACATATTTCAAAAAGTGCTGGAGCATTAGGAGGTTACAAATATGATAAAGGAATAGGAAACAGTTATTTACCGTTATCAGCAGAGTGGCATATAGGAGTAGATCATGGAGTTGGTGGCGGAAGAAATAAATTAATGGAAAAACTTAAAGAGTTGAATATAGAGCCTTTTGAAATAAAGACAGATGAAGAAGTTAAGGAATTGAAGAAAATATATAAAGGGCATTTTAAAGGATTTAAGGAGGATAAAGAATGAATAATATTATAGCAGACGAAGTATTTATTTTAAGAAAACATTTGAACCGAGTTAATAGCGAAATAGAAGAAATAGAAAGAGATTTTGAAATAAAGTATCCGAACTCGGTGGTAATAATTAATTCCAAATTAAACGATTTATATAAAAAAAGAAATCGTTTAAGTACAACTTTGGCAGAAATCAAAAGAATGTTTGGCTCTGGTCAAATTGAAACAGTAGTTTGGAAACATAGCGATTAAGATTCAGTCACAGAAAGTCGTTTTGGCTGGGATAATGTGTAAAAATGTAATGTTTATAAGGAAAAATTTCAGTCGTAAAAAGTCGTTTTTATTAGAGAAAGGTTAGGAGGAGAAAATGAGTAAATATAAATTATAGTTCAGTATAGGCAGTGGGCTGGGTAAAGAAAGTGATGAAGTTGATTTGGTAGATGATTTAGGATTTACAGAGAAAAAGGCAGAAGAAACAATAAAAAATGAAAATGAACAGCATAAGCTGTTCGAGGAATGGAGGGATGAGAATATAGACCAAAATTTTGGAGTCGTAAAAGAAAATTAGGAGGAATAAATGGAAATAATAATAAGAATCATAAATGCTTTAATCACAGCAACAGCTACTTTAGTGCTGGTAAGATACATCTATGGATTAGTTATTGTATTTAAAAATAAGGCAAAGACATTTAAATTTAATATAAGCAATATAATAGCATTTTTGATTGCTATGATTGTAAATCTACTTGTGATTTACGGATTGATTTGGATTATAAAGTTTTTTGCGATTAAAGTGTAAAAGGGTTGCAAATATTGATAAAATAAGGTATAATAAGGAGGTAAAATGAGTATAAATAAAAAACTCAAAGAAATCAAAGATTTTCTAGAAAGTGAAAAAATTGGAAAAATCTTTATTGACAAAAGACCCAATGGGGTTATATTAATAGAAACAACAGAAACAGAGAAATATCAAAACAGAGTATGCAAAAAAGCAACCTGATTTCAAAAGTTTCAAATAACAATTGAATAAAATATAAATAACGACGTACACAAAATGATGACCGTATTTATAAATTTGAGGAACTAAAAAGCCTTGATTTTATACATACGGTCTTTTTTTGTCTAAAAACCAAAGAAAGGGGGCAAAATGAAAATAGAAAAAATAAATATTAACGAAATAATTGAATATTCCGGAAATGCAAAAGAACATCCTGAATGGCAAATTGAACAGATTAAAAACAGTATTCAAGAATTTGGATTCAATGATCCGATTGCGATTGACGAAAAAGGCATAATAATCGAAGGACACGGAAGGTATTTGGCATTAAAAGAACTTGGATACACAGAAATAGAAATAATTAGATTAAATCATTTAACGGAGGAGCAAAAAGCAGCATATTCTATTGCTCATAATAAACTTACAATGAACACTGAATTTGATATTGAAAAGTTGCAGTACGAATTGAATAAGTTGGAAGTAAATGATTTTGATTTAAGTATGCTTGGTTTCGAACAGTCTGAACTTGATGAGATTTTGCAAGAGGAAATGGAAGAGCTAGAAATTGAAGATGAAGATAGAGATGATACAGAAGTTAAACGTAGTAAATTAATTTGTCCCTGCTGTAATCATATTGCTGAAAAGAGCGAATTTAAGGAGGTAATGGATGGCGAAGATACATAATGACAAATATTATACTCCTGATCCAGTTGTAAAAAAAGTGATTGAAGTTCTTGAAAAAGATGTGATGCCAATCAATAAGTTTTCAAGAATTATTGAGCCAAGTGCAGGTGCTGGAGCGTTTCTTAAAAGACTTCCTAAAACTGCGATTGGATACGATATAGAACCACAAGCCGAAAATATCATAAAAGGCGATTATCTTAAACAGAATACTCTATATATGAAAAACAGCCTTGTAATTGGAAATCCACCTTTTGGAAGCGGTGGAAATTTGCATACAGAGTTTATAAAGAAAAGTATGGAACACTCTGACTATGTAGCATTTGTACTTCCAGGCGATATGTATAAGAAAGATAAGCTCGAAAATATAGAACTGTATAAATCATATATGTTGCCAGCAGTCAAATATAGTGGAGTTAAGTTGAGATGCTGTTTCAATATTTATCGCAAAAGAAAAGGTAAATTAAAAGAAAAAAATATAAAAGATGTTGAGATTTTAACTTTTTCTAAAACTAAGAACACAACAAAGCAGCAGGAACTAGACTGGTTGAGTATAAAATCCGATTTTAGATTTATAGCATTTGGAACAATAAGATTGTTAAAAAGTACAGATAAAAGAGTTCGTGCGAAAGAAATAAAAATAATTTTAAAGAAAAAGGTTAATTTAAAACCAGTTTTGGAAAAGTATTTGAAGAATAGGGCTAAAGTTGCGGTATCAACTCCAAACGTGAGCAAAAAGGAAATCACCGAGTTAATATATGATAATTTTTCACAATTAAGGGAATAAATGTGACTAAAAAATTATTACTGAACGAATGGGAAGAACTTGGAGGAGAAAATGCTGCAAAAGGAACTTTAAAGAAACTGGCTGACAAATATGGTGTCCCAGGAGGAACTGTGAGGCGCTGGAAGAGTGAATATTTGAAAAAGAATAAAACGAACGTTCGCAACAAAAAACGAACGAACGCTGAACGTTCAAATGAACGTGATATTCAAGTAAAAAAAGATATTCTAAGCAATATTCCAAAAGAGGAAGTTATGAGAAAAAACAAGATATCGAACGCAACATATTATAGGAAAGAAAAAAGTGTAAGGGAACTTAGGTTAGAAAAAACTGAAGAACAAATGGACGACATTCTTTCAAAAGTTTATTCTGATTTAGGGGATGTGTTAAAGAATATCGAAATATCGAAACGGAACTTAATCATCAGAATGGCTAAAGAAATTTCAAAAGATGATTCGCTAGATGTAAAAAGGCTTCAAGTAATTGACAAGGCTTATGTAACTATTAAAAAAATGGGAAACGATTTAATGCGAACTGGAAAAATGTTGACTGCGTATGAATTATTAGAAGTCGACAAGCAACTTGCAGAAGAAGCATTGCAGCAAGAAAAATTAGATATTGAAAGGTCAAAACTAAAAACAGATATAAACGAAGATAACAAAATAGAAATTAAGTTGGTGGGAATCTGATGGAAATAGTGAGAGAAGTAAATAAACATTTTAAAGAATTTTTGTTAGATAACAGACAACATATTTATTTTTTGCTAGGCGGATATGGAAGCAGCAAGTCATACAACGCAGCAGTTAAATTAGTGCTCTTATCATTACAAGAAAAAAGAAAAATTTTGGTTGTAAGGCAGATAAGAGAGAATTTAAAAGAGAGTTGTTATGCGGATATTCAAGATATCATATATAGTTTTGGATTGGAAAAATATTTTTATTTTACAACAACGCCGATGAAAATTACTTGTACTGTAACAGGAACTGAATTTATTTTTAGAGGATTGGACAATGTTAAGAAAATCAAATCAATAAAAGATATAGATACTGTTTGGATAGAAGAAGCAGATGAAATTGATTATAAATCATTTAAAGAACTTAAATCGAGATTGAGAAGTATAAAAAACAGGAACATATTGATATTGACAACTAATCCTAATGAGTTTGGAGTATGGACGTATAAATATTTGACAGAAGTATTAAAGAGTGTTGGTAAAGATGAGAATAATCTATATGCTGAACGGATTATGAAAATAAAGAATGAAGTAAATCTGAAAAAAGGGAATGTATTTTCTGAAAATATATACTTACATCATTCAGTATACACAGACAACAAATTTTTGCCCGACAATTTTATAGCAGACTTGGAAACTGAAACAGATGACTATTTAAGAGCAATAAAGACATTAGGGAGATTCGGAAGTGCTGGAGATACATTATTTAGAAATTTACATCATATGGAACAAACAAGGATAGAAAAAACGATTGAAGGCAAGTGGAATAGGTTTGCTGGATTCGATTTCGGTTTTAGCAATTCCTACAACGCAATAGTAAGAGTTGTGATAGATGAAGAATTGAATGACTTGTATATCTATGAGGAATTTTATGACAACCATCTATTAGATCCTGAAATGCTAGAAATGGAAATTATCCAAAAAATGATAGAAGAAGGCGAAGTTGTATATGCTGATAGCCAAGAACCTAAGTCAATAGAATTTTTTAATGTGAATGGACTTTTGATTAATTCGGTAAAAAAAACAACAGATATGAGTAAGGCGGGAGTAAGAAAAATACAGTCATTTAGAAATATATTTATTGATAAAAATGTGTGTCCGAATACATACAGAGAATTAACGGAAATGAAGTGGTTTTTTAATAAAGATGGATTAATAGCAAAAAATCCAAAGACACAAAAGCCGTTTAATATTGACCCACACAGTTTTGATGCTATTAAATATGCACTAAGTGATTATACACCATATATATTAAATAAACATTATTACAAAGAGGAGGTGGATGATGAGACTTAATATTTTTTCAAAAGGATTTTGGAGCACCAGGTCGCCAGTTACGTTATCAGAATTTATAAATAATTATTCTCTTGGAGAGGAAGATCCTGAAAAGTTTTTGAGCCAGTTGTATAAAAATCCATTTACAAGTTCGGCTATTACAAGAATAAATGAAGCAATAAACAACTTAAAGTGGGGAACATATAAAAAAGGATATAGCGATAATGTGAAAGATGTAAAAAGCAGTTATGTGTTAAATACATTACAAAATCCTAATTCTTTACTTAATACAGACCAGTTTATTAATTATTTTGCTTTATATTACATCTTGTTTGGCGAGTTGCTTGTAATGAGAATTGATTTGTATACAAAAGCCGAACTAATTTTATTAAAAAAAGGTTCTTATTATATCGAATATGACAATCAAAATGTATTGAATGGTATCAAATCAATAAGAGTAAATGGCAAAGAGTACAAAGGCGAAGATCTAAAGATGTTTCACTACATAAAAGGTGTAAATATTTACGATAATATCGCTGGAGCAGGACACGGAATAAGCAAGGTACAATCATTGACAGCTTTGCACAATTACTGGTGTTACATAATGCAGTGGAACAACAGCATATTAAAGAACGGTGGCAAGAGAAATCTTATAATCGTTGTTAAAAGGTTCCTGAACGCTTTTAAGAAAAAGGAAATTAAGAACGAAATAGAGCAGAATAGCGGTTCTAGGAATGTTGGGAAAGCACTTATTTTGGACGGAGAAGGGGCTGAAATAAAAGAGGCGGACTTTTCGCCTCAAGACTTTGATTTTCTTAATGCTATGGACGAAATAAGGAACACTACTGCTGCTGTAATGAATGTGCCGAGTATTTTAATTGGGGATAGAACAAACAGCAAGTTTAGCAACTATAAAGAGGCTAAAAAAGATTTGTATACAGAGAATATATTACCACTTGTTGAACAGATAGCCGAGTATCTTAATAATATTATGAAAGACAAGCTAGAAAGCAACGAATACATTGATTTTGGTACAAGTACAATTGGAGTACTTAAAGAAGACAGAAAAGAGAAAATGGCAATGCTTAATAATCTTAGTTATTTAACGATAAACGAGAAGAGAGCAGAGCTAGAATATCCGCCTATCGAAAATGGAGACGATATTTTGATAAGTACATCAATGACATCACTCAAAGAAATGTATGAAGAAGAAAAACCAGTTGAGGAGGAAGACGATGGCAAAGAAGAAGCGGAAAACGAAGAAAGTTAAGCTGACTAATTCTCAAAAAAAGATACTCGCTAAAAGACAGTTGAAAATGCGTAACAGATTAATACTTAAATTATTCGGACGGCTAAGACTGGTATTTAAGCAACTTCGTGGTGATATTGATGTAAATGAGCAGATGTTTTTAGGGGAATTTGCTTGGGAAACGTTTAGTAATCAATTGTTTATAGAGCTAAAAAAAGGAATATTTGAAACTGTAAACGAGACATCTAATTTCTTGATTACACATCGTGGAATTGATAAGAAATTGATCCCAGCGGTTAAGAACAAAACGTTAAAAACATTAAGTAAAAAGGTAATTTCTGAAAAGGTAACAAATATCACTAAAACCACGAAAGATATTTTAAACAAAATCATAGTTCGTGGGCAGGAAAGTGGTACGAATATTAAGGATATTGCGAAAGAGATAACTCAAAAAGTAAAAGGTATGGAAAAGAAAAGGGCAATGATTATTGCAAGAACTGAAACAGCTACTACTGCAACAACAACATATCACAATGGATTGGAGCAGGCAGGACTGGAAAAGACTTGGTGGCATGTTGGTGGTGGGAAAACTGATAGGGAAAGCCATTTAAAATGTGATAAGGAAACTATCCCAGCAAATGAAACTTTTAGTTGTGGATTGAAACATCCTCATCAGTTGGGAGCACCAGCGAGTGAAATTATAAATTGTCATTGCGAATTAGTGTAAAGGAGGTAAAATGGAAGAATTTAACAAGAGCGTCAGAATGATATTGAAACAAGATACAGAGGAAAAAGGGATAATTGAAGGGCAACTTGTAACGCACAGTGTTATAGACAGCTACGGAGATTATTTTGATAAAACAGCATTGGATAAAGTAGATAAAGATAAAACTTATTTTTTGTTGCATATGCACGATTGGGGCAAGGAAATAGGAACTTTAAAAGTTTATCAGGATGAAACAGGAAATTTAAAATTTACTGCAAAACTTGACTTATCAACAGATGACAATGGAAACGCTTTAAATTTAGACGCTCAAAAGGTTTACTCAATGATGAAAAACAACGGAGCAAATTATGAAATGTCTGTTGGCGGTCTTCTAAAACGAAGAGAATGGGGGAAAGTTCAAACTGATAAGGGTGAAATTGAAGCTAGAATAATTAAAGAATTTGAAGTTATTGAGGGTAGTGTGGTTTTAAAAGGTGCAGTACCTGGTGCGACAGTTTCAACAGTAAAAGGTAATAATATAAATAAAAATAATAAGGGAGATGATAATATGCCAAAAAATATTGAAGATATAGAAAAAGGAATAGACAAAAACGCAAATGACATCGAAAAAGCAGGGCAAAAACTAACAGAATTAGAAGAAAAGGCAGCTAAAATTAATGATTTGGAAGAAAAACTTAACAAATCTAATGAAGAAATAGAAAAAATGGCAGGAGCATTAGACGAACTTATGAAAAAAGGAGTCCCAAATCCTGAAACAGAAGAAAAGAAAGAAAGAAATGCTTTTGAGAAATATCTAAGAACGGGAGATAAAAGTATTGAAGGATTGGAAAAAGCCGCAATAGGTACAGGACAGGCAACTGTATTGATACCGACAATCTTGTCACACGAGATTTTGAAAGAAACGAAGGAAACATCAAATTTTCTGATGAAAGGTAAATTTTATACAGGAAGTGGAGATTATATTAAAATCCCAGTTAGAAATGAAATTACAGGTGCTAACCAAATTGTAAAAGAGGGGCAAGGAAATACTCAAGACGGTACACTTGGATATACTCACATTGAATTAAGAGCAGGATACAGACAGGTAAGATACCCAATTACCGATGAATTGGTACAGGATAGTGCATTTGATATGGTTGGAGAACTTAAAGAAGCAATATCAGAAGAATTCGGGCAAACATTGTCTGAATTAACTGTAAAAGGACCATATAACGCTTCAACAGAACAATTTATTGAGGGATTTTTAACAAATGCAACAGTAACTGGTGCAGCTATTACAACAGCGACAGTTAAAAAAGTAACAGCTGATGACTTAGTTAAACTAGAAACAGGAATGAAAGCAAGCTATAGAAAAGGATCAGCTTACTATGTTTCGCCTAAACTTTACGAGGAAATGAAGTTATGGAAAGACGGTGATGGCAGATATTTGTGGATGAACATTCTTGAAGGTGCAACAATGAAATTTAATGGTTATCCAGTATATGTCGAAGAATTTTTAGAAGACATAGACACAGGAAAATATCCGGCAGTATTCTGTGATTTTGGAAAAGGTTATGCTTACTATCAAAAAAATGGATTTGAGCAAGAACTGAACAGAAAAGTAAATGAAAGAATAACTGAATACTACACAAGAATAAGAATAGGTGGAGGAGTAATCAGACCTAAAGCGTTCTCAGTATTAAAAGTAAAATAGAGATGGTTTGAATGCTGATAACAGTAGAGGACTACGAAAAAATAACAGGGGGAACCTTAGCAGATAATGAAAAAGCTAGGGTTGAAACCTTGCTTAGCGTTGCAATTAGTCAAATTGAAAATGTAATCGGTTACAAATTAGAAATTGAAGAGCTTACAGAGGATTATGATTATAACAAATATATTTACTTAAATAAACGTCCTGTCGTTGAAGTTAAAGAAATTAGCATTGGTAAAGAATATAAGCACCGTGGAAATTATATTGAGATAGTTAAGTTTAAGCGTTGTCCTTGCTGTGATAAAGAACAAGTGATTGAAATAACTTATAAGGCTGGATACGATGAACTGCCTGATTGGTTAAAATATGAAATATGTATACTTGTAAATGACTTTATTAACAGTATGGATGAAGAGGCTAGCAAGTATAAGACTTATAAGATTGATGACATTTCTTATTCGTTTGTAGATTTTGCAAATAACAAGAGAGAAAAAATTGAGAGTATTGCGAGGCGGATATATGGCTGAAATTGTATATGAATTAGAAGGATTAGAAAAACTTAATAAAGAACTGAAATATTTGAGTTCTCATGCTGTCAAAGTCGGAGTGCTTTGGAGTGGTGGAAGTTTGAAAAGTAATACGGATGTTCAAGAGTATGCAATATTCAACGAATACGGAACAAGCAAAATGCCAGCTAGACCCTTTTTTAGATTGTCGGTAGGTACTGCAAATGCACAGAATGAAATAAAAGAATATATGAAAAGTCAAGTTGAACAAATTATTCAAGGTGGAATGACAGGACAACAGGCTTATGAAAATTTAGGAACTTTTGTAGTTCAAAAAATAAAGAAAACAATAATGAGTGGTAATTTTGCACCAAACGACCCCAAAACTGTAAAGGCTAAGGGACAAAGTACGCCACTTATTGACACACACTCTTTATTTCATTCAATAGATTATGAGATTGTAGGTGTATAAAATGGCACACAAAACATTTATTCCGAAAAGATTTTTTAGCAAATGCAAAATATCAAAAAGAACAAGCAAGTGGATTAATTCGGAACTGGTTGAAGTTGATGAAAGTATAGATTTTGAGGGAGCAGTATTTAATCTTAATAGGCAGGACATAAGTATGCTTATAGAACAAGGAATACAAGTGACTTTAGATACTAAAAAAATATACTGTTATATTGATATTGACTTGAAAAATAAAATTGAATTTGAGAGAAATAACTATATTGTAACAACAGCAAAGAACTATATGAAACACGATGAACTTAGAATTTATTACATTGAAAGGGTGCAAGAATGAAAAACGAAGTATTAAGAAAATTGTTAGCTAGTTTCGTAGATTTTCAAGTTATTCGTGATAATTATGTAGCTAAAAAGCCAACAGAATGTGCTGTTATGCACACTATAAGTCTTAATAAGTTGGCATATAGTGCATATAGAACTATTGAAACAACAGACACACAAATTAAGGAAAAGGCTTTAAGATTAGTTATCGCTTATTTACAATTTGATTTTTACGCTCCAACACAGGCAAGAGCAGAAGAAATGGCTAGTGAATTGCTAGAGGTCATAGTATTTAAGAAAAGACATGACTTGGTTAGGAACGGATTTGGATTAAGTGATGACGAGATAGAAATAAAAGATTTAACTTTCCTTGAAAGCAGTCAATATATTTACAGATTTAGTTTTGATGTAGAAATGAACTGGCGAGAATCAAGCGAAAGAGTAAGAGATTTAATAAAAGATGTGGAAGTAAAAACGGAGGTAGAGAATGGCTAAGAAAATAAAAGTAACAGTAATAAGACCAACAAAGCCTTTATTGCTAGGTGATTTTGGGAAAGTCTTATTTATAACTAAAGAGGCAGATAAACCTTACAAGAAATATACTAAACTGGATGATGTTAAAACAGATTTTGGGGCTGATTCTAAAATGTACAAAGGTGTAGAAACATTTTTGTCACAAGAGGATAGCGATGGGAATGTAATCCAGCCAGATGTTTGGTATTGCGCAAGCAAAACAACACCAAATGAAGAATTTTTAGATAGTTTACCAACTGGCGATTTTTATGGTGTGATTGTAGATTTTTATGATGAAGAGTTTACAAAGGCATTGGCTAAATGGCTAACTAGAAATGTTAAGTTTGCGATTGTAGCCAATTCAACAGCGGAGAACAACAAATTAAAAGAAAGTGTAAGAATATATTTTATGGCAGGGAAAGCCGAAGGTGGAAACTTGGACATATTCGGATTGCCAGCTTATACGTTTGCTCAAGGAATTAATGGACGTTGGAGCGATAGAAGAATATTAGGAGTAGATCCGTCAGCTAAAACTTTGACAGAAGAAAGTGATAATGAAGAAGGTAATATTAATTACACTAGAAATTTTGTTGGATACAATGCTGTAACAAGCGGTTCTTGGTGTGCTGATGGTGTAAGGCATGCAGACCAAACAATTAAAATAGATGCGATTGTGCATAATATTGAAACTAATTTGGCTAGAATGTTAATTGAAGAAAAGAATACAACAATGGATGGCGAAGGTATTCCGAAAGTTGAAGCATTATTGAATAGAGTAATGTTAGCAATGGGGAAACAGGGAGCAGTTGCTAAGAATAATAGTGGTGAATACTTGTTTAAGGTTACGGTTCCAAGTATTGAAGACACTTCGGCACAGACAGGATTGACTGTAGACGATTACATCAATCGTACACTTAGAAATATAAAAATCGATTTCACAATTAGCACGGAAATAGAAAAAATTGAAGTTACATTGGTTTGGCATGACGAACCATTGGCAGCATAGGAGGTAGAAAATGGGAAATAATTTTTTAGAAAAATCATCTGATTTAAGTCAAGTAGATTTAATTATAAATTTTCCAGGAGCAGGAATTGGATATTTAATTAAGGAAGCTACTGAGATAGAAAATAATCCAACAGAGGATTCACACACATTAAGTGATCCAGGCATAAAAGGAAACGTTATTACAATACAAACAAGAGTAACAAAAAGAGAAATAAAAATTACAACTATCAAGGGTTCTGATGATGATATATTTTTAACAAAATGTAATGCAAATCCAAAAGGTGTGTTAGGAACATTGACATATATAGATAATTCAGGAATGAATAAAATTGTCGGAAACGGTGAAGGTGTATCGGTTCAAAAAGGCGGAGAAAGAAAGAATAATACCAAAGATGTCACTATTGAATATACAGTTCAATGTGCAAAATATAAAGAAACCGTATAGGAGGGATTAGAAAATGGCGAACAAAGAAAATGAAAAAATAGAAGAAAAAGAGCAAGAAAGTAATGTTTTTATTGATAATTTAGGGAGATTAAATATTAAGGGGCAAGAGATATATGTGGACGCAGAAGGAACTTTAAAGGAATTTGATTTTAGATTAACTAAGCCGCAAAATTATCAAATTTACACAAATGCTTTAACAAAATTTTTGACAGATAAAGATGTCACAGTATTTGCAGCAACTGTATTGCCAAAAATGGTTGAAAAACCAAACGAGGCTAGGAAAATTAGTTTTTTTGAATACGATGAGGAGGCATTGTTTGAAATAATTGCGACTATTATAGACTACATGGGTAAGTTCAAGGAGAACAAGAAAAGAAAATTGAACATGACCTTGAAATAGCTAGTGAGCAGTACGATGACCCAATGATTAAAATGAAATGGGAATTTATCATAAAAAGAAAAATAAAAGACCCTAATGTTGTTCTGGACATGAGCAATGTTAGGTTTTTCCAGTGGTGTAGAGCAATAATGGATTTTGAAGAAAAGGAGGGATAAAATGGCTGGTGGAAATAAATTAGAAATATTGTTGAGTGTTAAAGCCGAGGATAGTCCTTTAAACAAATTAAAATCTAAAATGCAATCTATATTGCCTGCTGCTTCAAAAGTAGAAGAAAAAATATCAAAAATCGGAAACAAAGTTGGTGGCTCTGGATTAGAGAAACTAAAGGTTAAAATGGCTAGTTTAATACCAACGACAAGCAAAGTTGATAGTATTTTATCAAGATTAGGAAGTAAAATGATTAATTCCAACGGATTAAACGGATTAGTGAATAAGCTTGAAAAAATACCGTTTGTTGGAAGTAAAATAGGAAGTAGTTTTGATAAATTCAGGGACAAAATGAATGGCATTTTAAGTTCTGGAAATATTCTTGGCACAGCTTTCAAAAGTTTAGGTTCTAAAATAAAAAGCTCCTTTTCGGTAGATAATTTGAAAAAATTTGGTTCAGCATTAAAGGGGATTGGAAGCAAAATAACAGGAATAATAGGCAAATTAGGCGGATTACTTGGTAAATTAGGAGCAGTTGCTGGTATTGCTGGTGGACTTAGCTTTGCAGGATTAGCAAAGGCTTCTGATGAAAATTCACTTAGGAATTCAAGGCTTGGAATGGTAACAAATGACATTGCTGGATTGAAACAAAAAACATTTGCAGCATCACAACAAAGTGGTGCGGATTATGGAGCACAACTAGATTCAATCGCTAAGTTAAAAATGCTGACAAAAGGTCTATTTAATGATAATGAGGCAGTTAAATTTACAAGTACATTGGATAAAGCATTTAAAGTATCAGGTACATCAGCCGAAGAAGCAAAGTCGGCAATGTTTCAATTGAATCAGGCAATGACATCTGGAAAATTGCAAGGTGATGAGTTTAGGTCTGTAATGGAAAATGCTCCGATATTGGCTCAAAAGATAGCGGAGTCAATGGGGGTTTCGATGGCACAGCTTAAAAAACTTGGTTCAGAAGGCAAAATTACTTCCGATGTAATCAAAAATGCAGTGTTAGGAAGTGCTAACGATATAGAAGCAAAATACAACCAAATGCCTTTGACGTTTGGAAAAGTTTGGCAACAAGCACAAAATGCAGGGCAACAGGCAATGGATGGATTACTTACTAAAGTTAATCAACTTTTAAATACTCCTGCTGGACAAAAAATGGCTCAGGATTTACAAGGAGCGTTTACTGGACTTGCTGGAATGGCTAATGGGGCATTAGATGGAATATTAAATATTTTTGGAAAATTAAACTTTGGTCCTTTAATTGGACCGATACAACAAATAGGAACTGCATTGTCGCAAGCATTTAGCGGAGTTGGCGGAGAAGGACTTACAAACGGTATAGCTAATGGATTAAATATGATAATTAGCTTAGCAGGACAAGTTGCAGGAGTGATTGGTCAAATGCTTAGTGGTATTAATTTTGGACAGATAGGGCAGATATTTAGTGATATAGGCAATGCTGTTATGACATTATTTTCCAATATCGATTTTGGGAGTATAGGAAATATGTTTGCAATGGCTTTCGGACAGATTATGCAGGTTGTATCTATGCTTACTCCAGCGCTTGCGCCAATAATGCAAATATTTGCAGTAATTGTTAATTTAGCAGTTCAAATTGGTACTGCTTTGATTCCAGTAATTGGTATTATCTTGCAAATAGGAGCAGTATTAATATCGGCAATAGTTCCAGTCGCTCAAGTTGTAATCGGTGTATTTGCTGGAATTGTAGGAGTTGTAGTTGGAGTGTTTTCAGCAATAATAGGAGTAGTTGCAAGTATTATGGGAGCAGTTTTGGCAGTTATTGCTGGAGTTGTAAATTCGATTGGTGCTGTTGTTAATAAGATTGCGACTTTTTTTACTCAAGGATTTAACAAGGCAAAAAGTATTGCACAAGGAGCAATTAATGCAATTAAAGGTTTTTTCAACGGCTTGGCAAGTACAGTAAGCAGTATAGCAAGTAAAATAGCTGGAATGTTTAAAGTTAAAGTTCCGTCTTGGCTAGGTGGTGGCGGTAAAGGTCGTTACATCGGAGATAAATCGTGGGAAGGTGGACCAGTTACTGTTGCTGAAAAGGGAGCAGAAATGATAAGACTACCTAGTGGGCAACAATTCCTAGCTAGTCAAGAAATGACTATGAATTTGCCACAAGGAACACGAATATCAACTGCCGAAGCTACTAGAAGAATGATGAGAGACCAGTTTGGAAAAAACTCTAAAAAGTCTATTGAAAGCGGAAAGTCAAGTTCTAGCAGCAAATCAAACAGTGCCGGAGGTTCACAAAACATTTTTTCTCCTACAATTGTTGTTGAAAATTCAAGTGGAAACGATAGAGAAATGACAAGAAAAATTGAAGAAATTTTGAGAAGATTTTTTGAAGAAAAATATATAGCGATGGGAGGTTAGGCAATGGATTTTAGTGGATTAAATGCAAGTAAGCAAAAAATAAAAGGGAATCCTTTTGGGAAAATAGCTTATGAAGGAACAAAAAATAAGTTATACAACATAGGATTTAATAGTGTTTTAGGAAGCATTGGGGCAACTGCTTATGGCATTGCCTTGGCTCATTCCGCAGAAGTTAATCAATTCTTTGATAGTATGTTTGGGTTTAAACTCTTTGAAGAAGCTGAACGATGTAAGATTAATGATATAGAACTCGAATGGGTTCAAATAAAAAGTGACGAAAGAGACAGCAGCGTTAAAACTCATTCGCTTGAGGATAGAGATAGCACTTTGATAAGTAGTAATGTTTCGCACGGTAACAGGAAATATAGTATTTCTGTCATTTTAAGCGATTTGGTTACTAAAAATGCTGAAAGTATTTATGAACAAATTGTGGAATTGTGGCAAAAGAAAACATTGTGTACAATTTCCACAGTTGAGACAATAGAGGATATGATTATCACTAAAGTTTCACGAAATTACAGAACACAGTCAACGCTAGAATTTGAAATCGATTTTGAAGTTTTGGAGTTTGCTTATTTGATGAGAAAAGGCGATGTTTTGGATTCAGAAGCAACTACATTAAAAGATGAACAGAAAACAGGAGTTGCAGGAACAAAAGACAGTGGACTTAGTTTTGGAGGATTTTTGAAATGAGAATTGAAATAGATAAAAATAAAATTCCTTATGTGTTTACATTTAAGAGCGGGGATGAAATATACTTGCTTAGAATCAAGCATTTTAAAAGCAACAATCGAATTTATGTTGATGTGATGAACGAAAATAGAGAGATGATGCTTGAAAATGAAAAACTTATATATGGGCATCCGCTTGGTTGGTTTATAAATAAAGACGAAAACAATAATATAAATAATAAGTTTTTAAATTGTTATATTGTGCCGCTTAGTTTTGATAAAAAAGAGGTTCCGATTACTTACGAAAATTTTTGTGAAACGGTATTTTTAGAATATTTTGACATATTTAATTTGGGAGGAAAAAATGTTTAATAAATTATTTTTGGAACGGACAGAAATAAAAATGCAAACAAGCGAAGGCGACTTAAATTTTATTTTCCCAAAAGATTATAATTTGACTGATCCAGCTATCATAAATGGGGTTGAAATAAAATGGACTTATAAATCAGTAAACGAGGAACCTAACGAGTTTGATATAGAGATAAAAGGGCTAACGAATACAACTATTGCTAAAGTTAAGCTAAAAGATAGTGTGAGACTTGTAGCAGGGTATGGAACGGATATAGGCGAAGTGGCTAGTGGTATTGTGACTAGAAAAGAAGTTGATGACAGAATCTTGAAACTAAAATGCCGTGAAGTTCCAACGGATTTTAAGAAGTTAGTTAGTGCCGCTTATGCTCCAAACACATCAGCGAGTACGATAATTAATGATTTAGCAAGTAAATGCGGCTTTACTGTTAAACAATGTGAGCTAAAGAATGATAAAGTTTACAGTATTGGTGAAAGCATATTAGGTAGTGGATTGTATGAAATAGGTCAAATTGTAAAAGATTGTGACAGCCAGATGACTACAAAAAATGACTTTATCTATATTTATCACAATGAAATAAACACGGAAAAGGTTATTAAATTGAGTTATCAAAGTGGACTTTTAGAAGAGCCTAAGCCACAAAATGTTGAAGAAATTAGTTACAAAGTGGAAAAAACGAAGGAAAGTAAAGGCAAAAAAGGAAGTAAAAAAACATCAAAAGGTGGGAAAAAAAGTGGCAAAACAGCAACAAAAAAAGCAAGTAAAAAATCAAAAAAATAATAAAAGTGTAGCTAAGGACTCGAAAAATAACACTCAAACAAAAAAGTCTGATAAAAAAGAAAAAAAAGAAGAATTGAAATACGATTATGAAGTCAAATGTTTATTAATTTATTATTTAAAAAAAGGTGATTTAATCGAATTAATAAGTAATGAAATCTCAACAATGTGCCAAATTGTTGAGATTAGTGATATTAGTGATTTCAAAATGACTTTAAAGGTAAGAGTAATTAATAACGATTCGGATGTTAAGAAAAATAATGCTGAAATTAAAAAGATTGAAAAAGAAGAAAATAAAAAAGGAAAAGTTACTCAAGTTAAGAGAAGTAAAGGAAAAGGTAGAAGAAAATGATGGAAGAATATGTAAAAGCAATGCTTGGGAAAATTGATACATCTTTGATTGCTAAAATAACAAAAGTATACGGAAATGGATTTGTGGATGTCGAGCCAATGGCAGAGTTCCAAGATGTTAAATTGCCACCTATCTTACATGTTCCAATGTGCCAGTTGGGGAACAAAAATTTTAATTTTAAAGTTAAATTTAAAGCTGGTGATGTAGTCCCAATTTTAATTTTAAGCCGAGACGCTAGTGGATACATTACAAAAGAAAGCACAACGGCAAACACAAATAAAAGACATAATCTTACAAATGCTATCGCCTTACCTTTTTATATTCCAACCGATGTTAATCCTGATACAGAGCCAACATCTATTGGAATAAACGGAAACATAAAAATGGAAGGCAACATCAAAACTGGGAATATAGAGAGTGGAGAAGTGAAAGCAAAAACAGTTGATACAGAGAATGGAACAAGCAAGGGCGGAGTTCCTTATATTCATCCGTAAAGGAGTGTGATTTATGGATATTAAATTGAATAATGCAACTGGTGAATTGTATGTTGAAAATGGCGATGTGCAATTTTTTAAAGCAAAAGAAAAATATTTTGAAGTGATACAGCAAATTGTTTTAATGTTACATGTTCGTGAGGGAGAACTTGAATATGACACTAAATACGGATTAAATTTTGAAAAGTTATTTGGAACTCATGGAAATGAAAATGAAGTGTTAGAGCATATTAGAGATAAGATATTGAATAATTTTAGAGACTATTTAAGTAGATGCTATGTTGAAGCGTATGAGTACGAGAACAGGCATTTAAAAGTTAATATTGGTATTATTTTTAATGACAATGAGAAAGCTTTAATGAAAGGAGTTGGGATAGGTTGGCGAGAATAAAAGTTAATACAGTTCAAGACAATATGAATATTCTAAATAATGAATTAAAAACATTGCTAAAAGCTGATTATTCTAATGACAAGCGAAGTGCTTGGTATATGCTGATGTATCCAGTTGCTAGACTTTTAAGAGAGAAAATGGAACGGCAACAGATTCAAGCTGACAAAATGAACTTGCTGAACTGTGAGGGAATAGAAATAGATGAACATCTTGCAAATAGTCCGTTTTTCTTTAAGAGAAAACAGGAAAGTAAGGCTACTGTAAATATAGAACTTATAGGCGGATTAAATGTTCCACTCGAAATAGGAGATGTTATTGTTGAAGCAAATGACGGAACAAGGTATACGCTTTCAGAAAATGGAACATTAAATAATAAGACTATTTTTAAATTTGAATGTGATATTGCGGGTGAACAAGGTAACAAAGAAGTGGGAAGTATTATTAAACTAATCAAAGTTGTAAATGGTGTTTATGATTTTAAACAAAATGAGATTGCAGCTGGTGGACAGGGGCAAGAAAGTGATAACGAATATATAGAACGTTGGTTTTTAAGTCGTAATGAGAGTGAATGGAATTTGGACGGAATTAGAGCGGAAGTATTAAAACAGGAAGGTGTTAAATCTGTTTATGCTGACGAAAATAAAACGATGACAGTTGACAGCAAGGGGCTAGAACCAAAGTCGATTGTTTTAATTGTGGACGGCGGAAGAAATGAGGATATAGCAAAAGCAATATGGAGAAAAAAAGATCATTCTATACAAATGAATGGCGATACAGTTGTAACAGTAAAGGATAACCAAGGTATAGACAGAGAAATTAAGTTTTACAGACCGCAAAAACGAGAAATAGAAGTAAATATTGATTTTACAGCAGCAAAAGGTACTAATATCTTATTAGATAATTTAAAAGATATTGTAAAAGAGTATTTAAAAAGTGTAGAGGTTGGCGATTATATTACATCATATCGGTGCGAAAGCGAGTATATTAGACAGATTTACTCAGCCGACAGATTGCTTAATATAGATGTTTCTTTTAAATTTAAAAATGAAACGACTAGTGGCTTTAAAAAGGTATTGGAGTTAGGATTTAACGAGGTGGCGGAATATGCAGAGTAATTTTGATTATTTAATGTCAAAATGTCCGTGGTGGCTTAAAAAAAATAGCAATGTAAGCTCTTTTTATAAAGCGATATCAAAATTATTTGACGAAGTTGACAGAGTTTATAACTTAATAGAAAAACAACATTTAGTAGATTATGCAAACGGAGAATTTTTGAATGATTTAGGAGAAAAATTTGATGTTTTGAGGAATGGACAGACTGATGACAGATATAGAAACAGAATCAAATTAGCGATGAGAAAGTATAAATTAGTTCCTAATCTCGAAACTATCAGTAATATTGGAGAAATGTTTACTGGATTAACGCCAACAATTAATGTAAATACAGGCGATGAACCAGCTTTATATGACGTTAAATTTATAAGTAATAAAGAATATGATTATTCACTAATTGACGAATTGGATTTAGGTAGCATTGTTGGTGGTGGTGTAAAAGTAAATACACACAAATGCTTGGATAATTATATAGTTGGAATGAGATTTGGAAGAAAAACATTAGGTCAAAATGTAATTAAAAATGAAGTCAAAAGAAATCCAGTTTGTAACTTTGCTTATTCACGATTTGGTCGATTTGGTCGCAATAAGCTAGGGCAATTTGATTTGGGCGAAGATAATATTATTGATTTGAAATAGGAGGAAAAATGGCAAAATTAACAAAATTTAAGGCACAGCAAGTTGAGTTTCCTACGCATTACGAAGTAGAAGAAACTAACAGAGGGAACAATAAAATAAAAAGTATTGTCCCAGCGTTTGGGAACATTAGAGAAAACGGAACACCTGAAACGGAAGAAATTTATGATGGCTTACAACTTGGGAATGTACACACTTTACAAGCAAATAAAACAACGAATTTAAATATAGATTATTATGTCTGTAATTTAGACGGATTAAATGAGTTTGGGGTAAACAATGACTTAAAATTAAGAATAAACGTTGATTCTAAAAATACTAATTCGACAACAAAATTAAGGCTGAATAATAACGATTACACGTTATTGAAGGAATACAACGGAAACTTAAAACAAATAGAAGCAGGTGATTTCAAGCCAAACAAAACTTATGAATTAACATACAACGGAAGTCAATTTATTGTGATAAACGTTGATTCGAGGTTAAATGAAATAATGGGATTAGAATTTGCTGGAAATATACAAGATGCAGGGGATAAAGTTAGAGGGAAATGCTATTTTGATAATGTAACAAAATTTTACTACGAATGTATAGAAGACAACAGTCTGACATACAACGATAGTGGAAAATTTAGAGCGATAAGTAATAAGCCGATTTCGGACAAAGTGGAAAATTTATTTAGAGATAATAAGAACGGTTATCTAAAATTAGGGAATATTTTAATACAATGGGGAAGCATTTCAGCTCAGCAAAGTAAGTATACTTTAGTTTATCCAGTTCCTTACAAAGAAACTCCAGCTATAACTATTTCAACTTGGGATTTCAAAGGAACTATCACACATACTGGTCGGAGCAAAACTCAATGTCCTTTTTCCAGCAGTGTTGGAAATATAGGGCTGGATTGGATAACGATTGGCATTATTTAAATTCTTAAAAATAATTAATTGATAAAAAGGAAAAAATTTACAGGTTAATACGAAATCAAAATTATAAAAAACAAAGAAATGGAGTGATAAAAATGACAATAGTTTATATTTATGAAGCAAATTCGTTGGAGTGTATAGCACGACCAACTGTTACTACAATAGAGGAATTTAAAGAAAAACCAAATCTGTTTTATCCACTTTGGGATGAAAAAACAATGAAATTTTCCGAAACTTTGTTGAATAATCCAGTTATCAATTCAAAAACCGGAGAACTTAGAGAAATGACTGAAGTCGAAAAAATAAAATCTGGTAAAACAGTTCTAAGTGATGGAAGTTATTTGGATGAAGAAAATGAGACAATAGTAACTATTGCAAAGCCTAACGAGTGGAGTGTATGGGATAAAGACTCTCACACTTGGAAAGTTGATAATGATTTATTAAACAAAAAATTAAAAGAGTTAAGGGAAAAAGCATTAAAAGACTTAGCAGAAGCTAAATCAAACTTTTTGAATCAGCCGCTTGAAATTGAAAAAGCTGGTAAAAAATACACGTTTGAAAATAACGAAAGAAATAGAAACAGTTTATCTCTTAAAATGTCGCTGATGTGGACTTTAGAGCAGGAAAAGATTGAAAAAGTAAAAGTTTTAAATGATAAAAAAATGGTTGAATTCATTGAGTTGGATAGAACTGAATTAAAAGATTTAGCTAAAAAGATACAAGATATAATTGAAATTGCAGATGTAGCAGAGGAAATGGCAGTAGTTGGAATCAGCAGATACACTATTGAACAGATGTTAGAGCTTAATGTAAGTGATTTTTTTCAAAATT
>ERZ773022.518-NODE-518-length-31021-cov-7.875799_pt1 | contig 31021 bp, 23 predicted proteins | sample MGYA00580839_ERZ773022 | MGnify/ENA primary metagenome ERZ773022 (study PRJEB29015, sample SAMEA2738020) | human oral metagenome | biome: human oral; feature: human-associated habitat; material: dental | place: China | collected 2044 ... | reverse complement strand
CTCGGGCAGTTGCCGCCGTTCTTGAAAGCCATCCGGCGGTGCGTGAGGCTGCGGTCATGGGCATTCCCGATGCGCACTGGGGCTCGGCGCTGGCTGCCGCGATCACCCTGCGGGGCGCATCCGGGGCGCAGAGTGCACCCGATGCTCCCCGGGCTACATGCGATATGCTGCGTGAGTTCTGCACCGACAAGCTAGGTGCGGCGGGTGCTCCCAAATACCTGAGGATACTCGCCGATTTTCCGACCGCGAGCACGGGCAAACCCGACCTGCGGGCTATATACAGTATGCTGTACAGAGAATACACAAATACGAGGGGCTAAAGGCCCCGCCGAGAATCAGTTTTCGCACGCTCGCTATCGGAGGAATCACCGTGGCAACACCCGCAGAGTGGATTGAAGGCGCACGCCTGCGCACCTTACCGCTTGCCGTCGCCCCTATCATCGCCGGATCAGCCGCAGCGTACGAGATTGATGCGTTCAAGCCCTGGTATGCGTTTTTAGCGTTTTTGGTGGCGTTCTTTCTACAGGTCGGGGTGAATTACGCAAACGATTATTCCGACGGTATCAAAGGCACCGATGAGGGCAGGGTTGGTCCGATGCGCCTCGTCGGTTCCGGCGCGGCAAGCGCGAAATCTGTCAAATACGCCGCGTTTTTGTGCTTTGGCCTAGCCATGTGTTCCGGTTTGATTCTGGTGGCGTTGGCAAACCAGTGGTGGTTCCTGGCGATTGGCGCCTCCGCGGTCTTCGCCGCTTGGGGGTATACCGGCGGTAAACGCCCCTACGGTTATATGGGTTTGGGCGATATTTTCGTGTTTGTCTACTTCGGCCTGGTCGCCACCTTAGGTACCCTCTACACGCAGTCTCATGAGCTGACGGTGACCGGGTGGGTGTCTGCGATAGCTATCGGACTTATTTCCTGCGCCCTGCTCATGGCAAATAACGTGCGCGATATTCCGACCGACCGTGAATCCGGTAAGCTCACGCTGGCGGTGCGGCTTGGAGATTGGCGGGCGCGCATCGCCTATTGTGCGGAAATGCTGATAGCACTTCTTTTAGGGGCTTTTGTGGTTCCGCATAATCCCTGGTTTTTGGTAACTTTTATTCTTCTAGGACCCACCGTTCATTCTTGCGTAACGGTTTTGTTTAAACAGGGACCGGCGCTTATACCCGTACTCAAACAAGCAGGAATTGTGGCACTAATCTATAGTATTTTAGTTGCTATTTCAGTATGGCTACATGGATTAAATTTATTGAGTTATACAAATGAGGTTTTCACAGGGTATTAAGGATGAGCACCAATTCACTGAAGATGCCCCTGACTCTGCTTTTACCGCGTATTCCCGCCATCCTACCAGCATCTCCCCCATACTAAAAAGACTCTTTATGTGAATAAAGCAAATTTTCTAACGCTTTATTCACATAAAGATTCTCTTTATACCCACAGGGAATGTGGGATGCTGCGGACGGATCTCACATGTTCCCACATCGTGAGTTTTTCATGACATAATCTATACCTTTTCTGCATGTCATATTGACATTTGAAAAAATCTTTATTTACATTAATAGTAATTTCAAGTGTTGGCATATCATTCACTCAATTACATAGCGACTCTTGAATCACCACTCTACCCACCTGAAAGGACACTTTCGTGCGCCATTCACTTCAGGGTGCCATGCAGCGTGCACCCTTTTTTCTTGCAGCATCTTTGCTTGTTTCTACAAGTTTTATCCCCGCGAATGCGGTCTCTACCCCTAACGACTCCGCATCGTACACCCACACCGTCTCTGAGAGAAGCGACGATTCCGCTTCCGCAGTAGCACCTCTCAGCGACGACGTTCTTAACGCCGACCCCCAGGCATCGGTTGTGGCAGGTCAGGAAGGCGAGAACCCGGGGGCTATTCCCGAGGGAGACCCGCGAGTCATTACCTACTGGACGACCGAGCGTATGGAAAACGCTATTCCTGCAGATAACGTAGAGGATCCCCAGCAGGAGATCAACAATGCCGTCTCTCAGATGGAGACTGAAGAGCAGAATCCCGAGATCGTCTCTCAGGAGGAAACCAACGAGTCCGGTGAGGAATACACCCCGCAGACTCTCACTCAGGAAGCTGACGAGCCTGAAACCACCGCTGAGTCTGTAGACCCCGTTCTGCCCGAACAGAAGGACGCACGTAATGGTGTGCAGCTTCAGGGTGCATCCAAAGTAACGAACTTCTCGCACACCAACGGCAAGATTTTCTACACCGATGCCAGTGACGGTAAAAACTATGTATGCTCCGGTGCGGCGATCAACACTCCCACCAAGCGTACCGTGGTAACCGCCGGTCACTGCGTGCACGGTGGTAAGAATAAGACCTGGCACCGCAATATCGTGTTCGTTCCCGGCTACAACCGGGGCGTGCGCCCGCACGGCACCTTCAGCGCGCAGTACCTGCGTGTTGCCAACGACTGGGTTCAGTACGGCCAGCCCACAGGCGGTACCGGCGACAGCTACAAGCACGACGTTGCTTTCATCAAGACCAACACCAACGAGAAGGGTCAGCTCCTCGTGAATATGGTAGGCGGGCACGGTTTGAACGTGGACCGCAGCCCCATCTTCGAGAGCACCGTCTTCGCATACCCCGGGAACAAAGAGTCTGGTACAGTTATGCACGCCTGCTGGGGCAACACCCACACGATCCGCATTACCCCCTACTACTTCCCCACGCTTTCGGGATGCGAGTTCGCGGGCGGATCCTCAGGTGGCCCGTGGCTTGCCGACTACAATAATGCGACCGGCCTGGGCAAGGTTCAAAGCGTAACCTCGTTCGCAACTAATAACAATACGTCCGTCTCAGGTGCGATCTTCGACCGCCCCGTCTGGGACATCTACCAGAAGGCAGCTCAAGACTAAGAGCTGCCGAGCAGGTAGTTTTTGGTCGAGCGGGTAGGAAAACACTACCTGCTCGGATCGAAAACAACCTGCTCGCCACCTGATATACATAAGATGCGGCTTCCCGTACCCCTGCCACCGCCGGGTGGATTTGGGACTGGGATGCCGCATCTTTGTTCTATGGAGGCAGATTTAGGGCTGATGGGAGAATATCTTAGAAGTCTTCGCCCGAAACCTTCTTATGCTCATCGACGAGCTGATCTTCGAGCGTGCGGTTCTCCGCTTCATCTTTGTTTTTAATGGTGGGGGCGCGTTTGAAAATTTTACGCATATCCGCGCTGGCGGCGGCGTGAAGTTTGGGGAAGAAAATATACGCTAGGGCGAAGGCGCATAGAATAGCGGCGGGACCAGCAATAAAAATACCCGCATCTATTAGCATAAAAAGGTAAAAGAGTACTACGACGAGGCCGAGCCGCAGCAGTGTGTACTTGAACAAGTTCATAACATCCAGTGTATCGGGGTTGCGATATGCCCCCAAGTAAACGAATGCGGCACGCCGGGAACGTCACAGATTATTTGACAGTTTTCATTGTTGGTTATGCTCGGAGTGTGTAACACTAGAGACTATGATTCGAGCCATGATGATTATTGGTGCTTTCGCCCTGGTGGTGGGGCTAACTCTATATACTCTCTTGGATGCGCTGCGCACGCATCAGGACCAGATGCGTACCTTCCCCAAATGGCTGTGGATTATTGCGGTGATCTTTTTCCCCGTCGTGGGACCTCTCCTGTGGCTTCTGCTGGGCCGCCCGCGCGCCGTGCGAGCCCCTAAAACGCGGCAGGGCGGCGGGTTCACGGGCTCCCGGCGAGGCACACCGCCACCGGCAACATCTTCACCCGACGACGATGAAGAGTACCTGCGCTGGCTCAAGACGAAGGCCGACCGTCAGCGCCGATCTCGCGAAAAGGATGCGGGCACCGGATCTGCGGACGGCGGCACGGGTGAACGTTCTGACGGCGAAAGCAACGATTTTGACGGGCAAGATGGCTCTAAAAACTAAGACACAGGGTACTAGAGATTTTTCATAAATATTGTGGGCGGTATTAAAACACCCGGTAGGTGTTTTAATACCGCCCACAATACATTAATCACACAGATAAAACTGCTCTCAAGAAATACCACGTTATAAACATATTCAACTCACGGTATTCTCCACTCGGCATATAACAGTGCAGAGCCAGCTACCGGCACTACCGGCAGCCGTCAAGAGCCGTTATCTCAAGCGTGTGAACCGCTAAATGACATCCCGAGATGATAATCACGCACCAGAGTACTTTTTGCCGCATCATATACCGGCGAAATACCCTATGTATAAATCATTCTCGGTTTCACGACCCCGATTACAACCCCGAATATGAATGCAAACCCGAGAAGAAAATGTTCACAACCGTGAAATTAAAGATAATGCATGCATAGCCGATAATAGACAGCCATGCCGAGCGGGGGCCTGCCCAGCCGCGGGTGGCGCGTGCATGCAGATACGCCGCATACACCACCCAGATCACGAAGGTCCATACCTCTTTGGTGTCCCAGCCCCAGTAGCGTCCCCACGCGTGATTCGCCCAAATCGCACCGGCGGCAAGCGTAAACGTCCACATCACAAACGCCAGCGCGTTCATGCGGAACGCAAAATTCTCTAGAGCCTGGGCGCTCGGAACCAAGCGCATAAACGCCCATCCGCCCGATTTACCGTTCAGGATGCGCTGCTCACGCCTGGTCTGCACCAGCTGCAGTACCGCCATCGCGAAGGTAATCGTGAACACCCCGGATGCTAACACCGCAATCGATACGTGAATTACCAGCCAATAGCTTTGCAGCGCAGGTTTCAAGTGCCCCACCGGCGTGGGGAAACCAATTGTGGCGGCGCACAGCATAATGAGCACAAGCCCAGACACCAGCGTGCCCACGAAGCGCACATCGCGGAACATGAGGGTTATCAGAAACACCGCAGACACCATGAGCGCGCCTGTGGTGCAGAACTCGTACATGTTCCCCCAGGGCACGCGCTGCGCCGCGATACCACGCATTATCACGGCAGCGGTGTGCACGAGAGCAGCAAGCACCATCACAACCACGGCGATGCGCGCGGCGGGGCGGCGGACTCCCGTGTACAGCATCGCAGAATCGGCAACCTCACCTTCGAGAGCCCGTGCGGCAGCACCCTTATACCCCATGCCGCGTTCGCCGGTGCCCTGTTCGGTCCCACCCGTGCGAACCGTATCCGCAGAGGTATTCGCCGTCGCGGATGCGTCAGAAACAGCGCCCGCACCAACCTTTATCTTCGCCTTGACGGTGGGTTTTTGTGCGGTGCCCTCAGACCGCCCTTCCAGACGCCGTGTCACGCGCGAGTTTGCCACCACATCGGAGGTGAACGCAATAAAAACGACGGTGTAAATCAGCGCCGCAATGTACATAAATAGTTCGCTGGAGCGCGCTAATGAGTCGTTCAGCATCGGCTACTTACCCTCGTTTTCATCATGGTTATTATCATCAAATTCTAGCCCCCAAGCGGCGGCAAAAGCATCGGTGAGGCGTTCGGCCTCGTTCGCAAGGCGCGGATCTTCCCCGCGTGCCAGCAGACCGTATTCGACCACGAGCACGCCATCGGCGGTGTGGGCACGCACCCATACACGGCGGCGCGCCACGAAAAGCGAGACGATAAGCCCGGCGAACGCGACCACAAAGGAGTACAGAACAATATTCTGCCCGGGGTCGTGGCGCACATCCAGACCGACATAGCGTTTATACCCCAAGAACTCGATCTTTCCCTTGTTATCGGGCAGCACAGCTTCGGGGTTCTGCGCGCTCAGTACAATGCCGTTGCCCTGTGCCATGGAGTTCAGCTCTTGCAGTTTAGAGGTATCGAGTACGTACACATTCTGCGGCTGCCCTGAGTTGAGCCCCAGATCGCCCGAATAGGACTGGAAAATCAGCATGGGGTTTGCGGGGGCGGAATCTACCGAGTGGGGTACGGTAGTGCCGCGCGCATAGTCGCCGGTAGGCAGGAACATGCCCACAAAACCGAGCTGGCTGGGCTTGGCGTCCGGAACCTTGAGCACCACCGATGAGGTGTATTTACCGTCCGTGGTAATTCCCACCACGGCACCCTCATAGGCAACTTTACCTTCACCGTCCGTCACTCGCACCACGGGCGCATACCCATTACCCGAGAGGAAAATGCTGGTACCGCCAATATCGACCGGTTCGTTCACCTTGAGGGTCTTCTGTTCGGTTCCGCCCTGCGGGTCATGCACCGTCAGTTCCGCCTTATAGTCAAGGTCTTGCCCGTAGGTGTGGCTGTCTTGCTGGCGGTCGTAGCGCACCTGAAAATTATTAAGCGTCACCGCATACGGGGTAAGCCAGTCAGGGTTGTAGTTCGTGCCGGGAGTAAACGAATCGTAGCCAATCAGCGAATTGACGAAAGTTTCATCCTGAACCAGAATTTTTTGTCCGCGGTATCCATAGAGCGAGCCGAAGGCGACCCCTACTAGAATGCCAATCATCGCCACGTGAAAGAGGATATTGCCTATTTCGCGCAGATACCCGCGTTCGGCACCGACCGAGTAGTGGTCGTTCTCTTCGTCCCGAATTTCAACTCGGTAGTGGCTCTTTTTCAGGATGCGCGCCGCATCCTCAATCGCACCCTTGGCACTCAGGTTCAGCCCGGCATCCGCCACGGGAATCTCAAGCTGACGGTGCACCGGCATACGGGAAAGGTTTCTGGGGGTGCGTGCCGGGGGCTTACGCCAGTCTTTCGCGTGTTTGATGGCTCGCGGGGTTACACATCCGATCAGCGAAATAAACAGCAGCAGATAGATGGCAGAGAACCATGCTGAGGAGAACACGTCGAAAAGCTGAATTTTATCGGCAAATTCGCCCCAGCCGGGATGGTTCTTAATGTAATCGGTAACTTTGGTAGGGTCTTGGACACGCTGCGGGAAGATCGAGCCAGGTACCGCCGCCACCGCCAGCAAAAGCAGAAGCATGAGCGCCGTGTTCATTTTGGTCAGCTGAGTCCAGCACCAGCGAAGCATGCCCACGATGCCGAGGGCTGGCGCATCCTTGCGCGCTGGTTTACCGGTTTTCTTGGTCTTCTCGGATGCGTTCACGGCACGCCCGGCATCTGCGGTTTTGCCCATCTTGCGGTTTGCGGTGTTTGTATCCTTTGCCTCTGTTGAAGTGTTTTCATCATCGCTGTGTTCGGAAACCATGACAGCCCTCCTTTCTTAGATCGGTAGTTCGTAGGCCGGTAATGCCGCCTGTATCCATGACATCAGCTCGGTCCACAGCCCCGTCATGAGCAGTACCCCGATCAGGATGAGTACGGCACCGCCCACCCGCTGTATGCCCAGGCGATGTTTTCGCGCCCACGCCAGGGTGCTCACTCCCCTGCCCATGCCCCATGCCACGAGCAGAAAAGGAACGCCCAGACCCAGACAGTATGCGAGAGTCAGAACGACTGCCTTGCCAGTGCCGGAACCGCCCGTATATACGAGGGTCTGCACGGCCGCGAAGGTCGGCCCGATGCAGGGTGCCCACCCCAGCCCGAAGGTTATACCCAGAATCGGTGCACCCCACAGCCCGGTGATCGAGCGGCGATGCAGGCGTTTATCGGTCTGAAAGATCGAGAGTCCGCCCAGAAATACGACTCCCATAAGCACAACCAACGCGCCCAGAATCATCGTGACCCAGGACTGCCCCTTGAGCCAGGGTGCGGCACCGAGCTGGGCGAGGACAACCGAGAGAAGCACGAAAATAGCGGAGAATCCCGCGATAAACAGGGCAACTCCGGCGAGTAACCGCCAGGTGGCTTTACGGCGAGTTACAGCATACTCATTCGGTGTCTGAGCTTTACTCTCTGCTGTTATAGGCGCAGAAGCGCTGTGATTGTCTACTACATCCTGTGTTTGCGGCACCGTTGGCGCTACGTGCCGCGCCGCCGCCGGGTTCACGAGGGCGAAAGTTTTCGCATCCACGGGCTCCTCCGCATGCCCATCAGCTTGTGACGCACCCGTTGCCGGTATATTCGCCCCGGTCAGCCCCGCAACATATCCTAAATACCCCGGAACCAGCGGCAGCACGCACGGGGAAGCAAAAGAAATAAACCCCGCGAGCGCGGCAAGCGGTATCGACAGCCACAGCGAGCCGTCTAGCACGGTCGAGCTGATGCTCGCCACAGGTAAAGCACCAACCCCGGCGATAGCGATGAGCGGCTGAACGGGCGTGTGCGGCACGCTAGGCACCCTTCGTCACGGTCTCGACGAGGGTTTTCAGGATGGACGGGTTAGCCTGCCCCAGCACGCGGGATGCCACGCGCCCCTTCTCGTCCAGGATCACGGTGGTGGGCACCGCCTGCGCGGGTACGTATTTGCTGAGCGAGAGAAGAACCTTGCCCGTAACGTCTTTGAAGGAGGGGTAGGTGACGTTGAAGCTGCGCTCGAAGGCTTCCGCGGTGTTCTTCTCGTCGCGCACGTTCACGCCGTAAAAGGCGATTTTATCTTTGAATTCTTCGGAGAGTTTCTGCAGGTCGGGTGCTTCGGCGCGGCAAGGGGCGCATCCTGCGTACCAGAAGTTCAGCAGTACCGGTTTACCGCGCAGGGATTCGGCGGTTACGGTTTTTCCGTCGAAGAGTTCGCCGGTGAAGGCGACAGGGTCACCGCGTTCGGCTTCTTGGTATTCGGTGACGGAACCATCGCCCGCGATATAGCCTTTGTTATCACCCGAATTTGCCTGTTTCGCTAGGGAATCATCGCTGGATGAGCACGCCGAGAGGAGCACAGCACCTGCGGCGGTGGCGCAAATACCCACACCCGTATGCAGAAGCGCGCGGCGAGTAAGTGGGGTATTTGGCGTCGTGGGTTTTGGCATAGGGTTCATGCTTTCCTTCCGTGCCAGCTGGTGGCGGCATCGGTGTGTGCGAAGGCCTGCGTTCTTAAACTATAGGAGACTAGCTTCCGGGAAGCTGAATCACGCCGCCGTACAGGGGCGAGGCGGGTTCGGAGTATCCGCTCACCTGCGGCATTTCATGGTCAAAATCCGTGCTCTTAAAGTCGAGGGAGGTGATCGAGGCAAGGTTACACTGGCGTGTGCGCGGGTCGTGCTGCAGCAAGCGACCTTCTAACCCCAGGCGGGTGACCCAGATGGGCAGCTGGTGCGAGACAATAATCGCTTGTGCGCCTTCGCCGCCTTTGTCGTAGGCAGTGCGTGCCGCATCCTGAATAGCGGATGCCATGCGTTTTACCTGGTCAAGGTACGGTTCCCCCCAGGATGGGCGCAGAGGGTTGTAGAGTTTGCCCCAGTGTTCACGATTGCGCAGAAGGCCCTGCCTGGTGACATGCTCGCCCTCAAAATAGTTATCGGCTTCGATAACCCGCTGATCCGCATGTGCCTCCAGACCCAGCAGCTCGGTGATTGGCGCGGCAGATTCGCGGGTGCGCAGCAAGGGTGAGCATACCAGATGCACAATCTTGGCACCGTCCTGCGCGCGCTGAGCAAATTCTTGGGCGCTCATGCGCACCATCTGCTGCCCCTTCTCGGAGAGAGCGTAGTGTGGCAGGCGACCGTAGACAATGCGTTCGGGGTTGTGAACTTCGCCGTGGCGCATCAGGTGAACCGTAACCGTGGGCTGAGTAGTCATTCTCTCAGTTTCTCAGACTTTCGGCGCTACCCCAAAATATATTGCGAAGTGTCCGGTTAGCGGGCAAGTTTCTTGTCGAGAATCTTGCGCATGCGTTTGGGGTTAATACGCCAAAAATCCTTCGCTTCGCCGTCGATGCGCAGCACCGGAATTTCGGTCTCGTGGCGTTTGAGCAGATCTGGGTTATGGGTAATATCGAGCTCGGTATAGTCCAGCCCGTACTCGGCGCAGATTTCGCTCACGGTTAGGCGCGCATCCTCGCAGAGATGGCATCCGGGACGGGTCAGAATTTCAATGACAGGTTCAGGCATAGTTCCCAGTGTATACCTGTGCAGCTTCTTGAGTTTCTACCGCGCGATCTTGTGTGCCCACGTCTGCACGCGATATATGTCTGATAGTTATGTTCCCCTATGCTCTATATTCTTGTTCGCATATATGCTCGGTCGGGAATATATACAGGTCACAGCGCCACATCTAGGTTTACGCACTGGTGCGCCAGAGGCAAAACACCCCGCATCCTTGCGGTTGAACCTGCTGGATGCGGGGCGCAGAAGCCTTAATTACTTCTTATTGCGGCGCTGGTGGCGAGTCTTGCGAAGCAGTTTACGGTGCTTCTTCTTGGACATACGCTTGCGGCGCTTCTTAATAACGGAACCCATAGGATTTCCTCACTTTTCTAGACCCGGCCAAACCAAACCGGTTTGGTAGCTACCCGGGTATGTTTATACCGGTATAAACGCTCTAAAAGGCATTTTAGGCACAGCAGTACCCAAGCGTTTTGAGAACGCTACCTTCCTAGGGTACAAGGTAATAGCCTATTTTCACCATTTGAAGGGCAGAAAACCTTCGATTTTGCGAACTTTCTCTCGCCCCCGGTGTCTTTTCCACCGCAGCGGATATACATGAGGCGGCGAGAACCACGGGTACATAATCCCGAGTTCCCGCCGCCCCAGATGGTGGCGTGATAGCGCTAGTGGCGCCTCTTGCGGTTCTTCTTCCCCTTCGAGAGGGCACTGGCACCCTTAGAAGCACCGTTCTGAGCCGGTTTTTTAGCTTCGCTTGCGGGGTTCTGCTTCTTTGCCTGCTTCTTCTGAGCAGCAGCCGCTTCCGCCGCATGCGCACGCTCGACAGCTCCCAGGACGTCGAAACCCTCAAAAGGATTCGGAGCACCGTTAGCGTCTACCGCCGTCAGAGCCTTCTTGTTAGCGGATGCAGACTTTGAGGCGCTACCTGCTACGGGCGCAGGCTTTTTCGTCTCGGGTTTCTTCGAAGCCGGTTTTGCTGATGCCTGGGCAATCTCCGAAGGTGACGGGGCGGGTTTTACCGGTGTTTTCTCGGTATCTGCCTGAGCCTTCTGCTTGGGTTGAGATTCCACAGGCTTATTCTTAGTTTCGTTCACCGCAGGAGCAACCGGAGTCGAATCGACACCGCTCAGATTAGCCGTTTCCGGGCGGGCAACCGCTGGAACGGGCTGCGGTATGGCTGCAGCCGCAACCGAAACATTCTTCGCCGGAGCCTGAGATTCTGAATCCTTGCGATTGGGGCGTTTAACCGCCACGGGCTCAGCGGTCGGGGTCGGCACCGAATCGGGTGAAGGCTCGTCCAGAGTAATCGCGCTCTGCAGCTCAGAACGTATCTCTTCCGGAGTTTCCTCCAACTCGACATTCGCCGCCGCCCTCTGAACGGGCGCATCCGAAGGTTCTGCCTTCACAGAGTCAGAAGAATCCGTCTGAGGGGTCTCTGTGGCGGGTTTCTCGTGCTTCGCCGAATCTACGCTCTGTGCGGGAGCGGATGCGGGCTTTTCCGCAGGCTTAGCAGGCTTCGAATCTGTCTTATCCGAAGGTGCTGCCTCCGGCGCGGGCTCGGCGCTCTTAGAAGTTACATCGCTCGATGGCTTCGAGGGTTTCGACGCCTCAGCAGGCTTGGGAGCCTCTGCCGCCTTCGCCGGTGATGGCTCCGCCGCTGGTTTCTTCGGCTCTGTGGAGGCTTCCCGCTCTTGCTCAGCCGCCGAAGACTTGGAGGCCTCGGCGGAGGCAGCGGCAGGGGCATCCTCAGGCGATGAAGCAGAAGCGGACTTAGGCTCTACCTTGGGAGGTTCTGTCGCAAATTTCGCGTTGTCTGCGGCTTTCTGCTCGGCCGCCTCCTGCGCCTCAACCAGCTTGACCGCCTGGGTATGCGGCAAATCAAGACCGAAGTAATGGCGAACGCGGCGAATCAGGCTGATGCGCTCGCTCGCGGGCTTCTCCTGTTTCTCTGACTTTTCAGACTTGCTCGGCGAGAATTGCGCGGGGCGCACGGGCGGCACGTTTCGGCGCAGGGGCGCACGAATAACATCGTCCTCCCCCTCAGCCTCGGTCTGGGCTGAGGCTCCGCTCTCGGCCTGCTGTCCCATGGTGCGCCACGGAATAAGGCCGGTCGCCACAAGCTCTTCGGCGGAGATTTTACCTACCGGAGCCTTCTCGACATAGACTTCCCTGACGGGTTCTTGTTCGTCGGGTGTCTCTTCAGCGTCTTTATCCTCGGTGCCCTCAGTTGAGTCTTCGTGAGAGGCAGAGTCGTCCTGTGATTTGCCCTGTGCCTCTTCCGAAGACTTGGATTTTTCGGATCCGTCAGCAGACTTGTCGGGAGCCTTTTCTGCCGTTATCTCTTCAGCAAACTCTTTGTCCTGTGCATCGTCAGATGCAGACTCACCGGGTTCGTCAACCGGCAGAACGTCATCCTCAAATTCGGGCTGCACGCTCTCAAGCTGGGGTTCGTGTGCCGCGGTTTCCTCAAGGGGATCGATCGGAGACTCGTGGGTGCTCTCGGGGGTTTCCTGCTGCTCGGGAATGTCAGCCGTGGGAGTATCACCCGTGTTCTCGGCGGATGCGATTTCTTCTGCCTCGTCTTCCTCGAAGCCCACGGCCACCGGGGTCGGCACGCGCATACGTCCTTGACGACGGCGTGAAACGGTGGTTCCTTCACGAATAATTTTTGGAAGCTGCGCGGCCGGAGATTTCTCCTGCTCAGCCTTATATTCTGATTCGGGAATATTCTCGTCGGTATCCTGCTCTGGTTCCGCTTCCTCATGTTCTTCCACGTCAGCGTCGGATTCGGGCTCTTCGGAAGAATCAGTGCTTTCCTCGGAGTATTCCTCCTCCTGGAATTCCTCGTCGTCCTCAGAGGGGTCACCAGGCATACCGTTCGGGGTATTTGCCGCCTGATCCAGCTCTATGCCAGCTTCGGAGTATAGCTCTTGCAGCTGGTGGGCAATGAGTTCGCGCGCGGTGCGGGCATCGCCGTCCTTGACAGCATCTACAATGGCACGGTTTTCCACCCGGATGCGCGTCATCGTGCTGCTCCACAGCGGCAAACGTCCCATAAGCGACAGCAGTGAATCGAAGGAAGACTGACGGATCGCAACCAGCAAGCCCACGACCAGTTCGTTACCCGCCAAACGCACCAGCCGGTGGTGGAAGGTCAAAAGCTGATCAAGAAACTCGCCGATACTCAAAGTATCGTCTTGGAGCGTTTCAAGGGCCTCATCAACCTCATCAAATGAGACCTTGTCGGGATCGATATTAGACACCGCCCAGCTCTCAAGCAGAATGCGGGTCTGCAGCATATCGCGGGTTGGGTAACGCGATGTAGACATGTGCAGACGAATGGGCCCCGCAGCCGCAGCCGCCGGTTCCTCATAGAGATAAGGAATGATCTCTTTACCGCGCCCAGAGTACAGGCGCATCAATTCCATATCTTCAAGGGTTTTGAGTGCATCTCGGGTTCGGGAACGCCCCACACCGATGGCGTGGGCAATCCGCTGATCGTCAGGAAGGCTTTGACCGAGCTGAATATTGCCTTCAAAAAGCTCGGTCTCAAGCCAGCGCAGAATCTTGCGATGAATAGCCAATGAGAACTCCGTTTATACGAGTTAGAAGTGGGATGCTATGAGAACCGTCGTGCACGCGTGCGGTCTATACCGCACAACACCACGAGACGTATGCTGTGAAATATCCATGTTACCGGCGCCTTCCGAAAACGCGTGAAAGCAGCCCGCGCGGGGGTTCTTTCGGGGTATCTGCAGTGCCGAATGCTGAGGTGTATTCCGTCTGTGTCTGGTACGGAAGTTCCTCGTTCTTACCAGATTTTTCGGATGCCGCACTCTTCGTCTTGTCAGAGGCATCGGCTGCCTCTTCGTCCTCTTGAGGACGGGCACCCTGCACGGAACTCATTTCCGGGGTGACGACGGGCAGCACCGCCGTGAAGGTCACGGAATCTGATTTGACCGGCGCATTCTCGGCGAGCTTAGCTTCCACTGCCTTAGCCTCTTCGGACTGTGCCTGCGTCATATTCTGTGCGGCGGCAGGGGCGGCTTCCGCTGGGGTTTCAGCACCCGATTTTTGCGGTTCCTGAGCGGTTGACGATGACTCTTCCACCTGAGCCGCCGGTTTTTTCTCGGGCTCCTGAGTTTTTGCTGCGGCACCTGTGGAGGCGGTACCTTTAGCAGACCTAACCGTTGCGGGTTTTGCCGGTTCCTTGGTCTCGGGCGAGCCAGCGTTCCCCTGACCTTTCTCGGTCTGCTTTTTCTGCGCAGTACCCTGTACCGCACGTTCCCCATTTTCCGTGCTCTTTTCGGCAGTGTCGATGCCGTAGCTCACGGTAGAAGATGTGCCGGGCTGGGCGGCGGTTTGTGCGTTGGTCGCGGTGGTTTCGGCGGGCTTATCCTCGGGTTTCTTCTCGGATGCAGCCGCCTGCATAGGAGATTCGGCGGGTTTCGCAGCCTGGGCTGGGGCCTCTTGAGATACGGTCTGCGCTTCGGTTTTCGCCCCGGGTTTTCCGGTAAGCGCCTGCGCCGCCCGTTCCGAACCCGGCTTCGGGGCAGAAACCTCTTCACGGACCGATTGTGCCTGAGCCGATTCTGTTTTCGCGGCAGTTTGAGCCTGCGGCGAAGGTGATTCGGGTTTCTGAGGCTTTGTCTGAGCACTCTTGTGAGCATCCTTCACGGGCTTTTGCGCTTCGGCCTTCGCGGCGTGAGAGGTCTGTTTAGACTCGGCGGAGCTCGGCTTCGCGGGCTTAGCACCCTCGGATTGCTGGGCAGGCTGCTGAGCGTCTGAAACGTGCGTGCGTTCTTGAGTCTGTGCTTCAATGTGAGGCTGCTTCGTATCGTGCGAACGCGCGGAACGCGCGGGAGCCTTAGCCGACTCGGTGCTCTTCACAGACGATTCAGCGTCCTTCTGAGCTGACGCGTCCTTGTCGGTCTTCACTGCCTCCGGCTTTGCCTGTGCGGTCTTATCCTGCGATTTTGACCGGGGAACAAAGCCGCGAGCCTCGGGCGAGAACCCCTGCTGACCGTCATCAATTCCGTCGTCATACCCATAGGACTGCTGCGGTTTCTCCTGATAGGAAGACCCCGAAGGCGTGAAAGGACGCATGGGAATAAATTCGTTTTCCTCAACGGTTCCGGCGGTTTCTGTGCCCTCTTCCGATGCGGCGGATGCCGCCTGCTGAGCGGGTTTTGACACGATGCGCGCGGCAGATTTAGTCGAGGTCTTCGGCCCCAGACCGGAGGTCACCGAACTCTCGGCAGAACGTGCCTCATCATCAAAAATGGCGGGTTTTGCAATCGCGGCGGTCGTCGTCTTCTTCTTAGCAGACGATTCGCCCTCAGTGTGCGAATCATGAGCGCCAGTCTCGTGGGAAGCGCCCTGCCCATCGCGATCTTTCTGCCCGGAAGCCTTCTCGGCATCCCGCTCGCCCGAAAGGCTCGCTCCGGGCTTCACGCCAGCGTTCGCGGAACCGGTAGAACCGGGGAAAGCCTCGAAACGCTTGCGCTGCGAAAGGGTCTTGGATACACGTTCCTGAGGCGTCGGCTCGGGCTGCTCAACGATGGACGAAGATTCTGCAGGCTGGGCGGGCGCATCCGAATCCGAGGCCTTGTCTTGATCTTGTACGTCTTGAGCATGGGCAGTGGCAGCTTCACCAGCGGTTTCATCGGTGGTTTTACCGGTAGCTTTAGGGCGCTGCTCTGTATCTTGATCTTGCTGTTTTTGCTCGTTGGTCTCAGACTCGCCAGCGTGCGCAGTTTTCTCAGTCTTGGCCTCGGCGCTGGGCTCTTCAGTCTTTTCGGTTTTCGCGGTGTCATCGCCTGAGGACTCGACAACATCGACAACCTCAATCACGGAAGCCTGTTTAATCTGTGACTCCCGCTGTTCCTTCGTGCTGTGTGCAATCGCCTGTATATCGGCAACCCAGGCGGTGATCTCGTCAAATACTTCAGGGTTCAGCGAATAGAGGCGGCGCTGCCCCTCGACCAGCACGGTGACTGCCCGTGCCTCACGTAGAACCTTAAGGTGCTTTGAAATAGTGGGTTGGCTCATGTTCAAGTGCTCAACAACGGCACCAACAGTACGTGTTTGTTCAGCCAGAAGATGAACGATATTGCGGCGGGTGGGGTCCGCGATCACTGAAAAAACGTCTGATTGCATATAGCGATTATGACATATTTCGGCGTATGCTCGATACCTGTTTTATGGGTTCTAGCCCGAAACTACGCGGTTTTTCGCTAAGCTTTCCGCGTATATTACCAAATGCTCATAATATTCCGTTCTAGCTATATACCGTTTAGGGCATATACACGCCCGTACAGTGCATGCACCACAACAACCGTTCCAACATTATCCCTAGAAATACCTATGATGTTCCGCTCAGCTGCATGCCTGGGCGATACACTAGAGAAAGCTAAACATCCCCACCAAGACCGTACGTACCCCGCCCAAACTCTGCGCACGATCGGAAAGGAGGCACCCGTGGGACGCTATCTACGTCGTCTGCGCGCGCATCAGCGCAAACGGGTGCGCGATTTTTCTGAGGGTCGCATCTCCACCGCTATCGGCAAAGTTCCGTCTACATCGCCGATGATGTATGAACAGGAAGAGGTTACTCGCCGCTTCAACCCCTTCGATATCCGAAGCTACGAGAAGCTGCGCAACCTTATTGATACGACTGTCTTCTCCTCACCTTCGCGAACCGCTATCGCATCCTTCTTTCTGGTGATCATTTTCTTCACCGTAACGTTGAGCCTGCCGATTTCTTCGGTCACGGGCGAACCTGCGCCATTTCACCATGCATTCTTCACCGCCACCAGTGCGGTGACCGTGACCGGTTTGACGACCGTTTCAACAGCGGCCCAATGGTCAGTATTCGGGCAGGTTATGATTCTGCTCGCCTGTCAGATTGGTGGTTTAGGTGCGCTGACCATGACCTCGCTTCTTGCCCTGGCGATCGGGCGGAAAATGGGTTTGCGCTCTAAACTTATCGCGCAGGAAGAGCTCAGTATCGGGCGGCTCGGTGAGGTCGGCAGTGTGCTTCGTACCGTCGCTTATACCTCAATCGGGATCGAATCGACGATCGCCCTCGTTCTCACCCCGCGTTTTCTGCTTCTTGGCGAGAACCTGCCCACCAGCCTGTGGCACGGTATTTTCTACGCTATTTCGTCCTTTAATAACGCCGGGTTCACTCCGCATTCCGATGGCTTAGTACCCTATGGGCACGATTTTTTCGTACTCGCACCCGTCAGTATCGCCGTGTTCTTGGGGGCACTCGGGTTCCCCGTGCTGATGACGATTCAGCAGAAACCCTTCCGGCCCCGCGACTGGACTCTAACGACCAAACTCACGGTGACGACCACGAGCATCCTGTTCGCACTGGGTGCCCTGCTCTGGGGCATAGCCGAATGGGCAAATCCGCGTACTATCGGCAATTACGGTGCGGGTGAGAAGATTCTCAGCTCGATTTTCGCTTCCATCATGACGCGCTCGGGCGGGTTCAACCTGGTCGATATGAACGATATTCGCCCGGTTACCGGCCTCATAACCGATGTGCTCATGTTTATCGGCGGCGGCTCTGCATCTACCGCAGGCGGCGTGAAAGTCACCACGATTGCCGTGATTATGCTTGCAATTATTGCGGAGGCACGCGGCGACCAATTTGTGATGACTTTCGGGCGCACTATCCCGGTGTCGGCGCTACGCATCGCCATTTCGGTGACGATGATGAGTACCGGAATTGTGCTTGTGGGCACCGGAGTTCTGCTGGCGATAACAGACCAGCCGCTCGTGCGCGTGCTCTTTGAGGTCATTTCCGCATACGCAACCTGCGGACTATCAAATGGGCTCTCCACGGAGCTGCCGCCCTCGGGCATCTATGTGCTCTCCCTGCTCATGTTTATTGGGCGAATCGGCACCATTACCGCCGCCACCGGTTTGGCGCTGAGGTCTCGCCGCCGCCTGTATAAGTACCCCGAAGAAAGGCCCGTCATTGGCTAGTAACCATAACGCCCCCGTACTGATTATTGGGTTGGGACGGTTCGGTTCGGCGACCGCCGCCCAGCTTCACGCCCAGAATAAAGAGGTTCTCGCCATTGAGAAAGACCCCGAAATTGCGCAGAAATGGACGGGCGTACTCACCCACGTGGTCTCGGCAGATGCTCGCGATATTGACGCGCTCAGGCAGCTGGGTGCGAGCGATTTCGGGTCTGCGGTTGTGGGTGTAGGTACCTCGATTGAGGCTTCCGTGCTGATTACCGCGAACCTGGTCGATCTGGGGGTTGAGCGTATCTGGGCGAAGGCGATCACCCCCTCACACGGCAAGATTCTAGAGCGCATTGGCGCGCATCATGTTGTCTATCCGGAGGCGGACGCGGGCCGCCGCGCCGCGCACCTGGTGTCGGGGCGCATGCTGGACTATATCGAATTCGACGACGATTTCGCGATCGCCAAGATGCGCCCGCCGAAGGAGACTCACGGGTTCACCCTGGCGGAGTCGGATATTCGCGCGAAATACGGGGTGTCTGTGGTGGGTATTAAGTCTCCGGGCGAGGAGTTTACTTATGCGGATGCGGCAACGCGCATCCATTCCCGGGATATTCTGATTGTCTCGGGGCAGGTGGATCTGATCGAGCGTTTCGCGGCCCGCCCGTAGGTTCTGTCTTCCCCTTCTTCGTCATAAAAAGAGCCTTTATTCACATAAAGGCTCTTTTTATGTAGGGAGAGGTAGGCAGGAGGCGGGGGCTAGTCAGCCGTGTACTGTTCGCTCAGCTCTGCAGAGCGGGCGGCGCAGGCGCGCATAGCATCCTCGGTGAGATCGAAAAGTCCCTTGTCAATAAAGGTATTGATGGCGCGCTCCGTGGTTCCGTTCGGGCTGGTAACAGCCTTACGCAGGGCGGCGGCATCCGGGTTACTATCCAGCAGGTACCCTGCTCCCGCAATCGTTGCGGATGCGAGCCTCTGTGCGGTCTCTTCATCCAGACCGAGCTTCACACCGGCACTCGCCATAGTCTCCGCCAGCAGGAACCCGTAGGCGGGGCCGGATCCCGAAACGGCGGTGACCGCATCCATCTGATCTTCTCGCACCTGCACTACTAGGCCTACGGTCTCTAGGATCTTCTCGGCGAGCGCAAGCTGCTTCTCAGTCACTGCCTCACTCACAGAGATCGCCAGCACGCCTTTACCCACGCTTGAGGGCGTATTGGGCATGCAGCGGATCACCGGCTGCCCCGCAGGAAGAGCCTTCTGCAGCGTATCGAGGGTGACTCCTGCCGCCACCGAAATGACGAGTGCATCCGGGGCGAGAGCGGGCGAAATTTCGCGCGCCAGCTCGACGATTCCATAGGGTTTAACCCCCAGAAGCACTACGGATGCGCCGCTGACCGCCTCACAGTTGGCTTCGGGCTTGAGCTCGCACCCGATCACGACGGCATCTCGCCCTTTAGGACCCAACTGATGGCGCAAGCGGTCTATGGAGTTTTTGCTGCGCACGGTGGCGCGGATAGCTTCTGCGGGGTACCCGCCCTCGATGAGCCCGGCTGCGATGGAACCGTTCATGGAGCCGGTGCCGAGGAATGCTATATGTTCGGTCATCTTCGATCCTTACTGTTTGCTTCGTTCGTGTCGCGGGGCGCATGCCGCCCGCACCACAGGGTTTGTTATCTAGCATACAATCCAACACCGGATCCGACTGTTCTCCGCCTGTATTCCGATACAAAAAAGGGTTGCGGTTCGCGACTAGAATGTAAAACGATGAAAACACGTCTGATTCGCTGTGCCCACCTTCTGCTGTGCACCGTGCTGGTTGGCGCGGCCACCGGTGGCGGGGCGATTATTCTGCACTACCTCCTGGATATCATGCAGGAGCTCACGTTCGGGCATACGGAGGCGGAGCATCCGATCGTGACGGATCACAGCGATACCGTTCGACGTGTGCTGGTGTTGATCGCGGTGGGCGCGGCGGTCTCTATCATCTGGTTTTTGCTTCAGCGGCGCACTAAGCTGGCGTCTGTTAAAGCGCAGATTCGCGGCGAAACTCCGCAGGAGCGCCGCCCGGGATTTCTACGGCAAACCCTGCACAGCCTCACTCAGATTGTGGCCGTGGGTGCGGGTGCGCCGGTGGGTAAAGAGGTTGCCCCGCGCGAGCTGGGCGCACTGTTTGCTGGGCATCTGGCGGATCTGATGCGCATCCCGCAGACCGTGCGCCCGGTGCTGGTAGCCTCGGCTGCGGCGGCGGGTTTAGCGGCTATGTATCAGGTTCCGGTGGGCGGTTTTGTTTTCCTGTTTGAGGCTCTCGGTTTAGCCCTGTCACTGCGCAATATTTTCACGGGTGCGATCCTGATTTTTGTGGCAACCTGCACCGCGCATCTGGTGATTCCGGATGCGCCCACCTACCCCGTCCCGCAGCTGCAGACCACCGGTGAATCGCTGCTGCTCGCGGTTGTTCTTGGTCTGGCTATCACTCCCCTGGCGCTGTGGTTCCGGGCGGCGTCTCAACGCGCAGAGAGCCGCAAGACCACGGATCGGAACGTGCTCTGGCGACTTCCCCTGGTACTTGTATTGGTGGCGGTGACCTCGATTTTCCTGCCGGAGATTCTGGGGAACGGCCGCCCGTTGACCCAGCATATTTTCGATGCCGCATCCGGTTTATCTTCGAGCTCCAGCAGGCTTGACGCGACCGCCTTAAGCCAGGCGCTTCTCTATGCTCTCGCACTGCTGGCAGCTAAAGCGATCCTGGTGGTGGCGAGCCTGCGTAACGGCGCCTATGGAGGCACGCTCACACCGGGGTTAGCCTTGGGTTCCGCCTGCGGTTTCGTGCTTACGGGCGCTCTAATCCTCGTGTTTCCGACGCTGACTCAACTTCAACCGGGCGCGGGAGCGCTTCATGCATCAGAACTTCTCGGGATAGCCGGGCTGCTGGGCGCGGTCACTTTCCTGAGCCTGTCGATGAACGCCCCGCTGAGCGCCTGCGCCCTGATTCTCGGGTTCGCCGGGCAAGACTGGCAGGCGTATGCGCCTTTCGCGGTAGCGGTCGGCACGGCATGGGGTGTCAAATACCTGTGGATGCGCTTGGGCAACAAAACACAACCATCCCGCAGACCGTAACGTCTGGCCAGCGTTAAGATCGGCTGGCTGAGCGCCTATAAGGGAATTTCGCGTGCTTTACGCGTGTCGCACAAGCGGCATGCACAGGTTTCTTGCGTGGATGCGGCTATAATAATTTACTTTACAGTGCATCTATTTTAGGCGTGTTCAGCTTCTTCTACCCGCCGTCGGTTTCATAACTACAGTACTGCGGGCAAAGATTCACCGGGTTTTCCGGGCTATACACACACCCGAAAAAGGGTGCCTGCCGCGCATCCGACTGCAGACTCAAGCTCGACTATACATATGGTGTTGTGCAAGGTAACTTCGTGTTGTACGCTGACTTGGAGATATCTCTCGCTATCCTTAAAGAGCCCAATATTTCCGGGGTGTTTAGGCAACTCGTGCTCGTTTTGGGTACTATTGCAGAGGTTATCCCGCGAAATTCCAGCTCGCAGCCTAGCCATACCGCTGACCGCGCCTTAGCTGAGCTCTTACCGGTGCCTAGCACCCGCTGGATTTTCTAGGCGGAAAACCACCCCGCCCGCACCGGCTCAACACCTGCCCACAGACTTTAACACCAGCCACAGCATCCGAGGGAGACACGATGAGCGATAAGAATCCTCATACCTCTGAGCGCATACAGGATTCGCACCACCAGGGAGGTGCGCCTTTCAGCAATCCTCGACGCTCTCAGACTTCGACGACTGTGCAGCATGCGCAGGAAGAATCACCTGCCCAAAACTCGCTGCCCCCTCAGGATGCCAGGCCGGATGCGCACACCCAGACCTCGCAGGCAGCGCAGGATCCGCAAGACGCGAAGACTCAAGAGTCCGCTCAGAAATCTGCCGAAGATTCCCCGGCCGAGAGCGCTCACGCTGCCCAATCCACGCCGTGGGGCTCACAGACTTCAAAACCCCAGCCTGCCGAGGCCGAGAGCGCTCAACCCGCCGCCGTTGAGATCGATACGAACACCCCTGCGGAGGCGCTTCCCCAGAGCATTTCACGCCCGGATGCTGACGAGGCTGTGCACCACGAAAATACGCAGACCCGTCAGCTGCCGGTACAGAGCCGACCTGAGCAGGGCCCGCTAAGCTCATATCTTTCGGAGAAACCACAGGATTCTGAGGCTCCTGAACCCGCCGCCGCACACGCGGAGGCACTGGAGGCCGAACCTGCCGATAACATTCCGCAGTCCATCTCGCGCCCGGACGCTGACGAGGCTGGCGACGCGGAAGACGTGAGGACCCGCCAGCTTCCCGCCCAGGCCCAGGAACAGGGCGCATTCCCGTCCATCGCTGATACGATGTCTGCCGCTCGGGCAGAGCGCGGGTCTAATACACCTGCCGACTCCGCCGCATCCGAGGCACAGGCTCCGACAGAGAAAACCGGGACTAAGAAGGTGTATGAAGACACCATGCCCGCATCCGCAATTCCGATCATTACGGCGAACACCCCGGCGGTATCGGTCGGGGCACCGGCAAGCGGTCAGATAGCCGCAACTACAGGGGCGGTGCCTGCGGGTGCCGAGAAAACCCCCGAGCAGAAACGTTCGCGCGAGCTCAAGACCATTGTTACGGTAACCGCGATTCGTACCGTTCTGCTTGCCGCATGCCTGGTGATGTATGGCTTCGGCTTTGGTGGCGGCGGAACCTTCAACATGATGCTCGGCTACGGCGGCGCGGTGTATATGCTCGTGCAGATTGCGGCGTGCATTTTCACGGTGCGCTCGAAGTCTACGAAGGGCATGCGCATCCTGAATGGAATTAGCGCCGGATTGGGTATTATTCTGCTGATCGTCACGGCGATCGTCTATGCTGGCTGGTCGGGTGAAGATTCTTCAGCCGGAGCCTATATCTTCATCATGGCAGATATTATTCTGAGCGTGATTATTGCTTCGGCTCGGTCAATCATCGAGCAGCCGAAGGACGACGTTGAACCCGAGAGGTTAGCACGCGAATAGGCGGTCGTTTTCTCGCAGTCTAAGGTCGGATGCGCCGGGTACGGTCCTGGCGCATCCGACTTTTGTGTACACTCCTGTGAAAACACCAGGCTCTACGGCGGAAAACTATCGGCTGGCACGGTTTGGGACTAAATGCCTGTGTACCCCGTCAAAGGACTGCAGACACTTCTAGTCCTAGAAAAACCTGCCTAATCGGCCGATTTGTTACAGACTGTGACGTCATGCCTTATTTACTAGACACTCGTGCTTCTTCCCCGGTATAACGCCTTCAGACCCTCGGTTGAACATGTGTATATCTGAGCTGTATTTAGCTTACGAACATTAAGTTTTGATAAATCATCCCTGAGTATGAGGGTTTTTAATGCCGCAAAGGCATAGTATAGAAACTCAACCTATACACCAGACATGCTTGCGAACCATATTTTGGGGGAATCATGAGCACACGAGCAGCATCTGCGGGAGCGTACACCGCCTTAGGCGGCGTTGAGCGTGCGCACGGCATCCCGCAGCGTGGCTCGGGTGAGGTTACCTTCAGGCATACGTTGGCATCCGTGGGGTACACGGTACGCGTTCTGTTTATGGTACTCCCGTATGTGATGACGTTCTTCGCGCTTCTGGTGAGTGGCGATTTGACTAGCGACTGGAGCCACATACTGTTCCACCCGATGGGGCAGTTCATTCTGGTATACGCGCTGGGGCATATTGTTGCGAACGTGTGCTTCAATTTTCGGATGGGCACCGGGCTGGTGCGGTCCGTCAATGCTTTAGGCGCGGTACTGTGTGTGGCGGTTTCTCCGCTGTGGTTCCGACTGCTCACGAGCGGTAACTTGGCGCTGGATGCGCTGTGGACGCTCACGATCGTGCCCCTTGAGTTTGTGGCGTGCTTGACGTTTTACATGCACGCGGTACGGAGGGATGGGTAGACCCCTCCAGACCCTCGCACAGTGTCAGTGAGAGCACCTCCCTAGTGAGCACCCGACGTTCGTTCTTCCGTCGGGTGCTCACTCTCTGTCCAAAACTTTTCGCAGCGATACCAAAGCGATAGCGAAAAATTGCATGGGGAACACGGTCTTCGCTTCTGGATTTTAGATCCCCCGCATATTCTCGCGCGTAACAGCGCATAAGAGCGGGTAAAAGCTCCACCTGTTAAGTGCAGTGTTACCAAAATAACGCCTTGTCACGGAATATTGAAACACTGTTTATGTGGCGTGGGGTGTCTCAGATTCAACTTAAAGGTGTAAAATTCCTGCTGAAGACTAGCTCTACGACAAGTACGGCATTAGACACCCACTCGCCACAAGGAGCCCCGTCATGGACGACCACCGCCTCAACGCAGAGTCACGCATACAAAGCATTACAGAACCGCCGCTTTTAGAACCTTCTAAGCCGCGGACTGCCAGACCTATCGCCTGGTCGATTCTTATATGCGCGATTCTCTGCGTGATAGCCGCAATTATTATTCCATTCCTCACCAAACAAACCACTCTCTCACTTGTGCTGTATACGATCGGCGGTGTGCTCACAGTTCTCGCACTCATCATATTCACCCGCCGGAACCGGCCAAGCGTGGCGACGGTCGCCCACAAAAGCGTTGATATTTTTGGCGTTACACGTGCAGAACGTGAGTCTATTTACCAGCAAGCTACCGCTCAGCTTGAGGATCAGCAGGCGAAAACGCGGCAGAAAAGTCTCTATACCCTGCTTGCGCTCGTCGATAAATGCCTTGAGGACGAAACTTTAAGCTACGAAGACCGCAATAAGGAGGGGCAGCGCATTGTCAATAAGATCAGCGGGTACATTCAGTCTCCGCCGATTTTTGACCCGCACGCCCTGGAGCTTACGCACGGCGCATTTCACGCGAAGAGTGCCCTTCTGCGCGAAGAAGCTGAGCTGCGTTTCGGCCTGATGCAGCAGATTCGTGACCGTCTGCGCGCCCCCTCGGATGCGGGCGGCTACCAGGACGGCCCGTGGACGAACTTTGAATACGATTTTTCGGGAAGCACCTTCTTCTACCCCATCGAGTTCAGCCGAGTCTTCTTCAATAAGACCGCTGATTTCAGCGGGTGCACCTACATGTACGAAGCCGATTTTAGCGGCACAATCTACCGTAACTGGGCGGATTTCCGCGGTTCTACCTATCTGGCGCACGCAAACTTTAGTGGGTCTTCGTACCACGGCGCGGCATCGTTGAACGATTCCGTATACCGCAGCACCGCAGACTTTAGCGGCAACCTGTACCTGGATCAGGCGAACTTTAGCGGGTCTACGTACCATGAGGCGGTAACTTTCGTGAATTCCACGTACCGCAACTGGGCGGTGTTCCGTAACTCAACGTACCTTGGTGCGGTGGATTTCAGCCGCTCTGAGTACCATAATCAGGCGAACTTCCATAACTCCGTCTACACCGGTACCGTTACCTTCAACAACTCCGTTTATCATAATCAGGCGAACTTCCATAACTGCGTGTACACGCGGGTGGCGAGTTTTGGCGACTGCACCTATCATCGGGCGGATTTCAGCGGGTCTGTCTACACGGACGACGTGCATTTCAATAACTGCCGTTACGGTGGCGATGTGTATTTCCGCCGGTCTGTTTATAACGGTTGGGCTGATTTTCAGGGTTCGGTGTACAGCAAGTGGGCGAATTACACGAGCTCGTTGTACTACGGTCTGGCGGGGTTCCAGAATTCGACGTATGCCGACAAGGCGCTCTTTAGGGGTTCCGTGTATGGCAATGCGGTAACCTTCCAGGGTTCTGTCTTTACTGGCGCGGCGCCCGCTTTCATGAATGTTGAGGCATGGGCGCAGTACATTTCGTTCTTCGCACCGACGGAGAATGTCTTCTCGCTGGGGCAGGGCTACGCTATTGATACCGGTGCTTCCGGGCTGCCGAGCGAGTGCCCGCCGCTGGCTGTGGAGCATCGGCAGTATTTGGCGCATAAAAACGGGGAGCTGCAGGAGATCACCCAGCATCTTCACGGCGACGATGCGCGCACCACCGATAAGCTGAGCCTGACCAAGGAACTTTCGGGGAGGCTGAAGTCTACCGTTGAGGAACTGCACGCCTGGCGCGAGAAAATCACGACAATCCCGCTGCAGGAGCAAGACCGCCAGCAGGTAGGGGTTTAGGGGGCCTCTACCCTGTCTCTTGCGCTTCTTGCCTAAAAAGGCTCTTTATTCGGATAAAGCGTACTTTTCGCCTCTTTATTCGGATAAAGAGCCTTTTTTAGCGGCTGAAATCTGGAGGCGGCGAACAAGGATGCGGTAGGGTGAAGGGGCACGCCCCAACCACCATACAAGGAGCCACCCGCATGACCGCCAGCGACAAGAGCACATTGAACGCTTCACGGCAGGAGCGATTTCTAAAAGTCGTCGAGCTGCTCAACTCCGCGCACTCCTACACACGGCTAGGCGCGGTGCACGCACTCGTTGCGTTAGCGGATGAGTACCTCGCCGACCAAGCGTTACAGGCGGAAGAAAAGCACCTAGAGGGCCAGCGCATCGTTGATGTTCTCTGCGCCTACATCCGCGCCCCTTTTGAGCTTGTATTTCGGTACGATGAACTCTCGCAGGATAAGCCCAGCCCGCACGGCGTATACAGGAACAACCACCAAGATTTCTATATGCACAGAGCGGAGCTTTTGGCGGAAGCAAAGGTTCGTCAACGGGCTTTACAGGAAATTCACCGCCGGTTGCGCCATTTTCCTCAGGGTGACAGAAGGAGTTATGTAGAGGGCTCGTGGTCTGGGTTTGAGTACGATTTCTCGAATAGTGTTTTCTTCTACCCGGTTGATATGAAGGATTCCTGGTATCAGAGTTCCGTTGATTTCAGCGGGTGTACGTACTACGCCAGCGCCGAGTTCAGCGGTTCCACCTATGAACGGAACGCCTATTTTTGCGATTCCACGTATTACGATTGGGTTTTCTTCAACAACTCAACCTATTTTGGTGATGCCCAGTGGAGCGGATCTACGTACCATGATTCGGCGTGTTTCAACTGGTCTGTTTACTATGGTGAGGTTTCCTTCCATGATTCTGTTCATGGTGGTTCGGTCTTCTTCGATCAGTCTCTCTACTACGATGAAGCTTTATTCTATAGCTCTACTTATCGGGGCGAGGCCGGATTCGACGGCTCCCTGTACCGAGGCTCAGTTTTTGTGAGCGATTCTGTCTTTGGCGGCGAGGTTTCCCTGTACGGGTCTGTTTTCTGCGGTACTTTGAATTTTGGTACCGACTTTTTCGGGGAACCGTACCCTTCGCGGTTTGTTCAGAGTGCACCCTGTTTTGTTGCTGAGAGGGATGCGCGGGCAACGTTATTTGGCTCATCCAGCAATAATTTTGTGGTTGAGGATAGCGGCTACTCTGTAGCTCTCGGATCTGACGGTCTTCCTCTGGGATGCGGTTTTCTATCTACAGGACAGGCAGACTATCTTGCGACAAAGTTCCGGGAGGTGTACGAGGCGCGAACTTATCTTCGTGACTCACAGATCCCACAGGAGCGGCAAGAAATTCTTGAAAGATTGGAGGCGCTCAGTGAAGAGCTACGAGCCTTCCGGAAGGACGTTACTACCCCATTTGCCAGATAATACTACACAGGAGAAAATAGGTAGATATTAAAAATCTATATAGATGATTATCAACCCAGAGATTCTTAAATAATCTATTTTAGTACATAATACAACTATTTTATAAATTTTATTTCTCTCGATCACCTTGATTATACGGAATAATAATTATTTCACCCCCCTCATCGTAATCGTATTTATCCAAACCATTTAAATTATCATGAATATACCAGTATCTATTCACCATTTTTATGTCAGAATACTTTTCATTATTCACAAAAAGCTCTTTCCGATAAGCATTTCGAGCTTTACTCCACAAATTCCATATGAACATAAGATGATACACAGTATCAAGATTCATAGATTTTTTTGGTTTATCACATTTTTCTCCCATAAATATATCACAATAGAAAGATAAAATACTTTTACGATATAAAAAGGAGCTTAACATAGTCACAGTACAAGCTACTACCAAACTTATTATAAACCACGCTGGACCGGAATTATACACCCACCCTTGCATCAAATAACCACTACGTATACAAACAAGAACTGACAACAAATTACAATATATATTAAATAGCCCGATTATGAATATTACAGTTATATGAACCATAAACTTAAATGCATTTTTAAATTTCTTCCGTGATATATTTCTCCTTAAAAGCAAAGGAAGGTAGTACGCAACTAAATAAATATAAAATAATGAATTAAATAAAATTAAAATAAACATACGAGGAAGCATCCTAATATTATCTCCATAGAACAATCCCCCTTCCCAAACCCAATTAAAAAATATACCTAATAAGAATAGTTGACCAGAAGTAGATAATACAAAATACCATAAAATTGCCCTAGAAGATCCTTGGGGGAAAAATAAAACTAGACGTCTTTCGAGAAATTCTTCACGCAATTTTTTAGTATCTTTTATACAAAATTCACTTAAATAACCGCCAGATTTTTCTCTATATATCAGTCGACGCAAAATTTTATTTGTATGCTTCTGACGATCTTTGGGATAATCGCTCGCGATCTTTCCAACTACAATTACAAATGCAGATAAAAATAAAAAAGTCCATATATACGACGGATTATAAAGTATATTTTTGTCAATTTCAGAATTGTTTCGACCTGAAAAAAATATAAATAAACCATACATATAATTAGAAAACATAATTATTCCTGCACCATTTGCAACCCCTAGTGCAAACAGTCGACGAGCAAGAGATACTGCTTCATCATACATATCCAAATCACTATATTTACTATCAGCAATCCCCATTCCAACGAATACTGTTAGAGATATTGTCACCAACATAGTGAGTGTAGAAGGATCAAGTTTAAAAAATGAAGGAATAAAGGAAATTATATTATAAGTTATATTGATTATTTCATTAGCCTTTTGTTTGATTTCCAGCTCGTTCCTAGCAAGTATTGTAAAACTCGCCAGCATGGATATTATGAAAGCTAGTACAAGAATATACGCTGCCCATATAAATAAAACACGTAATAATGAATTGTATAATATATCATTTTTATAATTATCTATGTCGGAAAATTTATTTTTATTAATCAGAATATTCATTATTTCCTCATGTTTCTCTATTACATTTGATGAAGATGGATCCCTAATAGGATTTTACCTAAATACTTTACTTCTTAGTGTCCCCACCTTATACATAGTCTTGAAGACCCAGTAGCTAGAATCTAGTCCAGTTCTCTTCTATAGCACTCCTCGGATAGCTACTGCATCTACAGATTTATCCGATACCTCCTATAGTACGTAGTATTTGGAGATTCGGACAGGGTCTAAAACCCTGCGCCTCTTGTTAAAGATATAACATATTTAAAATCTATCAACCAGCATATGTTTGTAAAGTAATCCTTGACTCAAAATCTAGGAAAATCTGATATACAGACTGAAGGTGCGATAGAGTAGAGAAGGAACAGGTCACTCACTCATAAGGAATAGATAGTCGATGCCAGAAGAACCCGAAGATGTAGAGGCTACGTTAGAACAGGGTACTACGCCAGATGCTTCACAGCAGAAGGGGAAATGGCGTGCTATTGATTGGATCGCTGGTAGCACTCTTGTAGCAGAAGCCTTGCTAGGCATTATCTGGGCTATTGTATGGGTATTCGGTTGTCGTTTCGAGCACCAGCTACAAGTGTATTTAGCATTGGTTTTGTTTATTCTAACTGGTGGTTATCTTGCTTTAATATTTTGCCCAATCTTCAAGAAAGATGATGATCCTCGCTGGTTCCATGCACGTATTCTTTCTAGTGGCATAGTGGGTGGCTCATATGCGTTCCTACTACCTGTCGTTATGAGCCTACCTGAAGGCAACGTTAATTCTGGTGGAGCGGCGGCTCTTCGGCAAGCAATTCTTCTAGCGACAGGTGGGCTTATTGCTCTTATTGCGCTCGGGGAGACTCGTCGCAAGAATGATAACGACCGTGAAGCTGCCGAGAATCTTCGGGTGCATCAAGAAAATATGCTTATTCAACAAAAGGAACAGTTTGAAGCGAATGCTTTTAAGGAACGTAAAGCAGAACGCCGAGAACGGTATACTAAAGCGATAGAACAGCTGGGCGATGAAAAATCCTCCGTCCGTATGGGTGGCGTATACACACTCGTTGGGCTTGTGGACGAATGGCTCGAAGAAGAGTCTATAAGAAAATATGAGGACAGACTCAAAGAAGGACAGGTTATCATCAATAACCTCTGCGCCTATATACGTTCTCCATTCACTCTTGCTACTCGATATGATGAGCTAGAAGATAAAGATAGTCCTACATCTGATGGAGTTTATAAAGATAATCAACAGGAATTCTATAAAGATAAAGCAGATTTCAAAGCTGAAGCAGATGTTCGTCTGGGTATTATTAAAGAAATTCACGACCGATTAAAAAGCCCAGGGGGAAAAGACCCGGGGGCATGGTCAGATTTCGAGTACGACTTCTCAGGAAGCATTTTCTTCTATCCTGTAGACCTTACAACATCTTATTACAAAGAACCTGTTACGTTCAGAGATTCCACCTACCAGGGCCGGGCTTACTTCGGCGGCTCCATCTACCAGGGTCGGGCTGACTTCCGCAACTCCACCTACCAGAGTGAAGCTGTCTTCAGCGGCTCTACCTATGAGCAAGGCGTCATTTTCAGTACTTCTAACTCCCCTTCCACCTACCAGGGTCAGACCGATTTCAGCGGCTCCATCTACCAGGACTGGGCTGACTTTAGTGATTCCACTTACCAGGGTCGGGCTGACTTCCGCAATTCCACCTACAAAGGTGAGGCCGACTTCAGTGATTCCACTTACCAGGGTCAGGCTGACTTCGGCGGCTCCACCTACCAGGACTGGGCTGACTTTAGTGATTCCACTTACCAGGGTCGGGCTGACTTCCGCAATTCCACCTACAAAGGTGAGGCCGACTTCAGTGATTCCACTTACCAGGGTCAGGCTGACTTCGGCGGCTCCACCTACCAGGACTGGGCTGACTTTAGTGATTCCACTTACCAGGGTCGGGCTGACTTC
>ERZ773022.517-NODE-517-length-31059-cov-5.325571_pt1 | contig 31059 bp, 26 predicted proteins | sample MGYA00580839_ERZ773022 | MGnify/ENA primary metagenome ERZ773022 (study PRJEB29015, sample SAMEA2738020) | human oral metagenome | biome: human oral; feature: human-associated habitat; material: dental | place: China | collected 2044 ... | reverse complement strand
CGGCCGCCTATCGCGACAAGGACGCCACAGAGAGGCGCCTCGGCGACGCCAGGTCCCCGCCCGGCCTCCGCACTCCGCGCGTGTCCACCGAGGGGACGCTCGCGGGGAAGCTGTTCGCGGCGTTCGTCGCGCTCGTGCCGGCGGCGTGGCTGCGCAGGCGGATGCACGAGAGCGGCCTCGACGGGGACTACGCGCCCGGGGGCCTCCTCGACGAGGCGGGGGCGACCGGGCGCCACGCGCGGGAGGGCCACCGCCCCCGCGTGTGCGAGGTCACCGGGAGGCAGCGCGACATCTTCGACAGGCTGGGCTACGGGTTGCCGACCACGTCATAACTTTCCGGGAATCCAGAGTAGACTGCGCTTTTCCGTCACGTTGCGGTGTCCGGGAAGTGTGGGCCAACCGCCCGCCAGGCTGCGGGGCGGGTTGCGCAAGGGTCCGCAAACCTCTCTCTGGGGTTTGACCTCACGGAAAAGCGCACTCTGGCCCCATCCCTCACGGAAAGGTGCTTTTTGGTGAGACACATAAGCAGAATGCGCTTTTCCCGTCACGATACGGTCATAGAATGCGTCTTTGCGTGAGCCTCGAACTCCAAAGTGCGCCTTTCCGTAAAATGTGCTTTTCTTCACCTGGGTAAATGCCAGACCATCTCACGGAAAGGCGCACTCCGTGTTGACATCCTCACGAAAAAGCGCACTTTGAACCCCGGTCGTCTCGATCCAGAGACACTTGCCGCCGCATGAGGGTTCATCTGGACTCATTTGTGCAGTGCTCCTAGAAGAGCAGCGGTGCCCCTGGAATGTAGCTGTATATAAGTCCTACCAAGAGGGCGATCATGAGAAATGAGCACATGGGAAACCACACAAAGAAGCCAAAGGATCTTCTTGCAATCATGTAGGCAAAGTACACAAGCATGGCGACGCAGAGTGCCATATAAAAGTACGCAATTCCGGGAAAGCCCACGATAAAGGATGCGATCATTGCGAGCTTGAAGTCGCCCGCACCCACGCCACGACCATTCCACCGCTTTCTTCCGATGAACATAGCCAAAGAAAACATGCCGAGAGTGAGGGCGAACGACGCGAATCCACCAAGCAAGCTCCATGGATCTACTATGGCGCACACAATGCGGAAGACGATCCCTAGCGCGGCCACGATCAGAACGATCTCGTTTGGGATGATGCGGATGAGGATATCGACCCACGAGGAGATCAACGCTATGCTCGCGAATAGGCAGAACACGATAGCGAGTGTTATGCGCACGGCTAGGGGAATCGTCTCGTTAAGGGCGAGAATACCTCCTCCGATGCCGCACAGGAGCAAGTGCAGGATAGGCAACAGTATCCGGGCGAGCTTGCGCGAGCGATCGTCCGCGCAATGTAGGGTCAGTTCCTTGGCGCGTTTACCCTCCTTCTGCTTGGCGCCGTCCTTGCCCTCATCCTTCTGCTTGGCGCCGTCCTTGCCCTCATCCGCTTGGCGCCTTTGCTCGCGCTTGTAGTCAACGACCTTCCATGAAATCTTATCTAGAAAGATACCAAGGATAATGCCATATATGCAGGCGAGAGAGAAGATGCTAAGCATTACTGTGGACATCTTGAGAAAAACCTTCCGCTAGAAATTTTCGAGGCTCGTTCACAGATGAACTGTGTGCTGAGCGTATTACTTAGTACTAACGGTATCTTATTCCCTTTTCGGACCAGAGAATCTGATCAACCAATAAAAAATTAAGCCTAAATCAAGATGTCAGAATCTGAAGCATTCACAGTTTGCCTGAGAGTGGCTCCAATAAGGGGATACGGCCTCGATCGAGTACATATATAGATAGAGAAAAAGTTGGAACTCTAGCTCTATATCACCGTAAGGGAGCATGTCACTGGTAAACGTGGCTGAGGTCAGTAGGGTGGACATGCGATAGGCTGCGAGCGGACTCGACTCAACGCGTTTGACAGGAGTTTGACAGGATTGGGTGGTACCCACCCTTTTGAGGTGCCCCGGGTCGAGTTGGAGGCGTGAGTCTAACAGTGATGTCTGGTGGAGCATATCTCTGCGCTGACGGGGCCTGATCCCTTGCGATAATGGCGATCGTCTTCTTGCGCTTCGAGTTTCTGCTGGGGCATAGAGATTTCGGCACCGCGTACAGTTCTGCCACAAAGTGACGATGGGTGTCGACTTCTTTTGACCCCTCGCTGGTTGTAGTGGCTGGCACAGTGAGACAGTTTGGGGAGGTACAGAAATCCAAGTGGTATAGAGGAAGTGTGAAACATTGGTAGCTAGAATTAAGGCAAAGTATCGGATCCTTTTAGATAATGCGAGGTAGATAGATAGGTCTGACGATAATTTAAGTTGCTTAAATAAAAAAAGTAGATTCTGAATACGACTGTAGATAGGTTTGGATACAATACAAGTAACGCGAAAGTGGACTAAAAATTATTCGTGTAACTTCAAAGCGTAAGAGTATGGAGGGGAAAATGATTAAAGAGCTGTCCAGAGAGGAGAGCGGACAGGGCTTGGTCGAATACGCTCTTATCCTTGTCTTTGTCTCTGTCGTAGCAATCGCGAGTCTGACTACCTTAGCAGATAACCTATTCCAGAGCTATAACCGTTCAATTAACAAATTACCTTAAAGTGGTGCCTACACCAGTAAAAATATGGCTGGTGTCGCATAGTTCTACCTGATGTAGGGAATGTCTTGAGAGGAGGAAGCATGAAGGACATGGTATCTTGGCTCGCCGACGAGGAGAGCGGACAGGGCCTGGTTGAGTACGCGCTGATCCTCGCGCTCATCGCGATCATCGTCATCGTCGTCCTGTCGCTGCTCGGCAACAACGTCAACAACAAGCTCGGCTACGTCTCCAACGCCCTCAAGTAGGTTTGTAGTATAATAGACTGGCAATGATTAATTCGGCCGGACAGTCTATAACGGCTGTTCGGCCATGTTTCTGTAGGAGATAGGATTTTCGCATGAACTTACCATTTACATCGTCTGGGTCGTATGAAGACCGAACATCGAGGACGCGCCTGTTCGCTGTAGTGGTAGGTGTGCTTCTTGTGGCCGTATTGGGTTATGTTCTGGTATCGGGCAATCTGTTTGGTGGAGGTGGAGCGCCCGCAAAACAGAAGATCGTTGTCGCAAAGCAGGCGATTCCAGCCTATACCGCCATTACGACTGATATGGTTGAAACGACCGAGGTGACCTCAGCACCTCATCTGGCCGGCGCTGCAGACAATCCACAGGCGATCTTGGGTTCAATTTCTCAGACGCCTATCGGAGCGGGGCAGATAGTATACAAGAATCAGGTCTCACGAATAGATCTCATTGCCGGTGGCAACCCGCTATTTATGACCTTACAGAATGGTCAACGCGCAATGAGCCTTAGGGTCGATGACGTTACGGGCGTCGCTAACCTCCTGAGAGTAGGTAACAGGGTAGATATCATTGCGGTCTACAATGGCAATGAGGGCACTGCTGACACGCACGGGATTGCTACGACGGTCCTGCAGAATGTGCCGATTTTGGCAATAGGGAAGCAATATGAGAGTACCCCAGGCACTCCTGCTCCTACTGCGAGTACGTCTGATGGGTCAAGCAATTCGACTAACAAAGACAAGGGAAGTTCTGGCGATCAGAGCTCCTCTAGCAGCTCCTCCTCTAGTTCTGATCAAAAGACTGAGTATAATGTCGTTACGTTCCAGCTTACATCTTTGAAGGAAGCTGAGAAGTTCGCACTGGCTATGAACCTCAAGGACGTAAAGCTTTATCTGACGCTTCGCTCGCAAGATGATAACGAGATTGGTCAAGCGCAGACCATCAACTCGACCGAGATCCTTGGCTAAGGAGAAGGGTAGGTAAGACCAATGGCAATCAATGTCTTTCTCTTTGGACAGAGCTCAGAGCGTGAGGGAATCCTCATGTCCTCCTTTAGACCAGAGGACGGGTTCAAGATCGTTGGAGGTACAGAAAAGGAAGGCGATGTCATAGGCGCCATTGATACCTTGCGGGTGAGGATCCTTGCGCTCTACGTCGATGGATCGGACGCGGTGTTTCGTGTCGCGCAGCAAGTGTATGCGCTGCGCCCGAAGGTCATTGTTATTGCCATAGTGAAGCAAGGTCTTACTGAGGATCAGATACGAGGTTTACTATCCTGTGGAATCAGCGGGTCCTTCCTAGAGGACAGCCCGCATGCTGCGATAGTGGATGGCATACGTCGTTCCGTTTCCATTGAGACGGGACGCATCGATGCGATCACTGGGTCAAGCGCAATCGCAGATACGAAGTACATTTCGTTCGTGTCTGCGAAGGGCGGTATTGGATGCACTACCTTCATGTCGAGCTTGGCGGTTGATCTCGCGCGTCAAGGGAACAAGGTGCTCGTAATAGACCTCGATTTGCAGTATGGCGATGCGGGTATCTTCTTTGGAATTGACTCACGGATGAACTTGGGCGAGTTACTTCAGGAGCGTGTCAGCCCGACCATTGATGATATCCGCCAATATGTTGCCATTCACGATTCGGGCGTGAATATCCTCTGTAGCCCGTGTAGTCCAGAGATCGCGGAAAAGATCGGAAGCTCGCAGATCGATAGGCTTTTGTCAGCTGTACGCAGCTACTATGACTTTGTCCTCATCGATACGGGCACAATCTTTGATGACATCATGATTACGGTTTGCGAGCAGTCCACCTATGTCGTGGTTTGTGCAAGGCCCGATATCTCAGTCCTCAGGCATACGAAGAGACTTTTCTCCCTACTGCATTCGCTTAATCAGTCTGATAAGATCCGTCTTTTGGTTACCTTCTATGATCCGAGGGGTAGAATCAAGATTCCTGACGTTGAAAAGGTCTTTGGGACGCGGGTATGGGCTAGCATGCCATATGACTACCAACTTGCCTCGGCGGCAGTCAATAGGGGTATACCTGTTTCTCTTGCCGCACCAAGATCTGGAATCGCACAGGCGAGCGGCATGTTGGCGAGCCAGCTTTCTGGCTCACAGCAAAGGCCGATGGGGGGAGCAGGTGCTGGTGCAATGCCCATGAATGGCATGCCTGCGGGTATGCCCATGCCAGGGCAGCAGAAGCAACCAAAAGAGCGTAAGCCGTTGTTTAACATATCCTTTGGTAAGAAGAAGGGACAGTAAATGAGTCTTGAGGAGCGTCTAAATCGCGCACGTGGTGCACGAGGCACCTCTTCTGTGGTTGTGCAGGCCCCTACTTCGTCACAGCAGTCGCAGGGAGTGGGCGAGGGGGCATCTCGCACCGTCGCACGCCCTCAGGCTGCGGCACGGCGTGTGGCTGCCAGTTCGGCAGGCATGGTAGCCCCAGCTGCCTCAACAAGTCGCTATGCTGACCTGAGAAGAAACCTCCAGGCAAAAGTCATCGAGGAGATCAATGCCACCATTGGGGACGCGGCTGATCATGAGGCGGAGCTTGATGACCTTATTCGTCAGGTCGTTTTTGAGGAGGCTGCTGAGGTCCCACGCTCCGATAGAGAGGTCCTCATACAGGAGATCCATAATGAAGTTATTGGTCTTGGTCCACTAGAGGGACTTATGGCAGACCCTAAGATTACCGAAATTATGGTCAACGGGGCGAAGGACGTCTATATCGAGCGTGATGGACGCATCGCAAAGACTAATGTAACCTTTGAGAACGATGACCATGTGCTGAGGATCCTTGACCGCATCGTCTCTCGTATAGGCAGGCATGTGGATGAGGCGAGTCCTTTGGTTGACGCGCGTTTGGAGGACGGTTCGCGTGTCAACGCCGTCATCCGCCCTGTTGCCATCAAGGGTCCGTCCATCACGATTCGACGCTTTAGTTCCGCGCCTCTTCAAATCGCCGATCTTATGGAGCATGGATCTCTCTCATACTCAATGTCTTCGTTTCTTGAGGCGTGTATTTTGGGCAAGGCTAATGTCATCGTGTCCGGAGGTACTGGTTCCGGTAAGACCACGCTCCTTAACATCTTGTCTGCGTTCATCCCTGACGAGGAACGTATTGTGACCATTGAGGATGCTGCTGAGCTTCAACTTGAGCAAAACGATGTGGTCACGCTTGAGGCCCGTCCCGCAAACTCGGAGGGAAGGGGTCGTATCTCTATTCGTGACCTCGTGAGGAACTCTCTGCGTATGCGTCCTGACCGCATTATCGTAGGCGAGGTTCGTTCTGCCGAGACGCTCGACATGCTTCAGGCTATGAATACTGGTCATGAGGGTTCGCTTACCACCGTTCATGCTAACTCTCCGCGAGATGCCATGTCACGTCTTGAGACCATGGTTCTTATGGGTGGTATCGAACTTCCCGTCAAGGCGATTCGCGACCAGATCAGTTCCGCCCTTGACATTGTTGTGCAACAGGCAAGGTTTAGGGACGGTTCTCGTAAGATCGTAAGCATTAGTGAAGTTGTTGGTATGGAGGGTAGTACCATTACTTTGCAGGATATTTTTATCTATCAGCAAGAAGGTCTTGATGCCAAGGGACGGGTAAAGGGTGCTTTTAAGGCCACGGGGATTCGTCCACATATTCTCAAAAAATTTAACGAGATGGGTGTCTTCGTGCGTGATGAGTGGTTCTCGTAGGAAGAAGAGCGGGTATACGTTATGGGTATCATCTTAGTGCTTTTGATTTTAGGAGTTCTTCTTGCCGTTATTCTTGCCTCGCAGTCTAACAATGGGGGTGAGCTGAGTAAGCGCCTGCAGGAGATCGAGTATCTTGAGACTGCTGAGAGGCAATCTGGTCGCGACCAAGCTCGTAGAGGTCGGCGGGGCGCAGCTGGGTCAGATAACGATGCCATGCGTCAGTTCCTCGCAAAGATATATGTTCCTTCTCGACTTCGAACTGGGATACAGCGAGCAGGAGTTGATTTGCGGCCGGAGGAGTTCTCCCTTATGTGGGTTAGCGCCGTGATGGTACCTTCTTTTCTTGTGTACCTCTTTACGAGCAATATCATCTTTTCTCTTGCGCTTGCTATGCTCGGTGCGATTGCACCGCCCTTTTACCTTCACTTTATGACGAATAGAAGGTTGGAGACTTTCTCATCTCAGCTGGGTGATGCACTCCAGCTCATCTCTAATGGCTTGAAGGCAGGTTTTTCTTTTGAGCAGGCACTTGTTTCTGTCCGTACGGATATGGTTCCTCCGATTTCGATAGAGTTTGGTCGAGCTATAAACGAGATGAACTATGGTATGTCCTTGGAGGATGCACTTACTGGTGTGACGGTGCGTATGGATAGTAGCGATATGAAGCTTCTGACCTCTGCTGTCATGATCCAGCGAAAGACAGGTGGCAATCTCGCCACTATCTTGGATAATCTTGCGTTGACCATTCGTGAGCGTATTAAGCTTAAGAATAAAATTAAAACGCTTACAGCCCAAGGCAGGGCTTCTGGATTTGTTCTTGGTTCTATACCTATATTTCTTTTCTTTGCTGTATCTTGGATTAATCCTGGTTATATGTCAGTTTTTTATACAACAACTTTAGGTGTGATCATAATTGTCGTTGCGCTATTGCTTGAGGTCCTAGCTTTTGTGATCATTAACAACATGACAAAACTTGTCTAGGCCTGAGGGGCTCTTTCTATGAATGCCAGAATATTTATTCTACTTGCTGTTCCTGTAATCTATCTTTTCTTTTTTATTACCCTCATGCAGAAGCTCGGGTCGGGGGATAGAGTTGCAGTGCGACTGAAGTCCATTGAGGAGCTGGATATTCTGGGAATTGCCATTCCAGAGGAGGAGCTCAACCCGCCCTCGTTCCTCGATCGTGTCATCAAGCCCCACTTGGAGGGCGTTTCGAAGGCCATTAGTTCGAATATCCCGATTGATGAGGAAACTCAGGGTGCGCTTGCCATGAGTTTGAAGCTCGCTGGCATGAACATGAGTCCTCAGACCTATATTGGTATGGTTATACTATGCGCACTGGTTTTGATGGTCCCGCTTGGAATACTTTTCCAGCTTTTAGGAATCCTTATTGCCGCACTTGGTACCTATGCCGTTTCTCGCTATATGCTGCAGTACAAAATCAGTCAAAGACGAAAGAATATAGAGAATGCCCTGCCAGATACACTCGATCTTCTCAGCTCCTGCGTGTCCGCAGGCTTGGGTTTTGATCAGGGCCTGCTGCATGTTATCAAACGTACTGATGGACCTTTGACAGACGAGCTTTCCCAGGCGCAGCGAGAGATTTCCATGGGTGTCCCACGTGCCGAGGCGCTTGGTCGTTTTTCAAAGCGCTGTGATTCTCAGCCTATCACTTCCTTTGTTGGTGCGGTTCTTCAGGCCGAGAGACTTGGTGTGCCTATCGCCAACATTCTCGAGACTCAGGCAGAGTCAGTCCGTGACTACCATAGGCAGAAGATTGAAGAAGAGAGTGCCAAACTTCCCATTAAGATGCTTTTTCCCCTCGTCTTCCTTGTTTTCCCCATCATTCTCATGGTGCTGCTCGGTCCGGCCATCCTCAAGATTATGAATAGTGGCGCGCTTTAGGTGATGTGTATGAGACAAGCAACGCTCGGTACAAAAAGGTTTGCTGTGGAGACAGCTGATACGTTTCTAGCGCGCTTTAGGGGATTGATGGGCAGGCGTGAACTGGCGCCCGCCCATGCCCTTTTGCTTGAGGGCTGCTCTAGCGTTCATATGTTCTTCATGAAGTTTTCTTTGGACATCGTCTATTTGAACAGGGACTTTCGCGTACTGTACGTAGAGACGCTCAGGCCCTGGCAGGTTGGAAGCCTTGTGAAGGGCTGCGCTCATGTGCTTGAGCTAAACGCGGGAGAGCTGTCTCAAAGTTGGCGTCCTGGTGAGTTGTTGAGTTTGGGAGATTCAATGCGCGAGGAGTGCTAAGTCCAAATATAGAGGCCATAGACAGAGACCATAGACGCAAGTATTGCGAACATTCTGAGGATTGACTGAATACAAGCTGTTTTTAAGAAAACAAACAGGTATGATTCTCTTAATCGCTTGGTAGGGTAATTTGATTGGTGCCGCCTATTGCCCTATACTGTGGGATATGCAGTTAATACGAATGGAGCGTTGTTATGGCTAATTCTGCTTTCAGGCTTGTTGATGATGACTTCGACTTCGAAGATCTGGATGAGATCGACGATATTGATCTCAATGGCTTGGCCAACCCCGAGGACGGAAATGCTACCGCTGGTGCCCCGGAGGCTGGCACGGGTGAGGTTGGTTATGCTGGTGACGTCGACTATGCGAACAATACAGGCTACGTGAATGCAGGCTATGCTGGTGACGCTAGCATGGGGGGCGAGGGCGATGCGAACGTCCCCATGCCCACCATGAGTGACAACATGGATGGCACCCATAGCTTCTTCTTGGAGCCCAACCCCGGTTTCGATACGAGCATGTTCGCGGACCCTGCCGCACCGGATGCTCCAGTACCTACCCAGGCCGACGAAAATCTTCAGGCCGAGGTCCTCGGGGATGGGGCTCTCGAGAACCTTGACGGTGTCCTCGAGAAGAGCCTCTTCAATGGCTATAGTCGCAAGAGCGTAAAGGAGTATGTTGATTCCCTCAACAACAATTCGAAGATGATACGTACTAGCTTTGAGAAGCAAATCAGTGACCTGTCCAAGGAGCGCGCAGACCTCTCAAACGAGTGCAACGTCCTCAGGGCCCAGATTGAGGAGATCGAGGGCAAGAAGCGTGAGCTTGAGGATCATATTGCGACGACCGAGCGCGAGGATAGGGAGCAGGACGACCGCATTAATGATCTCATGTCCACAGTGGACGAGTCGAGGCGGCAGGCCGAGGAGGCCCTTGCCCGCGTCGAGCAAATGAAGGGCGAGCGTGCGGCGCGCGAGAAGGCACTCAGCGAGAACGAGGCAGAGCTCGACAAGCTGCGCAAGGACGTGCAGTCAAAGACCGAGGAGATCAATTCTCTTGACCGTGAGCTCGGCTCGTTCAAGGACAGGGTCAAGTATTACTCAGGTCAGCTCGATTCCTACCGCAACGAGGTGAATGAGTACAAGCAGAAGCTCCTGGACTTCACCCAGAAGCTCTCCGAGCACGAGAAGGTTGTCAGCGACGCAAACGCGCTGCGCTCGCAGGTTGTCGAGCTCCAGGAGAGCGTCAAGAGCTATGAGGAAAGCACGGCCGAGCTTAATGCCCGACTTAAGGAACTCTACCAGAGCAACGAGGCTTACCAGCAGAAGAACGAGGTGCTTGAGGGACAGGTGCAGACCCTCTCAAGGAAGAACGATACGCTCCAGGGCCGTGTCTCCGATCTGCAGCAGCGCAACTCGAGCCTCAGCAGTCTTGTTAAGAAGCTTTCTGATGACAATTCGCTTTCCTTAAAGCGTATCTCCAACCTTGAGCAGCGCAACAACGGCTTTGTCTCCCAAATTGACAAGCTCAGGGCCGACAGCGAGGCCACCGTCTCGCGCTTGAGTGAGCTCGAGGAGCAAAATGATAGCTATGTGGCCCAGCTTGACAAGCTCAGGAGCGTGCAGCGTGAGTCCGAGGCAATTATCAACAAGCTCAGGTATCAGAACGAGGAGTATGTCACGCAGATAGGAACTCTAAAGGACAGGACTGCCGAGTTCGAGTCCCGTACTTCCGAGCTCCAGGAGCGGAATGATGGCTATGCTACCCAGATAAGCAAGCTTCAGGATGCTCGTGACTCATCCGAGGCTCGCATTCGTGAACTCCAGGAGCAGAACAAGAGCTTTGCTTCTCAGATTGGATCCCTCAAGAGCAAGAATGCCGCCTCAGAGGCCCGCATGGTCGACCTCCAGGAGCAGAACGAGGCCTCAGAGGCACGGCTGAGCAGGCTCCAGGAGCAGAACGAGGCCTCGGCAGCGCGCCTGAGCAGGCTCCAGGAGCAGAACGAGGCCTCGACGGCTCGCGTCACGAGGCTCAAGCAGAAGAACGATGACTACGTCTCGCAGATCGGGTCGCTGGAGGATAAAAACGCCGCCTCAGAGGCCCGTGTCTTCGAGCTAGAGCAGAAGACCGATGACTACGAGTCTCAGATCGACGAGCTCAAGGATCAGAATGAGGCCTCCAATTTGCAGGTGGCAGAGCTACAGCAGACCAACAAAGGCCTGCGTGAGCGTATTGCGGCCGTTATCGAGCAGGTAGGGGATGCAAAGAAGAAGCTCGAGGTGAGCGAGTCCGAGCTTGGCAAGACACTGAGTTACGCTGCCTCACTTGAGCAGCAGTGCAGCGAGCTTATCGAGCACCTCAACAAGATGAAGGAGAAGTGTGATCTTCTGACCTCTAAGAACAAGGCCCTGCTTGATCTTGCGGACAAATATCGCAGTCAGGTTGAGCAGCACAGGAACGCTCTTCAGCGCATTGAGCAGTACGGTTACGAGGTCAACAAGTTCCAGCACTCCACGAGGGTTCTGTTTGACGCCGTGGGAGTCCAGTTTGATGATGGCACAGATGAGTTTGGATCCACACCTTACGAAGCTCAAGATGATGTGGACGAGGATTTTGGTGAATTTTAAGGAGGTGGACTAAGGAGGGTATTATATAGCTAAGGCCACTCGGCATACGTAGCATACTCAAGTCAAAAGAGGGTCGCGTCTTCAGAAGGAAGGAGGCGCGGCCCTCTTTACGAGTTGCAGCGATCTTCGCTTGAATGACGAGTTCTGGATGGTCTGTAACGGTCTATGATGGTGCGGAAGTATTTCTGCAACACAGAACTATGGAGTGTTACTGAAGTGTGGTGAATTTATCTGAATACAAGCATAGCACTTGGGCTATACTAGATACAAAGGCCTTTTGGTGGTTTGGAGAGAGAGGTGGTTCTGATGAGGCGTCTGAGATTTTTCAGGAATGTGATCGCAGAAGAGGATGGCCAGGAGATCGTTGAGTTCGCGCTCATCGTTACGCTGCTTATCGTGCTCTTAATGGTGCCAGTTGATGTGTTTCGCTATGCTAACACGCGCATGATCCTAAACGATGCCGCAACCGATGCCGTCTCGTCCGTGGACTATGACTCAATCGAGGACAAAACCTATGAGAGCAAGATCCTTACGAGCGTGAAGAATTCGTATGGTTCGAGGCTCAACGAAGTGAAGATTGACTCTATCGTTGTGCAGAGCGATGAGTCAAAGGATGATTATACCTACCAAGTCTTTAACAGTGACAGGCAGGGGGAGCTTTTGTATTCCGATAAATTTGATGGGAGGTCGTCAAACTATCACTACAAAAAAGTCTCATTGAAACTCAGCTGTACCGAAAATGCAATTACGCCGTTTGGGGGCATGTTCTTTGGTGGTCCGAAATGGACGATCAAGAGTGATCCCGAGACCTGCAACGTCTACACAAAGGGATATGTGGAAGGGCACTAGTGCTATGAATGGTTATTTCTCAGCTTTTAATGGGAGTTTAGTTGAGATGGATGGGTGCATACAATGTTTAAAATACTGAAAAGATGGTGGGCTAGCACAAGCAAAAGGCGCACGTCAGGTCAGGCATTGGTGGAGTTTGCGCTTGTGTTTCCGCTTTTCATTGCGATCCTGTTTGCGATCATCGACTTTGGGTGGATGGCGTATCAAAAGGCCGCCTTCGATTACAGTCGTATACACACAAGCTGGGATTACGCTGGCCTCGATGTAAATAACCCATCGTCAACTATCTTTAAGTTGAGGTATACCGATGATCCGACTACAACGATGACATACGACTCTGATAGTGTGCGTAAGGCCGTAAAGGACTCTATAGCGAAGGCGCCCTCCATAGGCTTCGACGCGGACGAGTTGAAAGTGGATAGCGCCAGTGTGACGATGTCAAATGTTCCAAGCGAGTCTACTGTTCCCGACAGGGAAGGTAAAGCCACGAAAGCAACAAAGATCACACGTCAGGCACAGCTCAAGGCCAGGGTCACATACAAGATCAAGCCCATTATCGGCCTGCTTATCAAGCCGGTGGAAGTTACTGAAAAGATCGATGTGACGCATGTGGTGGGCGATCAGACAAGGACGTACTGATGTTTATTCCAAGGCGGGGTGATGGTATGTTCAAGCAAGTCCAAGCGCTGCGCTCGGCTGCAATGCGGGCTGACGGTGCGTCTGAAGACGGCGAGAGTGGCAACATACTCGTTATGTTCGCGTGTTCCCTCATTGTCCTTGTCTTCTTCATTGGCTTGACTATTGATGTGAGTATGGTTCTGTGGCAAAAGGGACAGCTGGTCAATGATGCCCAGCTGATTAAGAACAACAGGTTTGTGTACCAAGAGTCGGTGCGATATGCAGACAAGCCTGGTGAGGAGTTTGAAAAAAGGGCCCTTCAGACCCTTAAACTCAATAATTATGAGGGTAGTGGCAAGATTTACTTCAATGAGTATTCTCGTAAGGAAGAAGAGCGTAAGGTCAAAGTTCGTGTCGAGTTAAATAAGGAAGCTAATACGTACTTTTTCCAGGTCTTTGGTGTAAAGACCATACCAATCTCTACCTCAATCGACTTTGAGGATACCTATGGTGAGTACGAGAAGGACCCATCAGGTAAGCCAAACGAGAACAAGGTATGGCATCCAAAAGATCTCCCGTCCGAATATAACGGTACCTATGCATTTGCTTCGGCATCTGCGACCCCCCGTCGCACCTCAAACGAGCTACCAAGTGACTTTTGATAGACAGGAACCAGCCTTACTATGGTCAATATCGATATCAACATACCTATGGACAGGCGGACGGCCATCGCCGCAGGCGCTGTGTTCGTCGCGGCGGCAGGTGGTCTTGCCTACTGTGCCCTGCGCCCACGCGTAAAGGTCGTCTGTGCTGAGTCCATAGCTCCAGCGATGCGAGCAGTAGGCGATAAGTCTCCCTTTGCGCTTTCGGTAACGCCGGTAGCGGACAGCGACTGCACTGCGGATAAGGTCTCCTCCCTTGCCTCATCCCGTGGCGCCGATGTCATCATCTGGAAGAACAATGCCCCCTTCGAGGACTTGGATGGCTCAGGTCTGGAAAACCTGCAGTCGATCGCCTCTGAGCTGTCCTCCAAGCTGTCCTATGCCGTGAACACACAAGTAGAGATCAAGTCTCTGCCGGTTTGCGGGGATGGGTCAGTGATAGCCTTCAATGAAGAGCTGGTCAACATGATGGGTGGGGAGCTTCCAGGCGATAGTATACAGATCAATGTGGCTGCTCGTGACCTGCAGGAGCGTTACCCTTCCGGTGCCATCGGAATTGAGGATAGTGCGGGCGACTCTTGGGGTCTGGCAGCCTGCATGGATTACTTTTCCGCTGCCGTGTTGGGCACGGACCTCATAGATTTACAGCTCACGGCGGACAAGAGTTCGGATGAGTCGGCGAGCTCTAACGATAATGCGGGGCACGGCATGAGTCCCTTGAGCAGGCTTCCCTTGCTGTCATACTGCATTGATGTCGATGATCAGGCCTCCCAGAGTTCCACCGCGCTCGAGACGGGTTTTCGTGAGGGCCGCTATCCCATGGCGCTCATGCGTTATTCTTCCTTTGCCTCTCTCAAGGCTGCGGGCGTTTCTTGTGATGCTGTGCGCCTGCTCGGTCAGCTTGATACGGTTACGCCGGTCATGTATCCAAGCTATAGCTTGTCTATCCCCAGTGGAAGCTCTACAGCTACCGATTTCATCAAATGGCTGCTGCAGGCGGATGCGCAAGGTGTCCTGTGCAGTGCCGTGAACTATATTCCCGCTGCGCGAGGTACGGAAGCTCCGGACGTACTGAAGAAGGTATACGGTGACTTGTTGGACAGTGACGATGGTTCTGTGCAGGGCGAGCCATCCGCTGAGGATTCGGGGGAAGGGGCACAGTCTAGCGAAAGTGTCCCAGGGGATAGTCAAGCGAGCGGGGATAGTGCGTCGACAGAAGCCCCTCCCCTCGTCTATGCCCTTCCCTCATGGATGTCACTGATCGATGCCAAGTCACGTGATCGCTATATGGCGGATGCAAGGGAGGCCGTCAAAGCAATGCGCAGTGATTCGTGACGTGGGAGCCTATATATCAACCAGATTGATTTGATTGAAAGAGGTGGGAAGATGCTACGTGATGTGTTGGATGGCAGCTCCGGAGGAGGGCGAAGGGCAATGCGATTGCTTGCCACTATGGCCGCTCTTTTCTGTGCAGTGGTGCTGAGCGCCATGTTTATGCCCACAAGGGCTGAGGCGCGATATCTTAATGTGAAGTTCGTGATCGATAACATCGATGAGCATCCTGATAAAAAGGATGAAGTATTTCACTACATCTGTAGTTTTTACAAGTGGAATGATTATGCGACAGGTGGCTGGCGAATTTCCAAGAACAGTACAGACTGGGAGTGGGAAGAATTGGATAGCAAGTGGGTAGCTGGTCCAAACGATAGAAACGGCAAGTACTGGAACTATATTGACGCAAAGCACGGGCAGACCGTACGAGCGAATGCGAGTGATGGGGACTGCTTCTACTTTTATCCACAGATAGGCTTTACTCATGGCAAGACTGCTGCCGGGCTTAGTCTTAGTTACATCGAGTATCCAGATGCAGGCAACACCTGGAAGATTAGCTATAATGATCAAGGTCATGCAGGATATGGCATCATTCCGTTTAACTATGGTGGCTTTGTGAGTCCTGGAGATGGTTCTGTTATTCTCCACATGCACTATGATGAGGGTCTTCCCAAACCAAAGCCTATAACTCCTGAACTTTCGATGACTACTTCCAAGCAGATAGATTACTTGGGCGATGGCCAGCCTAATCCCGATACCCCAAACCATTACGGGGCTAATGACTACCGTCTTTACCTGACGGGCAATACCAAGGACAATACTGCCTACGCTACGTACAAGCCCAAGAACATCATCGTGGCCGTTGATATTTCCCTCTCCATGATGTACACGTTTGATGGTAATAAAAATGGAGGTGGAGAGAGGTTTGCATCCCTAAAAAATGCTGCTGAAAAGTTAATGCATGGGCTTAGCAAGAGCGATGGCAGAAACAAGTTCTCAGTCGTATACTTTTCAAGTGACGATAAATACCCTTGGGGTGCAGCAAAAGGAAGTGGTATCTCAGTAAACAAGGGAAGTTTTGATCAAGCAAAGCATGCGTTATGGGCACTAGATTATTCCAAATTTGGTGGTACAGACTATTACAGTGCCTTTAGAAGAATCGATGACTGCTGCCGAGATACTCCCCCTGACATGGAAAATGTCGTTATCTTTCTCACTGATGGTGAGCCGACGTCCGTACCAAAGGAGGTATTACCTCGGTGGATGGGTGCTCTTAGTCAGAGCGTTGTTGCAGTTCCCTATACACAGGATGCAGCAAAAAAGCATCTTGGGAAGGTGTCGCAGTTTTATTCCGTCTTCATCGGCACGAACTCGGGCAGTGCAGCGGTGATGAACATGGTATTGCGAGCGATAACTGTACCGGAGAAGGGTTTTGTCCAGGCATCGAACAATTCCGAAATGCAGCAACTTATCGATAAGCTCACGAACAAGCTCAAGAAGCCTGAGGTCGGCGTCGCTATGTCAGACACGCTCTCAAAGTACGTTGACCTCTATACCCAGCCCGAGTACTTTAAGGTTACCGCAAAAACAACCGATTCTTCTGAGGAGCCGCGGGTGCTTAACCCGGGGTCGGACTACGAGGTCAACTATGATGGGGCTTCGAGGACTATCAGGATGAAGATCAAGGGGCGGGTTACAAAGGATACGACGTATACCTTCTCGTATGATGTAAGGGCAAGTTCGACTGCGCTCAAAGAGTGGAAACTTTCTGGTGGTTATCCTCATGTGGGTGATGAGAATACTGACTATACTCTCACGGATAACGCTACGAGTTCCGGTAAGCCAGGCTTCTTTAGTAGTGAGATTGACAAAGCCGTCGGACAGATCACATATGATCTTGGGTCTGGTGATCAGTCGGCTGACTTCAAATTCCCGAAACCGGTCGTGCAGGTGCGTGATACCAATAACTCCAACGGTAAGATCATGGGGCATGTTACGCTCTATAACATGGAGCTCAAGGCAAATAAGTTTACATTTGAGCTAGTTGATAATAGCAACAACAAGCCCCTTGCTCCGACGACCAATGATGCGAAGGGCGACTTCAGCTTTGACGTTAACTCGATTGCATTGACCCCAGGCGAGTATACGTATACGTTGAGGCAGTCTACGCCTCCCGATATGGGTGCCGATCAAATTGGTGGAGACCACATCAAATACGATACGCATGAGGTTGAAGTTAAAGTTACAGTGACAGATGATCCAACTACTGGACTTGAGAAGAAGGTAGAATACGCTATGGATAGCGATAAAAAGGCTCACTTCTACAATTCCTTCGGAATTCAAGGTACGTATCAGTAATGTGTCGAATGTAAGACTGTAGTACTATAAAGGCCTCTCGCCCAGCTTGGGCGGGGGGCCTTTTGGGAGCTTGGTAATGAGGCCGTATCCACCACGTGGGGGTGTCCGTGCGCATGCTGCTGGTAGCTCGAAAGATGCGTGATTTGCTTCAAAGGTTGCGTAGCAAGGAGGTCGACATTCGCCACCCTCGTATCTGTCGCCCGCGTCTTGTGGTGACGCTCTGTCCCCTCGTTATGGTGTGTGCTTTGGGACTTTGCTCGATGCCCTGCCCAGCCCATGCCGATACCCTCTCGGACCTACAGGCAAGGGTCGAGGCCAGTACGCGTGTCCTCAACGAGGCTACAGTGAAACTCGAGCAGGCACAGCGGGAGGTGGATGAGGGGCAGCATAAGATCGATGAGCTCAATGCCCGCCTCCAAGACGCAAGGGCACGCTTTTCTAAGAGCGTGAGCGTCAGCTACAAGCTACAGCAGGACTCGATGGGCCTGCTTGACCTCTTGGTCTCGTCAGATAGCCTTGAGGACGTCATCGAGTACGTGCAGTACTCCAACGCGATCTCTTACAGGAGCGAGCGAGAGATATCGGAGTTGCTAGAGACGTCCAAGGAGCTTGCGGCCGCACAAAGCGATCTCGAGACGAAGCGAGATGACGCCACGCAGGCGCGGCAGGATGCGGAGAACGCCCTCAACGAGGCGGAGGCCGCGCGAACGGCCGAGCAGAACGCCTACATGGCTAAGCAGGCGGCCTTGGCTGAGCAGGAGAAGGCTGCGCTCGAGGAGGCCGCGCGAGCTGGCACCGACGCCACGTTCCAGACCGAGAACGGAAATGACTCCCTCGTGAGGACTCCCACGTCCGGCGCCGTCCCGGCTATCTTTGGCGTGAACTGGAATATGGGTAGGGAGGAGTTTATATCCCACTGGGCAGCTCGCATCGATGCCTTCCTTAACGGCTTTCCGCTTGCAGGCCATGGCCGTACCTTTGCGGAGGCTGCCTATGACCATGGCGTCGATCCTCGGCTCTCGCCAGCGATATCCAATGTAGAGAGCACGCGGGGCACGTACTGCTTTCTTCCCTATAACGCCTGGGGGTGGGGACACGTGAGCTGGCCTGATTGGGATACGGCGATCCGCGCGCACATTGCGGGCCTTGCGGCGGGCTACGCACCCTATCTGACGGTCGCGACCGCAAATAAGTACTGTCCGCCCAACGCGGCCTACTGGTACGCGACCGTACTCTGGGGCATAGAGCACATTTAGGCTACCGAGGAGCAATACGTAGAGGCCAACGACGTCCTTGAGGTCACGTCGATTGCCGTTGAAATGTCTCACGAGCGCTTGGTTGGAGAGGGGAATGAAGGAGCGCTGCGGGCAGCCCGCACACCTGGCGTGGGGGTTGGCCCTCTTGGGACAGATGCCTGTGACCCACTCGTTGGCACAGGCGGGCGTATAGCCTATCCCTCCCGACCTTTTGCGGTAGCCGTGGGCGTACAGGTCGCCTCTCCCGACGAAGAGCGACCGGAAGAGGGACAACTTGTCTTTCGCAGAGCTTTTCGACGTGACAAGCCCCTGAGCTCCGGTGGTCTGACGCTCTGCGGCTTGGGCCTCGATTTGCTGCGCGAGGAGCGTGGCGCCCTGTCGCCACTCAACTTCTGTCGCGTAGAGCCGCCTGCCCCCATCGACTGTGTATATGACTATCGAAGACCTGCCGTCTGCGTGGGAGACAAGCTCGACAAACGACGCCTCGCTGCCGCCGATAATGGCGTGGCGCGCGCAGGGGATTGCAGATTCGCCCATGCTCCGTCCTTCGGTCTAGGGTCTTACAGGATCCTGACCTGCACTTTCATGGTAGCGTGCCTTGGGCCTGATGTCCACCGCCGTGGGGCCTACCGGTCCGTAGGTCTTGTCTCCACCAGTATCGCATGACCTGCTTCCCCCGCATCTTGCGTCAGGATGGTCGATAATCGGGAGCACGTGAGACCACGACGAAAGGAGACTTGCAATGCCAGAGGCCACGACGCTAGAGACAACGACACCAAAGATCACGACGCCGATCTACCACTACATCCGTGAGGCCGTCACGGATGGGGAGCTTCCCGATGACTTCAGCCTGCGTCCCTATGACAGGGGTGACCAAGAGCTGTTCATGGCGGACGGCGCGATGGACGGCATGTGTATCTATCACATGGCGAGGCCCGAGCTCCCGGCCGACCTTGACGCCCAGATCGGGTCTGCGTTGATGCTCGCGAGCTCTGGCGAGCCTGTGGCAGCGGACGAGGCCTTTTCCTCCTTGGCTAACAAGTTTCGCTCCATCCGGATCATCGATCAGGTGGTCGATGGTGTGCGTACACGCAGGGACCAGCTCGATCCTGCCATGATCTATCACTATGCGAAGCGCCTTGTGCTCACGTCCACCGACAAGGAGCTCCTGAAGATCGGTCTTGAGCTTTTCGAGCTGCTTCGGGAGCCGGATGACCAGCTGAAGGACGCGATGCGGACGCTCGGCCTGAGTGACGAGTTCACGACCTTTGTCGTCTTCGACATGATGATGCAGTGGACGAATGGCAACGACGAGATATTCCGACTTGTGCAGAAGGTCCATGGTTGGGGTCGCATACACGCCATCGAGAGGCTTGAGCCATCCACTGACGAGATACGCGACTGGTTCCTCCTCGAGGGGGTCAACAACAACATCATGCCCGAGTACTCGGCGCTCACCTGCTTCAACAAGTCGGGGCTTGCAGAGCGGATGGCAAGGGGTTTGAGCCCCAAGGAGTTCAGGGGCGCGGGCGCCGTGATGGAGGCTCTTGTCGATGAGGGTCCCGTCGAGGGCATATCCGTCCTCGACGACCCGGCAGGGACCCTGGGGGCCTACGTCGATCAGGCTCGCACGCAGGACGTGGGAACAGATGATCTCTCCGTCATCAGTGCGATTCGTCGCTACGCGAGAGACAAGAAGATGAGTGGGGTCGTATCGGCGTGTGATGACCTGCTCAACTCGCCGGATAGCAGGCAGAAGGTCACAGACGCTGTCTCTCGCGGCGACGTGGCGGCGTTCACGCTTGCCGAGCAACTTGGCATCCCGTACCACGAGGAGCTCCTCAAGGCCATGGGAACTAACTTCCGTTGGCTGTTTACGCGCATCGGCTGCCTCATCGACGACGAGCGCTACATTGACCAGGCGCTTGAGCTGGCAAGGACGGGCATGCCCCTGGACGCCATCGAGCAGGAGCCTCGCGACGAGAGCGGTCTGGGGTATGGGCACTTTGCCTACCTGGCGCTCGGCTTCGTGCTCCAGCCGCTTTGCGGGCACGTGCTGAAGGGTACGGACATCGTCGAGAGGGCGCTCATGTCACCTGTGGTCAGAAACAGGATCGAGGCGCATCGCGTGCTGAGGTCCTGGGTGAGCAGCAAGGGAGTACCGCTGGCAGAGCTCTCGCCCGAGCTGTACGCCCGCTTGGGTGAGGCCTATGACGCGGAGCCGAAGGAGGACCTGCGGCAGTCCATGAGACCCCTGCTCGACGGCGCCATCACGTTCCCAAAGGAGGACATGTGAGCGAGGGCCGGGGGTTGCCGGCCTCTTGTGACCTCACGTTGAGGCAAGCGACACAGAAGGTATCCAAAGTAAGTACAGATATTTCTAGTTTGACTTAATTTATGTCATCAGATATTGCTACACTTTGAGGGATTAGGAGATTATTGGAAACAGAAGAAACTACGTGCATATCGAAGGAGGTGGATAGTGAATCTTGATGGAGAGCGAAGGCCATCAGATGTAGACGACCTTTCCCGAGCTGCTCGGAGCCTATGGGCAAAAACAGGGAGTGGCGAGCAGGTTGATTGGTGGTCACCGCTCTATGTACACTTAGGGGATAGTGCGGAAGCTATGCGGCTGCTTTGGCGAAATTGGCTTTCGGATGCGGAGAAGTGTCTTATTGCAGACAAGGTAGGCTCAGATTCTGTAGCTGAGGCACTTGCCATGTGGTTGGCTGCAGTGCATGATATCGGAAAGGCGACACCGGCATTCCAATACAAGGTAAGCGTACGTGCCGATCTTGTTAGGGCATCTGGTTTGTCTATACCTGCCTCCAGTATGATGCAAAGCTTATCCCATGCGTTCATGGGCCAGGTCATTTTGGATGATTGGCTTTGTCAGCGTGGGTGGACTCATAGCAAAACCTTCTCCTGTATAGTCGGAGGTCATCACGGGGCTCCTCCCGATAGTGAGGCACCACTGCGGTACATTCACATGCAGACGGAAAATTTTCCTAATGAGGCTCTGGGAGACGATCTGTGGCAGTCGGTTCAGGACGAGCTGTTATCGCTTGCGTTCACAGCGACAGGAGTGAATGGTTACGAGAGCGCTCTCGCTGTGCTTGCTCTTCCGCAGACGGTGCAGGTACTTCTCACAGGTCTTGTTATTATGTCTGACTGGATTGCCTCAAACGCCGACTTCTTTCCACTTATTTCAGAGGTTTCGTCATTACGAGAGTTCAGGCAACGTGCCCAAGCCGCCTGGATTGCGTTGGATCTTCCTTCTTCGTGGCATGCCGTACCTTGTGTTGTCAGTGATGACATTCTCTTTCGCACACGTTTCTCCGAGCTTCCAGAAAACGCGACGTTACTGCCAGCTCAATACGCTGCCGTGGAAGCTGCACGACAGCTCGACGGTCCCGGCCTCATTATCATCGAGGCACCCATGGGTAGCGGAAAGACTGAGGCGTCGCTGCTTTGCGCTGAGATTCTTGCGGGAAGATTTGGTGAGGGTGGTGTGAGCTATCTGCTACCCACGATGGCAACGTCTAACGCGATGTTCTCGCGTGTTCAGCGATGGCTGCGAGGTGTACCAGACAGGTTTGGTGACGTTCGACAGTCCATGCAGCTCGTGCACGGCAAGGCTGCTCTTAACTCCGAGTTTGCACGACTCAAGGCTTGGGCCGGTACGTGGATGGGAGATGAGGCGCCCACTTGGAAAGACGGGAGATGCCTGCGAGAGGAGGTCATTGCCCATCAGTGGTTTGGTGGTCGAAAACGCGGGCTTCTTGCATCGTTCGTTGTGGGTACCGTCGATCAATTGCTCATGGCTGCCCTTAAGACGAGGCATGTTCAGCTGCGCCACCTTGGCCTTGCGGGTAAGGTTGTCATAATAGACGAGGTGCACGCATATGACGCGTATATGAGTGTGTATCTCAACCGAGTCATGGCATGGCTCGGTGCGTATGGGGTGTCAACGGTCCTCCTTTCTGCAACTTTACCACCGGGCCGTCGTATGGAGCTGATCCGTGCATATAGAGGAAGCGATGGGAGAAGGAAGGCGCGTCCGTCTAGAAGAAAGGTAGATGTGTCCATCGTACCTCCCGCCCCAAGGCTTGAGTCAGGTGCGCCCTCATATCCTCTTGTTACTTCCGTCACCCGCGAGAGCATGATTCCGCCATGCTATCAGGCATGTTCCATCGAAACAAATGGTGTTGATGTCAAAATAGAGTATCTTCAGGATGATGATGAATCTCTGTTACGAACATTGCAAGATGCCATGGTTAATGGTGGCTGTGTTTGTGTGCTGCGCGATACGGTCAAGCGCGCTCAGGCGACCTACGAGTTGATTAGCGAGCGGCTTGGCGTTGACGTCAAGTTGGTCCACTCCAGGTTTATTGCGATGGATCGGATGGCAAATGATACCGAGCTACTGAGCTTGCTTGGACCTAGCCTAGCGACTCGTCCTGAGCGACTCGTCGTTGTTGGCACCCAAGTCATTGAGCAGTCGCTTGACATTGACTTCGATCTCATGATCACAGATGTGGCTCCCATCGACCTCTTGTTGCAGCGCATGGGGCGTCTGCATCGTCATCAGAGGGGTGAAGGGCAGACGCTACGCCCCCCTAAACTGCAGAAGGCTCGTTGCCTTATTACGGGTGCCAGCGACTGGTCTGCTGAGCCGCCCACCATCGATGGGCTGATCTCCCATATCTATCAGCTCGCGTTGCTCTGGAGGAGCGTACTCGCCTTGCGTAACCATGTTGGCGAGCGCAACTCGGCAACCATCAATCTCCCTCATGACATTGCGCCTCTTGTTGAAAGAGTTTATGAGAGACACGATGACATTCCGAAGCAGTGGCGGGAGAAGTATGATCAAGCTCAGGTAGAGCTTGATCATACTTACGAGGAATCGCAAACAAGAGCTAAGGCCTGGCTCTTGGGAAGGCCGCGCCTTAAGGGTACTTGCGATCTTGTCGGGTGGCTGCGTGAGTCCCTTCCGACGAACGACGAGACGGTTGCCCGAGCGACGGTGCGCGATACGCAAGAGTCACTTGAGGTCGTCGCAGTGCAAGGGAGAGGGGATGATCTATGCATATTCCCGTGGGTCAAGGACGCAAATGGGGGAGTCTTGGCTAATCGAAGCTTGGGAGATGGTGAGAGCATTCCAGATGATGAGACAGCTCGCCTTGCTGCCAGTTGCACTGTGAGCCTTCCCCCACAGCTTACACAGCCCTGGAACGTACGTGAGGTCATCGCTGCTCTTGAAGCTCGATGGCCAGTGCCCGGGTGGCAAGAGTCTCGGTGGCTCAAGGGGCAGCTACCTATCGTGTTCGATGCCCAGGGAGATGTCGATGTTGTTTGTAGCGCATATGCATATCGCCTCCACTACTCCCAAGGGAAGGGTTTAGAAGTTATTGGTCAAAATCGGACGTCCGAGAGCGAGAGGTAGGTAATGGTGGATGAAATACCAAGCTTCAATCTAGTGGATAACCCATGGATACGCGTGCGTGATGAAAGCGGGGAAGTTCGTGAGCTCTCCTTGCTGGGGCTATTCGATCAAGCTTCACACCTGAGGTGTCTTGCCAATGATCTTCCGACTCAGGATCTCGCTATTCTGCGGGTGCTTCTCGCCATCCTCCAGAGAGCGATCTCGCCTGACCTTGACGAAGAGGATGATCCCTCCGAGGTCTGGGGGAGACTTTGGAATGCCACGAAGCTTCCGGTGGATGATATCAAAGCATACTTGGAACAATGGTATAGGAACTTTGACCTCTTTGATCCACAGTACCCCTTTATGCAGGTTGCGGACCTCCGCGCATGCAATGGCAGGGCGTTAGAGCCAAAAAAGCTAGTGGCGGATATCCCTGATGGTGACGCGCTTTTCTCAATGAGGTCCGAAAAGTCGACTGATGCCTTGACATATGCTGAGGCCGCGCGATGGCTTGTTCATGTGCATGCGTTTGACACCGCAGGCATTAAGAGCGGTGTTGTGGGTGACCCACGCGTTAGGCGTGGCAAAAGCTATCCTATCGGAGTGGGTTGGGTTGGTGGCGTGGGTGGACTATATCTTGAGGGCCAAGATTTCAGAGAGACCTTATTACTCAATCTTATCCTTTGGGATGAGGAGGATGATGAGCTATTTTCTGCGGCTGATCTACCTGCCTGGGAAAAACCTCTCCATACGTTTGGGAGTGATGGGGAGGTGCCTTCCGGACGCGCGGACCTGTACACGTGGCAGTCGCGCCGCGTGCGGTTCGAGGTTACCCCTCCGCTCGTCACAGGTGTGGTCCTCACGAATGGGGATAAGCTGAGCGTTCAGAACATGCATAAACTTGAGCCTATGACAGCATGGAAAAGGAGTAAGCCGCAGGAAAAGAAGATGAGGATTTCACCAGTCTACATGCCCGTAATACATAGAAGCAATCGCGCTCTCTGGCGTGGTCTGAGTTCTGTCTTTGCTCGCATGGATGCCGAGGAATCGCACATGCACTTATCGCCAGGCATTATTACCTGGGGCGAGTACCTTTGCAGCCAGAATGGTGGCCGTCACTTACATCCAACATATCGCCTACGGCTGCATGCAACCGGATTTGAGTATGGGACACAAAGCTCAATTGTTACAGAGCTCATTGACGATAAGCTTGAATTGAACGCATTTTTACTCTCATCGGAAGGTGAGAGACTGATCGGCATGGCGTGTGACTGTGTGTGCGAGACTGACGAAGCGGTGGCTTCGTTGGGAAAGCTAGGGTCAAATATTTGCCGTGCCTCAGGAGGAGCTCTTGAGCAAGCAAATGGACTGCGTGATGCGTTGAGGGCGCGGGCGTATTTTGAGCTTGATCAGACTTTCAGGCTATGGCTCGCAGGTCTTACAGTCTCTAGCGACCCAGTGTCCGCTAGGACCGTATGGCGTCAGAGAGCACGTGACATCATTTTAAACATTGCTCTTGAAATGACAAGTGAGGCCAGTCCTGCTGCGGTGGTCGGCACACAGATCAAGGATGGAAAAGGGAAGCCTATATGGATGACGGTGGCAAAGGCGCTCGCTTTTTGTCAGTCTTCAGTCAAGAAATGTTTGCCACTTGAGGATGATGATCTAGTAGAAGCAAAGGAGGAGTAATATGGTAGAAAGGAGTCTACAAAATCCTCGGCATGCTGTACGGGCATTTGTTGCCGGACGTATTCATGGTATACAGGAGGAGTATCTCTCTTCCACCCGTCGATCGGTAGGAGCGCGAAAGTTGGCCGCACTGCGCCATGCCGCCGCAAAAGAGCCTGGATCCACACCAGATATCTGGGGACTTGAGTTTGAGGGTATGCCCGATCAGCTGGTGGGACGTTTCGACCGGCCTTCTGCGGGAGAGTATGCTGTTCACGGCGCGCTGACGCTCTATGCCATCCATCAACAGTCGCAGTCAGCGGAAATGTGCGTCTTAGGATGGGAGCACAACTTAGGGGCGGCGATCAAACGAATGATTGGCAGGGACCCCACCCGGTATGAGAGTCTACAGAGTGGTGAGCTTCCCCGTCGCTTTGCGGCGCTTGTCACGGCGGAATCCTTCTCTGAGACTATGCATTATGCGCGTCAGCTGGTACAGCAGCTCCGTGCTGCATCGATCCCCTTGGACTACGGTCTCTTGGCGCAGCAACTGTATGATTTACAAAATCCCTATCGTGCAGATGCGGTGCGCCTGTCATGGGGACGCGCCTTTGCACGAGTGAGTTTTGATGCCACAATGGAGCAAGAAGAACGCAAGGAAAGGTAGACACAGATGCATAAGCCGATTTACATTGACATTCATATTCTTCAGTCGGTTCCGCCGAGCAACATCAATCGTGACGATACGGGTAGTCCGAAGACTGCCCGTTTTGGGGGTGTTACGCGTGCACGTGTCTCAAGTCAAGCATGGAAGAAAGTAACACGTGACTTATTTCCTGAGCTACTTGACGAGCAAAAAATCGGGCAACGTACGAAACATGCGGTCGATCTTATCGCGGAGCGAATCCGTCAGAAGAAGGCAGATATTGCTGAGGTTGATGCGACGAAGATGGCTGGGGAGGCCTTAGGTGCTACGGGAATCAAAGTTACTAACGCCGAGACAGGCTACCTGTTGTTCTTAAGTCCACAGCAGGCAGATGAGCTTGCAAACCTGTCGTTTGAGGCACGTGAATCGGGAGTCAAGCTCGACCAAAAGGCGGCGAAGGAGGTTCTAGACCCCAAGAAACGACCTGTACTCAACGCTGTTGACATCGCCTTGTTTGGTCGCATGGTTGCCGATGCCCCGGAGCTTAACGTGGACGCCTCGGTCCAGGTGGCGCATGCCATTGGCGTGGGGAGGGCAGAGACTGAGTTCGACTATTTTACGGCCTTGGATGACCGTGCGCCCGAAGATAACGCTGGTGCCGCAATGATCAACACGACTGAGTTCACTTCTGCCACGCTCTACCGCTATGCAAACATCGACGTGTATCATCTCTGTGAGAATCTTGGGTCTGTCGAGGCAGCGTGTGAAGGCATAGCTGCATTCCTAAAAGCGTTTATAGTCTCGATGCCTACGGGTAAGCAGAACTCATTTGCCAACAGGACACTGCCCTCAGCAGTCGTTGTGCAGCTGCGCGATACGCAGCCCGTGAGCCTAGTTAATGCATTTGAGAGGCCAATTGTTCCGCGCGATGGCAAGAGCCAAGTAGAACTGGCCTGCGAAGCCCTTGTCGAGCAAGAGCGAGCGCTTGACAAGGCGTTTGATGTCACGCCAGAAAAGACCTATGTTGTCTGTGGTTCTTCAGATGCAACAGGGATCGAGGCCCTATCCAGTGATGGTGCCATAGGTCTCAAAGACCTTGTCAGCGGAGTGGTTGATCAGTGCGCCTCTTATCTTGGACGTTGCGGCCTTTCCCTTGAGGGTCAGGAGCGCTAATGTCAGTTCTGCTCCTCAAATTGGCGGGTCCGCTTCAGTCGTGGGGAGCGGACAGTCGCTTCACAGAGCGCAAGACGCGTCATGAGCCCACTAAGAGTGGGGTGATCGGGCTACTTGCGGCGGCGTTAGGCCGCCGGAGGACGGAGCCCGTTGATGATCTGGCTTCCCTGTGCTTTGGCGTTCGTATAGATCAGCCTGGTCACTACGAATGTGATTTTCAGACAGAGCATACTCGGGTATGGGACAAGCCGAGCGCTCGTTGGGCCTTCAAGGAAGGGTTGCCCCTTTCACACCGGTATTATTTGGCAGATGCCGTATTTGTGGCCGCGCTTGAAGGCGATGAGGCGATACTCCATTGGTGTGCGGAGTCGCTCGTGCGTCCTGCCTTTCCCCTCTTTCTGGGAAGGAGAGCGTGCCCCCCTTCAACAAAAGTACTTCTTGGTCTGGAGGAAGGCGTGAACCTTTTAGATGCTCTCAGAAATACCCCTTGGCAGGCATCTGAGCGCTATCAGTTCAGGCATAGGAGAGACTCAGTAATTACACTTGAGATTTTGTATGACCAAGGACTGGGGCAGGCTGATGGTGGCGAGACCGTGCGTGATGTCCCTCTCAGCTTCTCACAAGCCAAGAGAGAGTATTCGTGGCGTCTGGTCTCACATGATTCGGTGACTGTTCAAAATCCGCTTTATCGTTCAGGGGTGCCAGAACATGATCCTTGGTCTGCGCTTGACGGGAGGACGGTCTGATGTACTTCACTCGATTTCCCATCAACATGAGCCGACGCGGGACGCGAGGTATGCTGGCATCTCCCTACAGGTTACATGCGGCTATCGCAGCCAGCTCCCCTTCCCATAGGGAAGGAGATGCGTCTAATGAGGGTAGGGTTTTGTGGCGCATAGATAGCGATCCGGATGGCTTAGCCTCCCTTCTCTATATCATCAGCCCTATCGAACCAAATCTTGTTGCTCTTGATTCTCAAATTGGTTGGCCTAACAAGGCTAAGCAGTGGGCAACGAAGTGCTATGATCCTTTCCTTGAGCGAATCTCCGTTGGTCAAAGATTCACGTTCCGGCTAGTTGCCAATCCAACTGTTAATAGAAGTGCAGGAGGAGGAAAGGGTGATATAGCCACTACGAATGGCAGGTCAAAGCGTATAGGCCATCTCACCACCTTGCAGCAGGCTGCATGGCTTGTCGGGAAAGATGTCTACAAGGGCAGGGAGGCAAGAGTACCCGACGTCTTTGCTAGTCAATCCACCAGTCGAGCCCTGCGAAACGGGTTTAGAGTAATCGATGACAGTTTCGGTAACATGCAGATGGTTGTATCACACTCCAAAAAGCAATCATTTAAGCGCGGGTCTGGAGGTAAGCGGATTACGCTCACTACTGCCCAGTATGATGGTGTCCTGGAAGTTATAGACCCTGACCTTCTGAGAGGTGCGTTGGTGCGTGGTATCGGCCATGCCAAGGGGTTTGGCTGTGGGCTACTGACTATTGCCTACTTAGGGAGTTAAACATGAGCGTCATGCCAGGTGCCCCGAAGCCAGACCTACAGACGCTGCCCACAGTTCGTGAGCGCATGACATTCCTCTATGTTGAGCGTTGTCTTGTGAACCGTACTGATAGCGCGATCACCATTACTGATACCAGGGGTACGGCATATGTTCCCGCAGCATCCTTAGGAGTACTTATGTTAGGCCCAGGGACAAATGTCTCTCATCGTGCCATGGAGCTTATGGGGGACGTTGGCTCGACTATGGTCTGGGTGGGGGAACACGGAGTGCGTTACTATGCGCACGGAAGGCCACTTACCCATTCCTCCCATCTCATTGTGCGTCAGGCAGAGCTGGTTTCAAACATGCGTAAGCGACTGTCCGTAGCACGCGAGATGTATCAGATGAGGTTCCCAGGTGAGGATGTAAGTGGGTTTACGATGCAGCAGCTTCGTGGACGTGAAGGTGCTCGCATACGCTCGGTATACAGGAAGCTTTCTAAAGAGTACGAGGTCCCTTGGGCGGGTAGGGAGTACAATCCTGATGATTTTGACGATGCCACACCAGTCAACAAGGCTCTCTCGGCGGCTCATGTCTGTCTTTATGGTGCTGTGCACAGTGTGATTGTTGCATTGGGATGCTCTCCAGCGCTTGGGTTCGTTCATGTGGGACATGAGCGTTCATTTGTATACGATGTTGCTGACCTGTATAAGGCAGACCTAACGATACCGATTGCCTTTCAAGTTGCAGCCGAAAAGATCGAGGATGTAGGAGGGGAAACCCGAAGGCGTGTGCGTGACGCTTTCGCTTATAACCGCCTGTTTGAACGGGTAACGCGTGATGTGAGGAGGCTTTTACTCGGAGAGGCTGCAGAGGAGGAAGCCATTGAAGTCGATACCCTGTATCTTTGGGACGAGAAGCGTTCTGCGGTGAGGTTTGGTGTTTCCTATGGCAAGGATGAGAATGATCTCCTGACTCTACCTGATCGTGAGGGGAATGGACGGCTTTTGGAAGGTTAGACCATGGTCGTCATCACGCTTGAAAAATGCCCTATCTCGTTGAGGGGAGATCTGACCAAGTGGCTACAGGAGATTAGCCTTGGCGTGTACGTAGGACAGGTGAGCGCGCGCGTTCGCGATCGACTCTGGGAACGAATTTGCGAAGAATCGAAAAGTGGGCGAGCCACCATGGTCTTTTCAACTCGTAACGAGCAGCGATTTGACTTTCGAGTGCACAACACGATATGGCGACCGGTAGATTTTGATGGTCTGAAGCTAATGATGCGCCCAAGTATCACTGAGGCCAGGAAGTACAGGAAGAGGGCTGCAGGCAGTAGTGACGCCTCCCGTCGTTTACGTATGAACAGATCGGCTAAGGGACGGAGTAAAGGCGAGCCAGCTGCGTACGTTGTTGTTGATGTGGAGACGACAGGACTCGATCCAAAGGATGATCAAATCATCGAGATTGCAGGTCTGAAGATTGTCGATGGGGATGAGGTGGGCTCATTTCAGAGGCTAGTTATTCCAGATAAGGAACTGTCCTGCGAGATTGAGCGACTGACTGGTCTGACTGACGCACGATTGCGCAAGGAGGGTGAGGAGCTTTCTGCGGTCTTGAAAGAATTCCTTGATTTTACGGGGTTGATGCCGGTGATGGCACACAATGCTTCCTTCGACTGTGAGTTTATCCAAGTCGCATGTGAGGAATGTGACCTAGATGACTTCGATAACGAGTGTATTGATACGCTTGATCTGGCACGAAAGAAACTACCGCGTGCTCCTGGGTATCGATTGACTGAGCTCGCGGCAAAGTTTGCTATAGATGCTGGCGGTGCTCATCGTGCCCTTACGGACTGTAGAATTACACGCCAGCTTTTTCTCAAACTGATTGAAATGTAACGCATTCAAAAAATGCTACACTGTCTAGCAGGGATTTTTTAGTCTGCTCCCCGCGCGCGCGGGGATGATCCCCCGTCGTCGTCCACGCCGACGGCCCTCTGCATCTGCTCCCCGCGCGCGCGGGGATGATCCCGCAAGACCACTGATGAGAGGCCCAAGCACGCGCTGCTCCCCGCGCGCGCGGGGATGATCCCGATGAGCACATACATGTTTTGCCATA
>ERZ773022.511-NODE-511-length-31395-cov-5.280600_pt1 | contig 31395 bp, 23 predicted proteins | sample MGYA00580839_ERZ773022 | MGnify/ENA primary metagenome ERZ773022 (study PRJEB29015, sample SAMEA2738020) | human oral metagenome | biome: human oral; feature: human-associated habitat; material: dental | place: China | collected 2044 ... | reverse complement strand
GAAAGATTTCGCCCGCACGACTTCATAGACGATTTCTTGACGTCAATCATTGATCGTCCAATTTTCGCGCCCTGAGACATATGCGCCGACGAGTGCCGCAACCAGGAGCGGAACTCCAAGATCTATGGAGTCATTGAGGAAATTTTTGTCGAACCATATGGAACGAATAATTAATATTATTAACACTACAATAATTTCTATTATAAATGATTGTAATGCTTGTTTTTTATTGATTCTTTTCATAATATCCTTTCATGTGTTTATATTTTATTAATATACCCAGGGCAAAGCACACCATCCAGCTGCTGCAATAAGTGCAGCAACAAGTCCGACTACTCCGTCTTTGAGAGCGCTTCGTCCCACAATTGAAATTATTTTTATGGCCGCCTGTTTCCACATTTTCTTTTGGATCAGTCTATTGAGAGCGCCACGTGCGGCACCGCCAACAAAGCCAAAACCGGATTTATCAAGAATACATTGCGAATAGCTTCTTTCACTATTGCTCCTATTGGGTTTTACCTGGCTCGCTCCGACCTGGGCGGCGATGTCGTCGAGGGCGTCATACCCTTCGCTGGAGATGGTGTTCATCGCGAAGTGAATCTCTTCTTCTTCCGAAGCGTCGGAGGGAATCTTCGCCCAACGGATCACCGCGGGAAGGAGAAGGCCCTGCACGACCATCGACAGGATCACAACCCCGCCGACGACGAAGATGACGAAATTCCGCGCGACTGCGCCTGCCGGGACGGAAAGCGCAACGGCCAGCGAGACGCCGCCTCTCAGGCCCGCGAAGGTGCTGACCACGCGTCCCCGGAACGTCGTGCGAAGCCTCCGCTGCTTTTCGGATCGGTCCAACGCGCGGATGATCCCGATCGTCACGTGGAGGAAGACGAACCGGGCGAGCACTGAGACGAGCCAGGCGACCGCGACCACCGCGAGTCCGTACCCCCACGAGGAATCGAAGCGCTCGATGGTTTCGCCCATCCGCTCCACGGCGCTGGGCAGCTGAACGCCCACGAGCACGAAGAGAGCCCCGTTCATGATGTAGGAGACGAAAGACCATATCGGCAGGCCGTAGAAACGGTTGACGGGCTTGATGGTGTCCGGGCCTCGATAGGTCAGATAGAAGGCAGCGACGACGACGGCGACCACGCCCGAGCCTTTCATGTCCTGGAACGGCTCGATGCTCTCGGAAATCAAGAAGGCCACGAAGGGAACCGTGAACATGAAAACGCTGAAGTTCATCGGATTCCCGATGTGGGCTCGCAAGCCGTTGGCCGCCCATCCGACCGCTAGGCCGACCAGCGTGCCGATCAAGAAAGAGAAGAAGAACATGCCGGAAGCGCGCCCGATGGACGTCGATTCCCCTTCCGCCATGTGCAAGGCCAAGGCGAAGAGAACGAGGGTCGTGCCGTCGTTGATGAGCGCCTCGGCCTTGAGCGTGGTGATCGAGGATTTGGGGAGCTTGCCGTTCAACGTCGCCACGGCCACCGCATCGGTCGGCGCGAGCGCGGCGCCGATGATGAGTGCAGCCGACCAGTTGGAGACGCCGACGAAGGCATGCAGAAGGCATGCAGCACCCAGGCGATGGCGAATGCCGTGAAGACGACGAGCAGCGTTCCCGTGAGGAGAATCCCCCGCAGGCGCGCGCGTGCCTCGCGCCACGAGGTGTTCCGGGTTTCCCAGAAGAGCATGACGGGAAGGAAGATCTCCAGAATCACATGCGGCGGCAGGCCGACCTCGCGCACCTCGTTCAGCTGGTGCGCGGGGATGAGCGCCAGCATCAAGCCCAGGAATATGAGCAAAACGGCGGGAGGGACGCGCATCCTATGGGCCAGGATGTTGCCTAGCAGAATGGCTGCTGCGACCGCGATGATGACTTCGAGCACGCTGTGTTCTTTAGAGTGCGATAGAGGCTGTTGAAGGTTGAATCATTGCGTCAATGCATCCGGCTGTTCTTCAACAGGACGCTCATTCATCCAGATTGACGCCGAACTTCATTATCGCTTCCCCAATCGGCCGCTGCCTGTCCCATCGCCTGGCGTCGGCTTCATTGTGGCACTATTCTCGGGGTGGAGAAATCCCTGGTTTTATTGCATTTAATCACACCATAGAACGTTAATTCTTGTTTTTCTTTCTTTATTCAACTTTTTATGATTATCTGTGCTTTTCGATGAAATTTACGACTTTAGCATCGATTTCCCGCTCATGGCCGATCATGAAATGGCCTCCCTTCTCGAAGATCTTCTTCTCCAGATTCGGGTAGCGGTGAAGCGACCCCTCGACTTGGCCTGCGGGAGCTTCGAAGGGGGCGACTCGATCGTCCCTCGCATGGAGAAGCAGCACCGGGACTTGCATCTCCTCGATCGGGTACTCTTCGAAACTCACCGCCATGTCGCGATTGGTGATTCGAGCGTCGAGATCGGCGCCTTCCTTCCGCTTCGACAGCGGCAGCATGCTGTGGACGACGTCGGCCCCCATTCCGTAAACCCTTCTGTAGAGGGGGAAGGCCAGCCACATCGGCAGATCGCGGTTCACGATCGGCGGAGGCCCCATGAGGCGGGGAATCTTGGCCGGCTTCTCGTTCCACGGCGCCGCAGAGCAGTATAGGATCAGGCCCTTGGTTCGCTCTGGGAAATCCAGGGCGAAGCGGATCGCGGGAGTCCCGCCCGCCGAAGTCCCCAGAACGAAGACTCGATCGATTTTCAGGCGGTCGAGCAGTTCGACGTAAGCTTCCGCCTGCTGCCTCGGCGTGCCTTCGCCCTTGACGGAGCTGCCGAGGTAGCCGAAGCGGGAGGGCGCAAGAATCCGGTATCTCGACGACAGGGTCCCGACGTTTTCGTATGCCTGGTCGTAGCCTCCGTAGAGGCCGTGGGCGGAGAGGACGACTTCCTCTGATCCTCCGTCACCCGGCCTCTTGTTCCTCGGTCTCTCGTCACTCAGCCCTTTGCCATCCGACGCCTCGTCGCTCGGCCGGCGATCCACATACGTCATTCTGCCGTAGCTCAACATCGCCGTTTCGGCGCCGTATGCCGCCAAACGCACGCCAGCCTCACACAGGGCCCGTTTCAACTGACGGGCGCTGACGAGCGCGCTTGCCGCGACGGCCGCAGCGCAGGCGGCAACTACCTCTCTGCCAATTTTCATTTTCTTCATTTTTCCGAGTTCCTTCTGCAATTTGAGTTTTGAATACTTTTGCGTATACGTTTATTACATATTCATTTTATTTATTTTGAACTTTCATTTGTATGTTTCATTGAATGAATTTTTGTATGTATGCTTTTCATAATCATTCTTCGCGTTCTTTTCTTTCGTGCTTCAAGGTTTCATGTATGATTTTACAGATCAAACGATCGTGAGCATCCTCCGAAATCCGATGTGACGTTGTCCTGCAGATGGAAACGAGGAGCTGCGTCGCGAAGCCGATGATGTGGATACGAAATACTTGCGAAAAACACCTCTCGGGGACTCTGATCGGCGTAAAGAGATGGTCGAAGCCGTGTGGGATCTCAGCTAAGGCTCGCCGCCCTTCGCGCAATCAACGCGGCGACGAGGTCTTCTCGACGGACCTGCGCCTCGCCCCTCATCAGAACCGTCTTGGCTGCGGTCTCGGCCGCTTTGACCAGCTCTGCATGGCTCAAATCCGCCGTGTGCTCTCCCAGCTTCGCCATGCTGACTCCGGCGGCGAGGGTCCCAAGGCGCGCCTTCATCACAGCCGCTGCTTGACGCGCATCGGGGAGCGCGTAGGTGAGAACCATGTCGAAGCGACGGAACAGTGCCTTGTCCAAGATAGCGCGGTGATTCGTCCCTGCGAGCACGAGCGATTCGGTGCCGGCCTCTTCGAGGAAGACGAGGAAGGAGTTCAGGATCCGGCGGGCCTCGCCGACATCGTTGCCGCTGCGATCGCCTCCGAGCGCATCGAACTCGTCGAAGAGGTACACCGCCCGCCGCTGTGCCACGGAGTCGAAAACAAGCCGAAGTTTGCCGGCCATCTCGCCCATGAACTTGCTCAGCAGGCTATCCAGTCGAACGGTGAACATGGGCACTTCGAGTTCCGTGGCGAGTACCGCCGCCGTCATCGTCTTTCCGGTTCCCGGAGGCCCCTCCAACAGAAGCCGGTGCGCAGGGGCGAACCCGTGGTCCAGCAGGTTCTTGCGTTGCCGCTGCTCCGCCAACACCTGCGTTATCTGGGCCATCAGATCGGCGGACCCAACCAGCTGACGCAGACGTACATCGGGATGCGTGGCTTCCACGAGTTCGGCCAGTTCACCGCACGGTTGCGCCAGCACCGTGACACTGCCGAGCGGCGCGCGCTCGCGCGACGCGTCGACGGCCTTCTTGATGTCGTTCGCGAGAGCGTGGTGCCCGGCCTTGGCCTCGCGGGCGGCGACTTGGAGCGCGACCGAGTAGAAGCCCGCGTCGTCACCGGATGCGTGGCTGCGCACCATCGCGGCGACGTGCCGTGCTGTGCCGACCATGATTCACCTCATCCTCGCTATCCGTAGGCCTCCCATTGCCTCCAGTCTACCGGCCAAAGTCTGGTGCCTAAGGCTGGGGCGCTCGCGCGATCGCGGCAATCGGAGCCCGGTTCCACTCACCGACACACTGGGAAACTTCGCTATGGCCCGCACGAGCCGTCCGCTAGCCCAATCAGGGAAATCCGTTAGCCCGATCCTGGCGAAAACGAGCGGACCTGACGGTCACAGGACGAAAAGCGGCCTCGAACCTGTGAGCCGCAGCGTTCCCCTATGTGATCTCGCATGCATACGAAGCGCGTGCCAGGCTAGTAAAGCGCATACGGTTATCTAAGGCCATGAGATGACGAATATTTACTGTTAGTTGTGCGGAAGGTAAGGGATTCGAACCCTTGGTGCGGGATCGCCGCACAACGGTTTTCAAGACCGTCACATTCGGCCGCTCTGTCAACCTTCCATCGCCGCTTGAAGCTGCGCGCTCCATCCTAGTGCACGCAGACCGACGGTGGCGAGGCGAAAGCGAGACCTTGCGAGAAGGAAAAGCCGGGGAAGAGATGACGGGGGAGACGAGGCCGGGAAGAATCGGAAAGGGCATCGCCAGGGGATCGCGTTCTCCCGCGCTTTCGCTACTCTTCCGCCTCTTTCCTCACGTCGAGGGCTTGGCGATCGGAGTCGGATCGCAGAGGGCGGGAATCGGCCTCTTCCCGTGCTTTCAGGGCCTGGCGCAGCCAGAGGGCGACCAGGCCGGGCATCACGAGGATCACGGCCATGCCGGGCAGGACGATGCCCGAGTCGTTGAGCGCGAAGGCGAGGAGGAGGCAGAGGCCGGCCGAGAGGAGCCCCATGCGCAGAGGGACGCGCACCCCCTCGTCGACGGTGGCGGTGAAACCCCACGTGCGGCGCATGAAGGCGCGGCATCTGGACAACGCCGCCAGGCCGCGCACGCCCCCGGGCGCGCTCCCGCCGCCCTCGGACCGACCGTCTTTCCGAGAGCGGTCGCCTTCCAAGAGGCCGGCTTCACGGCTCGCACCGGCTGCGGGTTTCGCGCCGCCCCCAGGCATCGCCGTCTCCCCAGGCCCCACGCGCTCCTCGGGCCTCGCGCGGATGAGATCGACCAGAGCGCAGACGAAGAGAACGAGCCCGGCGAGCACCACCCACCGGTGCGTCGAGTTGAAGAGGAGCCGGACGTTCGTTCCGAGTTTCCTGCCCAGAACCTCGGCGAGCTCGCCGTCGGATATCGACTGGACGAACTTGCCCAGATGGGTGCGGCTCTCGGCCGGACGCATCCAGTCCAGGACGGCGATTGCGGCAGCCGCCGCCACTGTGATCCCGCCGATCGTGAGAATCCTGCTCACCGACAGGCGTATGCGGGCCACGAGGATCATGAGGAGGAAGAGAGCGGGGAGGAAGGAGAGGACCCCGCCGAAGTCGGCTCCCATGGAGGGGAGGGCGTCGACGCCGGCCACGGCCAGTCCGATCAGAGCGATCGTCACGAGCGCGACGCCGGTGCGGGAAGGCCTGCCGGCACCGGGGGCTCCCCCGGCCGGCGGTCCGCCTCCAGCCGTGCCGTCGGTAGTGGTCGCCTCTTCCGCGCCGGACGGTGCACTGCCGTGGGGCACCATCCGGTCAGTCGGCCCGCCGCTGCCGGCCGAGAGGTTGCGGCGGACCGCGACGCCGCTGTGGGCGAGGGCCGGTTCGCGCGTTGAGACGGCCTCGCGCGCCGGCTCGGCCGGACGGCCGAGCCGGATGCGTTCGCCCAGGAAGGCCAGACCCAGCAGGGTCCCGGCGGCCAAGAGGGCGTAGGCCTCGTTGCCCACGCCGTAGAAGCGAGCGGCGGTGAGGAGGTTGAAACCCACCACGGAGTCGGCCATGATGTGCGACCCTGTGGCCGCGTCCAGGGCGATGAACGCGGTCGTCGGCACGGCGAGCGACAGAAGCGGCCCCGCCGCCCAGAACCTGCCGGTCGCCAGAGCCAGGGCCGCCAGGGCTCCGGCCGTCGCCCAGCACCCTGCGAAGAGCGCCAACCGGGCGTTCGACGCCATCCACCAGGGGAAGACGTTGACCACGAGGCTGGCGAGCGGGACGGCGGCGATCGTCAACCCCAGCCACGACCAGAGGAGGCTGAGCGAGCGGTGCCGCAGCACTCTGCGATACAGCGGCATGGCCGTCAGGGCCAGCGAGACGAGGAAGAAGACGATCGACGCCGTCGTGAGCTGGCGGATGAAAGGACCGCGCAGGGTGCGCATCTTGCCCGAGTGGCGCGCCTGATCGGCCAGGGCGTCGACCCGCTCGGTATAGCAGGCCTGCGAGGACGAGCACGCGGACGTGTTCGGACGCGAACCGATGACCGACCCCGTCACGGCGCCCCGGTCGGCGCCGAACCAGCTGAGGACCGTCGGGACGACGTCCGTCGCCTGCACGATGCCCTTCTGGCGGACGGAGTCGCTGGAGGCCAGGCCCATGGGGATCGGGGCGCCGGGTGCCTTCCCGACGTCGGCCGCCACGTACATCTGCATGTACGTGTACGTGTCGATGTCGGCCGCGGAGACGAGCATCACCCGCGTTCCCGAGGGGATCTTCTCGAGGATCCGCTCAACCCGCCTCATGTTGATGATCGAGAAGATCCGCCGGCCGGGCTGGGAGTCCGACCCGTCGACGGTGTCGGGGGGAATCGTGCCGTTGGGGACCGTCGGGCTCACACTGGCGCCGGACGTGGGCGCGGGATCGGACGCGCCGTCGGAGCGCCAGGCCCCCGGCGACTTCGCCTTCCGCTCTTCCTTGAGACGCTCCTGCTGGTAGAGGGAACGGGCGAGCTTGCGCTCCTCGTCGGAGGCGTAGCTCTCGGTGTCGGCGTCCACGACGGTGAGGTCGTGGGACGAGGCGCTCGCCGAGACGAGGTTCGACAGCTCCTCGTCCGCGCCCGGCGCCGCCGTGTAGTTGGCCGGCGCGACGCCCGACGGGCCGGCCAGGGCGTAGGCCGCGCCGTTGCCGATCCCATGGGTGGAGATGCCCGCCTTGGACGCGAGCTCGGCGAACTGCCCGAGATGGGAGCGCTTGCTGGTCTGCGCGAGGGCGGCGCGGTAGCGGCCCCATTCGGGCAGAGGAGCCCCGGCCGCGACGAGCGGCTGCGTACACGTCGGGGTGGACGCGACGCCCCCGCTGGAGATCTGCCGGCCCGCGGACATCGCGAGCCACGTGTCCACCGGGCAGGCGGGTCTGGTGGTGGAGACCGGCACGAGGTTCGCCATCGTCCCCGACGCGCCGAGCCGGGCTAGATTGGGTGCGATCGTCTGATCCAGCTGATCCCAGCGCAGCCCGCCGGTCAGGACGAGGACCACCCGGGGCTTCGCTGCCGCTTTGCCCTTGCGGGACGGAGACGACGAGGCGCCGCCGTCACCCCGTGCCGGCGAGAGGGAGGCGAATCCGGAGAAGACCAAGCAGCCCAGGAGGAGGGACAGGAGGGCGGCCAGGCGGCCGACCGGCCGCCTCACGCGACGGGACGATGCAAGCGGTGACACACTCAGCCTCCTTCCCGACGGGTCAAGTATCAAGTATATTCCGCTCGCCGTCCAGGGATCACTGCGCATCCTCCCCGGCGGTGACGGAGGGATCCAGGGGGCGGCCGGCGAGGCGCTCGGCCCGGAGGTGCGCGACGACCGCCTGAAGGCCGCCCGTCAGACGCGCCACCTCGCGCTGCCGCTCGTATCCGACGCCGCCGCGGGCTATCGCGAGGCAGGCTGCGAGGTCCTCCGTGCAGCCGAGGTCCTCGGCCGCGGATTCCAGGCCGGCGACGAAGTCCGGGAAGCTCTCGCGCAGGGGCGCCTGATCCCCGTCGGCGTTCTCGACGAGGACCGCGTCCATGCCGTAGCGGGCGGCCCGCCATTTATTGGTTTCGGCGAACTCCCGTGGGAGGACGAGAGGCTCGCGCCCGGCGTCGAGCTCTCGCGAGGCGGTCTCCACCAGGCAGTGGACCAGCGCGGCCACGGCGCGCACCTCGGCGAGATTCGAATTCGCGTCGCACGCCCGCACCTCGATCGTCCCGAACTTGGGGGAGGGCCGGACGTCCCAGCGGATTTCGTCGTACTGGCGGATCGCCCCGACCTTCAGGAGGCCGGCGACCAGTTCGTCGAGCTCCTCCCAGGCCCTCAGCCGGTGGGGAAGCCCCGCGGTCGGCAGCTGCTGGAACATCATCGCGCGATTGTCGGCGTACCCGGTGTCGATCCCCGCCCAGAACGGCGACGAAGCGGCGAACGCCTGGATGTGGCCCAGTCGGGCCGTCAGATGGTTGAGAATGGGGATCACCTTCCGCCGGTCCTCGATCCCCACGTGCACGTGGGTGCCGAAGATCAGCATCTGATGGCCCCAGTACTGCGTGCGCTCGACCAGCTCTTCGTAGCGCTCCGTCTCGGAGACGGGCTGCAGGCTCGGCTCGGCGAAGGGGTGGGATCCTGCGGAGACGAGACGGGCCCCCAGCTCGGCGGCGATCGGCTCGACGACGGCCAAAGCCTCCTGCATGTCCCGGGCGCACTCGGCCACGGCCGTGCGCTTGCGCGAGACGAATTCGACCATGATCTGCAGCATCTCGCTGTGGACCAGGGGGAAGCCGGGGTGACGGCGGTCGAGTTCGGCGAACACGCCGGGCGCACAGGGGCTCAGCCGCCCGGTGGCCGGGTCGACGAGCTGGAGCTCCCACTCCAGCCCTACGGTGGAACGCTCGGATTCTTTGAAGTCGATGGCCATGCGGCACGCCTCGTTTCGATATTCGCGGTTCACCGCTGGTCGGCGGTCACCCCCGAGGGGGTCAACTCCTGTAGCGACGGACGAATTCCGTGATGATCCGGTTCCCTCCCTCGACGTCGGCGGCGTCGCAGCGGGCGATGACCGCGGCCTTCTCGTGAGCCGGGTAGTAGGCGTCGCCGTAGGCGTCGATCCGTATGCGCATCCCCGGCGTCGTGATCTCGGGGTGGAACTGCGTCCCGTAGACGTTGCGCCCCCACCGGACCATCTGGGTGCGGCAGAAGTCGCCCGTGGCCAGCAGCACGGCGTCCCCCGGAGGCGTCCCGACGGATTCGGAATGCCCGACGTAGGCCCGGAAGGTCGGCGGCAGACGCGACGCGACGGCATCGTGGGCCGCTTCGTCGGTCAGCGTGATGACGGGGGCCTGGAGGTCCTCGCCGAAGCCGTCGATCAGCGAGCCGCCGAGGGCTATGGCCACGGCCTGCATGCCGAAGCAGAGCGCGAGGGTGGGGACGTCCTCGTCGACCAGGCGGCCCGCCAGGCTGAGGACGCGCTCCTCCATGCGCCGGTGCTCGGGGCTTTTGTCCGATTCTCCGAAGCCGAAGGGAGACCCCGTGATGAAGACGCCCGAGTAGTCCGCGAAGTCCATCTCCGCGGGGTGCGGGGCGCCAGGGTCCAGGAGGGAGACGTCGACGACGTCGCGGCGGGGGTCCAGGCCGCCGCGCTCGACGATCGTCTTGCGCTCGTTGACGGCTATCGCGCCGCCGGGACGGCACACGACGAGCAGGAAAGGCTTCGCGCCGCTGTTCTTCGCGTTGCCGACGGGCGGTGTTGCTATCACCCGGACATCTTTACGCACCGGTCCGACGAAGGCGTTCGGCGTTCCGCCAAATGGACATGATGTGATGTCGGCGACGGATCGCGGTCGGGCGGGAGGCGGGCGATCCTGGAGGGGCAGCCGCGGCGCGCACGCTCGGAACCCGGGCTGTTCGGGTCTGTATGGGGTCCGGTTCGCGCGCGTCCAGGCAGGGGAGCGGGCGCGGGCAGGCCGAAAGGAACCGGCGCGGGCGGCTCAGCTCGAGCTCAGTCCAGTCAGCCCAGCAGGAGATCGAGGAGGGAGGCCAGGCCGTCCTCCTCCACGGAGCCGGTCTGAGCGTCGGCCGCCGCGGCGACCGGTTCGGGCGCGCCGCCCATGGCCACCCCCAGCCCGGCCCAGCCGAGCATCTCGACGTCGTTTCCGCCGTCGCCCACGGCGACCGTGGCCCGCGGGTCGACGTCCAGGCGCCGCCGGACGCCCTCCAGAGCCGCGGCCTTGGAGGTCCCCTCCGGCGCGACGTCGACCCAGGCCGTCCACCCGATGTAGTACTCCACGCCGTCCAGCCCGGCTCCGCGCACGACCCGGAGGAACTCGTCCGGGTCCTCGTCCAGGCCGCGGACGATCATCCGGGTCGCGTCGGGCACCGGCAGCGCCTCGACGGGCAGGACCACGCTCGGCCCGCTCAGCTCACCGGGAGGGAAGTCCGCCGTCACCCGCCGCGGCCGGCCGATCGACTCGACCGCGTAGAGGGCCTCGGGCATCAGCGAGTGGAGCGCCGCCAGCCCGGCGGACGGATCGAAGGTGTGCGAGTCCAGGACGGCGTCGCGCTCGACGTCCAGGGTTATCGCCCCGTTGGAGCAGACCGCTGCGCCCTCGCGCATGCCCGCTGCGTCGAGGACCTCGCGTGCGCCGGGTATGCCGCGCCCGGTGGCCAGGCTCAGGTGCGTCCCGGCCTCCATGTGCTTCCTGACGGCATCGCAGACCCGGGAGGAGAGGGCGCCGTCGCGGCGCACGAGCGTGCCGTCGATGTCGAGGGCGATGAAGAGCTCCGGGCCGGCCGGAGGCAGGCGCGCGGCCTCGACGCGATCGCGCAGCCCCGCGGCCGCCTGGCGGGAGGGCGTCATCGGACCGGCTCGACGACCGCCCTGCCGCCCAGGTAGGGCCGCAGCGCCTCCGGGACGTACAGCGAGCCGTCGGGCCTCTGGTGGTTCTCGAAGATCGCGACGAGCCACCGGGTCGTGGCCAGGGTGCCGTTGAGGGTGGCCACCGCCCGGTTCCCGCCGTCGACGCGCTCGCGGACGTTCAGGCGGCGGGCCTGGTAGGTGGTGCAGTTCGACGTCGAGGTGACCTCCATGAAGCGGTTCTGCGTGGGCAGCCAGGCCTCGCAGTCGAACTTCCGGGCGGCCGAGGAGCCTAGGTCGCCGGCCGCGGTGTCGATGACCCGGTAGGGCAGCTCGACCTTGGCGAGCATCTCCTCCTCCCAGCCCAGGAAGCGGCGATGCTCATCCTCGGCGTCCTCGACGCGGCAGAAGGAGAACATCTCCACCTTGTTGAACTGGTGGACGCGGATGATCCCGCGCGTGTCCTTGCCGTAGGAGCCGGCCTCGCGGCGATAGCAGGAGGACCACCCGGCGTAGCGCAGCGGGCCGTTCGAAAGGTCGACGATCTCGTCCTTGTGGTATCCGGCCAGGGCCACCTCCGAGGTGCCGACCAAGTACTGGTCGTCCGCCGGAAGATAGTAGATCTCGTCCGAGTGCGCGCCCAGGAAGCCGGTTCCGGCCATGATGTCCGGATTGACGAGGGTCGGCGTGGTCATCATCGTGAAGCCGGCGGCCTCCGCCTGATCGACGGCCATCGTCAGCAGCGCGAGCTCGAGCCGCGCGCCCACGCCCTTGAGGTAGTAGAAGCGCGAGCCGGAGACCTTCGTGCCACGCGCCATGTCGATCGCGTCGAGCGCCTCGGCGACGTCAAGGTGGTCCTTCGGCTCAAAGTCGAAGGCGCGAGGCTCGCCCACGTGCTTGAGGACCTCGTAATCCTCCTCGCCGCCGGCCGGAACGCCGTCCAGCACGATGTTCTGGATTGCCGCATTGGCCTGAAGATATTCCTGCTCGGCCTCGTTCGCCGCGGCCTCCAGCTCCTTGACGCGCTCGGCCAGCGCCTTCGCCTCGGCGAGGACGGCAGGGCGCTCCTCGGGGCTGGCCTTTCCGATCGAACGCGAGAGCTCCTTCTGCGAGGCGCGGGCGGTCTCGAAGGCCTGAAGGGCCGACCTGCGGGCCTCGTCGGCGGCCAACAGCGCGTCAACCGAGGCCTCGTCGTTGCCGCGGCGACGCTGGGACTCGCGCACCGCATCGGGATTCTCACGTGCAAAGCGGATGTCGATCATGGGGACAATTCTACGTCGTTGCGCGCAGCGCTCGCAGATGACTCCTCTTACTCTTCGATCGCATTAACCTTAGAGCATGACATGGCATTGGTGGCTGACGCTCACGCTGGCTCTTGCGGCTCTCTGCCTCTCGCTGCACAATCGCGCCTCAATCGGCGCCCTGAGGAGCCGACTCGTGCACGCCAACGCGGCGTCGGCGGGGATCCTGCCGCAGGAAACCGAGGGGACGGGCGAGAGAACGGTGGCCGTCGTCGTCAACCCCACGAAGATCGGGGACATGGGGGACCTCAAGGCGGTGGTCGAACAGGCCGCGGCCGACGCCGGATACTCCGCGACCCGCTGGTACGGCACGACCCCCGACGATCCGGGAGCGGGCCAAACCCGCGCCGCCTTGGCGGAGGGGCCCGCCGTGGTGATCGCCGCGGGCGGGGACGGGACGGTGCGCGCCGTCGCCGGGCAGCTCGCCGGAACCGACATTCCGCTGGGCATTCTTCCGCTCGGAACGGGAAATCTGCTGGCTCGCAACCTCAACCTGCCGCTCGGCTCCTCGCTCAGCAACCTCGCCATGGTGGCCTTGACCGGAAGGCTTCAGCGGATCGACGTCGGCAGAATCGGCGCCCCGGAGCCGACGGAGGGCGAACTTGCGCAGATCGCCGACATGGGACCGGACGCGCGGCCCTTCGCCGGATGCGAGCCGTTCCTGGTGATCGCCGGAATGGGCTTCGACGCCGACGTCATGAACGACGCCGACCACGGGCTCAAACATGCCATGGGCTGGGGCGCCTACCTCGTTTCCGGCTTTAAATTCATGCGGCGTTCGCGCGTGAACGCGACGGTGGTGGCCGGCGACGGCTCGAACAGCTTCCGGGTCGAGGCCAGGTCGATCCTCTTCGCCAATTGCGCGCGGCTTCCCGCGGGCTTCGTGCTCGCGCCGGACGCCCGCATCGACGACGGCTGGCTCGACCTCGTGCTTCTGGACACAAAGGGCTGGATCTTCGGCTGGGGCGACGTCATGCGGCGGATGGGCCTGCAGGGAATCGGCGTGCGCCGGACGATTCTGCCCTCGGCGGGAACGATCGACCTGCGGCGCATGCGCTCGGCGACGGTCACCGCCGACCGGCCCGAGCTCGTCGAGGCCGACGGCGACGCCCTCGGATACGCCACGAAAGTCACAGCAGAAATCGACCCGCTGGCGCTCACCGTCCACGTGCTGTGAGCGGGCGGCCTTCCGGCGGCTCCGCCTTGCCTTCGCCGCCGTTGCGCGTTTGCGGTCGTGCAATTCTGCCTTTGCGGGCCGCGAAGAAGCGGCTGCACAGGCTTGGGGGCGCCTCCTTACGGCGGAGACGCCTTTTTACGCCCGCCCGGCCAGCAGCCTCTCGACGAATTCGCGCCCTGCCCGGAAGTCGGCGTCGGACGTTCCGGGGCGCGGTCTGATCCTCTCGCCGCTGGCCGAAGGGTAGGAGCCGAGGAAGACGACCTGCGGGCACACGCGGTGCAATCCTATGAGAACCGCCTGGATGCGCTCGTCGCACAGGTGGCCCTCGGCGTCAATCGAGAAGGCGTAGCGGCCCAGCGAATCGCCGATAGGCCGCGACTCGATCCGCGAGAGGTTGATGCCGCGGGCGCTGAACTGCTCGAGCATGCTCAGCAGCGCGCCGGCCTCGTCGTGCGGGAGCTGGACCAGCAGGGTGGTTTTGTCCGCGCCCGTCCTTTCGGGCTGCGGCCCGGGAAGGCCCACCATGATGAACCGGGTGACGGCGCCGGGGTTGTCGGCGACGTCGTCGGAAAGCGACTCGAGGCCCATGAGCTCGACGGTGGCGGGCGGGCACAGGGCCGCCTCGAAGCCGGGGCTGTCCGATTCGGCGAGGGTTTTCGCGCCGGCGGCGGTCGACGTCGCCGGCACGTGGACGACCGGGCCGAGGCGCTCGGCGATCCATCCGCGGCATTGCGCCCACGCGTGCGAGTGGGTCGATATGGCGCGGATGTCCTCGCGGCGCGTGCCCGGCCTGACCGCGAGCGAGAAAGCGATCGGCACGAGCATCTCCGCCTTGATCTGCAGCGCGGAGCCGTCCGTCAGCGCGTCGAGGGTTGCGTTGACCCCGCCCTCGACGGAGTTTTCGATCGGGACGACGGCGTAGTCCGCCTCTCCCGAGCGCACGAGCCTGAGCGCCGTCGGAACGTCGATCGCCGGAATCTCGACCGAATCGGACGGGGCCACCTGTTTCAACGCCGCGTACGTGAACGTTCCCGCCGGTCCCAGGAACGAAAAGCGCAGGGGGGCCTGCTTTGTCGCGCTCATTGGTCTCCTTCCGCCCGCTTTCTTCTCGCTCGCGCGCTTTCTTCTCGCTCGCACACTTTACCTGCCGGTTTCCGGGCGGACGGGCCAACCCTCCGAAATGTGGGCCACGCCTTGGCCTGGCCGCGGACCGCCGCATGCCGTTTTCTTCCGCGATTTCACGCATCCGCAGGGCGTTTTCGCGTTGGCAGGGCTCTCTCGCATCCGCAGGTCGTTTTCACGTTGGCAGGGCTCTCTCGCATCAACAGGGCTCTCACGCATCCGCAGGGCGTTTTCGCTCGGCAGCCTCGACGGCGTCGACGCTTGGGCGACTTCACCGATCCGCAAGACGCCGTGAGACCGAGCGCAAACCCCAGGATTCGCCGGGCGATCTCGGGGATTTGCGAGGTAGGCGCGTTTGGCCGCAGTGCATGCCGCCTGCGCCGCTTCCGATAGGCTGGTCTCATGGTCCTTCGCTCCGCCCGCCAAACGATCCTCGTCGTAGTGGCATTGCTCGCGGTCCTCGCCGGGGTGTGCGCGCCAGCTCGCGCGGAGGGAACGGCTCGTGCGGGGAAGCCCGCGGCCGAAGGCGGCGGGAAGGGCCCCGTCGTCGTCGTCGGATTCTCGGGAGTCAGCTGGACGGACGTGACCCGGAAGACCGCCCCTCACCTGTACGAATTCGGCAAGAAAGCGGCGGTTTCGAACATCGTGGTGCGCACGGTCCGCGAGACCGCGTGCCCGGTGGAAGGGTGGACGGCCCTTGGGTCCGGGCAGCGCACGATCGACGACGGCTGCCGCCTGCCGACCGTGGCGGGCAAGGCCCCGGCCCGGTGGGCCCAGCTGAAAGAGGCCAATTCCTCGAGCAGTTACAAGGCAAAGATCGGCGCGCTCGGCGAGGCTCTCCAAGGGCGCAGCGCCCTCGCCGTCGGCCCCGGCGCCGCCCTCGCCCTCGCCAAGCCGAACGGCCGCCTTCTCGGCGGCTATGCCGCCCTCGCCCCGCTGCCGGTTTCGGGAGAGGACGGAGACGTCGGCGGCGCGGCGCGAGCCTACGCCGGGTCCGACGCGGACGTCACGGTGATCGACCTCGGCGCGGTCCGCTACCCCGGCAACGAGCTGAGCGAGAACCATCCCGTCCAGGCCCCGGGAATCGCCCAGCGCCTGCGCGAGTACTTCACGCCCGAGGGCGCTGCGCCCGAAGCGGTAAAGCAGCAGATCTCCTACATCGACGCCCGGTTCGGGCTGCTTGTCAAACAGATTCGCAAGAAGACGCCCAACGCCACCGTGCTCGTGGCGAACGTGGCCGACGCCGACTCCTCGCGACCGCATTTGGGATATTTCGCGGCAGCCGGGCCCCGCATGGGCGGGCCGGCGCTCGCGACGTCGGACTCGACGCGGCAGCCGGGGCTCGTCCAGGTCACGGACATCATGCCTACGCTGGCCGGATGGCTGGGCGCAGGGCCGCAAGCCCGCGGCAACGCGATAGGCTCGGCCATCACAACCGCCAAGGCCTCCGACGACGGGGAGGCGAACATCGCCCGGCTTGACGCCGAACACACCCGCGCGCAGGTGACCCGCTCGCTTTCCGGCTCCTTCTACGTTCTTCTCGCCGCGCTGTCCGCCGCGATCCTCCTCATGTGGGCCAAGCGGAAGTCTCACAGGTGGACGGAGACGAATGAGCGCTTCTTCCTGCAATTGAGCGCCCTCACGGCCGCGCTTCCTGTCTCGACGCTGCTCGTCAACCTCATTCCCTGGTGGAGGATGTCGAATCCCCTCGTGAGCCTGCTCATGGGGGTTGTGCTCATTGCCGCCGTTCTCGCTCTCATCGCTTTGCGCGGAAAGTCGCCTTTCGCCCCGTTCGCCGTCATAGGCGGCGTCACCGCCGGAACCTTGGCCCTTGACGTGCTCCTCGACGGCATATGGCACGGGTACCCCCTCCAGTTGGCCGCCTTGCTGGGCATGCAGCCGCTTGTGGGTTGGCGTTTCTACGGCTTTTCGAACAACGCCGTCGCCATGTTCGTCGCCGGGCTCGTGCTGCTGCTCGCCTGGCATTCCTCACGGACGGCCCGCAAGAAGTCCGTCGCGGTCATCCTGGGCGCGGGCGCGCTCGCCCTGCTCTTGGACGGCTCGGCGAAGTTCGGGGCGGACTTCGGCGGGCCGCCGGTCATCGTCGTCGGCCTCGGCGTCCTCGCCACGATGGTCGCCGGAAAGCGGCTCACCTGGCTTCGCTTCGCCGCCGTTCTGGGCGCCGCCGTCGCCGTTTCTTTCGTGTTCGCCCTCTTCGACTACCTTCAGCCAGCCCCCAAGCGCTCTCACCTCGGCAAGTTCGTGGGGTCCTTCTTCGACGGCGGCGGCCTCGCCATCGTCTGGCGCAAAGTCACCCAGATATTCGGGGGAAATGCGCTCTTCATCCCCGTCGCCCTGGCGATCGTCGCGGCGATCTGCGCAGTCGCTTGGCTGCTGGCCAAGCGCGGACACTTCGCTCGGCTCCGGATTGAGGACGAAATCGTGAGGCGTTCGGCGGTTTCGCTCGTATCGGCGCTCGTCGTCGCTGCGCTGCTCAACGACTCGGGGGTTACGATGCCCGCCGTCGGGCTGATCGTTGCCGCCCCGCTGTGGTTCGTCGCCACGCTGCGCCGCGAGGGAGAGGCGACCGCCGGTCAAAGGGACGCTGCCGTGCAGGAAGGCGAGCCCGCCGTGCAGGAGGAAGAAAGCCCGGCAACGGCCTCTCGCGAATAGGCAGCCGCTGTCCGACGACGCAGGCTTGGCAGGCTTGAAGCCGCGGTCAGTCAGACCCCGAGCGGGCGCATGCACGGGGTCTGGTGCGCGGATCGGTCTCGATGGCGGGGGCGGACCTTGATTGATCGCATACGCTTGGTCACTGTCAGAGTATTAAAAATATTATTCTAATGTATTTGAATCATCCATGCGACCTCCAGTGTATGTTGTTCGTTACGGAGGGGTGTGGCTTTCTGCGTGGCGTCTCGCCCTTCGTTGCACAACGCCCTTCCTTTGTTCTTTTGCGGATGTTTTCCACGGTTGCGGCCTGCTCGAAGCGTCCGTCGCGAACTGGAGAATCTGCTCGCGGCCTTTTCGCCGCGCGAGACTGCGCGATCGATTTGTCGCGGAATGCCGGACCTCCGTTCGGATGTGAACAGACGTGCGCGACGTTGAAATGCGCACCATTTCAAGGAAAAGTCGGATTGTCCCGCGCCTTCGGCGTGCGAATCGCGCGTTACGGAGAAGATACAGTTTTTGCCTGGCCTGTCGATCATTTAAGCTACTTTAGACCGCTTAAGGGCGGCGCCCTGTGAGGAGTCCGGCGGAATGTGCCTATCCGAATGGCGGCGTCGCGCCGAATGTCCAAAAACTTGAAGGGAGTTTCGCGCATGGGACCAGGTGGGGCGGACACGCTGTCTGCGGATCCGAAGGAGCTCGCGACTGAGGCTGGCAACGCGCAAGACTGCGCCGCCAAAAGTCAGCGAATGCGGACGGAAGATACAGCCGGCAGCATCTCGGGGAAGATTTCAGGAGGCAAGGCGGCCTCGACCGTCAAGACGACGTCCGAGCATCTTTCGAACGAGCTCAAAGACATTGAGCATCAGCTGAGCGACTACTCGGACGATCTCGTGGCGACCATGAAGACGATCGAGCAAACCGATCAGAACGAGGCGGGGATGTATCAGGGCATGACTCCCTCCGGGGACGCCGGCGGCTTTGCCGAGGGAATAGGCGCCGGAGCAGGAGACGGCGGCGCAGGCGACGCCGGAGGCGGGAACGGCGCTGCAATTGGCGGCGGCCACTCTTATGGATCGGCCGGCGGAGCGTCTGGCGGCTCAGCTGGCGGCGGCCACTCGTATGGCTCCGCCAACGGCGGCGCCGGCCAGCTTTTCGGCTCCCCCGGCGGCGGCTCAGTTGTAGGCGGCCATTCGTACGGTTCGACCGAGAGCGGCCAGATCGTCGGCTCGCACGGCGGGCATAACTCGATGGGCGCTCTGGGCGGCATCCACAATTTGATGAGCGGCGATTCCGATTCCTTTTCGTCTGGGGCTCGAGGATCTCACCCCGCGCCCATGCCCCGCGTCGAAACCTCGGGCGATCCCGCGCCCATGCCGCACGCGGAGACCTCCGGAAACGCCGCGCCGATGCCGCACGTCGAAACCGAAGGCGGAAAGATCCTCCCCTCCGTCGAACAGGGGCACAGCTACGGGGCCCAGATTTCCGGCGGCGGGAGCTCTCACGGAGGCTCCTTTGGCCCGGCGCCCATGCCGCAGGCGGAGGCCCCGGGCGATCCCGCGCCCATGCCGCATGCCGGAAACTCGGGGAATCCCGTTCCCATGCCGACGGCGGAAGGCTCGGGCAACCCCGTCTTCACGTCCCACGGAAGCGTCCATTCGGTGACAAACTCCTCCGGTTCGTTCGCCCCGACGCCGATGCCGCACGCGGCGCCTTCCGGCGACCCCGTTGCGATGCCTCACGCCGAGACACCCGGAAATCCGGCCCCAATGCCGCGAATCGAGCCTTCCGACCCTCCGGTCTTCACCCGCGGGGGAGGTGCGGACTACGGCCCGCGGATTCCCGGCGTCGGCGCCGACGGCGGCTCTTTTGCTCCATCACCCATGCCGCACGTCGAGAATCCGGGCAACGCCGTCCCGCTTCCCGGCGCGCAGGGTTCGGATGCTCCGGCTCCCATGCCCCGCGTGCACGGCTCCGGCGGTTCGTCGTCGGCCGCGACCGCGTGAGGCTCGAATCACGCAACCGTGAAGTGCGCAAACCGACAGCGCATCAGAGCTCAATTGCCGACGTTTCGGCGCTAAGAAAGGACTTTCTCCATGAAATGGAGCGACATCACCGACTGGGAAGAGTCGACCCTCGAAACCGAGTATCAACAACTGTGCATTCGAGAGAAGGAGGCGGAAGACTGGGGGCGCGAGATTCTCGAGCTCAACAAGTCGACGAGCTGGCAGGGCGACGCCCGCAAAGCGGCGGACAAGAGGGTCGAAGAGATCGACCAGGACGTCGCCCAGTTCATCGTGAATCTGCGGGCGATGAAAACCGCGACGTCCACGATGCAGCAGGGCATGGGCGCCGTGCAGGGCCTCGTGAGAGACGCGAAGGCGCACGCCGAGGGCTCCGGTTTGACCATCCATTCGGACGGCACCGTGGAAGACACGAGCGGAACCGATTGGGGCGACGTGGCTCTCAGCACCGCGATGAACCCGTTGAGCTACGCGCTTCCGGGAGCGGGCGCCCTCATTTCGGCCGGGACTTCCTACGAGATGAACAAAGCCGCCAGGCAAAAGGCGGTCGACGAGTGTGCAGACCGCGTCGATAAGGCCGTCAAGAAAGCCAACGAGATAGACGAGGCGTACTCGCAAGCTCTCAGCAACATCGAAGAAGGCAAGGTCAAGCCCGAAGGCTCCCTCAAGCACACCGTGGACGGGCCCCTTCCCATGCCTCAGGACACCAGCGACACCCGCGCCGTGGCCGAATGGTGGGACTCGCTGAGCCGCGAGGAGCAGGAAAGGCTCGCCGACGAAGAACCGGATCGCATCGGCAACCTCGACGGCGTCGACGCCTGGGCTCGAGACAGGGCCAATCGCCATCGGTTGGACAGGGATTACGAGGATCTGAACAGCAGGAAAGAGTCCAACGAGAAGAAGGTCACCGCCTATCAGGCGTGGGTGGCCGGCGGTCGAGAAGGAGCTGCGCCCTGCAGCGCCGACGAGTTCTCCCGTGCGAAGAGCGAACTCGACAGGCAGGCGGAACTCGACAAGCTCAAGACCGCTCTTAAACAGGGCGCCCAATACAACGGCACGTCGCAGCTCCTTCTTTACGACCCCGTCGAACCCGGCGAGAATCAAGATCAGCTCCATGCGGCCGTGACGGTAGGCGACGTCGATAAGGCCGACAACGTTGCGGTTCACGTGGGCGGGTTGACGACGAGCGTCGACAACAACGTCGTCGGGTACACCGCCGAAATGGCCAATGTGGCCGGCACGGCCGGAGGAAACACGGCCTCGGTCATGTGGTTCGGATACGATCCTCCGCAGGCGGGAGCGGGCTCGAACGGCGTCTTCACCGTGTCCGAAACCGAGCGTGCGGCCGCGGGAGGGGCCGACTTGTCCCACTTCCTCGAGGGGCTGCACGATTCGCGGCAGGGCAGCGGAGAGGGCGGCGATCCGAGAATCACCGCCCTAGGCCACTCCTACGGTTCGACGACCCTGGGATACGCCCTGACGCAGGTGCGCGACGGCGTCGTCGATGCCGGAGTCTTCTACGGGCCGCCGGGAGTCCCGGCCAAGGACGTCTCCGATTTCAACGTGCCCTCGGACAGCGTCTACGTCATGAAGAACGACCAGGACATCATCGGCGCCGTGCCAAACAACGGGCCGATGGGCATGGCTCCCGGTTCCGACATGACGCAGCTCAGCGATCCCACGGAAGTGCCCGGCATTCAACACATCGAAGGGAACCACGGGCTCGACCCCGGCACGGGTTTGGTCACGGGAATCCTTGGGCCCATCGCAGGCGCTGGCTACGAAGGCTACAGCGACCACGTCAACTATTTCGACAGCACCAATTACCAGGATGCAGACACGCAGAAAGAGATCCATAAGTATCTGCGTCAACAGGGGCTGCCTGAGACCGATGAGAACGTCCGGGCCGAAATCCAGCGCCGCCAGGAAGAGAACGCGACCTCCCAGCAAAGGGAAGTCTCCAGGGTCGTCAACGGAACAAAGTAGGCGTCGGCGCGGAACCGAGCAGACCCCGAAACCAAGCAAACGCTGAAACGAACCTAGCGCCGAGGCGGAAGTAGGCAGGCGCAGAGACGGAACCAAGTAAGCGCCTGCGCGGAAGCAAGGAGGCGTCGGCGCGGAACCGCGCAAGCGCCGACGGCGAGGTGCGGACGGGTCGTCAAAGCGAGGCTTGCCGGGCTGGCCGTGCTTTGCGCGCAAGCCGCCGGGCGTCGAAAAGCGGCGGGCATTCCGGAGGGGCGATACAGCTCTTCCGGGGCGCCCGCCGTTGCGCGCTGTCGGGCGCCCGTAGCCTCCTCGAGCGCGCTGGAGTGCTTCCGGCTATGCCGTCGATCGCCTCTGAGTAGCCTCCCCAGGTGCGCTGGAGCGCCGCCTTTGAGGAAATGCTGATGGCCTTCGGCTCGACAGCCTCCTGGGCGTGCTGGAGTGCCGCCGTTGAGCTTGATCCGTCGAGCTTGATCCGTCGAGCCCGAGCCGTCGAGCCAAGCGGGAGCCGCCGCCAGGCGCAGATGGAGCTTGCACGGCACGCGTGGGACGCACCGGAGCGAACGGATGACGCCGTGGACATCGACGGAGCTTGCGCGGCACGTGCGGGACGCATGCGGGGATTGGCCGAGTGCGGCGGGGTCCGGAAAGTCCGCACGATGGTCGCGGACTCCCGAGATTATGTTCCCTGCTTTCATTCGCCATAGATCGGTTGAGCCAATCTGATGAAAACAGATTTGCCAGATGGGGAAACTCTAGATTTTAGCTCGAAAGAGATTGGTTTGAGACGGTGGGAGTTGGAGAAAGCTACCCTCACGCATAAATCGTTGCCGTCTCAAGCTTTTCCCGCTGGGGACCGCTTGCAGTCAAGCAAGCTCTGTGCTGAGGTAAGATAGTCAAGGCGGCGGAAGTGGCGGTCGAATGTGGGTATATGCAGAAGTTGCGACAGCCGCCCGAGAGAACGATCTATTTAACTTTCAATCAAAGGCTTGGAGGGAGTCAAAGATGGGAGAGGGTGCTGTGGGCACGCTGTCCGTGAATTCGAGCGAGCTCGGCAAACAGGCGGCGTTTGCTGAAAACTGCGCGACGGAAAGTGCGAAACTGGCAGCGGATCACGCCGCAGAGGGAATATCGGGCAAGATTCGAGGAGGGGACGCGTCGTCGGCGGTGACGGCGGCAGCCGGATGCCTGACGGGAAAGCTCAAGAGCATTGAGGGGACCCTCAACGAGCATTCGGGCAGTCTTCTGCAGACCGCAAGGGACGTGGGACAGACGGATCAGGCCGAGGCCGGCGCATACGCGGGTTTGACGGCGTCCGGGGAGGCCGGGAACGACGCTGGAATCGACGGCGTCGACGGAGAAAGCGGCGTGTCGGCCATCGGCGTTTCGGGCGCTCCAGGTGCCTCGGGAGCCGACGAAGGCCAACTGGCGACGAACGAAGCCTTGGCCGGAATCTACGAGTTGATGGGGCCTGAGTCTTCGAAGGGCTAGGAACCGGACCTCGAGCACCTGAAAGAAAAAGGGCCAACGGCAAGAGACAACGGAGAAAGGACTTATCGATGCAGTGGAGCGACATCGTCGAATGGAAGGAATCGACCCTCGAAACCGAGTACGGCGAGCTGGACGGCCTCGTCAAGCGGGCTGAAACGTGGGGGCAAGAAATCCTCAAGCTCAATCAGTGGGACGATTGGCAGGGGCAGGCGCGCGATGCGGCCGACCAGCAGGTCGATCAGATCGCGAACGAAGCCAACCAGATCCTTGTGGAACTGCGGGAGATGAAAAGAGTGACGTCGCAGATGCAGCAGAGGATGGGCGAAGTGGAAGGCCTCGTCAACGACGCGACGGCGCACGCCTCGAACAGCGGGTTTATCATCCATTCGGACGGCGCCGTGGAGGACACTGGTGAACAGACGTGGGAGGCAAGTTATGTAAACACCCTAACCTCCCTCCTCAAGATCTTGAATCCCTTAGGACCGAGCATGCCAATCGAAGACGATTGCACACATGCCAGGCAAGAGGCCGTGAATGCGTGCGCCAAACTTGTTGAGAAGGCGGTTCGCCGCGCAACCGAAGCGGATCAAGAGTACGCAGCGGCTCTTAGAGCCATCGAACAAGGGACGATCACGCCAGCAGGCAGCCTTCAGAACACGCTGAACGGACCCTTGCCCAGGCCGGCCGACCTCAGCGACACCCGGGCGGTGAGCCAGTGGTGGGATTCCCTGAGCCGCGAGGAGCAGGAAGAGCTCGTTGCGAAGGAGCCAAAGCTCATCGGCAATCTCAACGGCGTCGACGCCTGGGCTCGCGACAAGGCGAACCGCGCGGTGATGCAGGCGGATTATGACGATCTGAAGTCTCGAGAGGGGCAAAACAAGACGATTGTCGAGGCTTACGAGAAATCGGTCTACGATTCGGCTTCCGGCATCTCGCCAGATGAGTATCAAAAGGCGAAGTGGGAGTGCGACAGACTGGAAGAACTCGAAAAACTCAAGGAGGCACTCAATCAAGCCGCAGGGTACAACGGAAAGTCGCAGCTGCTCGTGTATGACGTCATCGAGCATGGGCGTACTCAGGAATACAGTGAAGATCAGTATCAGCTCCATGCCGCGATTTCCGTCGGCGACGTCGACACCGCGGACAACGTCGCTGTCCACGTGGGCGGGTTGTCGTCGAACGTCAAAGACAACGTCGTGGGCTACACTGCCGAGATGGCTAACGTGGCCGCTGCCGCGGGCGGGAACACCGCCTCGGTCACGTGGTTCGGCTACGACCCGCCGCAGATGAACCTGTCTCCTCTGAACGGGATCGAGACTGTGACCCATACCGATCTCGCCGCCAAGGGAGGCAAGGCTCTGGCAGGCTTCCTCGAGGGGTTGCACGACGCGCGTCAGGGCGCCGGCGAGAGCTCGGATGTTCGGATCACCGGTTTGGGCCATTCCTATGGTTCGACGACGCTGGGCTACGGCTTGTCGCAGGTACGCGACGGCGTCGTCAACTCCGCAGTTTTCTACGCTTCTCCGGGAGTTCCGGCCGACGACGTTTCAGATTTCAATGTGCCCTCGGACAGCGTCTACGCCATGCGAAACAACAACGACATCATTGGCTACGTTCCAAACATCGGATCGGTGGATGTCGCCCCGGACGCAGACATGGCGCAGATGGGCGAGCCCATCGGCATGTCTGGCGTGCAGACGATCAAGGGGAAAAACGATCCGTATGTTCTCAGCCCTTTTACGTCTCACTCGGATTACTTCGACTCTACGAACTACCAGTCGGAAGAGTCGATGAAGGACGTCCTCGGCTGCCTTCGGAAGCAGGGCCTGCCAGAAACTGAGCAGAACATTCAGGCCGAGATTTTGCGCCGCCAGCAGGCGAATGCGACAGAGCCGCAACGGACGGTGGGCGAGATAATCAATGGAAGCAAGTAGCGAGAACGCGGGAAAACGAGCAGTGTAACCGCGCCGTCAGCCCTTGTAGGCGTTGTACGGCTCGTAGGGCTTGGAGGCGGAGTTCCTCTTGCCGTGCGGGACGTGGATCCTGCGCAGGCGACGCGCCAGCACGGCCTTGGCCACGCCCTTGTACTGGTCGGCCCGGTGCAGCTGGCCGGCGAAGTTGTTGCCCGACGCGCGATGCTTGAGGTCGCAGACGACTTCCTGGACGGTGAACCCCGCCACGAGCAGGTCGATCGTCATGCCGGTTTCCACGCCCCAGCCGCTCGCCAGCGGCAGCGCCGCCATGAAGGCCTCGCGAGTCATGCATCGCTGACCGGAAATCGGCTGGCGCGGCTCCCATCCCGTCGTCCGCTTGATCGCCTTGAAGGCGGCCCCGGTGACCAGGCCGAAGCCGCCCGCCCCTTCCTGGGGAGGCAGCGCGGCGACGGTGAAATCGGCTTTGCCTTCGAGCACCGGCGCAACCAGCGGCGAGGCCTCGACGGCGGTGTCGCCGAGGTCGGCGTCGAGAAAGAGCAAAAGGCGCGGCGGGCGGTCCCTCGTGTCGCGCATGGCCGCCACCTGCGCCCCGGTCTCCATTGCGGAGGCCTTGCCGCGGTTGACCGAATGCCGCACGACGGTCGCTCCGGCGTCGCGGGCCGCCTTCTGGGTGTCGTCCTCGGAGCCGTCGTCTACCACGACGACCAGGTCGACGTGCGGGATGGCGCGGGCGGCGCGGATCGTCGCGGCGATCCTGTCCTGCTCGTCCTTAGCCGGTATGACTACTGCTACGCGTTGCTCGGAGGTTGTCACACTTCTAGCCTAGCCTTCAATGTTGAGATATAAGTGCTTCGACGGTCGGATGTTCATCGCAGCGTCACTTGACGGGAAACGATACCCGCCCGCGCGCGTTTCTCTTCGGGTGTGAGCGGATCCGACGCTGCAATGGCCGCGTCGAGTTTCGGTGCGAATTCGGCCATCGGGGCGGCGAGTTCGTCGGCTTCGGCGCCTTTTGGCAGTTCCCACACCGGGATGATGAGCCCCAGCGCCCTGAAAGCGCCGACGAAACGGGAATCGTCGAAGGAAAAGTCGTCGGCCGCGCGAAGCCTCGCCAGCCCGTCGAGAACCGCGTCGCGAGGCTCGGGCCTGACCCACCTGACGAATTCGCGGCTCATGCGGCACCAGAATGCGCCGTCGACGCCGTCGACGGCCTTCATCGGGACAAGCTGGGATCGCGAATCCTCGAGCGCCTCCCTGTTCTCCGGCTTGGCGGCGTCCTCTTCCGTCATCCAGAACGATGGAATCTCGTGCAATTCGAGTTCGCCGAAGCTCGCGACGACGTCCTGCAGGCGAGGGCCGGGCTCGGGCAGGTCCGAGACCTGGAGCGCCTGGCCGTCGGGAAGCTTGATCCCGTCGATGATCCGCGCGGCGATGTCGCGCGAGGCGTCCCCGGAGCTCATGACCGTCTGCGCGGCGACCAGAAGCACGCCGTCGGCCCGGCGCAGCGCCCCCGCCATCGAGGGAAGGATCGTCGTCAGGACGACGTCGGCCGAGCCGTACTCCTCCGTCGTGGTCGCCGGGAGCGTCGCCAACGGCAGAATCTCGCGCATGGCGACGAGATCGGCCTCCGCGGGAAGGCCCTCGAAGGGGCGCTCGACGAAAGCCACGGCCTCTCTGGGCTTCTTCGGCGCGGGCGACGGTCGAGACTGCGCCGACTGCGCGGACTGCGCCGACGCGGCCGGGGCCGCTGCCCGCCTCTTGGATGCCGCTCGGCGGCTCTTCTTCGACATGCTGTCCTTTCGTCGGTGGGCGCCGCGCCCGGGGTGCGCGGCCTGGAAAACCGCGCGGGGACTCGTTCAGTCTCCGATTGTATGCGCTCGCCGCAGTTTACGGCCGGATATGCGCCGCACGAGTCGAGTTGCGGAATTCACGCGGTGGGATGCGCGACGTCGTGAAAGCGGGCGGGGCGCGACAAGCAAGCGCGACGGGCAAACGGCCCGGCGCGCAAGCGCTGAGCGTCAAAGGCGCCGGTTCGACGCCGTCTCGGAGCGAACGATGTGGCGCGCAATAGCGTCGCCGGATGAGCCGCGCGGCCTTATTCGTCCCAGAAATGCTCGACGTCGATGACGCCTCCGGCCTCCTCGAAGTCGCGGCGCACGGCGGCGCGGAATTCGGCGTCGTGAAGGTAGTCGAGGGCCACCGAGGCGAGGCCGTAGGCCCCGTCCGTCGCCGCGGCGTCGCCCGAGGGGGAGCCGGCGGCCGCGGCCATCTCGCGTGTGTGGAGGGCGACGTCGGAATCGGCAACCTTGATGAGCGGGTGGATGCCGGGAATGCGAACCGACACGTTGCCGAAGTCGGTGCCGGCCGCGATCGTTTCGGTCACGACTCCGGCAGGCAGAGGGTCGCGCCCGCGTTCGCGCTGGGACCTGACCCAGGCGCGGGTGAGCGGGCCGTTTGTGCGGACGGGCATCTCGTTCGTGGTCTCGGAGGTGACGATTTCCAAGCCCGTCCCGGTCATGAGGGCGGCCCCGCGCAGCACGTCCTCGACCCGCGCGACCAGGTCCTTGAGCGTCTCGGGGTATTTCGACCGCGCCAACAGGCTGATTTCGGTTCTTTCCGGGACGATGTTCGGCACGTCGCCTCCGTCGACGACGATTGCGTGGAGCCTGTCCATCGGCAGTATCTGTTGGCGCAGCAGGCCGAAGCCGGTGAGCGCGAGGGTGGCGGCGTCCAGCGCGTTGCGTCCCATGAAGGGCTGGGAGGCCGCGTGGGCGGGCACGCCGGTGAAGATCGCGCGTATGCGCCGCACGCCGAGCCACGTCTGGTGTGTGAGGTCGTAGGAGTAGGAGTGGGTTTGGACGGCGGCGTCGACGCCGTCGAGCATGCCGCGAACCGCAAGGACTTCCTTGGCGGTGGAGCATTCCTCGGCGGGCGTCGTCTGGAGGACTACGCGGCCCGGAACCGACCCGGGGCGCCGGCGTTCGAGCTCGTGGAGGGCGAGAAAAGCGCCGACGGAGTTGCCCGCCATGACGTTGTGCCCGCAGCCGTGGCCGATGCCCGGGAGCGCGTCGTATTCGGCGAGGATGGCGATCGCCGGGGCGGGCGAATCGGTGTTGTCCGCGTTGCCGACGGCGCCGGTGAACTCGGCGCGCAGGGCGGTCTCCATCCCGTAAACGCCCACATCGGGCTCGATGCCGTGGGCTCGCAGCAGGTCGGCGACCGTGGAGACCGCGAAGCGCTCCTCGTATCCGACCTCGGGGTTGTCGTGGACGGCGTGCGAAAGCGCGACGATCTCGCCCGCGAGCCCCTCGACGGCTGCGGCGAGGGCTTCTCGCAGCTCGGCGGGGGAGCCTTCGCCGTCGGCGAGCGAGGCCGCGGGTCCGGCTGCGGCCTTCCGCGCCTGCGTCTCTTCGGCGAAACGGCGCTGGATGGCATCGGATGGAACTGTGGGCTTCGACAAATCGCGCATGGTTCGATGGTACTCCGATGCGGGAGGGTCGGCGTCGCGAGCCCGGCGCCGCCCGCGGCCCTGGGGTCACAGGCCGAGCGTCTTGCGGACCCAATCGACGACGCCGCGGGTGTAAGCCTCCCGGGCCGGCTTGGCCGACAGCGCTAGATCGTGGCGGCCTCCCGGGATCTCGAGCATTTCGACGCGTTCGGACAGCAGCGGCGCCAGACGTTTCATGTCCTCGACCCCCAGCACCGCGTCGCGCACGGCGACGTCGTCCCGGCTGGGAAAGCGAGGGCGGCGGGAGGAGGCGTCGGAATGGGCGACGAGCAGCGGGACGTCGATTTTCACGTCGCCCGCTGCGATGCGGGCCTGCGCGCGGCGGACGGTTCGGATGAATCCCATGCGCGCGACGGCCCGGCGGAGCGGCTTGTGGCGAGGGTCGAAGGAGAATTCTCCGCCGAAGTCCGTGTGGAGCGCGCGTGCGTAGCGAAGGAAGAGCGGGCTGAAGACGAGCCGGGGGCGGCGGGCCCCGACGCGGTCGATGAACCGCGTGAGCGGTCCGCGCTCGAAGGCGCCGCCGTTGTGGTCGAGCCACGGCGAGTTGAGGACGACGGCGTCGACCGTCCCGGGATTGTCCGCAGCCCACAGCGCCGCCTGAAGGCCGCCCGTCGAATGTCCGATCAAGGCGATCCGCCTGGCGCCAAGGGATCGCAGACGCCCGATTGCCAGGCCGATCTCTTCCTCCCGCACGTAGATGTCGCGCAGATCGTCGCGGGAGGCGTTCGAGCGCACGGACCTGCCGCACCGGCGCATGTCGAGGCCCGCCAGCGGGATTCCGGCCTCGCGGAAGGCGGCGGCCTGCTCGACGTGGAAGAACGAATCGAGGAAGCCCGGCAGGTACAGGGCCGCTGCGCCGGATTTCTGTGCGAGATCGCCGGCGTCGGCCTCGTGGACGAGCACCGCGACGTCGGGGCGCCCAGGCGGGGATCCGCCGTCGTCCTCGGAAAGGGCGAAGGACGTGGCGACCCACGTCGGCCCCAGGCAATCCGTGCGGATCGACAGGATGTCGGAAGGGGAAGGCGGCCGCACGGATGCGGGCGCGGGAGGAATCTCAGCGGCCATGGGCGGAAGGGGGCTCGTTTGAGGCGTGCTCACCGAAGGGCGCTCAGTCGACGATGCCGTAGAGCCGGTCGCCGGCGTCGCCCAGTCCGGGGACGATGTAGCCGTTTTCGTTGAGGCGCTCGTCAAGCGCGGCCGAGACGATCGTGACGTCGGCCCGATTGCCGACGGCCTCCTCGAGGTTCCGCAGGCCCTCGGGGGCGGCCAGAAGGCACACGCAGGTGACGTCGCGCGCGCCGCGCTCCAGCAGGTAGTTGACGGCGTCGATGAGCGTGTGGCCGGTGGCGAGCATCGGGTCCACCACGTAGCACTGGCGGCCCGAAAGGTCATCTGGCAGGCGGTTGGCGTACGTGTGCGCCTCGAGCGTGGTCTCGTCGCGTTTCATTCCGAGGAAGCCGATTTCGGCGGTCGGCAGGAGCTTCGACATGCCCTCGAGCATCCCCAGGCCCGCGCGGAGGATGGGCACGAGGATGGGGCGCGGATAGGCCAGGGACAGGCCCTTCGTCGGCGCGACGGGCGTGACGACGTCAACCTCGCGGACGGCGACGTCGCGCGTGGCCTCATACGCCAGAAGGGTGACGAGCTCGTCGACGAGCTGCCTGAAGACGGGCGAGGGCGTGTTTCGATCGCGCAGAAGGGTGAGTTTGTGAGCCACCAGAGGGTGCTCGATGATCTGAGTACGCATGCGTTGACTATATCAGCGCGATCCGACATATTTGGGGCGCTTCGAGATTGCTGGGGAGCTTCGAGGCGTTGCCCTCGGACGCCCGCCGAACCGCGCGTGCGGCGCAGGGCGGACTGCACCATGAAGGCGGGCTCAAATGAGGTGCGGGCAGGTCCAAATGGGGTGCGCCAAACCGCGTGCGGCGCGGGGCGCGCCCGGGCACAATGGGGGCGTGCATGAAATTGAGCGGGAGTGGATCGGCCGGGCAATGGAGCTGGCCGGCCGTGCGGCGCTCGCGGGCGACGTCCCCGTGGGCGCGCTTGTGGTGCGCGGGTCGGCTGTGCTCGGCGTCGGCTGGAACACGCGCGAGGCGTGCAACGATCCCGCCGGCCACGCCGAGATCGCGGCGCTGAGGGAGGCGGCGCAGGCCGCGGGGGACTGGCGGTTGGAGGGATGCGACCTGTACGTCACCCTCGAGCCGTGCACGATGTGCGCGGGGGCGATCGTCGCCTCTCGCGTGGCCAGGGTCGTGTTCGGGGCGTGGGATCCGAAGGCCGGGGCGGCCGGCAGCGTTCGCGACGTTCTGCGCGACGCGCGGCTCAACCACAGGGTCGAGGTTGTGGGCGGCGTCCGCGAAGACGAATGCTCGCGCCAGCTTCGCGCCTTCTTCGGGAGGTGACGGCGGCCGAGCCCGCATCCGCTTTCGCCTCGCCGCCTTCTTTTCCGCGCCTTCCTCATTTCCGTGCCGCCTTCACTTCCTTGCCTCCGGGTCTTCCGCGGCTGCGGCGGCGTCGATGACTCCCTGCAAAAGATCCCCGTAGACGCGAATGGCCTGCTCGCGTGTGAGGGAAGTTGCGGGCTCGAGTTCGAGCAGATACCTGCTGGTGACAAAGCCGGCGACGACGGCGATCGCCTGCGCCAGGCTTTCCTCGCGCACGATTCCATGGGGGAAGCCAAGGATGTCGGCCGCGCGGCGCCACTGCTCGACGATGACCCCGGCGTACTGGCGCGCGAGGGCGGGATTCTCCCGCGCGGATTCCACGACGAACTGCGCGACCTCCGATTCCCACAGGTCGGTGAGGAAGGCCATGAGTCGGCGACCGAGTCCGCGCCTGCCCGGCGTGATAACCTCGGCCAAGACCCGCTCAGGGTTGATGCCGATTCCGACGGACTGCGTGTAGAGCTGGACCTTCGAGTCGAAATAGTAGTGGACGAGGGCCGGATCGACGTTCGCCGTCCGCGCGACGGCGCGCAGCGACGCCGCCCGGAAGCCCCGTTCGTCGAAGACCTTCCGAGCGGCGTCGAGGATCTG
>ERZ773022.510-NODE-510-length-31421-cov-5.044889_pt1 | contig 31421 bp, 26 predicted proteins | sample MGYA00580839_ERZ773022 | MGnify/ENA primary metagenome ERZ773022 (study PRJEB29015, sample SAMEA2738020) | human oral metagenome | biome: human oral; feature: human-associated habitat; material: dental | place: China | collected 2044 ... | reverse complement strand
CGCACCCGTCGCACTGCCACTCGGGCCTGAGCGCACCCGTCGCACTGCCACTCGGGCCTGAGCGCACCCGTCGCACTGCCACTCGGGCCTGAGCGCACCCGTCGCACTGCCACTCGGCACTGAACGCTCCACCCCCGTACGTTCACCGGCGAGTGGCAGTCTCGGCACGCTCGCTGTCTACCGCGACGGGACCTGTAGCCCCACCCTCCCACCGTATCGGCACTCCCAGTTCCGTAAGGGTGGCACACAAGGCCGCAAGGCCTGCCGGAGCGACGCCGCGACCAAAGCCGGAGTTACCCTTGCCGCCCCCAATGAGTTCAAGAGACCAGCTCCAGCCCTCGAGGGAGACGTCTTGTCCCGCAGCGCCGCGGCCACCGTGCAGCCAGGGGTCAAGATCGAGTCCGGCGAGCGCGGCTAGCAGCGCTCGCTCGCTCGGGCCGTCCAGCTCCGCGAGCCTCCTTGGTGCGGCGATGCCGGACGAGAACCAGAGCTCCAGAGCCGCCTCCTCGTTTTTGCCCACAAACAGCTCGAAGGACTTCGCCGTTCTGATGCCATGGCGAACGCCAAGGTGAAAGAGGGCGAGCGCATCGAGCAGCGCATCGAGCTGGTCCCTACCGACGGACTCGATCTCGATAAGTGCGTGAGCAGGTACCCTCAGCGAGTAGTCGTCCGCACAGGGATCGATGAGTCCCACCTCGCAGACGCCCTTGTCGTCCACCTCAAAGACGCTGCCGTAACCGCCGGTTGCCGCAACATGCACCAGGGAGTCCCTCTGCATCACTTTGCCCTTCCTCTGCGCCACGGATCCACACAGGACCTAGGACCATGATAGCGCAGAAGAGCACGGCTCGATGGCATGGACGAAGGTCCCGGCGCCAAGAGGGCGTATCGGGAACGCGGGGACGCGGCTTCGCATAGCTTCAGGTACCCTTGAGGGTCAGCACGCCCACCGCGTCTGGGAGCGGAGCGAGACTTGCGGCGACAGGCCCGCCACCGCAGCACGCGCCCAACACGCCCAATACGCGCCTGAGCGCGTGACCTCGGCTGGCAGCACGAGCATGTGCGACCTGCGAAAGACCACCATCTTTGCGCGAGCATGCGCTCCTAGCCAGGACCGCGTCGGGGCCTGCGCGGGATGCGCGCCTTGGCAGTACCCTCCATGATCACCCTGACGGCACCACGGATGTTGACCGGCGTGCGCTCATAGAGGTTGATGAAATCGAAGTAGGCGTCATCGAGCCTGTGAAACAGCTTTCCCGAGCGATCGTCGCTATCGTCATTGCCATAGTCGAACATGTCGTTGGGCGTGCAGGAGAGACTCCTACAGAGCGGAACCACAAAGTGCCACCTCACCTCGTTTCTGCCCGTCTCCCATGAGCTGTACGTCGCCTTGGAGACTCCGATCTCGGCTGCGACCACCGACTGCGTCTTGCCCGCGAGCCTACGCAGCCTTCTCAGCCTCAGGCCCAGCTCATTCCCAGACATTGCGCCTCCCATCCACATCTGGCGTCAATTCTGAGTAGTCAACCGTAGCCTGAATCTCTTATACGTATACAGGATGGCAAAGCAGTCGTAAAATCTACCTTACATATACTAAAAGAGTGCGCGTACACGCACACAGGACAGAGAGGAGGTGCGAAGGACATGGGTAAGGAGATGAGCAAGGAGATGGCGTCCGTACAGGACTGCCCTCATGAGCAGGAGCCGTTTCGTAGGCCGGATGATGACGCTCGCTACCTTGTGCTGGAGACGGGCCAGACGATGAGCTACGCCGAGCTGTGCTCTGGCGTCGACCCTGCGCTCCTACCTGCGGACGAAAACCAGTACCAGCAGCTCCTTGACAGCTTTGGCGTCATCGAGCTAGGCTAGCGCAGGTCGTCGGAACTGACGGGGGAGGCGCCCATGAGGCTCCAGCAACTGCGCTACATCATCGCCATCGCCGAGAGCGGCTCGATCAACGCCGCCGCACACAGCTTGTTCGTCTCGCAGTCCAGCCTCTCTGTGACAGTACACGACCTGGAACGGGAGCTAGGCGTCCAGATCTTCGAGCGCTCCTCGCGCGGCATCTCGCTCACAAGCGACGGCGTGGAGTTTCTGGGCTACGCACGTCAGGTCGTCGAGCAGGCCGACCTGCTCGAGAGTCGCTATGCCACGGGAGGCACGCCACACAGAAGACTCTCCGTCTCGTCACAGCACTACGCCTTCGCCGTCCAGGCCTTCATCGACTTTGTCGCCGAGCACGACGTGCCCGGGTGCCAGTTCACGCTCAGGGAGACGCGCACGGCAAACATCATCGACGACGTCCGCAGCTTTAGGGGCGACCTTGGGATCCTCTACCTCTCGACCTCGACGGAGCGTGCGCTCAGAAGGCGACTCGACGAGTCAGGCCTCGTCTTCACGTCGCTCTTCAAGGCCAAGCCGCACGTCTTCGTGAGGGAGGGACACCCGCTCGCCACGCGCGAGGTCGTGCGCGTCAGGGAGCTCGCGAACTTTCCGCGCTACACCTTCGAGCAGGGCTCCGAAAGCTCGCTGTACCTCTCGGAGGAGCCACTCTCGACGCTCGCGCACGACCGACAGATCGTGGCAAGCGACCGCGCCACGATGACGAGCCTGCTCAAGGGCTATGACGGCTTTCTCATCTCGACGGGCGTGCGCTCGGACGAGATGTACGCAGGCATTGCCTCGATCCCACTCGAGACCGACGAGATCATGAACGTGGGCTACGTGGTGCATGGCGAGCGCAAGCTGAGCGAGCTAGCCGAGGCATACATCGAGAAGCTCACCGAGCGCATCGTGGGCTTCAAGGACGAGTCGGTGCTCGTGCCGTCGAGGCAGGCGCTGAGGCGGGCGGAACAGAGCGGCGAGAGCGACGGGGAGTCAGACGAGGTGGCTGCAGAGTCAGACGGGGCTGTCGCAGATGCCCCTTACGCGTAGCGACGTGCGACGCCCAGCGTCTGGGCGACGTAGGCACCCCCAAAGAGCACGCAGTGCAAAAGCAGTGGGGCAAGCTGGTGCAGACCGACGCGCTCGTGCCACCCGCCCGCCAGAGGGGACAGCTCGTCGTAGGCCGCGATGACGTCATCGAGGTAGGGGTAGCCAAAGAGCGCGAGCATCGCGAGGTCGCTCTCCGCATGGCCACCGTGGGCCATGGGATCGATGAGTGCACCACCCGTCTGCGCCTGCGAAGACCCGTCCCACAGGACGTTTCCCGCCCAGAGGTCTCCGTGCAGGCGTGCGCAGGCGACAGGCGCGTCCGGCGTCGAGGAGGAAATGGCCCTCTCGACCAGCGCGGGCTCCTTGGCATCGAAGGCGCCGTCCGCGATGCGGGAGGCCACGCGCTCGAGCAGTGCGCGCTGCCCTGAGTCGATGGTACCCCCATCGACGAGCGGTCGCAGGTAGGCCTCCATGCGCCACTCGGCAAAGAAGGGACCCCAGGAGCTGGGTGCCAGCTTCGCGCTGGGGATGACGGGCGTCAGCGAGCTGTCGATGACGTAGCCCGCCGCAGCCTTAGGCCAGGCGGGAGGCGGACAGCCCCACCAGGGTGCAGCTGCGGCATGGGTTCTTGCAAGGGCTGCGCCTATGGCGCGAGCGCCCTCGCGCGATGGGGAGCCGGGCAAGATGGCCTCCTCGACGAGCTCGTCGCTCGAGGCGAGGCGTACGCGCGCGACATGGATGCCGCCCTGGGACTCCGCCTCGGCAAGCCAGCGCAGGGCTGCAGCCTCGCAGCGAAGGTCCTGGCCTGGTGCCGTCGCACGCTTTGTGAGCGTCCTCATGTCTCTTGCACTCCCCTCTCCTCGTGGTCCTCACGGTCCGACATGGCCCTCACGGACCGACACCCTGTAGCATAGTGCACGCATGGCGCCTCGGGCCAGAGAGATGCTGCCAGCAAGAGGTCGCCCGCCCGGCGCGAGGCCCTATGTCGTACCATGGCATAGGGTAGACCAACAAGGTGGGAAACGCGGCAGGAGGCACGGCATGGGCACACGCGATACGGACGCAGGCGAGCTGGGGGCGCTCATCCCCTGGCCCGACGACGAGCACTTTCCCAACATACCCGCCGAGGACGCGCTCGAGCTCTTTATGGGCTGGTGCGAGTCGCGCGGACTTGAGCTGTGGCCCCACCAGGAGGAGGCCCTGCTCGACCTCGCCACGGGCGACCACCTCATCCTGGGCACGCCCACCGGCTCGGGCAAGAGCCTCGTCGCGCTCGGCCTCTGCTTCATGGCCTGCTGCACCGACCGTCGCAGCTACTACACAGCCCCCATTAAGGCCCTCGTCAGCGAGAAGTTCTTTGATATGGTGAGGCTGCTCGGCCGTGACAACGTGGGCATGGTCACCGGCGACGTCACGATAAACGCAGAGGCCCCCATCGTCTGCTGCACGGCCGAGATACTGGCCAACATCGCCCTTCGCGATGGCGAGCAGGCAGACATCGGGGCCGTCGCCATGGACGAGTTCCACTTCTTTGATGACCACGACCGCGGGTGGGCCTGGCAGGTGCCCCTGCTCACCCTACCACACGTGCAGTTCCTGCTCATGAGCGCCACACTCGGCGACGTCAGCGCCATCGCCGCCACCCTTGAGGAGCACACGGACCGCAGCTGCGAGCTCATCTTGGACGCGCCGCGCCCCGTCCCGCTCAGCTATCGCTTCGTGAACACGACGCTCGAGGCCACGGTCAAGGTCGCGCTCGAGGCAGGGGAGGCCCCTCTCTACATCGTACACTTTGCCCAGGACGCAGCCCTGAAGTCCGCGCAGCACCTCGCGAGCTTTGGCGTCTCGACAAAGGAGCAGCGCGAGCAGGTCAAGGACGCCCTCGCCCACACGCGCTTCACCACGAGCTTCGGCAAGACCCTGCGTCGCCTGCTGCTCATGGGTGTGGGCGTGCACCACGCGGGCATGCTTCCGCGCTACCGACTTCTCGTGGAGAAGCTCGCGCAACGCGGGCTGCTCCCCGTGGTCTGCGGCACAGACACCCTCGGCGTGGGTATCAACGTACCCATCCACACCGTCCTTCTGACCCAGCTCACGAAGTTTGATGGGCGCCGCATGCGCCGTCTCAACGCGCGAGAGTTTCATCAGGTGGCAGGCAGGGCGGGACGTTCGGGCTTCGACACCGAGGGCCTCGTCATCGCACAGGCGACCGAGTACGAGATCGAGAACGCCCGCGCCCTGGCGAAGGCCGGGGGCGACCCGAGGCGCGCCCGCAAGATCGTGACCAAGAAGCCACCCGCAGGCTACGTGGGCTGGAACGAGCAAACCTTCCAGCGGCTCATCGCCGCCACACCCGAGACCCTGCGCCCACGCCTGCGCATCACGCACTCCATGGTACTCGCCGAGGTCGAGCAGGGAGGCGACGCCAGGGCGCGGGTGCTTCGGCTCATCGAGGACTCCATGCAGTCCCCCGAAGAGAAGGCCGCGCTCGCGACACGCACCGAGGAGGTCCTCGCCACACTGATCGACGCCGGGGTCGTGGAGCGCGTGAGCGTCGAGGGTGGAGGCGAGGCCTACTCGACCACCGTCGAGCTGCCTGACAACTTCGCGCTCGACCAGCCGCTTGCTCCCTTCCTGCTCGCGGCACTCGAGCTTCTGGACCCCGAGGACGATGCCTATGCGCTCGACCTCATCAGCATGGTCGAGGCGACGCTCGAGAACCCACCGCAGATCCTGCGCGCGCAGGAGCGCGAGGCCCGCGACAAGGCCATGGCCGAGATGAAGGCCGAGGGCATCGACTACGACGAGAGGATCGAGCGCATCCAGGAGGTGAGCTACCCGATGCCGCTCGAGGAGCTCCTCTCTGAGGCCTTCGAGCGCTACGTGGCAAAGGTTCCCTGGGCAGCCGACTACGAGTTGAGGTGCAAGTCGGTCCTGCGCGACATGGTGGAGACGGCGGCCGACTTCAAGGGCTACGTCCAGCGCCTGGGCATCGCCCGCAGCGAGGGGACGCTCCTGCGCTACCTCTCCGACGCGTACCGATCGCTCTCGCGCACCGTTCCCGCCGACAAGCTGGACGAGCGGCTCCTGAACGTGGTGGCGTGGCTCGGCATGGTCGTGCGCACCGTAGACTCGAGCCTCGTGGACGAGTGGGCCGGTACCACGACCAACGAGGTCGACGCGGGGACGGCACCTGCAGCCGCAGACGTCGTCGTGCAAGATCGCCGGGCCGTGACGCTACTCGTGAGAAACGCGCTCTTCGCCCGCGTCAGGCTCATCGCGACCTCAGACGCGAACGCCCTCGGAGAGCTCGACGAGAGCTGGGGCTGGCGCGCACCCCGCTGGAGGCAGGCCATCGAGGCCTTCTACGACGCCCATGACGAGGTTCTTCTCGATGGCGACGCACGCAGCTGGGACTTCCTCACGATCGATGACACGGACGAGGGCACCGAGCACGTCTGGCACGTGCGCCAGATGCTCAAGGACGCAGACGGCGACCGCGACTTTGGCATTGCCGCAGACGTCGATCTTGACGCGACCCAAGAGGAAGGCGAGGCGATCTTCAAGAACTACCGCGTCGGCTTCGCCGAGGAGGTCTTGGGGCCATAGGCCGGGAGCGCGGGTTCGGGCCGAAGGTCGGGTTCGGGCTGAAGGTCGGGTTCGGGCCGAAGGTCGGGTTCGGGCTGGGGGTTAGTGCCCCAGAATCTGCGGGGTACCTTCGTGCGGACGTTTGCCCAGTTGAGCTCCCTTTCTTAGTGCCCCAGAATCTGCGGGGTACCTTCCCTGGAGGGGCGGGATCCTTCGTGTGGGCGTTTGTCAGTCCCTTTTTCCTGCCGTTACGCTACAGTGGCACTCAGCGCGCGACGCAGATGTCGCGACCGATCGCGAGAGGAACCCCCATGGCCAGCAAGCTCAAGTACGAGACCGCCCGCTTCTCGGGAGCCTACGGGACCCCTGAGCAGCTACCCGAGCCAACCACACCCGAGGTCTCCTTCGTGGGACGCTCCAACGTGGGAAAGTCGTCGCTTTTGAACAAGCTCCTTGGCCGCAAGGCCCTGGCCCACGTCTCGGGTCAACCGGGCAAGACGGCCAACATCAACTTCTATGACGTGGACGGGGTCATGTTCGTTGACCTTCCCGGCTATGGCTTCGCTAAGGTGAGCCACGCAGAGAAGCGACGCTGGTCCAAGCTCATCGCCGGCTACTTCGACCAGAGAAGGAGCTTTAACCTCGTGGTAGCCCTCATCGATATCAGGCACGACGCCCAGGGCATCGATCAGGAGACGCTGGCCTTCCTCACGCAGGCAGAGCTCCCCTTTGTGGTGGCACTCACAAAGGCGGACAAGCTCAGCCGCACCAGACAGGAGCGGCAGGCCGCGACCCTCGCCGAACAGCTCAACGTCGACCGCTCGAGCATGGTCGTCACCTCAGCCAAGGCGGGCACGGGCATACGCGAGCTGCGCGGGCTCATCGAGGCCGCCTGCCTGTAGGGCGAGGGCCAGCGACAACCGCGCTGGCTCGACTCAGTCGTCCTCCACAAGGCCCCAGCTCAACCACACCCAACGCGACGTCTCTCCCTCAGGCGTAACGACCGTGAGCGTCCCCTTTGCGTCCAGAGAGAACGCAGCCACGCTCAGCGGCAGCCGCGATGACATCCAGAGCGCCTTGGGCCTGCCGTCCCTCCACTGGTAGATGAAGATGTGCTGCGAGAAGTCCCACTCGTCCCGCTCAACCCAGAAGGGACGCTGAGAGCCGTAGCTGCCACGCTTCCAGACAAGGAGTACCAGCTCTGGCACCCCGTCGTGATTGATGTCGCCCACAAGCGCGTCCTGCACGAGCCAATCTCCCCCACTGTGCCAACCCCTGCCCGCAGCATCAGAAACCGAGAGCTTCCGTCTCTCGACGCACAGCTCATCAGTGGCACCGTCACCGTCGAGGTCGGCCTCAACGGTGACGTCTCGCCATCGGACCCAGCTCGGAAGAAAGCAGCCACCCAACCAGAGCGCTCGAAGGCCAAGGCCGAGGGTCACCGCCACCAACAGGCCTGCCGCCACACCTCTTACGGCAAGCGGCACAGCAGAAGACGGACGACTCTTCGCACAAGTGCGCCTCACACCATCGCCCTCGCGAGCGCGGCGAAACATCACCAGTAGTCGCCCGTCAGCTGAAAGCCGCTCGTCCAAGCCTCCACGTCAGGCGCAGAGGCGGACTTCGCGCCACCAAGCCCAACGCCCATGAGGCCTCGCCACTCGCTATCGGTCATACGGTTGGCCGCCGGCTGGGTGAACTGGTAGAAGCTGTAGACAGGACCCGTGCAGACACGCAGCTGCCCATCGACGGGTACGACCACATAGATGGTAGAGACCTTACCCGTGCCCAACTCGAGCACCTTGTCGTCACCAGTGGCCACGTCTGTCACGAGCGCGGCGGGATACTCGTGGGTCTTGAGGTTCGTCCTGCCCGAATCCGCCTCGTTCACCTCCTGCCAGAAGTGTTCGAGCTGGACGCCAAAACCACGTATGAGTTCGTACTCATCGTCGGTCAACGCCTGCTCCGAGAGCTCCTTCTCAGAAATGGCCTGAAGTTGGCTCGAGAGCGACACCAGGATGTCGAGCATACCAGCGTCGTCGTCTCCCAGCATCCCATAGCCCAAAAGGCCGTCCTTGGTTGCCTGCGTGAGCTTGGAGAGACGGTAGTACAACGCTGGTTCCGGCTCCACGTAACCCCGATCGTCTCGCTTGTCGAAGTCTTGGCCACCCGCCTCGGCTATCGCCTGCTTGGCGTACAGGACCGTGTCGTGCTTGAGCTCGGTGTAGCTGCCAAGGTAGGTTTGGAGGTCCTTCTTACCCCACTCGGTAGAGCGCATGAAGTCGGGGTAGCCCTCTCCCTTGGCATCGAGGAGGGGATCGAGCGTGTAGAGCCAGCGCCCGTACAGGCTGCCCGAGGAGAGCTCGCCATCGGCATCCTTGGTCTCGTTGCGCAGGGCATCCATGCGCTCGGTATAGCCGTCGTAGTTTGTGGCGCCAGCGTCCCTAAGAAGGGCAAGCGCGGTGTCAGACCCCATCGCCGCAGGCACGTCGAGGGCATTGGGCAGCATGCGCCGCTCGCCCGAGGGACTCGTGCCCACCCGGTCGTATATGAGCTGGGAGAAGATCCTCGCGTCGAGGGTAAAGCGCTGCCCGAGGAAGCGAAAGCCCTTGTCCTCGCTCTGTCCGTCGGCATCTGCAACCGAGTTGACCTGCGGTGCCCTTATCTGGGCGGTCAGATCGTGGTAGCGCTGCCACTCCGTGTCCTTGCCCGCAAGTGCACCAGCGCTCACATCGTCACCATAGACGGCCGTGGCAAGCGGATAGTACTCGTAGTAGCCGCAGTCATCAGCAGCACCCGCAAAGAAGCTCGTCACAGCATAGACGTGCGACCAGGGGTCGAGGGCAGAGGCGTGCAGGGCGAGCGTCATGAGTAGGGCGCTCCTGTCGAGGTCCTCGTCTCGCTGGGTAAAGCCCATGCGGCCGTACCAGATCATCGCGCGAAAGTATGCCTCGAGCGTGGGGTCACCCTCGTAGTAGCCGCGAGGCTTGTACTGGCTGTAGTCCTCGTTATCACCCGTGATGGTTGACTTCTCGCTTCCGGAGGCCGCGTTGATGCGGGACAGCTCGACTCGCGCGTCGCCCTCCACCGCCTGGGGCAGAGGGGCGGTAGGATCGAGCAGCGCCGAGCCCACCGCAAAGAACTCGACGTTGCGCCTCGCGGCAGCCTCCCACTCGCTGCCCGAGAGCGTCTGGAGCTGCCGCTCGCTCTCGGCACAGAGTGTCTTTCCCACAGTCGCAAGCTCACCGGAGAGATAGCCCTTTTCGGTACTCTTCATGAGATGCTGGAAGTACAGGTGGTACGTGTGCATCATCGAGTCGGTCGTGACAAAGTTGGGCAGGTAGTCGTAACGGTTCTTCTCATAGAGCTCAAAGAACTCGAAGCCCGCCGAACCCACCGTAACGGCAAAGCCGTTCTGCGCGAGGGTCTGCCTGAGAGCGGACGAGCCGCTAGACGTGAGCTCAAGCTGCTCTTGGTTGCAGCTGACGTTGGAGAGGTCGGTACTCACGGTGTAGTCCCTGACGCTGGGAGCGGCGGGCTCCTGGTAGGCGGGGATACCCGCAGCCAGAGAGGGTCGTGCAAGGGCCTGCACGGTTCTGCCCTCATAGCTCACCTCGCTCGGCTGGTAGCTCGCATGTGTGGCGGTCCCTTCCGAGGTCGCGGCACCCAGGCCACCAAACAGCCCCAGGGCACGGGCGACGCTTAGGCCAACGACGAGGACAGCCACCACGCTCGTGATGATGGCGGCGATCCTGAGCTGCGTCTGGCGATGCGATACAGACGATGTGCCCGCGTCAGTGGGACCGGGATTTGGAGTGAGGGCCCCCTGCTGAGCGGCCGTCGTGGACACCTGCATGCGATGCCCACAGACCCCGCAGAACCGCACATCATCGTTCATCTTTGTACCGCAGTTTGGACAGAACATGGCACCTCTCCCTTCAGGGCTCGTGGGTCACGTCGTGGGATATTGTGGGACCTGCTTTTCAGTATAGCCACAGAACAGCTGAGGTGGACTGACACGCACGAAACGGTGCCTTTCGTTTCCGATGGGAGTATGAGCGGCGAGCGATGTGATCGAAAGGCGCGCGACGTAAGCGAGGGGGGCGCGACCGAGCGTCACCGTGACGTGTCCCCTGCCGTTGTACCGATGACAAAAAACGGGCGGCCCGAAGACCGCCCGCCCACACATATGCCTACTGCCCTGAGGGCATCACGTAACCTTTGGATCCATCCCCTTAGAATCGATCGCCTTCCCGGGAAGTGCGATATACCAGACAATATAAACGGTGCACAGGAGTTTATGCCATACTCTCAGCTCAACGAAAAGTAAGCAGCGCCCCTACCTCCGCGTACCTGTGCCGGTTCATCCGTCTGTCTACCTAAAGACTTTTGCGGCGCTTGTGCAGCTCAACATGGCCTTTATCTACCACGGCCTACCACATGGAGACAGGACTCGCAACGCCAGGTACGCGGACCTGAAAATCCGGCTCCTCACTGTACATTGGCATCACCCCCCGCATCGGCCGCTCATCGTGCGGCTTCCTCTGTTGTCTATGATTTTACCCGAAAGTAATCTGGCGGACATGACGTTGTAATCATGTACCGTGAACGGTCGGAAATCGCCGCGAACGGTTAACGTGGTCCGCCGACGACCCTCGCGCCTCCAACGTTCGCATTATGATTACGATTGCTGCAGGTAACATACGCGTGCGGAAGTCAGCACGAAGTACGCCCACCACAAAGCTCAATCACGGTGAACCTCCATGGTCAAGAGAACGGTATCGAATACGTGGAGCCCTGCCGGAGGATCATGGGCTATCATAACGATGGTACGTCCGTTCGCCGCCCACTCGTTCAGATCCGCTGCCATCTGCCTTACCCCATCTGCGTCAACAGTATTAAAAGGCTCATCAACCAACAAGATGGGTCGAGGCGCGACGGTCGAGAGGGCCCACCAGGAGCGCTGCTGATTTCCCGAGGAGAGCTCTGAGCAGGGGACGTCAATCCACGCGCTCAATTGGTAGTCCTCCAGTCTGCGCTCAATTTGCTCCCGTGGTAGTCCCAAACTGATATGAGCCAACTCCACGTGGTCTCGAAGAGTAAGCGAGGGGATCAGCGCCGGCCTGCTCGTGACGACGTTTCGGAGCCCACGCGCCTCATCGGATGGTGCAGGATGGCCCTCGAGGAACACGCTTCCTGCGATAGGTTCCAGCTGACCGGCAAGCGCCAGCATAAGTGTGGACTTACCACTGCCATTAGGGCCACTCAACAAATTTAAGCCGGCGCCGAACTGTGCGGAAAGATGCCGTATCACTGGCTGGTCTAACTGATAGCCGAGCGTAAGATCGGAGATGAGAATGCTAGCGCCAGTCATCGCGGGCGCACCCCCATGAGTCGGCGTCGCATCAGGTCCCCGAGCATTACGGTACCCAAGATTGCCAGTGCCACTAAGATCAGCGCCGCGGCAACGCTGGGAAGCGCGAGCAGGGACATGACTCCAGCCGTTACTCCCCCACTTACCACGCCGCCCACAACACCAGCCTCTGTCGTGCCGTCAGAGTAGGTAGTACGTGCGGCATCGAGCAGATCTGCCGCAAGCGCACCAACTGCGACGACGTAACATCCTGCACCGAAGCCGATGGCAAAGGGGAAGTCTGCTGTCAACCACGCACCGACACACACCAGCGGCAACACGGGAAGCAACACGACCAGAAGAGTTCCGCTCATGAAGTGTAAAACAGCGCGCGAGCGGGACATACCAAGGTCGACCAGCCACCTTAGCGTCTCCAGCCAAACACTAAATCCTTGGGCCGATGCGTAGGATACCCCCAGCGTCAGCGTAAAGGTCACCACGGCCCCGCAAAGGCCGAGGCGCTCCCATCCGCTCAGCGCCGTCCGCCCTGTCAAGTCGAGCCCCAGCAGCGCGCCTATGCAAAGCGCCCCCAGGCGAAGACCAAGCCGACTTTGGAGTCTGCTAACGACTGCTGAGCGACTGTCATCCCAGAGTATGGCAGCTAGGCGTGCGGACAACAAGCTCCGTGGCGTAACGTGTCTCTCCTTCGTTGCGAGACGCCGATACTGAACTCGCAGACTACCCGGGATCGCGTACGGGTAGGCCGTGATCCTGGCGAACCGCCATAAGATGAGGCTGACTCCTGCTGCACCTAGCACGATACCTGCGACAAGGAGCACCGGAGCTGCACTCGTCAGCGTAGCGTCCGCCGCCGCGAGCGCCGTGACTACGAACTCCTCAGAAAGATTCGCAGACCGGATCATACCCTCGATCCAGCGAGCACCCATGAAACCCAGCCCAAGCAGGAGCGGAACCATGACAACTTCCAGCCACACGTGGCTTAACACGCCCCTTCTTGTCGAGGAGACCAATTTGTTCATCAGGACTGCTATGCCTGCGGCTGCTTCCACAACCGCCAACACAGCTGGAAGCAATAGGATCAACCAAGGTAAAGGACGTACGTCGAAGACACAGCCGAATACCAACAACGTGAGAATCAGGAATCGTGTCGCGGACTTTCGCACGATGGGGCCCATCCCACGATGGACTAACAGGGAGAATGGATGGAGGCTGACGGCGACCAAATGCGAGGCATTGCTTGATAACAAGACATTTGAGACGCTCGAACGGAGGCCGGAAGATCCTATACCCACCAGCGCGCTGATCACACCGATGGCCAAGAGTAGGCCCAGCCCACGAGTACGCTCGACGGAAAGAGACCAGAGCGTGGCACCAAAGGCGTAACCAGCGCCGAAGACAAGGACGCCTGCGAATGCCACAGCGGGGACGAGAGCAACAGCGCCAATCCGCGTAAGAATGAACCACGGCGGTTCTATACGGTTGCGGCGGGCCCATTGGGCCACGTCGAGCCCAATGAGATAGCGAACTGATTGGTAGAGGCTGGGGCCACAAGGTCTCGCAGGATCACTCATGAGCTGCGTCCGTCCTTCTCAAGTAACCGGGCGACGGCAAGCAGCAGGAACAGAATAACCGCAAGCCACAGGAGGTCACCCCACCCAAGCGGCCTGAAGAGAGCGACTCCGAAAACAGTGACCATCATTGAGATGCCGGCGAGTGTCAGATGGGCAACCAAGGGTACGTATCGTGACCAAACTAAGGTAGTCGCCCATAACAAGGCCAGCAGACCGCAGATTGCAGCAAAGCCCCGCCACCAGGGCTGCAGGCGTGCGATCGCCACGTCGCTGGAGGTTACAATGGCAGCTGTGACAGCAATGGTCAGAAGATAGGCGATTGCCGCTGCACTCAAAGGGGATGAGAGCTTATGCACGATACCTGAGAATCGAGATGCCCTGCTCATAAACCGAACCTCCAACGACCCAAAGCAGCCGGTCCTATCAACATGAAGCACATCAAGTGGATCAGAAGCAAGAGTGCGGGCCTGACCGCTCTTACTTGTGGGCGTGCCGTAAGAACTGCAGTCACTGGCACAGGCAACAGGGCGGGCCATGGGGCAGCGCCAACGATACTATATGAGGTGACGGGTAAAAACATTGGCATCACCTCCACATCGGCCGCTCGTCTGGTGGCTCCCTCTGTTGGCTACGATTTTACTCGAACATAAGAGAGGCTTCGCGAGTTCGTGTGGGTGGTTGCGTCACCGCCCTGGCGGCGTGGGCCTCAGGTCCGAGCGCCCTGGCATCACGGGGGCCATGGGGCCGTCGACGTCGTGGGACCAGTGGCCCCACCCGGTCACGCGTGCGGTTGTGGGGACACAGGAGTGTACACAGATTGACTAAAACGGCCTCTCGGCGCCGTTCTGGGGCGTTTGTGCACACTGTTGCGACGCGAGCTTTGCGACGCGAGCCGCGTCGGGTGGCACGAGTGCCCCAACCGCCATGGCGTGCCGGCGGCGCCCCCTCTCGGTGGCCACCTCTCCCTTGGTCGGGAAGGCAGGCTCTACGCGAGCGGCGCCGTCGCGAGGTTGGCGTCTTCATCGGGGCGTTAACCCACACAAACCCCCGAAGAGGCGCGTTTTATTGAGGTGAAGATGACTCGCGATAGCTTACGGGGCAAGAAGCTCGGCGAAGAGCTCAGCATCGACATCCCTCGGTACAAGGAGCATCCTGGCTGTGAGCACCTGTACTGCTTCATTTATGACCCGGGCAGGTTCATCAGAAACCCGAGAGGTCTTGTTCGCGGTTTGGAAGGCATTGACTCCGACTTCGTGACTGTGATTGTTTCCCGCTAGAAGCTGCAACGATGACTGCTTCTGGTTCTTGACGATTATTTGCACGTCAAGGGACCACGGGGACGTAACGTGGAGCGCCTCGCCACGCGTATTGCGAGCGACGCTCGTCTTTCATCGCGGCCATCCAGATTCGCTGCGCCTCACCCTTACCCCACATCTTGTGGCGACACGACCTAGGTAGCGACCTTGGCAGATGAACGGATCCAAGGCGACGGCCTCGTCCACAGGATCTCCTGTATGCCATGAGCGCACGCTGACGCCCACTTGGGCATAGCTTGTCATCGGACGCTCGGCACCGTCGCGCACGACAAGCGTGAGCACGACAAAATCGCCGGGTAAGGCATTTATGGGCACCGTGAACGCCACCTCAAGACCGGCTGCCTCCCAGAGCGTGCTACCGTCCGCCGCATAGAGAACCCAACGGCAGAAAAGACCGTCCCCGTCGGGATCGGTCGCCCTTGCCGAGAGATTCACCGTCTCGCCTGGCACCGCTTCAACATCTGCACTCACGTCCGAAATGACCGGCGCATGATTGCAGCTCTCGTACGGGTGCGCGCACCATTGGGCACGGGCCGCAAAGTCCTCTTGGTACGCACGGAGGAAGGGATTGGGATTCGTGTCCTTCGGCTTGAACATATCCCCTATCGAGACAAAGCCCAGAGCACCCTCGGGCGCCTCGTCACCATCGCGAAAGAGCTTGCCGAGCACCGTGTCGAAACGCTGATCATCCAACCCTCGCAAGCCAAAGGGCAGAAGCGGCATGAAGGTCGTCGAATCGCCCTCGGCCATAAAGTCACCAGGATCAAACACGAGCGGCACCGTGCCGGGGAGACCCCAGTCGAGCGTCGCATGCTCGCCAAACTGAAAACGCTCTGGCTCTTCCTCATAATGACGGCCATCACCGTAGAGCATATACCGTGACATGAGAGGGCCATTCCCGTGCGTGATGTTGCGATCGGGCCAGGGCGCCTTGAAGAGCTCGACCGAATCCAGCTGCGCGAACTTGGCATCCACGTACCCGCCGTAGCTGAAGGGAACGCGCCAGAATGTGAGCTTGGGGAAGAGCCCTCGTCCATGGTCAAGCCACGAGTTGTCTTGGCCGATCCCTTCCATGACACCCATCACATGCACCTTCTCGCATACCTTAGCCCGTACGCCCTCCCACTCGGACGTACCATGGTACTGCTCAGCGATGCTCATGAGCGCACGTACGATGGTGTTCATGTCACCCCACGACAAGAGCCAAAGCGCACGCGGGTCATCATCGAGGATGGCGGCTTTTATGGCATCTGATCCTGGGGTGTCCTCGCGCACATCGCCCTCGAAGGCCACGTTGCCCACATAGGTTCGAGCGATAAGCTCAGCAGGCGTGGGAAAGCTCTCGGCATTGGCCGAAAGATACGGATACGCCTCGGCGTATTCGTTCTCCCATAGGCTCTCCAGCCAGCTTTCAGGAAAAGGACGGTAACGTGTAAGCGTGCCTGCCTCCGGGTCAGGATCTGGACCGGGGGGTTCCTCCTCATAGGAGCGGCGACCTTTGGTACGCCAGTGAGGATTGACCTCTGCGAGCGTATGCTTGCCATCACCTTGGAAATGGTATTGCGAGGCCGTGTAGACGAAGACCTCCACATCAAGCTCATTTAAGTAAAGCGCAAGATGGATGGCCGAGTTCATGTCGTCAACCTCCATATCGGTGGTAACGATCACGCGAGTCTTAGCGATGGGCAGAGCGCCTCCTTCTCGCCGATTGCGCTCACTCCCAGAGAGCATGCAGATCCTTGTCGCAAGCCGCAAGCCCCTCATCGCCCATGGGTCCGCCACCACGAGCAAAGCCAGGTGCAAGTTCGCGGATCGTGCGCTCGGCCAGCGACGGATCTTTCACGGCAAACTCAGGATGGTAACAGTGACGCTTCAGGACAGCTTCCGTGTCGGGACTCGCCATAAGACTCGCAAGCGTCCAATCGATGCTCGGCATGCGGCGCAGAGGCTCGACGGTCTCGTAGGTCAGCTCGTAGGTGCCCGCGCTGAGCGTATGCCCACCCAAGGTCTCGTAGGCGCTCTTTGGTGCACTCGGCAGCGCAACGTCTGCCGTGCATCCGAAAGGCACTGTCAAAAGGAAGTGCAGGTGGCTCTCGTCGAGGCATTCCCACACCACCCGCCACCTGCCCGTAGTCGCACGGTACACGCAATCAAGCATATGCAAACGCCAGTTGGTGAGCGGCGCCACCGTCGCACGGCGAAATCCCGGCTCATGCACACAAAAGCGCAGGCCCGCTGCATAGGCAAAGAGCCACTCCACGATCGCGCCGTAGGCATAGTGGTTGAGCGAGTTCATGTCGATGCCTGTGATGTGACCCATCTCGTCAAGGGAGTTCCAGCGCTCCCAGATGGTTGTCGCCCCAAGCCTCACGCAATGCAGCCAACCTGGATAGTCCTCGTTGAGCAGGAGCTCGTAGGCCTCGCGGACGCGGCCCGCCTCGACGAGGGCGCGCGCGAGAAACCCCGTGCCCACGAAACCGGTCGAGAGCTTGCCTCCATTGCGAGCAAGGAGCCTGTCCAGAGCCACCGCAGAGAACTCCGCATTCCCAAAACCGTTGACGAGTGCCAGCGTGTAGGAGGTCTGAGTGTTGATGACGCAACGTCCCGTCGCCGAGAAGTACTCGCTTCGTATCCAGGCGGCAATGCGTTCAGCCAGCATATGATAGCGGGATTCGTCCTCGGCGCGCCCCAGCACGTGCGCCGCATCTGCCACGATGCGAGCACTTCTCCAAAAATAGAGATCTGCGATATAGCCCTCGTCGGTACCGCCCAAGCGTTCCCCCGCAGGACCATCAAGTGCCAACCAGTCACCAAACTGGAAGACATCGCGCCTCCAGCCATGATCGTCTCCATCCACACGCTCCACATAGTCCACCCACGCGCGCATCGCATCAAAGTGCTCAAGTAGGATCGAGTTATCACCACTCATGAGATACATGTTCCAAGGGATGATGCAGGTGGCATCTCCCCATGCTGCATTGGCGGGCTGACACAGCATGAACGCCGGCACGACCATCGACACGGCCCCATCGAGCTTATCCTGCTCAAGCGCCATATCGTGCAGATACTTACGGTAGAAGGCGTACTGGTCGGCCAGGTAAAGGGCCGTCGCACTGAAGACCTGCGCATCACCTGTCCAACCAAGACGCTCGTCGCGCTGTGGACAGTCGGTCGGCGTATCCACAAAGTTGCTCTTCATACCCCACGTCACATTTGAGATGAGCTGGTTGACAAGGGCATGGCCCGTCGTAAGATGGCCAATCTCCTCGAAGGCACTGTACAGCGCCACACCCTCGAAGTCCTCGGGTTTGGGATCCGCGATACCCTCGACCTTTGCGTAACGGTATCCATAATAGGTAAAGCGCGGTTCCAGCATATGCTCGCGACCATCGCTCACGTAGACGAGCTCAGCTTTAGCACTCCGCAGGTTGTCACGGTAGAAGTTACCATCCTGCAGAAGCTCTCCGCACTGCACGCGAACCGTGGTCCCAGCGGGTTCGTGAACGCGCAGGCGAAAGGTACCGGCGATGTTCTGGCCCACGTCGTAGACGACCTCGTCCGCAGGCGTGTGGATGAGCTCAGGCGCGAAGGTCTCGTGCGCGGCAATGGGAAGAGAGAGGCGATCGCGAAGCTTGGCAGTAGCTGCCTTCGCCTCTGCTGCATCAAGCAGTGTGGCCGCAAGCGTTGGCAGCTCGGGCAATGTGTCGTCGATCTGCTGGCCGTCATAGATACTGGAGGCGAGCACATTGGAACGAGAGACCTGCCAACTTCCATCTGTGCCGAAGACCTGTTCGGAACCATCCGCATAGCGCACGCGCAGCTCCGCGATCAGACGCCAGTCATCGCCGTAGAAGCCCTTCTCGACGGGGATGAATCCGAAGCGCCCCCTCCACCAGCCATTGCCCATATGCAGCTCAAGGCAAGATCCTGCATGCAGTAGTTTGGTAACATCATGCGTGGCCACCTGCAGCCAACGGTCATACGCATGGGTACCGGGAGCTAGGTACTCCTCGCCCACATGGATGTCATCCAGATAGGCATCGTATATGCCAAGTCCGCAGACATAGAGACGCGCGCTCTCAATTGAGCTGTCCTCACGCAGTGGGATCTTAGACCAGAAAATGGGATGGCGCGGCTCAGAGCCTTCGCAGCAAATCCACTCGGCATCCCAGGACTCGTCCATCTTGCCCGTCTCGAACCAAGACGGCTCGCTCACAGCCTCTTCGCCTGCATTCGTTCTCACCGAGACAGTCCATTCATAGCGCGTGCGGGGGTGAAGCAGGTCTGAAAGCCCCTCGATCCTGGCGGCCGCACTGTCAAACTGACCCCAACCCGTGTCCGCGACCTGCTGGCCGCCTGCACTCACCACGATTTGCGCAGCTTGCGCCCTCGTACCCTTGGCGTTAATGACGTCCCATGAGAATCGTGGGTCTCCCAAATCGAAGCCCAACGGATTGACGATATGGTTAACGCGCAAGCGCTCGATTCTCATGTTTGCCCCTTCTCCCATTCTCATTGTTGAACCTCACCAGCGCGCGCAACGCTCATACGTTCCACGATTCTGGGCTTTACCGAAATACGGACCGTCTCCCCACCGGTTCGCTCCTTGATGAGCTCGATCAAACGCTGAACCGCAAGGGCACCCATACGTTCCTTGGGTACCTCCATGGTGGTGAGGGGTGCTTTGGTGAGCATGCTCATGCTTACATTGTCGAAGCCGATGATGGATATATCATTTGGCACGCGTATGTCGTTATCCTCCAAGGCTCGCATGCAACCGATGGCGATAAGGTCGTTATCTGCAAAGAAGGCAGTTGGGAGTTGCGGGTTAGCGCCAAGGTAGGCAAGCATATCCATGCAGGCATCCTCGACAGCCGGTCCTACGCGCACGATCTTGTGCGTGGTGGGATTGTCGGACTGACCGATATCCGCCATGGCAGCGAGGTATCCCTGACGACGCTCAAGGAAATTGCGGATACCCACCTTGGAGCTGAGATAGCCGATGTCGGAGTGTCCCATGGAGTGAAGGTATCGAACAGCTTCCCATGCGCCGCACATGTTGTCAATGACGATGGCATCAAGGTCCTTTGTGGGAAACCAGCTATCTAACAGGACGATGGGCACACCGAGACGGGTGAACTGGGTGATGTCTTTCGAATGCATCTCCGTAGCAAGGAGAATGATGCCGGCACACTTTATGGATGCAAGAGCCTTGAGCTGCTCGGAAGGATGTTCCTGTGCATAAAAGTAGGAGATGGAGAGCCGGTGGTACCCATAACGGTACGTGGCATCCGAGATTCCCTGGGTGAGGGTCTCAAAGAACTGTGTCTCTCCAACCACTTGGCCGTGACGCTTGTAAATGACGAGAAGAATCGTACTCGTCTTGCGGTGTGGGATGTCTCCCGCATACTCAAAGCCGAGCTTGTGTGCCACCGACAAGACATGCTCACGCGTCTCGTTTCCGACACCAGGCTTGTCGCGAAAGACGAGCGAAACCGTGGCGGGTGACACCCCCGCAGCCTTTGCAACATCCCGAGCTGTCACCTTGTCTTTTCTCATGAGCAGTCTCCTGTAACGCATGGCGCACTGATACGCAGAGCCGAATGGGAGTAAGAGATTAAGGTCATTAAATTTAGAACCAAAAGTTTAGTAAACATAGTATCCGATCCATTTTCATGTCTCGCAGAAATACCATGGTAATACGAGGAACGGCTAGATGTGTTAGCAAACTAAACAAGAGCTAGATTTAAGGGATAAGGAGAGGGATGGACACCATTACGATTGGCTATGCACCTACAAGAAGAAGCATCTTCTCGGCACCAGACGCTCGCAAATACCGAAAGATCATCGCCGACAAGCTCGTAGATCTGGGCATCGAGTTCGTCGATATCGATGATATCAATGATGAGGGCCTTCTCTACGATGAGGATGATCGCCTGTGCGTACTCGACAAGTTTCGCACCGAGGAAGTTGACGGCCTCTTTTTGCCCCACTGCAACTTTGGCACCGAATTCATCTGCGCCCGTCTTGCCAAGGACCTCGGCAAACCCGTACTGCTTTGGGGACCTCTCGATGAGCGTCCCGAGCCGAACGGTGTACGCCTGCGCGACACCCAGTGCGGCCTCTTTGCCACCGGTAAGGTACTTCGCCGCTTCCAGGTACCCTTTACGTATATGACCAACTGCCGCGTGAACGACCCTGTCTTTGAACGTGGCCTGCGCGATTTCATTGCCACCTGCAACGTCGTCAAAACCTTCCGAGCAGCTCGCATCTTACAGATTGGCCCACGTCCGTATGAGTTCTATTCCACTATGTGCAATGAGGGGGAACTCATCGAGAAGTTCAACATAGAGTGCGTACCTGTCCCCCTACCCGAGCTCACGCGCACCGTGAAGCAAGTCATGGACGAGTGCACGGGTGATGGCAGCTCCGATCTTGAGGCTCAGCTTACGTGGATTGCCGAGCACTTTGTTCGCGATTGCACTATCGAGCAGACCAAAACTATCGGCGCCATGGCTGTGGCCATTCGTCGCATGTTGAGGAAATATCACTGCACCGCTGGCTGTATACAGTGCTGGAATGAGCTTCAGCATGAGCTCGGCATCATGCCATGTGCCACTAACTCCATTCTCAACGAGGAGGGTACGCCCATCACCTGTGAGACTGATGTTCACGGTGCCATCACTGCTCTTATGGTCGAGGCTGCAGACATGGGGCGCAAACGCTCGTTCTTTGCCGACTGGACCATTCGTCACCCCGATGAACCCAACGGTGAGCTGCTGCAGCACTGCGGCCCCTGGCCGTGCTCCGTCGCGTGTGAGAAACCCAAGATCACGCTTCCGCTTGCCTTTGATCACAATGGCGCCCTTACCGCCGAGGCAAAACACGGCCATCTCACGCTCGCACGCCTCGACGGCGATGGTGGCGAGTACTCTTTGCTGCTTGGCAACGCAGAAGGCATCGATGGCCCCAAGGGCATGGGCACCTACCTGTGGGTGAAGGTGGACAACATCAAGCGCCTCGAGGCAAAGATCGTTGAGGGTCCCTACATCCACCACTGCGTCGGCATCCATGACGACGTAGTGCCGGCGCTCTACGAGAGCTGTAAGTACCTGGGAATCACGCCTGACCTGTACGACCCCATAGAGGAAGACGTCAAGGCATACCTGAGGGGAGAGTGAGTATGGCTTCGATACGAGAGCTTGAGTCCCTGCGCTGGGACCTGCGGCAAAACTGTGTTGACATCATCATGGCGGGAGGCGGAGGTCATATCGGCGGAGATATGTCGGTGATTGACGCACTGATGGTGCTCTACAAGAATCACCTCAATATCACCCCCGAGACCGCGAGCGATCCCGACCGTGACCGCTTTGTGCTCTCCAAGGGCCATGCGATGGAGGCCTATTACGCAATACTCTGCGAGGGTGGCTTCCTCGACCTTGAGGACGTCACATCGCGCTTCTCTACGTTCGAAAGTCCCTATACTGGCCATCCCAATAACAAGCTTCCTGGGATCGAGATGAATTCCGGGTCGCTCGGTCACGGTCTTCCCGTGGGCGTTGGCATGGCGCTCGCGGCCAAGATGGACGGACGAGACTATCGCAGCTATGTCTTCATGGGCGACGGCGAGCTTGCCGAAGGTTCCGTGTGGGAGGGTGCCATGAGCGGCGGCAGCTACCAGCTCGACAACCTTTGCGCACTCGTCGATCGCAATCGCTTGCAAATCAGCGGTAGCACTGAGGATGTCATGAAGCAGGATTCCCAAGAGGAGCGATGGGCCGCCTTCGGCTGGAATGTGCTATCACTTCCTGGCAACGACCTTATTGCTCTCGACTCCGCCTTCACTCTCGCAGCCAAGACCAAGGGCAAACCCACGGTCATCATTGCCAACACGACTAAGGGCTATGGCAGCCCCGTGATGGAACATAAGGCCAGCTGGCATCATCACCTGCCCAATCAAGAGGAATACGCTCAGATCACGGCCGATCTCAAGGCTCGCAAGGAGGCTGCTAACAATGCCTAACACCATTGCCAATCGCAAGGCGATCTGCGATGTGCTCATGGAACGCGCCAAGATCGACAAGGACATCATTGTCCTGTGTTCTGATTCTCGTGGTTCCGCATCGCTTACCCCATTCTTTGACAACTACCCCCAACAATCCGTCGAAGTTGGTATTGCCGAGCAGGATCTTGTGGGCATCGCTTCCGGTCTCGCCTCATGCGGCAAGAAAGCTTATGCTGCCAGCCCCGCGAGCTTCGTGAGCACACGCTCCTACGAGCAGGCCAAGGTTGACTGCGCCTATTCCAACACCAACGTCAAGCTCATTGGCATCTCAGGCGGCATCAGCTACGGTGCCCTTGGCATGAGTCACCACTCGGCACAGGACATCGCCGCCATGAGCGCCATTCCCAACATGCGCGTATACCTACCGAGTGACCACTTCCAGACTACCAAACTCTTTGAGGCGTTGCTTGAGGATGACCAACCAGCCTATATCCGCGTCGGTCGCAATCCCGTTGAGGATATCTACACCGAGGACAACTGTCCTTTTGTGATGGACAAGGCCACGGTACTCTGCGCGGGCAGCGATGTCGCCATTATCGCCACAGGTGAGCTCGTCAAGCCCGCCTTAGATGCCGCGTCACTCCTTAAGGGTCAGGGCATATCGGCAACGGTACTCGACATGTACTGCGTCAAACCGCTTGACGTCAAGACTGTCGTCGAAAGCGCAAAGAGCGCCAAAGTTGTCCTCACCGCAGAGGAGCACAGTCCCTATGGTGGTCTTGGCTCCCGCGTTGCGCAAGTCGTCTCTGGGCACTGTCCTCGCCTGGTGAGAAATCTCGCCCTTCCCGATGCCCCAGTCATCACAGGCAACTCATCCGAAGTCTTCGCATACTACGGCCTCGACGCCCAGGGTATCGCAAGATCCGCAGCCAACCTTCTGGCCAGTGCGGGGATCTAGCATGGAAGTCGCCGGACATTATGTGCTCGCAGTCGACCAGTCAACCCAAGGCACCAAGGCCGTCGTTTTTGACGGACGTGGTCTCGTACGCGCCAAGGCTTCTCTCAACCATAGACAGATTGTGAACGCACGTGGTTGGGTCGAACACGACCCTGAGGAGATCATCCGTAACGTATGTTCAGTCTGTCGCGATGCGCTCATGCAAGCGAGGGTGAAGACCAGCGAGCTCGTTGGGGTAGGTCTCTCCAACCAGCGAGAGACGGTGGTGGCATGGGATCGCAAGACGGGCAAGCCACTCTACAACGCCATCGTATGGCAGTGCAGTCGAGCGAAGGAAATCGTCTTGGAGCTGGATCCCGCCGCTAAACGTATACGCGAGGTGACCGGTCTCACGCTCTCGCCTTTCTTCTCGGCGGCGAAGATGACGTGGCTGTTGCGAAACGTGAACGCCGTACACAAGGCCAACGAGTTGGGGGCACTTGCGCTGGGAACCGTTGATTCATGGCTGATATACAAGCTCTGCGAAGGACACCCCTTCCTTACGGAACCCTCCAATGCCTGCCGTACCCAGCTTTTCGATCTCGCAAAACTCTGTTGGAGCGACGAGATGTGCGCTGTATTTGGTGTGCCACACCAGACGTTGGCCGAGCTTCGCCCGTCCAACTCGATTTTCGGACTAACAACTCTTGGAGGCTACCTGGACGTTCCGGTTCCCGTATGCGGCGTACTTGGGGACAGTCAAGCCGCCCTCATGGGTCAGGGTTGCGTTGATCCCGGTGACGTTAAGGCCACCTATGGTACCGGTTCGTCTGTAATGATGCAGGTCGGCACCGCTCTGCCTGCGACCTCTGAGGGACTTATAAGCAGCATAGGTTGGCAGCTGGATGAGGAAGCCTGCTACGTGCTTGAGGCCAACCTCAACTACACGGGTGCTATCATATCATGGCTCAAAGACCAAGTTGGACTCATCAATAATCCAGCCGAGTGCGGTACCTATGCACGCGCTGCCAATCCCGATGACCGCTGCGTCTTTGTGCCGGCGTTTACGGGCCTCGGCGCTCCCTGGTGGGACAACGACGCCACAGCTATGTGGACGGGCATCACGCGCACGACAGGCAAAAACGAGCTCGTAAAGGCAGGGCTCGACTCCATCGCCTTCCAGATCGCAGACGTGATCGACCTCACACGCAAGGCGACGGGTCGCCCGATCAGTGAGCTACGCGTAGACGGCGGTCCAGCGGGCAATGACTATCTCATGCAGCTTCAGGCCGATCTTGCACAGGCGCGCATCAACGTGAGCGGGCTCAAGGAGCTCTCTGCTGGGGGCGTCGCCTATCTAGCAGGTCGCACGGCAAAGCTCTATTCTGAGAACGCCATTTTTGCCGCCATGGAACGACGGGTGTTTGAGCGGCGAATGCCAGATGCCAAGCGAGTAGAGCTCACCTCGCGCTGGCATAAAGCGCTGCATCAGGTCCTATCACACAGCCCAGAGGAAGAAATGGGATAGAACCCCCAAGGAACTGCCAATGAGGCAGGAACCATGGAGATTGGAGAGCACTATGGAACGCAAGCGTGCGCGTGCCATCTTCACCAACGACGCCGAATGCGACGATATGAATTCCGTCGTCCACCTGCTCCTCTACGCCAATGACATCGAACTGGAGGGACTGGTCCTTTCAAGCTCAATTTTCCATTATGCCGGGGACCCCGAACAGGAGATCGAGCCTAAGAGGTGGGCCGGCGGCTCTTGGATGTGGGAGTATCTTGATGCATACGAGCAGGTGCAGGACAGGCTCCGTGCGCATGACCCGCGCTATCCCACGGCAGATGAGCTGCGTGAAGTCACCTGCATCGGTAACATCAAGACAACTGGCGATATGGACGAGGACACAGACGGCTCCGAGCTCATCCGCAAGGCCATCCTTAAGGACGACCCTCGTCCCATCCATCTGCTTGCGGGCGGAGGCACCAACACGATCGCCCGTGCCCTCAAACATATCGATGACGAGTACCGCAGGACAGACCAATGGGACGAGATGTATCGCAGGGTCTGTGAGACGGCCATTATATACATGATCGTCACCCAAGATACCACCTATCGCGATTATATCTCCGACGCCTGGCCCGACCTTCGCACGCTGCACTGCACCAACATCATGGGCATCGCCTTTCTCTTTGGGAAGGAGACCTGCCCTCCCCGTGTGCAGGAAATCATGCGGGCTCCTTGGATCGAGGAGCACCTGCTCAACAAAGGCCCACTCCTTGCCAAGTACCACACCTGGGCCGACGGACACGTCTATCCCGGCGAGGAGGATCGCTCCCAGTTTGGCAGTAACCCTAGTCTCCTCGGAGGAAACTGGTGGGGACACGAGGATCGCGTGCGGCATGACATGATCTCAGAGGGAGACTCCCCAAGCTTTCTCTACCTCGTCGACACGGGGTTGCGCAGTCTTGAGAACCCAAGCTGGGGCGGTTGGGGCGGCCGGTTCATGCGCAACCCCAACAACGAGTTCAACTCCCAGGCAGACTACTGGCAAAGCGCATCCGACGACAACAGAGACGCTTGCTGCGGCAGCTCCTACCAGTTTTCCCGCTGGATCGAAGACTGGTGGAACGAGTTCTCCGTGCGAGCCACCTGGTCCGTGGAGCCAGATGACACGAAGGTGAACCACGCGCCTGAGCTCTCTATCGAAGGCGGTGTGAGCGTTGCAGCTTCCGCAGGCGAGAACGTCATGCTCGTAGCACAGGCGAGTGACCCCGACGACGATGAGCTTGATTACGAATGGTCCCGCTATCACGAGGCCGATACGTACAGCAGCGGTGTTACTGTCGCAGCGAAGGGCCCAGCCTGCGAGGTGCAGGTCCCAGCCGACGCAAAGCCAAGCGACACCATCCACATCATCTGTCGCGTAAGCGATGCGCCAGCTAAGCGAGACGACTACCTCACCGCCTACCAGCGCATCGTCATCACCATAAGCTGAGAGAGGAACCCAGAGATGGCAACATATAAGACCGTCACCATCGTAGGGGACTCTGGCCCCTGGATCGAGAGGCTTGTCCTCGACCTACCGGGTGAAGCTCGGTCCAATAACGTCAACGAGCATGCCTTCAATGTCTACGTCGATCGCAAAGACTCCAAGACGGGCGAGGTCGTGCTCGCGAAGGAGCACCACACCGACCCCGTTGCTCTGCCGTCGAAGGGCTTTGTCCCTATTCGTCACGCCTTCGTAAGCGATGAGAAGGGTCATCCTGCCCCTTCGGGAAGCCACGTGACACTCACCCTTCCTGAGATTCGCCTCACCAAACGCATCGATGGTGACATCATGCGAGGCCACCTGCGCACAAGTGACTTCCGCATAACGCAACTCTCGGCCTTTCCAGCGCAGGTACCGGGAGAACCCCCCATTGTTGGCCTGGTCTGGGATGAGTGCACAGAAGACCTCTGCCCGCAGCTCGCTGGGTGGGACCTTAATGGAGTCGGTACGTTCGATGGCTTCGAGATGCATTATGCACTCTTCACACCTGACCTCATTACACTCAATGAGCACCGTGCACACCCGCTCTTCGGGTCCCCACAGCCCGAAATTGACAAGGCTCCCCTCGTTCTCTGGCTCCATGGTGCGGGCGAGGGCGGCGGTGAGTTGTACCGCACCGTTACGGGCAACAAGGTTGTCGCCCTCGGTGAGCCAGACATCCAGTCGAAGCTCGGTGGCGGTGCCTACGTACTCGCGCCAAGTTGCCCCACCTTCTGGATGGACTCTGGCACGGGTACCATTGCCGACGATAATAAGACCATTTACAGTGCCGCCGTCAAACAACTCGTTGACGAGATCATCGCATCGCATGCCGATACCATAGACACCAACCGCATCTATGTGGGCGGCCTCTCGAACGGTGGCTTCATGACCTGTCGCCTCCTCGCCGACTATCCAGGATTCTTTGCCGCTGGCGTTGGCGTGTGCGCCCCCTGGGAGGATGACTACGCCACTCCCGAAGAGCTTGCAACGATTGCAAAGACGCCACTCTGGCTTGTACAGGTCGATGATGACCCACTGGTCGACGCACAGCGCGGTCCCCTCGCTACCTACTGGCATTTGCGTAAGATCGGCGCCGAAGATGTTCATCTTACCTACTACGACCACATCGAGGACGAAACGGGCGTCTATCACGACGAGGATGGTCATCCTCAGCGCTATATCGGGCACCTCGTATGGATCAACGTCTACCACGACACGCCGAAGACCGAGATCGACGGAACCAACGTCCTGGTCAACGGCCGTCCCGTCACGCTCTGGCAGTGGGTCGGCACGCATTCCCTTTGCTGAGGGGACTCTCGTGCCGGCCCTTTTCGTTAACGGAAACACACGATGAAGTCGCATCAATGATCCACAGAACGGCATGTAGCGTCGTGCTAACGGCATGCCAAGGAGATGTGCGAGAATATCTCCCCCGATAGAAGACAGTACTAAATCCTATTAGCTTGTTTAGTAAATTCGAATCCTCGCCCGCACGTTCGAATTGACGGATATATTCAGGTCAGGGAAGGCCCCTGCATCTAGGGATGAGAGATTGAGAGGAACCAATGGCAGTAGACAATGCAAAGATTGCCGAAGGCGTACTTGCCGCCATCGGCGGTGCTGACAACATCGTCAGTGCCACACACTGCATGACGAGGCTCCGCCTCACGCCTAAAGACAAGACAAAGATCGATGATGATGCAGTTAAAGCCGTTAAGGGTGTCCTTGGCATCAACTGGGCAGGCGCTCAGCTTCAGGTAATTATCGGTCAAAGCGTCCCCAAAGTTTATGAAGCTATCCTTTCCAGGGGCGTAACCGGAAGTGGCTCTGTCGATGAGAATCTTGATGAGGGTCTCGTCGGGCCCAAGGAGAAGCTCACAGTGGGTGGCATTGGGTCCGCTATTCTCGACTACCTGTCGGGAACAATGGTCCAGATGATCCCCATCATGATGGCGGCTGGTCTTTTCCGCACGATCGGTGTCGTAGTCGGTCCCTCCATGCTCAACATCTGTGGCGCTGAGGATCCAACCTACATCTTTTTTAACACCACGCTCTATGAGGCTGGCTTCTACTTCCTGCCCATCTATCTCGGATACTGCGCCGCAAAGAAGATCGGTGCCAGTCCCGTGCTCGGCCTGCTCTCCGGAGGCATCCTTGTAGCTCCGTCACTTGTGTCTGCAGCTGCTAAGGGTGGATCGGGCATCGTCAGTGTCTATGGCTTCCAGATCGCAGCAGCCAACTACTCACAATCCGTGCTGCCGATCCTCCTAACTATCCCCGTTCTCTATGTGATTGAGAAGTGGATGAAGAAGCATGTGCCCGATGTCCTCTCCACGATCTTCACCCCGTTCCTGACGATGGTAGTCATCGTCCCCATTGAGCTCATCCTCCTCGCACCCATCGGAGGCATTATTGGCAATGGTATCGGCATCGTCATTGGAGCTCTCTCCACCGCTGGCGGCATCGGCGGTATCCTTGTTCGTGCCATTCTCGGTGCCTTCTGGCAGCTCTTCGTCGTAGCAGGCATGCACATGCCTGTCATCATGCTCGCCCAAGTTCAGCTCATGCAGCAGGGTTCTGACCCACTGATCTTCGTCTCTACCAATGCCGCCATGTTTGCGATCTGGGGCGTTGCCATTGGGGCCTTCCTTCGCATTAGGAACAAGGAGGAGAAGGCTCTGACCGCAGGTTACATCATCGCCGGCGTGCTTGGCGGCGTTACAGAGCCCGCACTCTTTGGCATCCTACTTCGCTGGCGTCGGACCATGCTCGGCATGTTTGTTGGCGGTGCTGTGGGTTCTGTCGTCTCTGGCCTGCTCGGCTCTGTGGTCTATCCGGGTGCTACCGCGACGAATCTGCTGATTTTCCTCGGATACCTCCCCGGCGGTACGCAGTCATTTTTTGGTGCCATCGTGGGTTGTGTGGTCTCCGTTGTAGTTGCCGCTATTGTCACCTTCATGTTCGGCTTCTCGCGAGAAGACATGGACGCTATGGCAGAAGAGGCCTAGACTGGCGCCAAAGAGATGGCCGCGCAGGGGCGTGGCCCACGACCCCTCCTCGGGGCAGGTCCGCAGGCCGGGGACGGAGCGCAGGCCTCTCAAGGAGCGCTACCGGACTCGCGCGAGGAGGTGCTGCGCCTCGCGGACGGCGAGCGCTACGGCTCGCCGAAGTCCCCGCCCTCCCAGGTCACCAAGAACCTGCGGAGGATATCGGCCCAGCCCGGGACGATCTGGGATGGTCCGCCGGCCACGCGAGGGTCGGGGAGGTCCTCCGCGCAGGAGGGCCTCGGTCCGCAGGGCGACCGCAGGACGGGGCGGGTCGGCGACCCCGCCCCGTTTGCTTTGGCCCAAGATTCCCACTGCGGTCCCTTGTGGTTGATTCAGACCGACGCTAACACTATCTGGCATTCGGGACCATAGGTAAAGCAAACAAGAGCAGACGCAAACTCTGCGAGTGGGGCAATCGCTAACAGATTCGTTCTTGCTTGTTACCTGAAGCAAGAGGAGCGTGTTTAGGATCCCCAAAAGCTGTGTACAACACACGTAGCAGATTCACCCAGTGTGGAAACTGTTGCGAGGTCGTCCTCTGTGGCGGCCTCAGTTCATTTTGGTGCTCCTCTTATAGCGCTTCAGCACGGCCTGGTGCTGCCGCTCGCTCTGGCAGAGGAATGTTGTCCAGAGAAAGTAGTACCTCGGCTTGCCGCCAACGTCCTTTCCGCGCGGGTCGAGAACGACGACGTAGTCCTCGTCGGGAACAAACAAATGCGGACGCTGTTGCGTACCGTGTCCGCGATACACTTCGGTCTAGGCCAGAACATAGGGCGTTGTCCTTCAGCATCTCTAGAACCTCGATCTTGGGCGGGATGGCAAGCTCTCCTCGGTTCTCATATACGAGAGCGCCAAGGAGCAAATCCGCGAGCTGCAGAAGCTCGACCTCGTCGCTGCGAGCCTCCTGGACACGCGTTATGTGGGTCTCGTCGTAGTCTCGAATGCCTTTGCACAGAATCCTGCGCAGCTCCCGGACGCGCTCGTAGCCATGCGTGTCCTTTATGTCGACATAGATGCGGAACTTGGCCATGGGATCCTCGACGACGGGCTTGAGCATCTTGTAGTACATCTTGTAATACCAGATGGCATGCGTCTGCCCAGGAACCTTCGAGTGGTCGATTGTAGACTTGTCGATGATGTGGCCCCGGAGGCGCAGGAACTTGTGCCTCACAAAGAGGTCGATGACATCCGAGTAGTAGCCAAGCTTTGACTTTCCGACCTTCGTCCATTTGAGTTCGAAGCTCTCGGGCATACCATGCTTCTTCTTGAGCTGTTTGAGCTCGTGGTTGACCTCATCGACATACCTTGTGGGGCAAATCACGGCACCAAGGCACATGACCTTCTGGCCGTCGTGCTCCAGATGACAGCTCTCATCACCATAGATGTTGTAGATTTCAGCGGGCAAAGATCACACCACCCCCTGCAGAACATGAGACTCACGCTCCCTACCTCCCGAACCTATACCCTTGATGTGCAGCGTGTTGCAGTTCTCGTTGATGGCGCGCCGCATCGACACGGGGAAGCTTACGACAAGCCCGTCAAGGTCATTAACCCTGAGTTCCCGGCACCTCCTTAGCCCACAACTGGCAGCCTGATGGTGCCCCGGCCTGG